>Ga0209417_1000764_pt1 | contig 68284 bp, 56 predicted proteins | sample RifGroF2_FD_184002 | JGI IMG/M metagenome (GOLD analysis project Ga0209417, IMG submission 184002) | Groundwater microbial communities from Rifle, Colorado, USA - Groundwater F2 (SPAdes) (version 2) | ecosystem: Environmental > Aquatic > Deep subsurface > Groundwater | place: Rifle, Colorado... | reverse complement strand
ATCGATATGATTCATTAACTCTCGATAATAATGGAAGAACTCATCCTGGCATTAAAAATTGACACCTCTAACAGCAATACCCCGACAATATTAGTCGCTAGAATAGCTTAACTAATTGACATTGGCCGGCAGGCTGGAATCCCCCCCAAGGGGGGAAACGGTCGCGGCAAACATGATTATTTGTAACTTTATTTTGCAAATATAATTCATTTGTATACGCTTAAAGTTATAGATGCAAAACTTTAAACCTTCAACCTTCAACCTTTAACTTTTAACTTTTAACTTTCAACTCCCTCTTATTCCGGTTGATGTTGTGGCCTAAGCAAATCGTTTACTGTTTTCACCGGGTTGAAAGTGATGATGGGCGTTTCGATAAAAATGGTAATCCAGTCGGTCATTGCTCCATTCCATAAACCAGGCAATTCCATCGCTTTTAATACGCTGCCGTCTTTTGACTTATTAGATATAAAGCCAGAATTGGGATCAACAAAATCAAGCAGGTTAAATTTTTCGCCTTTGAAATCATATACACCACAAACCAGGTCGACAGGATTAAAGTGAGTCGACTTACTTACAATGTCCTTTTGTTCCTTATCCGAAAAATCAATTTGTGATGATTCGACAATTTGAAGAGATTTTTCCCCATTTTCATTTACCACCCAAAAGGGGCCTCCACCCGGTTCTCCTTCATTTTTTACCATGCCGCATACACGAATGGGTCGGTTGAGCTTGTTGAACAGGAAATCGATCTTTTCCATTTCATCATAACCTTCAAAAGCATCCGGGATATCAATATTAAGTTCGCGTCCGGAGAAATCGGCAATCAGGGAAAGAGTCTCCTTGTCCACATTGCCATCATCCAGAATATCGAGAAAGTCAAATGTTTGTTCCTGTAACCTGATAAGTAATCCGCCAATGGCCTTTTTATACATGTAGGTCAGGTTTCGCAACCTGTCGGGAACGATGTTGTCGATGTTTTTAATAAAAATAATTTCATTGTCCAATTCATTCAAATTATGAATCAACGCACCATGTCCGGCAGGCCGGAACAGCAAGCTTCCATCGATGTTGCGAAACGGCTCGTTTTCCAGGGTAACTGCTATGGTATCGGTAGCAGGCTTTTGGTGACTAAAGGTAACCTCGAATTTTGTTTTGTACTCTTTCTCAATCACTTCCCGTTTTTCAAGAAGTCGTTCTTCAAACCTGATCTGGTGTTCGGGGGAAACCGTAAAATGTATCCTGGAGAGTTTCTTTTCATCATTGGCATAGACTGCAGCTTCCACCAGATGTTCTTCCATGGCTACCCTGGAACCGTTGGGATAGGTATGAAACATCAAAAGACCTTTGGGAAGGTTGGCGTAATTTAAACCATATTCCTCCAGCAAATCATCAATAATGGCATTGTATTGTTTCTTCTGAACCATTTTTTCCAAATCAAACCCTTTTGCTTTCAAGCTGTTTTTAAGGCAATTGTAAAAAGCAAATTGATCCAGATGATGAAAAAAATGGTGGACAGAATTGAAACTTTTGTCGCTTTCAATCAATCGTAATTGCTCAGGGTCATTTTTTTGCCTGAATTCAAACAAATGTTTAAACATGCGTGAAGCAGCTCCCGAAGCGGGTACAAACTTTAGAATACTGTAGTGTTTGTATTGTTCATTATAGTAAGCCACCAATTCGGTTACCCCATCGGCCGAAAACTGGTGTAAGCCCTTGCCGGGAATTGCCGGGGCTATCAGATTGATAAAAGGAAATCCGGTAATGAACTTGCTAATCTGAGATTGTACCTCATCAGCAGTAATCCCCTTTGAAGCCATTTGTTTGATGTCGTTTTTTGTAAACATATCCTGAAAATTTGGTTGGATAAAAATAGGAAATACTTTAGTTATTAGCTTTACGGAAGCGTTAAATTTCCTAAAAAGTACTGATTTAGTTTGATTTTGATGATCATTCGTTTTTAAAACGTTGATACTGGCTTTTTTAAAAGTGAACCTTGGTGAGTTATTCTCCTTATAAAGGTGATTGTTGGAAATGGAAATATTTACGGATGATAAATTGTGCTTTGAAAGAAAAAAATACTATTTTTGCCACCTCAATTTTAGGCCCAGGTGGTGAAATTGGTAGACACGCCAGCTTGAGGGGCTGGTGATCGCAAGGTTGTGCAAGTTCGAGTCTTGTCCTGGGCACTACTGATACAAAATCTAAAATTGACGTTCCTAAATATTGAATTGCCCAAGTGGCGGAATTGGTAGACGCGCTACATTCAGGGTGTAGTGACCTTATGGTCGTGAAAGTTCGATTCTTTTCTTGGGTACTCAAGAGCCCTGTAAACTTAGGTTTGCAGGGTTTTTTTTATACCTGCCTGAGATTGAAATCTCAGGTTACAATTTCGGTCATGCCTACGGCATTTAAAAAGTCGGAACGCCTTATTTCAGTAAGTTTTGGTGGCAGGCATAATCGAAATATTGCGGAGGAATTGTTACTAAAGAAACAGTTGCCCTCCGGATGTTGATAATCAATGGAAAATGGTCGTGAACACAGTGTTCTTGTTAAACATTTTTTAATTTTTAAATTCTGAGAACCTCAAATTGGCAATATGTATTAATATTGTAGCCAACAATTACAATTTCAATGTCATTACCTGAATGCGAACAATTAATTGCTCCATAAATCAAATGCCTGAATCCGTTCGTGGAAAACGAACTCATTCATTTCAGTTTAAACTGTTGGTAATAATGTTGTTGATGATAATTTTTCATCATGCAAATTCCCAAAATCAAGAACAACAGAAGGATACCCTCAACAAAAAACGACTAAACACCATTGTTTATACCAGTACCGGATTGTACGCCAGTACCATGACCTTGCTCTATTTTGGATGGTATCAAGGTACGCCCATGACGAGTTTCCATTTTTTCAATGACAATGAAAACGATTTACAACTTGATAAATTTGCCCATGCTACCACGGCTTATGTTTTCACGGGTTATGCATACAACTGGCTTCGATGGGCAGGTTTAAACAACAATAAGGCCTCCATTTATAGCGGAGTTATGGGATTTGCTTCCATGTCGGTGATTGAAATTCTGGATGGATTTTCAGCGGAATATGGCGCCTCCTGGGGCGATCTTGTTGCCAACGCGGCAGGACCCACCTTGTTCACGGGCCAACAAATGATCTGGAAAGAACAAAGAATGAGGCTCAAGTTTTCGTATCATCCAACTGATTATGCCCAATATAACCCAAAACTATTGGGTGAAAATCACCTTCAGAGGGCGTTAAAAGATTACAATGGCATGACCTTTTGGTTATCGGCTAATGTTCATGCGTTTTTGCGGGAAGAATCCAGGTTCCCTCCCTGGATAAATGTCGCTGTAGGTTATGGAGGTTGTGGCATTCTTGGCGTTACATCAAATCCTTCCGAAATTGACGGGAAGCCTGTTCCTCATTTCGACCGGGTAAGGAAGTATTATTTAACCCTGGACATCGATTGGACGAAAATTAAAACCAACTCCAGTGCGTTGAGGTTTGTGTTTAAGACCTTGAGTTTTGTAAAATTTCCTTTTCCTGCACTGGAATACAACAACCAGCAGGATTTTGTATTTCACTGGATATACTTTTAACTACAACTTCATCAACTTGGCCACCAACAAACCATTGTGTACTTTTTTGTTGGTAAGAGGAATCTTGTTCCGGGCATTGAAATAAATCCTGCCGGGTTTCACTGTTTTAATCCTTTCTTCCAATTTGATTTCAAAGCCATCGAAATAGATGCTTAAGAAATCCCATGTAAGCGATTGAGGTTCGGTAGGGGTTGGGTAGTTGTGGATATCGACCATGAGCAAAAACAATCCTCCCGGCTTCAGAACCCGGGCAATCTCACGGGTTGATTTTGTCATGTTCTCAACATGGTCGAGCGAATTGAAGGAACACACAACATCGAAATAATTGTTGGCAAAAGGCAAGGCCTCAGAGTAAGCCTTAATGTAATCCATCTGATGGTTGTCAGCCCCCATTTTCATGTATTTGTCAACCAATGGATCAACCCCGATTCGTTCACTGGCCATGGTGGCCCATTCGAGGCTGCCACGAGGACCACAACCAATATCGAGTATCCTTTTGCCATCGTAAAACGACTCCTCTACACCGAAATAGGTGGTATAGAAATACTGATAATGACTGTTGCTGAGATTTCCCTCTTTTAGTTTTTTGTATTTCCAATAGGAAATTTCAACCCATTCCTTAAAAGCCGATAACAGTGATTTCTTCATCTTTTGGTTTTACGCGCGTGGCCTATTTTTTCTTGCTTTTTTTTGTGGTTGGTTCTTTCGTTTTCTCAATGTAATAACCTTCGCGTGAAAGGAGGTGATCCAAATTGGCAATTCCATATACCAGCACCGCTGTGGCGATGGAAGCATGTTCTTGGTATTCGGGGATGCTTTTGTTGTATAAATCTCTTTCGGTATGCCAAATTTCACCATAACTAAAATTGTAGCCTTTGGGATCGCCTGTCTGAAATCCGGTGGTGGGAACACCTTCCACCGCGAAAGGGCCACTGTCGGTACCCCATGCTTTTTCGGGTTTTTCACCCGGCTCAGATTTTTCGAGTTTAAATGGAAACTCAGGGTTAATATCGTTTATGGGGGAACAAATGAGTGCCATATCTTCCCACATGGCTTCCGAAACGCTCATTCCTGTTGGAACAGTTGGACCGCCATCCCGGTTTATCATGTTTGATATTTTGTCCAGCTTATCCTCGTTTCGCTCAATCCAACTATGCGATCCATACAGTCCAAACTCTTCACCAGCCCACAACACAACAAGGATGGTGCGTTTAGGTTTTCCACCAGCTTCCATGATCAGTCGGGCGGCTTCCATGGTCACTGAAACACCGGAGCCATCATCGATGCCACCGGTTCCAACATCGTAGGCATCCAGGTGTCCGCTAACAATCACGTATTCATCCGGGAATTCCGTTCCCCGCATTATCCCGATGACATTGTGGTAGGGTACAGGCCCCATCTTAAAATGGTTCCTAATATCAAACTCAAGTTGAAAATAACGGCGTTCTTCTGCCATTTGGTAGATGATTTTGTATTGATGTTCATCGAGTTTGATGTCGGGAACAGTGGGTAAGGTTTCAAAAGCCATGGATTCCAGGTTCTTACGATCGTATAATACCCGGATAGGTGTTTTGGCCGACTGGATAATGCCCAGGATACCGGCATCGCGCATTTCGTGATAAAAAAGGGCAGGCTCTTCAATCAAAGGGATTAATTCCTTTTTAGGGATCTTGCTGTTTTGCTGATCTCTGTTCTCCTTTTTTATCACCTTGTTTTTCTCCCTGATTTTTTCGTTTTCCATTTTGATGGAATCCCTTCTGATCCTGGCTTTTTCCGAATAGTTGACGGGCCATCCTTCACTTTCGCCTGAGATGAGCACCCATGCCCCTTTTAAAGCGCCTTTCATCTGGTCGAATTCGGCCTGTGTTTTAGGCTCGATGAGCACATGCCCGCGTTGCATCCCCTTTGTTCCCGAGGTATACGAAGGGGTGGCGAAATGTAGCGTCATGCCATTGTCGGAAAGCATTCGGCCAAACCAGGGACCGCGGTTAAAACCTACCGGGAGTTCTCCCGCCTGATCCATTTCTACTTCCATGCCCCATTCCTTAAACTGGCTGGCTGCCCAATAAGCCGCGTTTTCAAAAGCATCGGAACCGATGAGGCGGCCCCCGAACCGGTTGCACAACACATCCAGGTGATGCATGGTTTCGTTATCTGTTTTAGCGATTTCAATCATTCTCAAAACAATGGAATCAGGAGCGTTTGCGACTGTTTTGTTGTGATTTGTATCGATATTTTGAGCCATACCGGTCATGGAGCAGGCGAAGAAGAATACAAGACAAGAGTGAAAAAATTTCATAAGGTGATTTTATTGTAATGATTTATTCTGATAATGCCCATTCCACGGCCTTTTCGGCATGAATGGCTGTGGTATCGAAGACTGGGATGGAAGCATCTTTGGCTGAGATAAGTAACGGAATTTCGGTGCAACCCAGGATAACGCCTTCAGCACCTGCGGTGATGAGTTGGTGAATAATCTTTTTGAAAATTGTCCGGCTTTTCGCTTTAATTTGTCCCTGAACCAACTCATCGAAGATAATCCGGTGGATCAGATCCCGCTCTGCGAGCGGTGGGACAATGACCTCAATGTCAAAGTTATCGGACAGGTACTCTTTGTAAAAGTCTTTTTCCATGGTCCATTTCGTGCCCAGTAAAGCCACCTTCTTTATATTTTGTTCAGAAACAACCAGCCCGGTAGCCTCGGCAATGTGCAGGAAGGGAATGGAAATGGCTTCGGTAATGGCCGGGCTACTCAGATGCATGGTGTTGGTGCACAGGATCACCATATCTGCTCCAGCTGCTTCGAGTTGAAGGGCTGAATCCACCATCATTTTATCGAGTTCATCCCAATGCTCCTGGTGTTGTAATGCTTCAATTTCCGCAAAATCAACGGTTACCATAATGCTCTTACACGAATGAAAACCGCCCAGTTTTTCTTTTACTTTTTTATTGATGAGTTGGTAATACACGGTAGATGATTCCCAACTCATCCCACCAATTAATCCTATGGTTTTCATAGATACTTTGTAATGATACTATTTTAGTAAGGGAAACAACAAGTCGCTTTCCCAATCTTTTACCTAAAGAGGAAAGGTCACAAAAGTAGGGATATTTTAACATGAATAACAGCATGACCGGAACATCCCGTAAAATGGATTCAGACCCGATCGCGTTAGTAAATTGATGGTTCTTTACGATTCCGCTTTATCACATCGCTTACCAATAAGATATTGAAGAGTATCAGGTAAATCACCAATTGCGAGAAGGTATTGATTATCAATATAATTAAATACCCCATCCCAAAAAAAGTCAAGGCTGCAACCACCATCAGGACGGTATTTAGGAAGACTGACCAGATGAGTGCATTTACACGCATCTTCATGTAATGGTCTTTTTCGATCTTTTGTTTTGAAACAGCGAGCAGCGCCAATCCTAAAAGCAAAAGAATGATGGCCATTTCATCGGCGAAATTGGTTTGGGTGATACCAAAAATAACTTTGTTCAGGTATGATGAGTAGATGGCGAACACGGGAACATCAAGAAAATCGGGTTTAAAATTCCTACTGATCACCAAATACGCCATGATGCAGCCGGCCATTAAACTTCCAAAGCCCGGATACTTAAATTGGTATGATAAAAGATGAAATTTCACCGGGGTTCTAATTCTCAGCGGTGCTATAAAGGTAAGAGCTGATTTCGGAACCATTTTGTAAAACGACCGTGGTGTACACGAGCCCAAAACGGTGATTGACCCGGTATTTGACATTCTTAATGGCCGGGTTGAACCGGCCTGCTCCTTCAATTGTCATCGTTTTAATGTTGTAGAATCCATAAGGAAAATCATCTACATCAGATTTTGCGGTAACTGTTCGGGTGAAGGTGCCGCCGGTGGAATTTTCGCAGGTATAGGTGTCGCCTACCTTGCCATCGAATTTGGCAAGAGTGAACGATTTGCCGTCAGCATCCAACTGGTCTGCAATTCCCTCCTTGGTGAACTTCATTTTCAGGTCGCCTGTGAAATTACCGGTAGTTTCATCGTAGGTGCCAAAGACAACATTCGACATGGTAGCCGCCAATACCTTGATGTTTGGATCGGTAATGGTTCCGGCCACATGGATCGTTGAAATGCCATTTTCGAGTTTAGTCACGGTGGCACTTACGTTTGTAATTCCGGATAAGGATGAAATCGAAAAATTATTTCCAACTTCCCCAATGGAAGATTGATCTCCCCCAATGTCAGAACTGGATTCTTTTTTACAGCCAATAAACACCAGAGAAGTGATGATGGCAAACAAGGTAATGAAAGCAAGGTTTTTCATGGGATTTATTTTTATCCAAAAGTACCATTTTGAAGGCAAAAGTCAATAGGAAAAGTGCTATTTAAAGTGTTTCTATATTATGATATAAAACTGATATCGTGTAGTTTGAAGAATCCTTTAAGGACCTGTTGTTTGATGGGTAAACGGGTATCAACTGGCCCTCCCGGAATGATTCATTTGGACGTGATTGAAAGGTGAAATTCATGAATGGTTGGCTGGTAAAGCAACTGTGTTGCACTTGATGTCAGTTAAATGGGACACAATTCATTTTATTTCTGATGGGGTTTTACGATCGCATACAATTCAACGGGATTCGATGGGCCGGACTTTTCAAGGGCACTTATTTTTTGAACCCCCATGTAAAAACGAAGGGATAATTCCCTAGATTTACCATCTCAACATCCGATGATCTGTTTGCAATGAAAATACATTATCGAAATATTTACAATATCCTGATAAAAGCGCTTTCAAAATGGTGGATAAAAGATCCGTTTCGCGAAAGTGCGATAATTGCCTATTACGCGATTTTTGCGTTGCCCGGGTTGCTGGTGGTAATTATAACATCTGCCGGGTATTTTTTTGGAAACGATGCTGTAAATAATCACATAACAATCCAGTTTACATCTACTATGGGCGTTGATACTGCCGAGCAGATTCAAAATATTATTTTGCAGGCCAGCGAAGCAAAAAATTCAGTCCTGGCAACCGTTATCGGAATTATTGTCATGATTGTGGGCGCTACCACCGTTTTTGCTCAGTTTCAAAAATCATTAAATACCATATGGGACGTAAAGGTTGATGAATCGAAATATGGTATCTGGAGTTTTATCAGGATTCGGTTGTTCTCATTCGGGCTAATCGTTACAATCGCGTTTTTACTTATTGTTTCACTTGTTATTTCCGCTTTGCTTTCGGCTTTTGGCGATTGGTTATCGGGTCATTTTTCCGAAACATTTTTTATAACACTCCAGGTAGTTAATGTCGTTTTATCTTTTGTAATTATTACAGTTTTGTTTGCATTGATGTTCAAATTCTTGCCCGATGCAAAAATTAAATGGAATCATGTTTGGATTGGTTCCATTGTTACTGCATTTCTGTTTGATATAGGAAAATTCGGTTTGGGATTATATTTTGGAAAATTAAACCCCGGCGATGGATATGGCGCTGCAGGTTCGATTATTTTAATCATGCTTTGGGTTTCATATTCTTCAATGATTGTTTTTTTCGGCGCCGAATTTACCCGCGCCTATGCCGATTTTATTTCGGGCAGGGTGGTTCCGACAGAAATCGCAAAATCAGATGTTCATTCTGACTCCGAGTAGTTGTGCCCTTTTCAAAAGTCCGGTCCTTCAAATTTTCTTTCGAAAAATGGCAACTTCTTATTCTGTTAATGCCGTAATAGTGATTACTAACTTATTAAATGGTTGCATCCCGCAAAAGTGGGAATGATGTAATATATTCTAAAAATCATTTAAGGTTCACTTACTAAAACTCATTACCTTTGGTTAAGAGATTAATCTTTAAACATGGTAACATGAATGTATCGTTTCAAAAGCTCTTTTACGCCATAGCTACCGCATTTTTGCTGTTTGCAATACTGGTTTTTGCGAAAGCAATTCTCATTCCTTTAAGTATTGCTTTGCTTATTTCATTCATACTGCTTCCGTTGGCAAAAAAGTTTGAGAAATGGAAAATTGGTAAAACACTTGCTGCTTTTCTCTCCATTTTCGTTATGGTTTTATTAATTGGAGGTGTCACTTACTTTTTTTCAACTCAAATTATTAATGTAGCGCAAGAATTCACAAATTTTCAAGATAAAATTATTCGTGCTTTTACCGATGTTACGCTATTTATCAATAACCATGTGAGTATTGTGGAAAATCTGGGAAAGGATGAACTCTTTAACCGGATGAAAGACTGGATAACAGATTCAACAGGTTTCCTAGTGAGTAAAACAGTTAGCAATTCAGCTACTTTTATGGCCGGACTGATGGCGACCATTGTTTTTACTTTTCTATTCCTCTTATACAGAGATGGATTGACAAAAGCATTTCTGGCTTTTTCGTCCGGGGATAATCATGAAAGGGTATTTAAAATGTTTAAATCGGTTCAACAGGTTGGACAAAAATACCTGTTCGGGATGGTAATTCTTACGGTTATAATAGGATTAGCCAACAGCATTGGGTTGTTGATTATCGGCATCGATAATCCTTTCCTTTTCGGATTTTTAGGTGCTGCATTGGCCATCATACCATACATTGGGACTACATTGGGAGCTGTAATTCCTGTAATTTATGCTTTTGTTTCTTACGATTCAATTTGGCCTGCCATTGCAGTTGCCATATTATTTTGGGCTGTTCAATTGGTTTCCGATAATTTTCTCACTCCACGAATTGTGGGAGGCAGTTTAAAAATTAATGCTTTAACAGCCATACTTAGTTTGTTTGTTGGCGCTGCAGTATGGGGCCTGGCAGGAATGATTTTGTTTTTGCCTTTTGCTGCCATGTTAAAAGTGGTTTGCGAAGAGTTTGAAGAGCTTAAACCAATTGCACTAATCATTGGCGAGAAAAATAAAAAAGAAGGCACCGGCAGCGAACTATTTTTGGTTGGTTGGTGGGGGAAAATTAAATCCAGGTTACACGGATAATCTTGCCATTTGGTTTACCTGCGATGACAATTGCATACCCAAATTTTTAATCCACCTGTTTGCGGCATGCCCATTAAAAAACACTCTGATATTGGTTCACGGGCTTCGGTTTTTATACCCTCCCTCCGGAATGACACGCGTGGGTAGTTTTATTTTCCCAATCATGAATCCATATTCCTTAAAGTCGCCTTTGTTCAGCATCCAGGTATCGGTTAGAGGTGAAATCAATCTCCATAATCCCCCCACATCAGCCCAAAAATAAATCACCAAAATAATGACTCTAAAAATCAAACCAATAAAATTAATTCTTAGATTTACACGACCAAACACCCGATGATCTATTTACAATGAAGAAGAAGGAAATCGTTTTAACTAATTATAAATGGTTATAATTGAAGCATATAGTGATAATGAAATTAAATGAAAACTAAAAGGAATTTTACCAACAAATCCTGTATAACAGGCATAGCGGCAATTGGCGGTATGCAGATTTTAATCTATATAGTAACAGGTCTCGATTGAAAACAGGGATAATCCCATGAGTTGATAAATAGGGCTATGATGAATCAAAAAAAATGAAGACCAGAAATTAATGATAAAACCGAGCGGATTCCGAAAAGCTTTATGAGTAGGAAAAATTAAATAATAAGTGTCCTATGAAAACCATTCTGCGATTGTTAAGTGCATTTTTTGTGATGATATTCTTAAATGTATTCGCATCATGCGATAAGACAGATCCGACAGATCCTGAAATAAACCCCTTTAGCAATGGGGGTAATGAGAGGAATATGATAGTTATTATCAGCGATTTGCATCTCGGCGCCGACCTTGATTATGCCGAATGCAAGGTTAACCTTCCCGCTCTTGAAAAATTGCTTAAACAGATAAAAGCAGCTCCTGATGTTAAAGAGCTTGTTATCGCGGGAGACCTGGTCGATGAATGGTTTGTACCGGCTACAACAGATACGTATCAGGGTAAAGACCAGGCTGATTTTGTACAGCGACTTGCGACAGCCAATAAAGGCGTATTTGATGCAATAAACAGCATCATTCTGGAAGGGAATATTCTGGTTACCTATGTCCCCGGAAATCATGATTTAACCATTACGGCGGCAAATATTGAAAGTGTCCTTCCCGGGATAAACCAGGTACGCGATGAAGTGCTGGGTTTGGGTACGTATTCCCCGGCCGACTATCCTAAAATAGCCATTGAGCATGGCCACCGCTACAATTTTTTCTGTGCACCCGATCCTTTTTCAAATCAGGATATTGCTCCGGGTACCATCCTGCCTCCCGGTTATTTTTTTACAAGAATTGCCGCTCTTTACGTTCAACAAGGAATGCCGTTACCGGGTGATACCACGCCCGTTGTAACCCCAAATGTTTCTGGCGGGGAGTCCCAGGATTTATTGTATCGATATTGGAAGATGTGGTATATGACGATTAATACGTTCCCGATAGAAAACAGATTTGATGAGAAAATAATACATACAAACGTAAATGGATTCACGGGAAATTATTCAGTTGATGATCTTGTTCCTTCTCAATTATCTCCGGGCGGAATGATTAATGTGAATCTCTATAATGGAATTCAGGACAATTGGGAGGCGCGGCAAACCCACAACAATGTGCCTGTACACATTACCACTGCCCATGCAATCGATTCTGTAGATTCAAGTACCGAGACCGATCACCATGCTAATCTGCAATACTTTATGAATCCCGAATCAGATAAAAGAATTGTCGTATTTGGTCATACGCATGTACCCAGAATGGATTCGACTGAAAATGATATCAATCAGAAATGTATTTATGTCAATTCAGGAACATGGATTGATCATAACCCGGGTAGAACCACGATGAATTTTGTAGTCATCACGCCACAGGGCGTTGATGCTTCTTCTCAAACTCTGGTAAAACTTTATAACTTTGAAAATGAAGTTGTAACAAAAATGAAGGAAAACTCATTGCGCTATTAGAGGTAAACGCATGTAAATTTATACTGGCTTAGATAAAGGAATAATTCGGTTCAAGTATGTTAAAGGCGGTATTTCGCAAACCGATACAGAAGATGTACATTTTGCTCAGGCTATAAACTATTTGGAAGCATATAATCTTGAAATTGGGTTACTTATTAACTTTGGCGAAATAAGTTCAAAATCCAGCAGCCTGAATAATAAAAAATACAGTTCAAATGAATCAAAAAAATCATCTTTCAGACATCATAATATATCAAACTGAAGACGGAAATACAAAAATTGAAACTCGGTTAGAAGATGAAACTGTTTGGCTTACAATTGACCAAATGGCAGAACTTTTTCAAAAATCCCGCTCAACAATTAATGAACACATTCTGAATATTTACGAAGAGAAAGAACTTGACACAGAACAATCTATGAGAAAAATCGGAATTTCCGATTTTTCCGGAAGTAAGTTGTCCTATTTTGGGGGACAAGCTCCTCTCAGCAAAGTTTCATGCTACCATGCCTCCTGCCTTCGGCAGGTAAACCTGCCGACTAGTGCCACTACCCTGTCATATTATTCCAAAGCAACTCTTTCTAAATTGTGCGCAGTTAGTGAATCGGAATGTGATACCTAAAGCATCCCGATAAACTTATTACCAAAACCTGACAAACAACTCCATAAATTCTTAACCCCCAATGTAAAACCAAAAGTATTAATTCTTAGATTTACCCCACCAAACACCCGATGATCCATTTACAAGAATAGTAGAAACCGGATTAACAAATTATAAACGACTATGATTGGACAATTTAGTGATAATGAGATTAAATGAATACTGAAAGATTATTTTACAACAAAGTTTATATAATAGACGTAGCGACAATTGGCGATATACGGATGTTGTGTGGCATTAACCAGGGGTTCGCAACATTAGGAGTTATCTAAAATAACAAAATTAAACAGGACTTTTATTAAATTTTTAACCAAAAACATAAAAAATGCTCAAGACTCTTATTTACGCAACTATTTTTTTATTTGTAAGCCAGGCTTACTCTCAGGGTCAAATAAAACAAATTGATTATGGAAAACTTCTTTTTAATTCATATCCAACATATGATATGGTTGTTGATCTTGGAGAAGGTAAATTTGTAATGCCAATTGTAACACTAAAAAAACAAGCTTTACTTGATTGCTATAGTTATGATTTACAGAAGATTTATAGTACACCTTTTAGGCAGTCCATCAATTCAAAAAAAGACAAATTTGCTTTAATTACATCATTTCATGAAAATTCAAAGACGCTATATGCATTAAGGCAGGATAATTCAAATAATAAGTATTTCATTGAATATCTAAAAATTGATCCGAAATCAGGTAAAACAATTGATCAGGAAATACTTTTAAAGGACCAGCAGTTCCCAAATGCGTATTATTTCTCCGATAATAAAGAATATTTTGTTGTTATACCTCTAATTAGTTTAAATGGTCTATACGAATATGAGCTATTCAATTATAAAGGAGAAAAATTGTACACCTCAATAATAGAGAACAAAGAAGCTCAAAGTTTTTCTGGCTTATTAAATGTAATGACAGTTTCTGATCATGGTGACGTTTATGTTGAACGCAGACTTGATGAAGGACACTATTCATTCGATGCTTTTGATGTTTCCGGGAAGGAGATTGTAAGACTCCCATTAAAAATTGAAAGTAAAAATGGAGAAGTTGTCGATCTTATTATGACTAAATCCGGCGATAGAGAGATCATAGTTACAGCATTACTCGGAGATAAAAAGAACTTTGAACTTAAAAATTGGGTTATTGATTTCAAAAAACAAGAATTGCAGTTGATTAGTTCTTTTGACATCAATGAAGAAATAATTGGCAAATATATGGCCAGTCTTGATAAGGCTCAGATAGTGAGTGTTAAAACACCAAAACCAACCAATAATTTCAAGGACTTAAGTATAGTAAAGATACATTACGTGGAAGGCCAGATAATTGCTGTGCTTGAATCATATGAATACACAAGGGGAATGCTTGGAACAACTAGTGCGTGGGGTACAAGTAACGATACATATATTATTTCAACAAAATTGAATGGTGATTTGAACTGGGTATTTGCGTTACCGAGAAAAGTTGCTCAAAGTCTGTCAAAATATAAATTATTTGGGCCAATGGGAGAAACGGTTAAAGTAAAAACTGATGTAATTGATGGTGTTTTAAAAGTTATTACAACGGAAAATTACTCAAATGGAAATTACGGCTATGAAGTACTTAGGGAGATTGATTTATCAACGGGTGAAGTATCATTTCCAAAAAGATTGCAAAATAAAGAAAATGCAGTATTTGATTTTTCATTTTATGACTACTACAAATGGATAAGTACTGATGAAATAATAATGATGACAGCAAAAGGATTTGGCTTTAAACTAGTCAAGATTAATACAAAAAATAAATAGCGCCACACCGCAATGCATTTACTTCATGGAAGTATACAGTCTGAACCTTTCTGACTACGGCAGGTTCACCTGCCTACGGCAGGTAAACCTGCCGTGGGTAGATAAACCGACATACAAGTTCCCCTGCGCTGTCATATTATTCCCACGCAATTCTTCCTAAATTGTGCGCATTTATTCAATCGGATGGTGATACCAAAAGCATCCCGACAAACTTGTTACCAAAACCTGACAATCGAATCCGTAATTTCTTAACCACCAATGTAAAACCAATAAAATTAATTCCTAGATTTACACCACCAAACACCCGATGATCTATTTACAATGAAGAAGAATGAAACCGATTAAACAAATTATAAACGACTGAAATTGAATAATGTATTGAGAATGAAATTAAATAACTACCAAAAGGAACTACATCAACTGTACCCTTATTATATATATAGCGGAAATAAACACAATAGTAAGGTAGTTAGCACGTAGTTAGCTGCAACTTTAACAAAGTACATATATGAATAATAGTTCGAGTTCAAGTGTCTTAACAGTATTTTATTCGTGGCAATCAGATCTTCCTCCGGAAAATAATAAAAAAGCAATAAAAGGAGTATTAAGAGATGTATTTACGAATATTGAAGAGGAAATTAATGAATTGGAAATATTTCTTGATGAAGCCACAAGAAATACTGCTGGTAGTCCAGATATACCATCAACTATTTTTGATAAAATTGAAGCATCTGATATTTTCATTTGTGATCTTACGACAATAAACAGTGACTCACCAATAGGAACAAGAAAAGTTCCAAACCCAAATGTTTTAATCGAATTAGGTTATGCAATAGCTTTATTAGGTTGGAATCGAATTATCATGCTATTTAATAAAGCACACGGTATTTTTCCAGATGATTTACCATTTGATATTGCAAAAAGACGCATTACAAATTTCAAAATGGAAAATGGAAATGATAAAAATTCAAAAGGAAACATACAAGCAATTTTAAAAAAAGCGATAATAACCATCATCGAACAAAAACCAGTTAAACCATTTGAAAACAAAGGTTTAAAACCTCTTGAAAAAAAAACTAGAAGAGATATTACAAATATCGTTTGGGCTCTAAAAACTATTAACATACCTATCTTGGACGAATTCATTTCGGAGTTGCCTTTTAAAATCAACAGTAAGATATTTCATTTTTGGGAAGGATTTAACGGAGTAATAAATAGCAGTCTATTTCATGTATATGATAATACAGTTATGTTATTATTTAAAGAAATACATACTCATTGGGAAAACACCTTATCATTTGGACATAAATATAACGCAATAGACAAATTTGGCAATGCTATATTTGGAAGTCCAGATGATCCACGAACTGACCAAAGAACACAAGATGATTATAAATTTATTGGCGAAGAAAGAATAAAATTAAAAAATGATTTTCGGACAATATTGGATTATATAAGAATTAATTATATAGATATTGACTTGGAAGAAACGAGTCAATATGCTCTCGATGAGTATAATAATTTTTATAAAGGATTCCATTCAAATTACTAAAAAAGCAGCAGCTAACAAAGATGCATATACTTTATGGCGGGTTACGTTATGAAAATGAGTATTTTAGTTCCAAATATAAATCATGGTAGACAGAAAGATTTGTCTTTCAAAGTCCGACACAAAGCATATGCACGCCCGCTAGAGTCAATTTAAAGTGCGTCAGCGTAATGAAATACTTGATTTAAAAACACTATTTTTGAAAAATTGCATTACTTAAAAAACTCTCATGAAGAAATTAGATTTATCGAAAGTAAAGAAATATGTTGAGGATAATGTAGGTGAGTTCCACCAAAAAAGGATTGATAAGCTTGGACTATTGAAACTAAAAGATGTTTTAAGAAGAAAAAACCCTTATTTATTTAAGGCGAAAAATATTATGACAGCTCAAGAATTGATACAAGGAGTTGTTGATGCATATATTTCTTCTAGTGAAGAAGGGATTTTTGGGAATTGGCTTGAAGGATTAGCCGTATTCGTTAACAGACAAGTTTATGGTGGTAGAAAATCTGGAATTCCGGGCGTTGACCTTGAATTTGACAAGGATAATATTAGATATATTGTTTCGATTAAATCAGGCCCAGACTGGGGAAATGATGACCAAATTAAAAAGATGGTTGATAATTTTAACTCTGCACGAAAGGTCTTAAAAACATCAGGAGCCCAAATTAATGTTACTGCCATTAATGGTTGTTGTTATGGAAGGACAACACAAAGAAACAACTATAAGCCTAAAGGTGATTATTATAAATATTGCGGTCAAGTATTTTGGAGTTTTATCTCAGGAAATAATGAATTATATAAAGAAATAGTTGAACCTCTTGGATATCTTGCAAAAGAAAAGAATGATGATTATTTGAAAGCATATGCACAAAAAATAAATCTTTTTACAAAAGAACTGGCCAATGATTTTTTTAAAGATTCTGGAGAAATTGATTGGGATAAGCTGCTCGAATTTAATTCAAAAGGAAATATTTAATAATTTGCCAAAATTTTTGATAAAATCTAGCAAAAAGTATCTAATTTTGGTACTTTAATATATTTCGTTAACGAAATTAAATAAGGTACCTATGATAAGTGTTGAAGATGCATCAAAGAAATTAAATATTTCTCCACAGCAAGTGAGAAATCTGTGTAGGTCTGGAAAACTAAAAAGCGAGAAAGTTGGTAATACTTGGGTAATTGAGGATTCAATTCTTGAATACTATTTTGATACAACCTGTTCAGGGGTTGCAGAAGACCAAGTGAAATATGAAAAAACACCAGCCTCTAAAGAATCTCCTATAGCTTTGAGTTTTTTTAGTGGAGCTATGGGATTGGATATAGGCATTGAAAAAGCTGGTTTTAGAACAATATTTGCGAGCGAAATCAATAATGCTTGTAGAAAAACGATATTAAAAAATAAGCCAGAAATAAATCTAATTGGTGATATTAGAGATTATACGTCACATGAAATTCGTAATATATCGGGCTTATCTGAAAATGATGATATTGATTTAATTATTGGAGGACCTCCTTGTCAATCTTTTAGTACCGCTGGAAAAAGGAAAGGTTTTGAAGATGAAAGAGGAAATGTTTTTCTCACATATATAGACATAATAATTGCTCTTAGACCTAAATATGCTGTTATTGAAAATGTTAGGGGATTATTATCAGCGCCTTTAAAACATAGACCTCATAATTATAGAGGAGAAGGTTTTGAGGAATTAACAGAAGATGAATTACCTGGAGGAGCTTTAAATCATATCATTAAGAAATTAAAAGACAGTGGATATGCTACTTCATTTAATTTATATAATTCAGCCAATTTTGGAACGCCACAAAAAAGAGAAAGAGTTATTTTAATATGTTCAAGAGATGGTAAAAAAGCTCCTTATTTAGAACCAACGCATTCTGAAAATGGAAATTTTAATTTGCCTAAATGGAAAACTTTTAGAGAGACAGTTAGTCATTTAGAAAATTGTCAACATGATTATATCAATTTCCCTGACAAGAGGTTACAATATTATAAACTTATAACACAAGGAAATAATTGGCGAAGTTTACCGATCGACCTACAAAAGAAAGCGATGGGAGCATCATTCTTTTCAGGAGGTGGCAAAACTGGTTTTCTAAGGAGGTTGGCTTGGGATGAACCAAGCCCAACACTATTAACTCATCCAGCTATGCCAGCAACGGATCTTTGCCATCCAGAAGAAAACAGACCACTAAGTATCCAAGAATATAAAGCAATTCAAGAATTTCCAGATGGTTGGAAAATAGAAGGAAGCATTCTTGAGCAATATAAACAAATTGGAAATGCTGTACCAGTAGGTTTGGGTTTTGCAGTAGGCAGTTTATTAATGAAATTAATCAAGGGGGTAAAAATTAAGAACTATATTGGCTTCAGATTTTCAAGATATTTAAATACTGATGAATTAAATTGGAAAAGAGACTTTGATAAGCAGAGAAAGATCGAAATTCAAGCTCAATTAGAGTTGCAAACATAATAGAATAAAAGGGAAACTGCCGCTAATAATGCATATACTTTATGGCGGGTTAAGTTGTGAATATAAGTATTTTAGTTCCACTTATCTGCCGGTTTACCTACCTTCATGCCTTCGGTAGATAAATCGGTAGGTGAACCTACCGTAGGAACGGAGGCAGGAGGCATGAAATATAAATTATCTTGGACAGAAAGATTTGTCTTTTGAAGTCCGCCACAAAGTGTATGCTTCCCATTAAATAAGGAATTTGAGATGAACCTACCGAAAATGAATGGAATTTTGTGCTTTCAGTCATTTCTGCAATACCTGTAAATCCCGCTTTTGAGGCGTAATAAGTGATTCGTTGATTAACAACAACTGGCCGTAACGCTATCTGAATACCACCAATAACCCACCTGTAATAAAGGCCAGTACCCACCAAATGTAGGCGTATCTTGAATAAAGATGCAGTTTTTTGGGTACTTCTGAGTTCATGCCTGATCGGGCAATGAGTTTCCACATGAAAATGGCGTCCATCATCATGCCCAGCAAGGAGGAATAACCAATAAAACCATGCAGGGTAAAACCGCCTTTATTCGATCCAATGATCATGAAAATGGTAGCCGTAATATCCAAAAGAACCCCCAGCGTTAGAAATGTAATCACCCGTTGGCCAATATGTCTGGTCCGCTGTTCGGTTATAATTCCAATGGAGTAGGCTATCAAAGCGAAAAATACAACGCTGCTGCCAATTTGTAGATAGGTATTCATTTATTCAATTATTCAGTACGACCGGCAAATATATCAAATATCGTGAAGTGTTTCATCCATGTGAATCATTCCTCGAAACCGACTCAATATAAACCTGCGGGTGAGATTGGCTTTACCTGCCAATAAACACAACTCTTTTACCTATGGAACTTAATCCGGTCAACGCGTCTTCGGTAGCGAAGATCCTGGTCAGTTCTTTCAACTCCGATTCACAACCTGAGGCTTCGTTAATCAGCTTTTCAGCTGTTTGCAAGGCAAGAGGAGCTTTTTGACCTATCTTTTTTGAGAGTTGCTGAGCTTCCTCAACAGGTAAAAAATCATTTTCTGATATTCCTGAAAGTATTTCATTTACAGAATATTGATCAAAAAATGAACTCAATGCATTAAAATGACCGCTTAAATTGGATTTCCTTTTTTCGGGTATCGCTTTGTAGCCATGCAGAACATCAAACAGGTCGGCGGGGTCGATGATGGCATCGATCAGTCCCATTTCTAAAGCAATCGTGGAATTAATAAATTGCCCTGTATAGATTAAATATTTTGTTAAGCCTTTGCCAATTTTCTGCGCTGTTCGTTGTGTGCCGCCGAGTCCGGGATAGATGCCTATGCCCGTTTCAGGAAACGCCATAACAGCCTGTGGCAGGGCGAGGACCGTATCAGCGCAAAGGGCCAATTCGAGTCCGCCTCCCAGGGCAAGACCGTTAAGAACCGCGACTACATTTTTTGCCGAGTGATCAATTCTATCATACACCTGTTGACCGAATTTTGAAAACAATTCGATATCTTTAAGCTTTCCTGCTTTCATATTTTTAACGAAAAACCGGATGTCGGCACCCGCTACAAATGCTTTTCCGGTCCCGGTAATAAAAATGGTGCTGACCGCAGGGTCGGCCTCTGCATCGCTGAATTTTTGGTCCAACTGTGCCATCACCGTTTCGTTGAGTGCGTTCATATCCTCCGGCCTCGACATGGTGATGGTCGCTAGCGCGCCGTCTTTTTCAAGGCTCACATAATCCAGGTGCCATTTTTGCACTTGAATGCCGCGGGGTAGTTCCATTTTATATAACCTGGCTATTTTTTTTACTAACCTGTTCACTTCTTCAACACCGAATTTCAGCATTAAATCAATGGGGCCCAATCGCCAACGCAAGCCTATCCGGGCACCTCTGTTCAAATCAGAAGCCGAACATACATTTTCGGCCAGTATCTGAGAACAAACGAAGAAAACAACTCCTGCCATTCGTTCGGTAATCAGTTTTTCAAGTTCGCTGCTGACGGCAGCATTTTCTATGTCTCCCAAATCCCATGGATTACCTGATTCAGCCTGTTTTTGTAATAATGGGCACGTATGGTATAAATTCCCAAACACTTCCAGGGTTTTTTGAGCGTGATAAGCAATGGGAACGCCTGTGGCATTCATCAATGCAAATGGCCCCATTCCAATTCCAAAGAGTTTCATGCAGACCTTTTCAACCTGAGGAATGGTAACTGTTTTTTCTTCGTATAACCTGACGGCCTCGTTTAACCAGGGTACAAAAAACCTGTTAACGGCAAAGCCGTATGTGTCGGCAGTTGTGATGGCGTCTTTACCTGCCAGAACAGAAAATACCTGCATGGTTTTATATGTTTCAGCAGAAGTCTCTTTACCCGGGATGATCTCAACCAACCTGTTTTTGGCTGCATGGTAAAAATAGTGCAAACCTATAAAACGGGCAGGATTTGAAATGGATTTGGAGAGTTCTGTAACAGAGAACGATGAGGTATTGGTGGCGATGATGGTATCCTGACCGACGATCGAATCCAGTGTTTTAAAAAGTTCGCATTTAGCGTCAAAGTTTTCGAAAATAGCCTCCACGATCAAATCACAGGCTTTTAATCGTTCAAGCTGATGCGTTCCCGAGATGTTCGAAACAATCGATTCAACTTGTTTTGCTGAGAATAGTCCGCGCTCAACACCTTGATTTAAAATGTCTTTTATTCCGTTGATTCCTTTATCAACATATTTCATTTCCCTGTCGGCAAGAATCACCTTAAAACCTTGTTGAGCAAATTTTTGTGCAATTGCCGAGCCCATGGTTCCTGCGCCAACAACACCTACCGTGTTAATTTTTTTCATTTTATCGTGTGTATGAATAATTGAATTAATTCAAAGGGTTTCATGCTTAAAAGTGGCTATGAATTTTTCCATTCGGGTTTTCTTTTTTCCATGAATGAAAGGATGCCTTCATTGGCATCATGCGTTTCCATCAGCTCTTTGATGAAAACCTTCTCCAGCTTCCTGAGGTTTTTTCTGAACAGTTTATTTAAAATAATCCGGCCCGAACGGACTGAATACCTCAAAGAACTGGCACTTTTGGGAAGTATGTGTTTTTGAATCCAACCATCAGTTTCCAGAATCAGGGTTTCCTTGTCCTCATAAACATGGTTTAGAAGCCCGATTTTTTCAGCCTCACCGGCATCAATTGTTTTTCCGGTAATTAACAATTCCTCGGCCCTGGCGCTACCAATTTTTAGTGGCAACAAAATGGAAGCAGGCGGCGGGAACACGCCCAGCATAATCTCAGGCTGACCGAGTTTTGCAGTGCTATCGGCAAACATGAAATTGCAGATTAAGGCAAGTTCGTGGCCACCACCAAGACATTGGCCCGAAATTTTTGCTAAAGTCGGAATCGACAAATTGACCAGATTGTAAAACATCCCGTGAAAGCTGTGAAGCATTTCCGCAACCTGGTCTTTGGTATGTTCTTCAACCGATGCCCCGAAGGAAAAGTGTTTTCCGGCACCTTCAAAAGTAATGATTTTAAGATCCGGCTTTTTCTTAAATTCTTTGAACAGTTGGTTTAATTCCCGCATCATGATGCTGTCCAAAACATTTCCTTTGCCATCGTTCAGGATGATTTCTGCCACCTGACCATCGTATTTATAATTGAGTTCTACCTTTTGCATTTATTTGATATTTAGTGTATTGAATTGACGGGTAACGAATATTCAATAGTTAATCATTAACTCATTCACCCTTTTACGGGAGAAATTGCCTTTTGCATATCCTCGTCCCAGCCCATACCTTTTGCAAGCATTTGCCTTAGTTTAATAAAGTCCACTTCCCGGTTTTCGCGCGGACCATCGTTAAAGGCTTTAAATCCGGCACGGCCTTCAGTCATCATGTTTAAGGCCAGCCAATCCCTGTTCGATTCTTTGTTTTTGTCCCAATGTTCGAGTTTTTTCTTTCTGATGGAGTTGATGGTTTTACTCAGGCAATTGGGCATTAAATACAGGAGTTTTGTGCACATCCTTTCAACGGCAGCGTCCAACAATGATAAATCAATAACTCCTGCTTTAAGCAGTTCTTTTGCATTGGACAGTTCTGCTCCTTGTTTTGGTGTTCCGTAAATAATTTCGCCCTGTTGATTAACCCATTGGGTAGTATAGACCATTGGGTTTTGAATAAATTCGCCGTTCACCTTTAATGCAGGAACGATTTCCGATAACAGGCCGTATCTTTTTGCTTCATGCGCCGACCAGGGATCGCATACGGTGCAGGAATACATGGCCAACTCAACACCTACAAACAGGTTTAGGAAATCCGTTGAGCCACCATCCGGGGCACTTCCGTGTTTGGGGCCGGCCTGGCCAAAACGCGCTAAATCCTGTGCTATCGAAAAATCACAGGCCATGCCAATTTCCTGTCCGCCGCCTATCCTCATGCCATTCACCCGGTTTATAACGGGTTTGTCGCTCATTAATATGCCAGAAACCATGTCGTTAAACAACCTCATATACTGTTTGTACTCTTGTGGGTTTCCGGCGTAATATTCGGCATATTCCTTTGTGTTTCCACCCGTACAAAAGGCTTTGTCGCCCACGGCAGTAAATACAATGGCTACCACGCTCCGGTCGTTTGACGCTTCCCTGAAAGCAAGGATGACTTCTTTTACGGCCTGTGTAGTATACGAATTGAATTGTGCAGGATTGTTTAAAATAATCCAGGCATTAAATAACCCCTCAACCGGCTTGCCTTCTTTATCAAGGCAGGCTCTTTTTTCGAATAGAATTTCCTTGTATTCTACTTCAGTTAAATTGTGGTTTACAAGCATCTTTTTATTTTTTATTGATTAATATTCAATTATTTAAAAATCAGGAAATAACACTGACCTGCGGGTGTATTTATGATCCAACGTATTCATGAAAACCTCGTTTATTTTCGACATGGGGAAAGTCTCGATAAAGGGCCCGATCTTTAGTTTCCCCTGATCGATGAACTCCAGCACATCTCCATAGAGTTCAGGTTTGCAGCCCCATGTTCCAATCAATTTAGCGTCAAAAGCCATCAGGTTGCTTAACCTCACCTGTGTTTTGTCCATTGTAAAACCAACAATCGACATGGTTGAGGCATAGGTAATTAAGTTAAAACCAAGTTCCTGGCCTTGCGGGGTTCCTGACATTTCAAATATCTTCCACCCATATTTTGAAGCACCCAGTTCTTTCGCGATCTCCCTTACTTTTTGTTTTACCTCTCTAACATCCAATCCTTTAACGTTTAATATGGCATCAACACCATGTTTTTTTGCTAAATCGAGTTTTTCATCGCTGATATCCAACGCGAGTACCCTGGCACCAAGAATTTTAGCTAACAACGATCCATAAATACCAACCCCGCCAACGCCTATAACAATCGCGAAGTCACCTATTTGTAATTCCGATTTTTTTAACACCTGATACGGCGTCGTAATGGCATCGGCAACCACAGCCAGTTCAGCGAGTTTGTATTTGTCGAGGACACTCTCAGGCACATGACATAAGCTCCTGTGGGGCACTTTGATATGTGAAGCAAAGCCTCCATCAAAGTCATTGCCGGGCATCAGCTGATTTTGACAAATATTTCCCCTGTCGTTTTTGCATAATTCACATTTGCCGCATGGCAGCACGGCTGGGATAATCACTTTTTTATTTATCAGGTGCCCGGGGCCTGAAAAGATCGTGCCACTAATTTCATGTCCGAGTGTAAGTGGAAGTGAATGTTTTGTTTGAACTCCATAATGCCAAAAACTCAGGTCGGTATGACATACCCCGCAGCCAGCGATTTTTACAATTACTTCGTCCTCATTTATCTCAGGAAAATCACTTTCTGTGAGTATAAAATCAGATTTTAACTCTGTCATTTTCCATGACTTAATCTTATTAGGTTCCATACTTTGTTAATGATTAAATGAGGGATGATTAAATATTTACATTTTCAAACAATACAGCAGTACCTTGTCCGCCGCCAATACATGCAGAAGCAATTCCATATTTTACTTTGCGGATGTTCATCTCACGCGAAATAGTGAGTGAAAGCCTAAGTCCGGTGGCTCCCAAAGGATGGCCCAGGGCGATGGCACCACCATTTACGTTGGCAATGGCCCTGTCGAATCCCAGTTCTTTTTCACAGCCAATAAATTGAGCCGCAAACGCCTCATTGATTTCAATAAGGCCGATTTCATCCATCGATAAACCTGTTATTTCGAGCAATAACCTGATAGCGGGAACCGGTCCCAATCCCATTAATTTCGGATCGATGGCGCTGGTGGCCGAAGCAACTACTTTGGTCAGTACTTTCCTGTTGAGGGAGTTGGCTACCTCTTTGTTCCCAATAACCACCGAGGCAGCGCCATCGACAATGCCACTGGAATTTCCGGCGGTTTGAACTCCATCTTTGCCAAATACCGGTGGTAATTTGGCGAGTTTTTCCAAATCTGTAGGGCGTATGTTTTCGTCCGTAATAAAATGTTCTACTCCCCGGGGTAATCTCACTTTTCGGGGAACCAAACCTTCTGCTTCAAATACCGTTGAGTTGACGGCCATTATTTCATCATCGAAAAATCCATTTTCCCTGGCGGCGATAGCGGTATCGAAAGATCTCTTTGCGAAGACATCTACTTCTTCGCGGGTTATATTGTATTTTTTCGCTACATTTTCAGCCGTAACCCCCATGGGATAACCGGCTGCCGTGTCGTTTAACGATTCCCATAGCATATCTTTAAAGTTCGGTTGCCCAAAGGCATATCCCATCCTGTTTCCAAAACTTACCGTAGGGGATTGGCTCATGCTTTCGGTACCTGCGCACAGCACGGTAGCTGCTTTTCCTAAAATAATTTGTTCAGCGCCCGTGACGATGGTTTCAAAGCCGGAACCACAAATCCTTTGCACCATGAGTGAAGGAATGGTTTGTGGAATGCCCGAGAACAACGAAATATGGCGGGGTAAAAAGTAAGTGTCAGCCGAACTTTGTCCAATGTTGGCGATGATGACCTGATCGATATTTTGCGGGTTTACAGATGATTTTTCAAGAGCCGATTTCGCGGCAAATATCCCTAAGTCGGTGGGAGATACAGAACCCAACGTTCCACTAAGTTTGCCAAAGGGAGTCCTGGCTCCGCCGATTAAAAAAATATCATCATAGATGATAGCTATTCCTTTTACTTTGTCATGGATTGATTTCATGGTTCTGGATTTAAATGATTGACAAATGACTTTTGGGCTATACATGCTGCACCAAAAGCGTTGATTAATTGCGGGTTTTCAGGAATGGTTACCCGAACATTGAATTTCTCCCCGATGATGTTTTGTAGGTAAGGGTGATATTGAGCAACTCCCCCGATCAGATAAACAGGTAGTGAATTGTCTGTCGGGATTTTTTGTATTCTGTTGGCAATTGAAATATAGATTCCCTTGGCCAGGTCTTCATCTGATGTATCGTCGAAAATCCATTTCATGATTTCGGTTTTTGCAAACACCGTACAAAAACTGTTTAACTCTTTGTCGGAAGTTGATTTGGCAGCAAGCCGGCTCATATCAAGAACATCCAATTCGGCCCTTTCGGCCACTTCGGTTATAAACGCTCCCGTGCCCGCGGCACATTTGCTGTTCATGTAAAAGTCAATGACTTTACCGTTTTTATCGCTTTTTAAAAGTTTAATATCCTCTCCACCAATATCAATAATGGTTTTATCAATTGGATTGAGTTGTGTGACCCCGGCAGAAGCGCAGTACAGTTCAGTTTTAATTAAATCAGCAGATTTCAGTAGTTTTCTCCCATAACCGGTTGAACAAGTGTATTCAACTTTAAATTGATTTATCACCTGGTCGATCACATCATCCCTTTTGTTGTTTCGGGCCATGGTTTTGAAAATATCGCTGTGTACAATACCACAATTGGAATTGATCACAACCAATTTTGTGTAAAGTGACCCGATATCAACACCTAAGAAAAACTTCTGCATGGTTTTTATTAATCTAAAAAAGCATCTTTTGCATGGCTTTCAATATAATTCTTCTGAGTAATGGCCTTTACCAAGTTAGTGAAAACTAAGTTTATAGGAGTTTTAATGTAGTGTTTCCTACCATAATCAACAAATTTTCCGTTCATGTAATCTATTTCTGTTTCTCTTTTGTTGATGAGGTCGACGGCCAGTGAAGGGAAGTGGTTTCCGGCTTTTTTCAGGTAACGAATACAGAGTTTAATAAAATTTTGTTCGAATACAATATCCTCTGCTTTAGCCACCTCCATAGCCTCGGCTATTATTTGTTCAACTATTTCAAGAGTATCCGGATTCGCCATGGCTTCCTTCATCGTATGAGCCGAAATGGCACACAAAGGGCTTAGGGCCGCGTTTAAAATAGTTTTAATCCACGCTTGTTCTACCACTTTGAATGAGTTGACACTGGTGGTTTGCAAATCCTGCGAAGTCAGGATATCGGCTATTAAATTCGCGAGTTCACTCTGACTGTCGTCGATGGAGCCCACATAGTTTGGCGGATTAAAAAATGTTACATTAACCACATTTGGGGCATTCAGGTTTCCGGCAAAATTTACGATCATTCTAAAAATCCGGGAATCGTCAAAATGACTTTGATATTTTATTCTGATGTCAATCCCGTTTTGTGCAATCAATAATTTAAGTCCGTTGTGATTTGATGCATCAATTTGATTTAAAACGGAATCTACATGATATGCTTTTACCGAACTAATCAACAGGTCAAATTTGTGCTCCATCAGTTCGGGAATTGATGAATAGATGTGTTTTAAGTAGGCAGTCTTGGTGATGGCCCCGACCAGTTCTATCCCTTCTTCTTTAATTAAATTGAGTTTTCTTTTGTCGACATCGCAAACGGCCACTTCACAGCCTGCCTGTTTAAAGTGAACGGCCAAAATCAAGCCTACAGGTCCCAGGCCAATAATTCCTACTTTAAAGTCTTCTGGTTTCATATTCAAGTCTATTTAAATTACGAAGATATTTGTTCGAGTAACGTTTCGATTTTAATGGTGGATTGCTCTTCGGAGAAAAACCTTAAATCACACAAGTCTCCCTCTATAATCAATGTTTCAACACCTGTTTCTTCTTTCAATTTGGCAGGCATCCCAAATCTTGAATTTGAATTATTGAAGCATGTTTTAGCTTCATGAAAAATAACCCCGGTAATCCTAAAATCATTTATCAGATCTTTAAGTATTGCCAATTTGGCCCGTTCGCTTCGGTTGATAAAAATTTTGGTATAGGCAAGTGCCGAGGATTCAAAAGGCGTTCGTTCGTCGAAATCGTCAAAAATCCAGCTGTTGCAATAGGTAGATGCCACCACTGCCGAATGGTGATGCGTGAAAAGATCTGATAAAAACCGGAGCCTGCCCCAAATAGGCATTCCTTCCCAATATATCCTGCTTGTTTCTTTGGGTAAAAAGCCCACTTTATTCTTAACGTTCACTTCAAGTTCATCCGACAGCACTTTATAATAAGCTTTCGCGGTTTCTGTTCCTCTTAAAACAACTATGGGGCCCATGTGAATGGTAGCATCAAAAAAACTAATGGGTGCCGGGGTATGGATGGAGGTTTCGAGTGTTTTTTTCCATAAAAGGGTGGCCTCTTTACTGAGCCGAAGTGTTTCACGAAACTGGTCGATATCAAATTTATTACCGCTAACACGTTCACATTCGGGTATTAAAGATTTAAACTGACTCGATACATTGTCAATATCGGCTTGTTTTACCTCATCCATGTGCCTGGGAGGTACAATTCCCAGGATTGGACATTTGTACTGATCGGCAAAGTAACTAAACCAGTCCTGGACTTCTCGGCACTGATTGGTGTTGTATACTATTAAATCAGGAATGGGTTGGGCATCCAAACCATAATGTTTTGTTAATGGAGTTGATTTTTGAATGTGCGATCCGATGTCGGAAGTGAGGTATGAACAAATGTCGGAAGGATAACCGATTTTTGACGCAACCGGGATATAGTCCATTGCTTTTCGGGTAGCTCCCAGCAGGGCCCCGTGGTTTTCAGGAAAATAAACTTCAAACCCAAAAGAACGTAACAACTCCGCCGGCCCAACGCTGGTGCACCAGACAAGGGGTTTGGATCTGGATTTCAAATCCCGGAAATAATTGTTCATTACCTCTTTAAGTAAGGCGGATGCTGCTATTTCATACATTTATTTAGTATTGGTCAACCAATGGTATCATATAATATTCTTCTTCTATTTCTTTATCTTCTCCATAAATCCTCTGTATATGAGCTTTAAAAACCTCTTTTACACTGTTGGGCATCATTTTCATGGAGGCGGTAAGGGTCTTATCTTCTACACTTAAATCTCCGTTGATCAGCATGGCGCTGTTGATACGGGCAAATTTTTCAACAATTTCGCCATTGACTTTTAATAAACATTTATTTAGGCAAAATGCAAGATCCTGCATGTTATGGGGGCATGCGCAGTTTTCAATAGAAATGTTGTTGCCGTTACCCGAGGAATTTAAGAGTGTTTTATTTGGAAATAATAAGGCTACAGGAAATTGCCGGCCACTGCCTTCAACCAAAACATAAGATAGAAATGAGCATCTGCCAAGTATGAGTTTCTCGAGATCGGATGGGATTACTTTCTCGGCGTTTAACAGCTTAAAAATCCTGTCTTTTCTGGCGATAAGTTTTAATCCTGTTTCGGTAAACTCGCCAACGTCGCCCGTGCAAAACCATCCGTCGGCAGAAAAAGCTTTGGCGTTGGCTTCGTCATTTTTATAATAGCCTTTCATTACGTTGGGGCCGAGTATGTGTATTTCATTGTCTTCTGCCAGCCTTATTTTCACTCCGGGAATCGGCTTGCCGACAACACCGGAGACCCTTTTTACAGTTGGATCGGTAAGTGTACAACAGGGGGTTGTTTCGGTGAGTCCCCATCCTTCTATAACCCGCACTCCTCTTTTTTCAAATTCATCAGAAATATTTTTTGGCAATGGTGCGGCTGCAGTGAAAACAAATTTTAAGTCAGAATGGAAAAATAATTCTTCCGCTTCTTTACTCTCTTTAGCCAGGGTGTAGAGTGATTGATAAACCATGGGGACACTAAAAAAGATCGTAGGTTTGACCAATTTCCAGTTTTCCAAAATTTCCAGTGCATCAATACCGTAGCTCGATTCAAGATACATTTCGGCTCCATTGTGAATGGCTGTTATTTTCTCGAAGATTCCGCCAAAACTGTGGTGCCAGGGTAAATAGCTGAGAAATCTGTCGTGCTCGTTCACATCCCACAGAGTATCCAGGGCGGCTTGCTGCGACAAGATATTCTTGTGCGTAAGTTGCACGCATTTTTGTTCGCCCATAGTGCCTGAGGTGTACATATTTAAGCAAACCTCTTCGGGATCTGCTTCAAAATCCAAGCTAAAGCTGCCAAAATCAACGGGGGCAATAAGTTCTTTAAATGGAATAATTTCGGGGAAACTGTCGTGTTTAATCTCGTCAAACGAAAAAATCTTTGTAAAGTTTAAATTGGGGTTAATTCTTTCGATTTGAACATCCCCACCTACAAAAATATATTTTGAATCGGAATGTTGAAAGAGTTTGGTAACTACTTCTTCTTTTAAGTTGTGAAAAATGGGAACAATGATGCCTCCCGAGGCCTGGATTGCAAATTCAGTTTGGAGCATTTCGACCCGGTTTTTCGAAAAGATGAGAACCTTTTCACCTTTTAAGAATCCTGATTTTTGCAGGTTAAAAGCGATTCGCTTAATATTTGTATAAAATTCCGGCCATTTAATTCCTTCATAAACATGGTTGTGCTTTTGTTTGAAAACATATCTTGTACTGAATTTTTTTACATTCGTCCTCAGCATTTGCGCCATATTTGGAGTCATTGTGCCTAATTCATGTTCCGATTCAAGAATGGTTTTACGCATAATTCAAAGTAATTATATGAGGACAAACAGTTTCACTTTTCCGCCATCGCTTTTAATTTGAGTTTATTGTGCCTGAACCCGCCCCAAATGGCAGCTCCAATGGCACCTGCAAAAATGGAGTCGTCGAAAGCCACAATGTTTTCGGGATTCATGTTTGCTTTTTCGGCCAATTCTTTAACGGTTTGAACCATCCCGGTGTTAGAGGCCATACCTCCTGTTAATACGATGGTTCCGTTGGCATTTAAAGAATTAAGCAGCTTGATCACCCTGTTCGAGATGGAGATATGGATCCCTTTCACTATATCAGGTGTTGAGATTCCCCTTGAAACCATATTGATTACATCCGTTTCGGCCAGTACGGCACATATTCCTGATGGCGTTTCGGGATGGGTCGATTTTAACGACATATCGCCTACTTCGCTAATTGCCAGCCCTAAGTACCTGGAAATATTTTCGATAAATTGTCCCGAACCGCTGGCACACTGACCTGTCATTTTGTAGTCCATGACTTTGCCTTGGTGGTCAATCTTTATCGCTTTAACATATAAAGCGCCCATGTCGACTACGTAGTCTGCTGTCGGGTATAAGTACAGTGCGCCCCGGGCATGGGTGGTCATGCTGTAAAAGTGGCCTTTTTTTCGGGCAACCATTTCCCCTTCGCCGGTAGAGGCCAGGTAAGCAATGTGCTCGTGCGTTAATTTATTTTTTTCCAGCAGGTAGTTTATCGATTCTTCTGCAACGGTGGCCGGATTTCGTTTTCTGATTTTTTCAATGTGTTTATCCAGAATTTGGATCGCAGTATCAGAATAATTCATGAGTACGGTTTTAATGTAGCTACTTCCTACATCAATTCCCATCGTATAAATACTTTCGTTCATATTAAAGAAATTTATTTAGTTCTTTTTTAACGATGCCCTTCTGGCGAACATGGCACCTCCCAGTGCTCCCATGAAAATCGAATCGGCATGAATATTTATTTTAATATCTTTTCCGTAATTGTCATTCACCATTTGACTTACATATTTTATTACGGCTTGGTTTCGGGCCACACCGCCAGTAAAAGTGAATTCATTCTTAACTCCTCCTGAACGCGCTATCAGCGACATGGCCCTCATCACGATTGATTTATGAAGGCCCGCGAGGATATTGGATCGTTCTTCACCTACATTGAGTAATTCTCTTACTTCTGCTCCTGCGAAAACCGTGCAGGTAGAACAAATGGTTACTTCTTTAGTGGCTTCCAATGCTTCAGGTCCCAATTCGTTTAGCGATATGCTGAATTCATCGGCTATGTATCCTAAATATCTGCCACAGCCCGCCGCGCACCGGTCGTTCATGTTAAAACTGGTAACCAGTCCGTAGCTGTCAACCTGAATGGCTTTGGTGTCTTGTCCGCCGATATCCAATACAGTGCGGGTAAATGGAAAAATGGCATGTGCACCAAACGCGTGGCATAAAATTTCTGATTTGATCGAGTCTGCCGGAAAAGGAAGCAGGGCACGGCCATAACCTGTTCCCACCATATTGGCTATATTAAACTCGAAATCGGCAATAAAATCGATGTGTTTTTTTAAAGAGTCAGACACATTTTCGTAATTTCCTGTCAGGATATTCAGTTCTGCATCAAAATGCCCACTTATTTCTCCTGTGTGTTTGTTTGATCGGTCCTTATATTTTTCCTTCAATAACTCCACCGAATTGGTCAGGAGGTCTTTAAAATTGAAGTCGACCATTTCGTTTTCAACCGGGGTGATACTTTTATCATAAACAAGCATCATGGGCTCGAAAAGTTCTTTATCAAGTTTTGCAATCTCTTCATTGTACTTTTCACTAATGATATCCCTGAAAAACTGATTGGAATTGGCCAGATTACCATCAACAAATTCCAACTTTAACATCGGGTTTATTTTAGTGAAGATATTTTCAATATGTTGAATTATCTTGTCTTTCAGTCCATCATTAAACGATTGGTTTGCAGTTTCCAATAACGCTGCATGAAATATGTCGCTCCTTCTTTTAAATTGCAGGTACTGGAATAGGGATTCAATATCATCGATGTATTTTTTAAATTCAGGATGTTGTTTTATTTCATCTTCCAATTGTTTTTTCAACAAATAAAACCTTGCATTAAATATGGCTTCCAGTTTAGCAATTTCGACAGCGACCCGGTAATTGGCCCTTGTGTTGGTAATCCCCCTGCCAACGATTTCGTCTTTTTCGTTAATAATAATGGCTTTTGAGGTAGTTGAACCTAAATCGACGCCTAAATAGAATCTTTTCACTGGATTTTTTTTAATGATTACAACTGGATTTCAATAATGATAAAGCTTAAACATTAATTAGTTTTCTCTGTTCGAGCATTTGGAAAAATGATTCGAGCCGGTTTTTAATATTGGAATACGAGAAATATCGCGGGTCAACCAGGTCTGATTCGATAAACCCGACCGGTATTCCCATTCTGTCTTCTAAAGTCCTCATAATTAATAATTGTCCGGCAGAGAACGAATTGCAGCTTTTAATAGAATTAACTAAAAAGCCATCCGCCTTATAGTCTTTAATTTCCTTTGCAAGCATTTCCACTCTTTGTGGAAGGTTCATGTTGGTGTAGCATCCCATACAGTATTCGGATAGACTTTCGAGCAACCTGTCGGGATCGTGTCTGAATCCATTTTTATATACTCCGCCAACCCGCGTATAGGATGATGCAACAATGACCGCCCCCATATCATAAAAAAGTTTCCAAAATTCCCTAAAACTGGTCCAGTTGGGCGGGCCTTCCACAACAAGCCGGTATCTTTCCTCTTCCATTTCGCCTTCAGGGGTTACCGGTCCCAAACCCAGACGGACGCGTTCCAGAATCTCGCTGTATAGTTCTTTGTAATATTCGGTGGCCTCGGGGGTTCCTCTGAAACCAATATTAATGGGTCCTATATAATAAACGCCTGCAAAATAGGCATCAATAGGGGAGGGAACATTCTTGGTGGTATCGAAAATTTTAACGATTAAATCTTCTATGTCAGCTGAATGCTGAAGAATGGTCTTCAGCTTTTCGGGGTCGAACTTTTGCCCCGAAACCTGCTCCATTTTCGGGATCACATCATTTTTAAGTTGCTTAACCATGTATTCGGTCATTTCGGCGGTTATTTCACCATTCTCCTGATAAGGAGTGTGGATTAAAGCCACAGGAACGCCGGGATACAGTTTCTCCAGGTTTTCAAACCATTTCAAGAAGGTAAAACAACCTGTATAACTTAATAGCAACAAATCGGGATCGGGAACTTTTTCGCCGGTAGGTCCAATATTTCCTTTCAGCATCATACCAATATCGCACTTTACATAAGTACAAACATCTTCTGAGTGTCCCCATTTTTCGGCCTCCCGGATGTAAGCATCCGATTTTTTTCTCATGCCCGATTGCAAGGCATTAATTTCGGGATAAACAGGAAGCATATCGAACGAACGGATGAGCTCTGATAAATTTCCCGGAACAAAGGTGTACACCACTTTTTTCCCGGTTTGTTTCACGTTGCCAAGTTCTTTAAACAAATTTCCGATCATCTCCTTTTGGAGAATCATACTTCTTTCCTTTTTTACGTTTTCCGGCATATTATTTTTCTTTCAAATTTCTTTTAAGAATTTCCTTTAACAATGAACGATCGCAAATAAACAGGTGTTCTAGGCCCAAAGTTTTATTGAGTCTGAAAAGGCGCCCACTTGTTCTTTTATAACTTTAAATTGCCCTATGTTTTCATGGTATTGAAAATTGATGTACCTGATTCCTGCTTTGTCGCACTCCTTGTTATAGGTAGGATTGTCGAGCAAGGCGGGATCGCAAAAACTTGGGGCGGCAAAAATAACGCCATCGGCCTCTCTTCTTTTAATCAGGTTGATGAGTCTTTTGCTTTTTGGGTTTCCAATGTCATACACGGAGGAAGAAAAGGTGCTAAAATTTAAATAAGCTTCAGAAAGGGCCTTTAACGGATTGTCGGTGGTGTTGTCCACATCACCTTGAATCCAACGCGATCCAAGCATAAAGTCATCATCCACGATATAGCAGCCGGCCAGTTCAATGGTTTTTATCAGCGAAACAGGGGGTTGTTCACAAAAAGCGCCTGTAATAACCACTTTGATCTTATCCAGTGGTTCGCCGATGTCCTGCCTTATTTCATACAGAACTTCTTCCAGAATCCGGTTGTGTTCTTCAACAGGAATCACCATGCCGGCCCTGACAATATGATAAGTTTCAACGGCTGTTAATCTCCAGGGGAAAGCTTGTTTAATGTCATATATTTCCTCAATCAACTGCCTGTTTTTATTGTACAAGCCAATTGAATGATTTAACCTTTCGGTTGTTAGTTCAACTTCGTTAATTTCTTTTATTTTAGAAAGCACGGAGTTCATTTCCTGTATATAAAATTCACCGCCGATATCGGAATTAAAGTCTTGTGGGAAGTCGATGTATTTTGCGAATTTCCCGATGTTGGACATTTGAAACATACCTGAGAGGTTCCTGATTACGTCGCAAATTGCCGGAAAAACAAAGCCATCGAAATTGGTAAAATGCCCGGAAAGGGCCATCTCGATAATTCCTCTGGGAATATGACATATATACGATTGATAATAAGCATCTCCAATAACAATTTGCTTTCGATCGCCCCCGCCCATGATTCCAACCGGAAGGCCATCAACCGCGTGAATTATTTCTCTCGGGAAATAAATCGGCATATAGCCAACCAAAACCCTGTTTTCCTTCTCAGCTTTCCATTTTTTTGCTGCATTAAAATTCAAATCAAATGCAAGATGCTCGCATTTATCCGTAAGTTCTTTTAATTTTGACATCTTAAAACCAGGTTGTGAATTCCTAACATTGTTATTCATTAACATTGTGAAATATTAACATTAAAAAATTGAGGCTAATGTAAAGCTTTATTTTATGTTTAACCTAAGAGATACTTAAATTATTATATGACATATTATAACTTTTGAGGACTTAACACTTAATTAGAAAGTAAGATGATGATAGGTAAAAAAATTTCAATTGTTACCGGTGCCGCCAATGGGATCGGGAAAAGTATTGCAAAAAAACTGATTGAAGACCATTTTTTTGTCGTGGTTGTTGATTTGGATCATACCAATCCGGATTCGATGACGGATTATTTTGGAAAAGAAAATTTTGAATTTGTGAAATGCGATATTAAAAATCAGAAGGACATCCAATCAATGTTTAAGGAATTAATGAATAAGTACGGACAAGTTGATGTGCTGGTCAATAATGCCGGAGTTATCAGGGACAATATGATTTGGAAAATGCCAAAGGAAGATTTTGATTTTGTGATCGATGTAAATTTAAAAGGAACCTGGATGATGTGCCGGGAAGCGGCCATCATCATGAAAGAGCAAAAATCGGGCAAAATAGTCAACATTTCGTCGCGTGCCTGGTTAGGTAACAACATGGGGCAGTCGAACTATACGGCATCAAAAGCCGGGATAGTTGGACTTACCAGGGTACTGGCACTTGAACTGGGTTATTACAACGTAAATGTAAATGCGGTAGCTCCCGGACTTATTGACACACCTTTAACGCAGGCCCTTTCGGAAGAAGTCATGCAAAAACTCATCAGTGCCCAACCCACGAAAAAAATGGGCAAACCAGATGACATCGCCAACGCGGTTTCATTCTTAGTATCTGAGAAAAGTAATTTTATAACCGGACAAATCATTCATGTGGATGGGGGCAGGAGTATAGGGAGTACTATATTTTAGTGAGTTGGTTAAATGTTTGGAAATCGGCAATGGAGTAATTGAGATAATGAAATGAGTTAATTCCATTAAATCCTGATCCATTTCCCCACTTATACTTTTTCAAAAATCACAGCAGCACCCTGACCTACACCGATGCAAAGTGTGGCCAGGCCATAGCGAACGTCATCACGGCGGCACATTTCATGAACCAGGGTAGTAATTATCCTGGCGCCTGAGCAACCCAATGGATGTCCCAGGGCTATGGCTCCACCGTTTACGTTGATGAGTCTCTCGTCCAGGCCCAATTCCCTGATGCACGCTATGGATTGCGCCGAAAAAGCCTCGTTAAGTTCTGTTAAATCTATTTGGCTTATGTCAAGCCCTGCTCTTTTCAACGCTTTGCGAGTTGCCGGAACAGGACCAATTCCCATATAAGCAGGATCAACACCTGCCACGGCAGAAGATAAAATTTTAACTTTTGGTTTTAGGCCGTATTGCTTTACAATATCTTCGGATACGATGATTAAGGCGGCGGCGCCGTCATTAATGCCGGATGAGTTGCCAGCGGTAACCGTTCCATCAGCAGAAAAAGCGGGTTTAAGTTTTGAAAGTTGTTCCGGCGTTACGTCCGGCCTGGGATGTTCATCAAGTGTAACAATCAATGGATCTTTTTTACCTTGTGGAATTGAAACCGGAATAATTTCGTCATTAAATTTACCCTGGTCAATCGCATTTTTATACTTTAATTGTGATGAGTAAGCAAACTCATCCTGTTCTTGCCGGCTAATTCCATATTTTTGGGCCACATTTTCTGCCGTCTCACCCATTGAATAGGGGAAGTACATTTCTGTCAGTTTTTTATTGGGGAACCGCCAACCTATGGTCGAATCAGCTATTTGTGGTTCACGACCAAAAGGAGTTTCACTTTTGGCGACAATCCATGGTGCCCTCGACATGCTTTCGGTACCTCCTGCGATAAAGATATCCCCTTCATCCAGTTTTATAGCCCTGGAGGCATCTATCACGGCCTGCATTCCGGAAGCACATAGTCTGTTGATGGTAACTCCCGCAGTTTCTACAGGAAGTCCCGCCAGCAAAGCCGCCATTCGGGCAACATTTCGGTTGTCTTCACCAGCTTGGTTGGTACAACCCAGGATCACATCTTCGATTTCGTTTTTTGGAATTCTGGGATTTCTTGCCAACAATGATTTTATCACCAGAGCAGCCAGGTCGTCGGGCCGGATTTTGCTTAACACTCCTCCGTATTTCCCAATGGGTGTTCTAACGGCATCAATTATATAGGCAGTTTTCATGGTTGACTCTTTATTTTAAACTTTTTTTACCATTGAAGGTGATGTTAAGTCAGAGGTCGGGAGTCAGAAGACCGAAGTCTGTGAATCGGAGAATTAATCTCCCACTTCCCACTTCCGGCTTCCAGCTTCCCTACAAAAAGGCATTAATTCCGGTAATATCCATTCCGGTGATCAACAAATGAATATCATGTGTTCCTTCGTACGTAATTACAGATTCCAGGTTCATCATGTGACGCATCATGGGGAAATCACCTGTAATTCCCATCGCACCCAGAATTTGTCTGGAATCCCTGGCAATCTTCAGGGCAATCTCCACATTGTTTCTTTTGGTCATCGATATTTGGCCGGGTGTGGCCCTGTCCTCATTTCTCAACGTGCCCAAACGCCATGCAAGAAGCTGGGCCTTGGTAATTTCGGTAATCATCTCGGCTAATTTTTTCTGGGTAAGTTGAAAGCCGGCGATTGGTTTGTCGAATTGTTTTCTTTCGAGGGCATAACGCAATGCTGTATCGTAGCAATCGCAAGCCGCACCAATAACTCCCCAGGCAATGCCATACCTGGCTGAATTAAGGCACATTAACGGCCCTTTCAATCCATGTACATTCGGCAATATATTTTCTTTTGGAACCTTGACATTGTCAAAAACCAGTTCGCCGGTAATGGATGCCCTCAACGACCATTTGTTTAAAGTCTCAGGAGCTGAAAAGCCCGGCATCCCTTTTTCGACAATCAGACCCCGCACGACTTTGTGCTCATCTTTTGCCCAAACAACACAAACGTCTGCAATCGCGGCATTTGTAATCCACATTTTAGCTCCGTTTAGCAGAAAATGATCTCCTTTATCTTCGAACCTGGTTTTCATGCTTCCAGGATCGGAGCCATGATCGGGTTCGGTTAAACCAAAGGCTCCGACCAATTCCCCTTTTGCCAGGGCAGGTAAGTACTTTACCCTTTGTTCCTCCGTTCCGAATTGATAAATCGGGTACATGACCAGCGACGATTGAACCGATGCTGCCGAACGCAAGGCCGAATCACCTCTTTCGAGTTCCTGCATGATCAGACCATAAGAAATCTGGTCCAAACCTGCACCACCATATTTTTCTGGAATATAGGAGCCAAACGCGCCAATTTCGCCCAGTTCTTTCATCAGATGTCCCGGGAATTCATGCTTTTGACAAGCCTCGTCGATGATTGGTTTTACACGCCTGTTTACCCACTCTCTTACGGAGTTTCTAATCAGTTTATGTTCTTCGGTAAGGAGTTCATCCACACAAAAGTAGTCGGGATGGTGATATTGAGCAGTTGCCATATTCCTGAGTTTATTATTTAAAGAGAATTTAGTTCGGTTAAGGATTCAACTAAGTATGTTGTTAGCATTGTTTTTCTGTATTGGCGATCAAAAAAATCGTTGTTAATAATTTTTGCTTTTCTATTAATTTCTTCATAAATGGCGTCGAAAGGGACCCCTTTTTTTGTGTTGACAACAACTGGATTTGGTGCAATCCCGGAAATGGCCATCTTAATGCGATGGTTAATATGAAGAGTTGAGGCTATCGTGAGCGAAGTAAATTCCAGGGTTTTTCTTTGTCTAAGCTTCTTGAAAGTGGATTTGATATGCTGGTTTAGAGGTAAAAGTATGAATTTTAAGATACTTTTCCTGTCAATCATTTTTGATTTTATTCCGTCCCCCGAATACAGGTCCTCCAAAGGAATTACGCTTTCAGAATCCTTATCCACCATCACCACTTTGGCATTTAAACTAATTAACGCGGGTGCCATATCTGACACAAATTTTGATAAACATGATTTTTTTCCTCCGGTGGCAATACAAATGTCGCCTCCGCATTTCAGGCAATAACCGGCGGCTTCTCTCCATAGTGCGCTCTGGTTGTAGAAAATGCACCTGTTTTCACATAAGAGATTTCCTCCAATGGTTGCCTGATTTCTTATTAAAGGTGTGGCTACTGATTTTGCCGCCTCTATGATCACCTGAAAATATTCGTTGATATATGGATTGGCGATTATTTCAGACAATTTTACTGCGGCACCTATTTTATACTCATCGCCATCCGGACTTGAAGTTGTTAGTTCAATTATATTGGTCAAATCGACCAGCCCATCAGATTCAAAGTTGCCCTGTTGCCGATTAACCATTATATCAGTGGCGCCTGAGATAAACGATAGGTTGCTTTTATTATTTATTAATTCCAGCGCTTCCGAAATGGTTTCGGGGGTAAAATATGGTACTGAATCCGGTGGAGTTGTCATCTTCATGTTGTATAAAAAATTAGGTTTCCAACAAGGCTTTCAGCACTTTGTCTGGTGTAATGGGCAACGACATCATTCTTTTTCCGATGGCATCGAAAATGGCATTTCCTATGGCAGGTATTACAGGATGAAGAGCGCCTTCGCCACATTCTTTTGCACCAAAGGGGCCTTCAGGGTCACCGCTTTCGACGATCGAGGCATGAATATTCGGGGTATCCAGGCTGGTAGGGATTTTATAGTCAAGAAAATTACTGTTCAACAGCAACCCTTTGTGGTATTTCATTTCTTCACTAATGGCCTGTCCCAAACCCATGTGCCATGAACCTTCCAGTTGCCCTTCCACTGCCAAAGGATTGATGGCCAATCCGCAATCGTGCGAACCCCAGATATCCAGGATTTCGACCTCGCCTGTTTGCAGGTTCACCTTTACTTCTGCAATTACACTTCCGAAAGAATAGGAAGGACTCAGACCTGCTCCCGCACCTTTAAAGGTGCCTCCCAGTTTTGGGGAATTGTAATAACCACTAACGGTTAAGGCACCAATATTCCGGGTGGCCATATCAATGGCTTCAACCCAGGATAAATCTACTTTCCTGTCGTTGGAGAAAACCCGGCTATTTTCAAAATTCAATTCATCGGCTGAGATGTCAAATTTTTTGGTGACAGAATCAACAATGAGATTTTTAAGATTCTCCGCGGCATGTTTGGCAGCATTGCCGGCCATAAAAGTTACCCTGCTCGAATAGCTGCCCAAATCTACCGGGGTAAGCACGGTGTCGGCGGCAAGAACAAAAATGTTTTCAAAACCCAGGCCCAATACCTCGGCCACAACAATGGCCAACATGGTATCGCTGCCTTGTCCCATATCGCTTGCCCCCGAAGAAATGACAACCCTTCCATCGAAATCCACTTTTAAATGAACAACCGACTGGGGATACTCATTCCAATGAATGGGTAAAGCACTTCCGCTAATGAAAAATCCTGAGGCCACTCCAATACCATGGCCATAGGGGAGTTTTCCGTATTTGCTTTTCCATCCCGATTGCTCCATCACAACTTTCAATGCGTCGATGCTCCCATTTGAGGTAATCCGGTATTCACCCACTGTTAAAGTATTTGACTCCAAAAAATTTGTAAGTCGGATTTCACATGGATCCTGACCGGCTTTTCGTGCGAGTATATCGATCGATGTTTCCATGGCATATCGCGGATTAACGGCTCCATGACCTCTCATGGCACCGCATTGTGGTTTGTTGGTGTACACCCTTCTGGTCCTAAACCCAAAATTATTCACTTTGTAAGGGCCTTGTAAGAGTACCCCGTTATAATAACTTGTTACCACACCAAAACTGCCATAAGCACCGCCATCAATCACGATATCGGTATCGATCACTTCCAGTTTTAAATCCCGGTTCATCCCTAGTTTGAAATTCATTTTTGTTGGATGTCGTCCGTGATTGGTCAGAAACACTTCCTCTCTTGAAAGAACAGTTCTTACAGGAATACCAAGTTGTTTGGCCATAAAGGCAATAATGATTTCATGAGGAAAGGGATCGCTTTTTCCGCCGAACCCACTGCCTAAAGTTGGTTTAATGACCCTGACTTTATTGAGTGGAAGTTCCAACACTTTTGCCAGTGTTTTGTGTAAATAGTGAGGAACCTGCGTGGCGGTAATAATAGTTAATCCGTTTTCGTCCCAGAAAGCAGTGGCCGCATGTGGTTCAATAAAACCATGGTTGATGCCTTGAAAAGTAAAATCGTTGTCGGTTTTGTAATATGAATCCTCAAACCCTTGTTTTTGGTCGCCAAAGCGCAACTCGGACTTTTTATGTATGTTGTTATTGAATTTGCCATCGCGATGGCTATCGGGATGAATCTTTTCATTCTCACCTAAGTCCGCCAGGGATTCATCAGGATCGAAATATTCTTTTAACGGTTGATAGTGAACTTTTATTTTTTCAACCGCTTGTCGGGCTATCTCAGCAGTATCGGCAGCCACGGCAGCAACAATCTCACCAATGTACCTTGTTTTTTCAACCGCCAGGGCTGTTTCATCTTCTGAGATAGGAAGTACACCGAATTTATTTTCTAACTGCTTACCTGTGACGATGAGGCGAACCCCTTCCATTTTTTCTGCTTCACTTATGTCGATGGATATGATGTTTGCATGAGCAAAAGTGCTTCGGAGGAACCGGCAATGTAGAGCGTTCTTCGTGTAAATATCATCGGCATAATCAGCGGTGCCTTTTGCCTTTTTTACAGCATCCAGATAGGGTTTTGGCTTGCCGACCACCTGATATTTTCCATGATGATTTTCCGGTTGGTCCTCTTTTTCCTTTGAACATGCTGAAACGGCTTCGATGATTTTTTTGTAACCGGTACATCTGCATAAATTACCTGAGAGCGCTTCTTTTATTTCTTCTTTGGCAGGATCAGGATTTGCTTTTAAAAGCGCGTACGAAGTAAGGATCATTCCTGGTGTACAGAACCCGCATTGTATGGCACCTTTCTCTATGAATTTTTTTTGAATTTGATCTAATTCGTTTTTGTCGGAAAGACCTTCGATTGTGATAATGCTTTTGTTGTGGCATTTTACAACGGGTAATATACAACTCAAAACAGGTTTATCGTCTAATAATACGGTACATGCTCCACAGGTTCCTTGTTCGCAACCAATTTTTGTACCTGTTAAATCAAGTTGCTCCCTCAGTACTTTTGCAAGTGTAATATCTTCCTTTACCAGTATCCTGTATAGCCGACCATTGACGGTTAAATTGATTTCCCTCATTTAAGATCAAATTATTCCGCTCGAAAATATTAAAAATATCCCGAATAAAGCCTATTAATCAAAAAAGACTTAGTTGAGGTTCGTTTAAAGCTGTTTCCAGAGTGAGTAATCTCCTCTTTGTGAGCAGTCCTCCGGCATATCCAACCAGGTGGCCATTGCTGCCAACAATCCGGTGACAGGGCACGATAATCGAAATGGCATTGGCTCCGTTGGCTGCTGCCACCGCCCGAATGGCTTTCTCGTCGCCTACTATTTTCGATAATCCCAAATAGGTTTCTGTTTTCCCATAAGGAATTTCCAGAAGGGCATTCCAAACCCTTTTCTGGAAATCGGATCCTGCCAGTAACAACGGAAGTTCAAATTGGGTTCTTTCTTGTTTGAAATATTGATCAAGTTGGAGTTTCGTCTCCCGGATAATGGAAGAGTTTTCTTCTGTGAAAGAGGCATTTAACAATGTCTGGATTCGCTTGTCAATGGAAATGCGCATCTTGCGATAGCGCCAGTCGCAAAGGCACAATTGTTCATTGTACGAACCAACAATCAACTCTCCCAAAGGCGTCCTGGCATATTGTATAAAAATGGTATTTTGCATGAAGATTCCTTTGAGGTGTTAATTGTGAAGATCGAATTTGGTTTTATCGTCTGTAAAACTCAATCAGGGCATTGGTGGAACTATCGTGGTGCAAGGGTTTTTTGTTATCCTGTATCTCGGGAATAATATTTTGCGCCAGGACTTTCCCCAGTTCAACACCCATTTGGTCGAAGGGATTGATATCCCAGATCACACCCTGAACAAAAACACAATGCTCGTACATGGCTACCAGTTTACCCAGGTTTTCAGGGCTCAGCTTATCCAAAAAGAAAGTGGAGGAGGGCCTGTTGCCTTCAAAAACCTTGTGGGGCACCATTTCTTCTGCAACGCCTTCGGCCCGGACTTCATCGGCCGTTTTGCCAAAAGCCAGCGCCTCGCCTTGTGCAATCATGTTGGCTATCAGGTAATCCTGATGCGGTGGCAACAGGTTGAGCGATTCTTTAAATCCGATAAAATCAACCGGAATCAATTTGGTTCCCTGATGAATCAACTGATAAAACGAATGTTGCCCGTTGGTACCGGGTTCACCCCAGTAAATGGCACCTGTTTGATAGTCAGTCGCCTGTCTGCCGAGTGTAACATGCTTTCCCATGCTTTCCATGGTTAATTGTTGTAAATAAGCAGGAAAGCGGTGGAGGTATTTATCATAGGGAAAAACAGCCTGAGTTTCTGCCCCAAAGAAATTGTTGTACCAAACGCCGAGCAGCGCCATGATGACCGGGATGTTTTTTTCAACGGGAGCCGTCCTGAAATGTTCATCCATTTTGTGTAATCCGGCCAGCATTTCGTGGTAATTTTCAGGGCCGATGGCGATCATGGTCGAAAGTCCGATGGCTGCGCTCATGGAGTAACGGCCGCCCACCCAATCCCAGAATCCAAACATGTTCTGCGGGTTGATGCCGAATCGGGTTACTTCCTTTTCGTTGGTCGAAACAGCCACAAAATGTTTGGCTATTGCCGATTCATCGCCCAGATTTTTCAATGCCCATTCCCGTGCTGTTTGTGCATTGGCCATGGTTTCGAGGGTGGTAAATGTTTTTGATGAGATGATAAAGAGGGTTTCGTCGGCCCGCAATCCTTCTACCGCTTCTGCGAAATCGCTTCCATCCACGTTGGACACAAACCTGAAATCCAGGCTTCTCATGCTAAAATACTTCAGGGCTTCGTAAGCCATTACCGGACCTAAATCCGATCCGCCAATTCCAATGTTGATGATGGTTTTGATGGGTTTTCCCGAATGTCCTTTCCACTCGCCGCTTCTGATTTTGTTGGCAAAACCGGACATTTTATCCAGTACGGCATGTACATCAGGCACTACGTTGTGGCCATCCACCAGAATGGTCGATCCTTTGGGAGCCCGCAAAGCCGTATGCAGCACAGCACGGTTTTCGGTGATATTGATTTTTTCACCACCAAACATGGCCTGGCGCTTTTTGGCAAAGTCTCTGTTTTCCAACAACTGAGAAAGCAATTTTAGGGTTACTCCGGTGATTCTGTGTTTTGAAAAATCAAAGTAGATACCTTCATCCTTCACTACCAATTGCTGACCACGGTTTTTGTCGTTTTCAAACAGGGTTTTTATCGACACCTGCTTGATTTCGTTAAAATGTTTCTCAAGCGATTTCCAGCTTTCTGTATTCGTTAACGTCGTTTTCATGTTAGTTCAATTGATCAGTATTATGTAAATTTTGTGCTGCTTTTTTATCAAGAAGCCAGTAAAGAAGCTCGTTTTCCGGATGAACCAGCGACGCCGGAAGGTGTTCCCAACCTGGTTTTTTCTCCAGAATGCGGGCCACCATTTCGGCCTTGGCTTCTCCGGTGACAATAAACGAAACCATCCTTGCCTGGTTGATTACGCTGCCTGTGACCGAAATACGTTTTTGTCCGGATTGTGGATGGGTAGCAACATCATAAAGCCGGTTACTTTGAAAAAGCCGAATTTGATCAGGAAAAATGGACGCCGTATGTCCATCTTCGCCAAGTCCGAGCAGGATGTAATCGAACTGCGGTATTCCGTGAAGTGACGGGAGGTGCTTTTTTACGGTTTCCGCATAGCGAATGGCCTCTTCAGCAGGATCGTTTTCACCCATAATCCGGAAGATATTTTCCTTTGGAACGGGAACCAGATCAAGTAAATTCTCACGGGCCATTCTGTAATTGCTCTCGTCACTTTCGGGTGCCACGCAGCGTTCATCTCCCCAAAACACCAGCAATTTCTTCCAGTCGATTTGTTCCAAATAGTTGAGCGCCAAATACCGGAATAAGGATTTTGGTGTCGATCCACCGGATAAAGCAACAGAAAAAAATTGACCTTCATACAAATCCGCCATCTGTTTAATTAGTTGTTGTGCAACAAATTGCGATAAGTCATCCGTCGTTTCAAATATGTTAATGATCCTCTTCATATTTACAGTTCGCAATAAATGCCATCGTTCGACAGGTTTTTACAAGGATAACGCCAGGTTATTTTTTTGTCTCCAATCAAATCGTCGGCGTTTTCGGGCCCCCAGGTTCCTGCCGGATATCCATATAAAGGTGCTTCATGTTCGTTTTTCCAACAATCGATCACGGGTGATAGAAATTTCCAGGCTTCCAGTACTTCTTCTGTACGGGCAAACAAAGTGGAATCCCCTTTGATGGAATCGTAAATCAGTCGCTCGTAGGCTGAAGGGATGCGTTGATGTGCAAGATCAGAGTAGTGAAAATCCATGTTCACCGTCTGCACTTCAAACCCTGCACCTGGTGTTTTCATGCCAAATTTCAACAAGATTCCTTCGTCGGGTTGAATTCTGATAACCAACTGGTTACTTGAATTATTTTGAGTGCCGCGAGAGAAAAGAAAATGGGGGGTAGCCTTAAAATGAATAACCACCTCCATAACACGTGTAGGCAATCGTTTACCTGTGCGTATATAAAATGGTACGCCTCCCCAACGCCAATTATCGATGTAGAATTTCAATGCGGCATAAGTTTCCGTAACTGAATTGGGGTTCACTCCTTCTTCTTCGCGATAACCGGGAATGGGTTCGTTCTTGATGTGTGAAGCCACGTACTGCCCCCTGATTGCATTGGTTTTAACATCCTCTTTTCGAATAGGACGCAGCGACTGAAACACCTTTAATATTTCATTCCGTATGGCGCCGGGTTCGAGCGAGGAGGGCGATTCCATGGCTGCGATGGCAGCTACCTGGAGCAAATGGTTTTGAACCATGTCGCGCAAAGCGCCTGAGGTTTCATAATAACCACCCCGCTGCTCAACACCGATGCTTTCGGCGGAGGTAATTTCAACATGATGGATGTAGTTTCGGTTCCACAAAGGTTCAAATATTCCATTGGAAAATCGGGTAACAAGCAGGTTTTGAACGGTTTCCTTACCCAGATAATGGTCTATCCTGAATAATTGTTCCTCAGCCCAGTCGCACAACAGCTGGTCTTTAAGTTGGATAGCCGATTCCAGGTCGTATCCGAATGGCTTTTCGATGATGATGCGTTTCCATCCATCGGTCTGATTATTTAATCCAATGGAAGCCAGTTGTTGGGGAATAATTCCGTATAAACTGGGCGGGGTTGATAAATAAAAGATGGTGTTTCCATTGATATTTTTTTGTTCGCGCAATTTCTCAATCCGTTCTTTTAACGGAACATAGGTGACACCATCATCAAATTTAAGGGAGGTGTAATGGAGGTGTTGAACGAATGCTTCAATTTCGGAGGTGTCGTCAATTTCTTTAAATTCGAGGATGGCCGATTTCATGGCTGTTCTGAATTCATCATCAGTGAATTGCGAACGTGATGCACCCAACAGGGCAAATTTTTCCGGCAGCAGTTTCTGGACAAACAGCGAATACAACGCCGGGACCAGTTTTCTCTTCGTGAGGTCGCCAGAAGCGCCAAAAATTACGTAGATAAGGCTGTCGTTTTCGTTCATTTTGCCTCCTGGTCTTTGGTTTTAATGGCATGTCCGCCAAACTGGTTTCTCAGGGCGGCCAGCATCTTCATGGCAAAGGATTCCTTTTGCCGTGATTGGAACCGGGTAAACAATGAAGCGGTGATCACATGCGCGGGAACATCAAAGTCCATGGCTGTTTGTACGGTCCATCTTCCTTCGCCACTGTCAGAAACATAATCCTGGAGTTGGTCCAGTTTAGGATCTTCCTTTAAAGCGCTAACGGCCAATTCGAGCAACCATGAACGAACCACACTTCCATATTGCCATGCATCGGCCACCTTGGTCAGGTCGATGTCGTAGGGTGATTTTTCAAGAATTTCGAAGCCCTCAGCATAGGATTGCATCATCCCATATTCAATGCCGTTGTGAACCATTTTGACCATGTGACCGGTTCCTGAGGGGCCGCAGTAAACAGCCCCTTTTTCGGGAGCCAGCGATTTAAATACAGGATCGACATAGTCTGCCGCTTCTTTCAATCCGCCGTACATCAGGCAATAACCGTTTTGCAATCCCCATACGCCACCGCTGGTTCCGCAGTCCAGGTAGATCACACCTTTTTCGGCTGCTTTTTCGGCGCGTTGTTGGGTTTCTCTCCAGTATGAATTGCCGCCATCTATCACAATATCATTTTTATTGAGAAGTTCGAGCAATGCATTTAAGGTGTCATCAACTGGTTTCCCGGCGGGTACCATCATCCATACTACCCTGCGGCCTGGTAGTTTATCAACCAAATCGGCGATTGATTTTGCCCCGATGGCTCCCAATTTTTCAATTTCATGGATGCTCTCTACCGATCTGTTCCATGCCACTATTTCATGGTGGTGATCCAATAACCGATGGGCCATGTTAAAGCCCATTTTTCCGAGTCCTACAAAGCCAATTTTCATTTTAAGTGTGTTTTAAGATAATATGAGTTTAATGGTGGTGATTTACATTTGAGTTTAAAGAACGATTCCCGGACGGGATTGTTGTGGCATCGGAACCTTCCAAAATAAGAAAATCGAAGGTGAAAACCGATGGTTGAGCAACAGGCGTCAAAATTAGGTAAATAATTGCCCATGGATGTTTTAAATATTGTTTATGTTGTGAAAAAACAGCATACGGTACATTATTACAGCGGTTTATGATGGTGAAGAGATTGTTTGGGATGAAATGTCTACCTACCGTAGGCAGGTAGACGAGAATTTAATGATGAGAATTTGTAAATATTTGGAACATGTTATGCGTTAGGTAACAATTACATACTCCATATATTAAACTATCCGTTTTCAAGACAAATCAACAGGGACGGAGTACCGCCAATATTTATAGAAAACAAGAATAAATTTGTTAAGGTGCAGAGCACCGTCCTATTTTCACCTTTATATAACCGTATAAGAATCAAAATAGTACCCAATGGAATTTTTCTTTAAGCTAAGGCTAAATATAAAAATAGAATGTTTTTTAAATCAATATTACGGTGCTCCGCACCTTGAATCCATTGATATTTGATTGGCTATAAATATTTTCGGTGCGCTGCACCTCAGAATTGAGCCTCAAAACCAAAACAAAATATTTTTGTATTTTGATTATAGCAATAACATTTCACCTTTTACAACCTGACTTATATACACAAAAAGGCGATGTATTCATTTATCCAATTAAGTTGAAAAACTTTGTTTAATCCCAGACAAACCTCCACCTGCCATCAGGTTGTTTACGCCAAACCGTGTGAAAAATACCGGTGTAAATATGTTCGTTTCCAATTGAGTCGGTTGAGGTGTAGGTGTATTTGCCATAGGTATATCCCAGATCGCCCGAAGCAGCTACTTCTACAAAATCCGGTTTCCAGACCAGGCTGGCTTTATTAGAAACAGTTTTTTTCAGGTTGAAATAATTGGCAACCGCGCTTTTTCCAACGATTACACTGTCGTTTCGCATCAGAACGGCATCGTCAGCAGCAAAGGCCAGAAATGCCTTTGGAATGCCTTCTTTTTGGGCATAGTCGTTAAATTCCTGCTCGGTATTTAAGATTTCACTTTTCCATTTGTCGATAGATTTTTTCTGTGAATCCAAGTTACACGAAACGAAAACAAGGGGTATGAAAAGGGTTAGCAGCTGATTTTTTTTCATCTTTTTTTCTAGCCAAGATAAGTACTTTAACTGAATGATTTAGCGAGGATAGGTCATTCTTTCAATTCGTTCATGATAAACCCAAAAATTTCTGCTTTGTCCTTAATTCGTGAACTCAGTGTAAATGATCCATAATGCCCCACATCTTTCATGACTTTAAGCAGTACGGGATTGGTTTGAACGGCTCTGTTTTGCAGTCGTGCCACGAATTTATACGAATGAAAGGGGGGTACACGATCGTCATTTTCGGATGTAACTACCAACATCACAGGATAGTTGATTTCCTCCTTAATATTTTGATAAGGTGAATAGGTCAAAAGGTTAACAAAACTGGCGCTGTCTGTCGTTGTGCCAAATTCGGGTGTGTTAAAATGTCCAACCGTAAATTGTTCACTTCTGATCATATCCATTGGGGCTACAACGGGAACCACCACTTTAAACAAATCAGGCCGTTGTATGGCTGCTGCGGCCACTACCAGACCTCCGTTGGAGATTCCCGTGATGGCCAGCCTATCGGGATTTGTATATTTTTTTTCGATGAGAAATTCGGCTGCCGAAATAAAGTCATCAAAGGAGGTTTGTTTGTGTTTACCTCTTCCCTGTTTTGCCCAAACGATGCCTTTTTCGCCGCCGCCGCGGATGCTTGCAAAGGCATAAATTCCACCCTCATGAATAAAATGAACGATGGCCGGATCGAAGGATGGCTTTTCAACAACCCCAAATCCACCATAAGCTTCCAGAATCATCGGATTATTTCCATCCGGTATTAACCCTTTCTCATACACCAGGATTATGGGGATGGTTACACTATCGGAAGTGAGACATTCCAGCTCTTTATATTCGATGTTCTGGTAATCGAAAGTTACTCTTGTTGTTTTGGTAGGTTTATCTTTAAATGTCTTGATATTAAAACGATAAACGACAGGGGGGATGGTATATGTCGACACACTGTACAGTACTTCTTCATCGTTGGGATTGCCGTTAAAACCGCGCACAGTGGTGGCAAGTTGAAAATCCATCCGGTGTAATAACTTTCCGTCATAATCAGCTATTGTGATGAGCTGATGCTGACCCTCCTTATAAATCAGTATCATGCGATCGGCGAAAGGAATCGCTTTTATAAGCAGTGCCTGTTTATATTCAGGTACAATTTCGCGCCAGTTATATAGGTTTGACGGATCAATTTCCACAATATTTCCATTGTTGTTTAAATAGGTATTGAAGCCAATAAATTTGCCGTTATGGTATTCGATGAGGTTCAGGTTGAACGATATATTGGACAGTAAAGGTCGCAGCTGAGTTGTTTCGGATTCGTAATCAATAAAGTAAAAGTTGATTTTATTGATTTCTTTGTTGTATTCCTTCAGAATAAAAAACCGCTCTTCGTCCAGTGTCTGAAAACTGAATTCCCTGTCGGGATGCTCACTTCTTTCAAAAATGAGTACGTCGTCACCTTGTTCGGTTTCTAATGAATGGTAAAACACCTTCTGTCCATAAGTTTTTCCAAAAGTCCCCTGTTGTTCGTAGGTTGAATAAAAGAAACCGTTGTCCCGCCATACGATATCAGAAAATTTGAGGCCGGTCAAATGATCATTCAAGTATCGCCGGGTAATGAGTGAAACGATCTTTAATTCGACAAAATCGCTGCCATCCCGGTTATAAGTAAACGCCATGTATTTTGAACCTTTCGATACAGTGTAATCTTTAATATCGATATAGTTGGCACTCGAAATATCCATGGGGTTCACGATAATCATGGGATCGGCATTCACCGATTTTTGATAAAATAGTGCCGGTACATTGTTGTCGTTGTAGTAGGCATAGGTAAAATAGTAGTCGCCTACTTTATGAGGAAACTCGAAATCAGCGTGCCTGTATTTATCAATACTTGGATACGACTGGGTTTTGTTGGATGATATTGCAAGATATCTTTTTGCCAGTTTTTCCTCGCTTTTGAGCCAGTCCTGGGTTTCCGGGCTTGTTACGTTTTCCATCCGCCGGTATTTATCTTCCACAATGTAGTGATGATAAAATGTGTCTGTTACAGTAGATTCCGGGGCAACAATGCGTTCGTAGGTTTGTGCCCGGGTGTTTAAACTTACTATCAGAATGGCTATACACAGGATAGTTCTATTCATTTTTCTATTGATCATTTATGATTAGTGATGTTGGTTTCTGCTTGTTTCGTGACAATCATGCCTTGCTCATGTTCATTTATTTTTAATCATTTGGTTGGCTAAAATACAAAATTTGCCTGAATGCTTGTGCGAAAAATAATTGGTAGATAGATAGATTCATGGGATTGTGAATTATAACTTGTAAGGCCTTTAATTCAACAATTCACAAATCGATAAACGAATGCTGGTTAAATTCTGGCAACCAGGCTATGTTTTGTTTGAAGTTTAAGAAAACGGTAGTTGATACCGGTTAGGGTTGTTGGTATAGGGTTTTAGACGTGAGATCAATCTCAATACCCCACATCGCCCAAAAGTAATTCACCAAAATAATGACTCTAAAAATCAAACCATTAAAATAAATCCCTAGATTTACCCCGCCAAACACCCGATGATCCATTTGCAATGAAAACAAAGAACCGATTTAACTAATTATAAACGGTTATGATTGGATAATATAGTGACGATGAAATTAAATGAATACTAAAAGGAATTTTAACAACAAAGGCTTTATAATAGGCAAAGCGACAATTGTCGGTTCACAGATGTTGGGTACAATTTTACGAAAGACAACAAAACAAACCAATGACACATTTTCCAGTAACAAATTCTAATCTTTCAGCAACACATATAGGACTGTTTTTACAGGAAAAATATTCCTTGAGCAAAGACACCAAATGCCAATTAATAAAAGCTGGTATCAATGACACATACCTGGTAACCGACAACATAGACAAATTTGTATTTAGAGTTTATAGTTTAAATTGGCGTTCAAAAACGGAGATTGATGAAGAAATTAAATTGCTGAATCAACTAAAAGCAAATGCCCTTTCAATTTCCTATCCACTTTCAGACAAAGAAAGCAACTACATACAAACACTAAACGCCCCGGAAGGTGACAGATTTGCAGTGCTTTTTACATTTGCATCTGGTGAAAAACAACACGTAATTTCAGAACAAACTCATTTTCAAATTGGTCAACTTATGGCTCGACTTCATAAGATAACCAATAATCAGAAATTAAATCGCATAGACTATACACCCGAAGTAATTCTTATTGACTCATTAAAAAAAGTATCAGTCTTTTTGAAGAGTGATACAGAAGAAATGAACTTTATGAGATCGGCTCAAACATACTTGTTAAAGGAGTTTGAAAATGCTGACATTTCGCAAATTAGACAAGGAATTGTTCATCTTGATATTTGGTTTGACAATCTAAACATCACCACCGACAACCAGGTAACTATTTTCGACTTCGATTTCTGCGGAAACGGTTGGCTTTGCTTAGATATTGCTTACTATATTTTACAGCTTCACAACCTTGAGAAATATGAAGCTAAAGATTATCAACCTAAAGTTGACAGTTTTATTAAAGGGTATGAATCTGTAACATCAATAAAAGCAGAAGAAAAACGACTTACTCCAATGCTTGGTGTAAGTTTATACTTTTTCTATTTAGGTGTTCAATGTCAGCGTTACGACAATTGGTCGAACTCCTTTTTGAGTGAGAACTATTTGAAAAGATTTATCAATGGACTTGTTAAAAGGTACTATGATATTTATAAACTTGGGGACAATAAAAACTGTGCCTAACAGCAGCTTCCCAAAAGTGGCAGTTCAATGGTTAAATCATCCCGAAGCTTGCGGGATTGTGCTTCTATCAAGGTTTGCGGTATATTTGCAGTGAAGTGCTTCGAAATCGCCACCTTCGTATGCAAAACATTATACACATGGTTGAGTACCCAAAATCCAACCCATGGATGAATAGAAATTAAAAAAGTAAGTCCTATGAAAAGATTATTTATTCTTGTTATAGCCATGACAACAGGTATTTGTATTTCTATTGCACAGAATCCTGTTTGGATGAATTACACCAATGGTGAGACCATTTCAGCAATAGCAGAAGATAACAAAAGTGTTTGGATAAGAACAATGGCCGGTTTAGTAAAATTTGACAAAACGTCGGAAATGTTAACCTATTTTACAGCTGCAAATTCGCCATTACCTCACAACATGATTTCTTCAATTGCCATCGACGGGTCTTTTATTCCCGGCAGATCTCATATCCAAATAGAGTAGGGGGGGGGATTGTCCCATTTGTTGGAGGGTGGAGTTAAAGCAATCACCTGAGACTGGCAAGCCTTAGAATTTTTTTAAGAGCTCTAAGGCTTGCCCTAGATCAGGAACATTATTAATGGTATTGCCACAATTTTACAAGAAAAGGTTTCTTGCTTTTAAACCTTGTTGCGTTCTATAACTCTGATAGTTACTGAATCACCACCTTCCTTACTTCTGTGAAGTCATTTATTTGGATCTTTACGAAATAAAACCCTTTCGAAAGGTTGGTCAGGTTCAGAGTGGTTTTTTCGCCATACCAGTCAAATTGATTGATCGTGTTGCCCGTAAGGCTGGTGATGCGAACATCCGCTTTCTCAAAGGTAGTTTCTCCGTGAAATTCAAGCTGCATCAAACCATTGGAAGGGTTTGGAAAAAGAGAAATATAGGAGCCGAGGTTGTAATAGTTTTCGTCAATTGAAACGATCTCACCACCATCAATCGGCATGTCAGCAAAGGTAACCAGATTACAGGCTACATTCAACTCAGGGTTAAAGCCGGCACTGCAATCATCACAAGTAACTCCGGTTTCGCAATTGGGGTTGTTCGGATGGCATAAATCAACATAATTTTCATAAAAAACATAGCGCAACCCCAGTGTTTCGCCGGCAATATAGGGCGTTAAATTGTAATCGAACCAGGGGGCGATCGATCCCGGGCACCATCCGGCGCGGTCGTAGTACCATGTTCCGTTCTGTGGTTGACAGGCATCAGGATTGGGGTTGCAATCGACCCAGTTATGCTGTTCGAAAGTTTCTACCCCGTTTATCCATACGTGGTGCGTCGCTTCATAAAATTCGGCAGCATTTGAGGTGTTGAGGTCGCCCCATCCATGGCCTGTAGAAACAAGTTTCAATTTTGCAGCTGCTGCGTTTTCTGCAAAGGTATGGCTCTTAACTTCCACGGGTTGTAAATCGGCATAGTCGCCAAATGGATAGACATCCCACCAAATATTGTCAATCAGGCTGTAATTGTGTTGTGGACTTCCTTCGTTGAAATTAAATTTTAGGTCGTATAAGTATCCATTGTCCAGCGTACCGCAATTTAACCTGAAAGAAACCTTACCCTGAAGTATCGACATATAATCTGTCAGGTCGATGGTGTGAGAACAGGCTACGCCATAAGGAGTGATATACCTGATAATTTCAACCCATTTTCCATCGTAACCCCTTGCATCGACACTTGCAACCCGGTCCCATTCACCGCAACCGCCATCGGGGCAATTTACCTCCAAAGTGGCCACTATTTGATCAAATGCACCCATATAGCAGGGTAATTCGGCATCCACCACTTCCGAGGTATTGCCCGGGTTGAGCCATACATCGTCAACAGCCAGTACCTCCACGTCAGAAACAGCACTCACGACATTAATGTTGACATTTTTAGTGGCTGTGTAGCCGTAATTATTGGTGGCTGTAATGGTTATCACATAATTGCCATAAGCGGGTACGGGCCACCATCCTGAATAATAACCTTCGCCCCAATCTGTGGGATCCAATTCCTGCCCATTAACGCTAAACCGCACACTTGTTACCGAAAACAAATCAGGATATTCGATGTTTACATAAGCAGCCAGTTGAATATATCCAAGTTCAGGAACCATTACATTTCCGGTAAGTGGGTTAACTGCCTCAATTTGGGGGACATGAGTAGACGGGTCAATGACCATAAATGAATTTAAAACAGGGGAGGCCGGGTCATAGGTGCCATTTCCTGGTTGGGTAGCTTCAATAACTACCTGGCCGGGACTTCCGGTCAGGGTTACGGTATTGCCGTCAATGGTTGCCGGACCTGATATCACTTCAAAAAATACTTCCAGACCAGAGGTTGCAGTGGCTACAAGGTCAAATGGTGCATCAGTTGTCAGGTGATGTGGTATCTGAGGGAAGGAAATAGCCTGATAACCAGGGTCGAGGGTGCCGTTAAAGTTGGAAGTAGCTCCTATTAGCGCGAAATTCATTAACTCAGCATTCCTTTCACCGGAGCCGGTTTCAGAAATGAGATGGGTTATGGAAGTGTTATCACCTCCGGGTTCTCCCTGATTAAACTTGTAATACAATTGCAGGTGTTCTTCAGTGCCCGTTAGCTCATTGTTCTTTATATCCTGTACTTCACTTTGTGACAGTCCTTTATCCCATACGCTAACCTCGTCGATCCTTCCTCCATAAACAAAATTGTATCCTCCAAGCAAACTTTTGCCGATACCAAAAGGTACATCGGGATTTGAAAACTGGCCAGAAGCAGGAGAACTACCCTTAAGAGCACCATTGACATACAGTAATACTGAGCTACCGTCATAGACCCATGCAAAATGTTGCCAAACCTGAGGTATGGCCGTATTAGCGGGTGCTACATATTCATGAAGTCCGGTGGTGGTTCTCAATCGACATTCCATTACGCCGTTATTCAATTGAATCATGTAAAATTCACCATTACCTGAACCCAGTCTGAATCCCATATAACCTTGTCCATAGGCCAGCTCATCGCACCAAAACCATCCGGTAATGGACAATGCATTTCCGGTTGGAACATACTGACCGGCTCCTTCAAGTATTACATAATCGTCTACCATATCGAAATGGAGGTACTGATTGGATTGGGACATTAAAAATACAGGCTGCAAAAAAGTTAAGAAGAGCAGCGTAAGTCGGAATACTTTGTAGATTTTTTTCATGATAAAAGGATTTTGTAGTGACTAATTTATATTAAAGGTACTTCATTTTGAACTTATTATAAGTGGGTTTCTTCTAAATAATATTTTTTAAGGTATCCACCAGAGTTTGGTTTCCGGCGTATCGCCCCCTTGATTTGCAACAGCATCAGCCCAGTTGGAGGTGTTGTATTCAACTTCGGATGGGGGATATGGCAATCTGTAATGACTAATAGGCTCGCCTTCCCTGGGGGTCATCCCTGTACGTCGTGCCAAAGCATAGGCTTCGCCGGGTTGTCTGAAGGCATCCAGCCACCGCTGAGTATAAATAAAAGCCAATTTCTCTTCATCGGTGGTGACATTCCATAATCCAAACGCGTTTTGTACTGAAAACTGACCTAAGTTAGATGGAATTTGAATTAAAACAGGAAAAGTCATTCCTGAAGAAGGTAACTTGGACTTATCGGCTACCTCCATCCACCAATCAACAGAAGCGTTGAGCCCGTTCATATATTCATTTTCTCCCTGATCAGGATCCTGAGGAAGGCCAATTCCTCTGAAATAAGCTTCTGCAAGAATAAAATGAATTTCAGCCCCGGTAATTAACGGAATGGGCATGAAATCTTCATCCCTTACAATAAAATAATTGAAAGGTGAATAAATACAGGTTTCACCCTTTATGTCAAAGGCTCCTGTCTGGTCGCGGTGTGAATCGTAAGGTATGCCTCCTGAAGGTGGTGTACTTGCTTCAGGAATTTGTGGATAAGCCACCCACTTGCTCACATTGTTTGTTTCAAAGAAGACATAGGCACGGGGATCGAAAATCCCACTTCCATCGGTACTGTCGTTGTACGACATCTGATGCCAGATATTGGAACCCATACGCAGGTTTTTGTGTTCCCGGAACGACCAGTTCAAACTGGTATTTTTAAACCCCATTTGTAACGGCCATAAACAGGCACTTTCACCTAAATATTCTGTAAAATGATACCCCACAAATACAGGTCTTGCATTTTCAACAATTCCTTTTATGATCTCTCCTGCAAGGGCGGGTTCTTTTTCGCTCATGCGCATAGCATATCTCAATCTTAAGGAGTTGGCGAATTTTTGCCATTTTATCATATCACCACTAAATAGCGCATCGAAGCCGGAAAATGTCGGGAAAGGTTCTTCGGTAACGGCGGTTACATCGATGTTTTCGTCACACCACTTTAGTTCATCCAGCAAGAAGGTATAGATGGATTTCTGGGAATCGAATTTTGGCCGAAGATATTCCAAGTCCTGAAAACCGTAGCCGGCATCTGAAAAGGGCATGTCTCCAAACATATCGGTCATCTTAAAGGTTTTGTAGGCAAGTGCAATCTTCAGCATGGCTCTCATATTGTTCGCCTCTGCTGAGTCAGGCAATAGTTTAAACCGGTTTTCCAATTCGCGAATGGCAGGCAGTGTATGATAATAATTGCCCCACATATCTTCTGTACCAATGGTGAAGTTTCCCCATGCCTCTTTGGTTAATGCGGCTAACTGCGTTTGTTTGTACAATATTTCGTTGTTAATATACATCTGTTCATTTCCACTTAATACCAACGACTCAATTACACCATTAAACAGCGATCCATCACTGGCGGTGGTAAAACCATAAGGGTTGGTATTTATTTTATCAAAATCCTTGGTGCAGGAATCGAAAAATAAAGTGAGAATCAACACGAAGGTGATATAGGACAGTGACGATTTTATATGATTTGTGTTATACATTGTACTGTGTTTTTAAATAACTCAGGTGATTAATATTAACGTTAGAAAGAGGCATTGATAGCAAAAGTAAATGATCTGGAACTTGGCATCGATGCCCATTCAAATCCCTGTGCATTTCCCGAACCCATGATTCCTTCCGGATTAATTTTGTCAGGCAGTGTGGTGTAAATGTAAAACAGATCTCTTCCTACAATGGAGAGCTTCAGGTTTTGAAAAACCTTTGTTTTATTGATAAATTTCTGAGGAAATGAGTAGGACAATGAGATCTCCCGCATTTTTACCCATGTGTTTTCAACAATACCCGGGGTGGATAGAAATTTTCCCCAACCTCCGGCATTTGGCAAATATTTATAATAATAATGGACCACCTTGTCGTTGGGAGTTCCATCTTCGTGCACCCCATCAAGTATGATTCCAATGTTACTCATATTGCCGGCAGGATCGGTATAGGGCAATCCTCCTCCTTCTCTTTCAATCAATGTTTCAGGGCTTTGACCCGATTGAAGGCCAATAACATAGGATCCCGAATAGATATCTCCCCCCCATTTTGTATCAATCAGAGTACCTAACCGAAATCCCTTGTAATACAGTTCGGTATACCAGCCGCCGATAAAGTCTGGTGATGCATTTCCAATGGCGACCCTTGTATCGGTAGTCAGATATTTCGTGCCTTCATCGTTTACCACCCGCTGTCCGTTTTCGTTATAAATATAATCATAACCGTAAATCGTACCATATTCATCTCCCTCGCGCAGAGCCATCGCCGGTCCGTTTAATCCCCATATATCAGCAAGTGGAAATACTTCGGCATTTTCACCGAGGCTTATAATATGGTTTCTGTTTCTTGACAGGTTAATTCCTGTTTTAAACAAAATGGTAGGTGTTTGAATAGGAACCGCATTCAGTACAATTTCAAACCCTTTATTGGAAAGTGTTCCTTCGTTTATGGTAATATATGAGGAACCGGAGGAAGACGGTATTGGTAATCCTGGAAGAATCTGAGAATAGCTATAAGAATAATAGTAAGTAAAGTCAAAATCGATGCGGTTTTCAAAAAAGCCCAGGTTGAGGCCTCCTTCGTAGGCATCTACCCATTTGGGTGTTAAATTGAATGGGGGTATTGATCTGGGAAAGTAAGTTGTTTGCTCTCCTCCAAAGTTACCTGTTGAATAATAAAAGTCGGTCATATAAGGCGTATCCGTACCTGATGCTGTTTGTGCAACGCCTCCCCGTAGTTTTACAAAATTCAGCCAGGATGCTTTGTCCTGGATATGAAATGCCTCTGAAGCAATGAAACTTACAGAAACTGAAGGATAAAAGAAGGAATTGCTATATGCAGGCAGGGTAGACGACCAGTCGTTTCTTCCGGTAAACTCTACAAATAGATAGTTATCGTATGATAAGTTTACAAACGAAAATACCGAATTAGTTCTTTGTCTGTTAATTCCTTCACCTGCTACCATTTCAGAGGCAGTATTTCCTGGCCGATCAACAATGGTATTACCGTATTCATCTGTTGTATAGGTGGTTTCAGTAAAATTGCCAAACATATACATGTTCGGATAATACCAGGTTCCTGAATGTCCGCTCATGGTGTAGAAATCGTAGTCCCAACGGCTGGCTCCAACCATAACTTTAGTGCTTATTTTGGAGTTGAAGATATTTGATTGTTCTCCGGTAAGAAAGGCTTCGAAAATATCAGAATAAGTCCGGCTTAAACTTTTTCCATAATAGCCTTCCTTTAAACCGATAACATCAATTGGTTTATCGCGGGTTTCAGATTGCTCCAGTGTAAAATCCCTTCCTACCCGTCCCGACAAATTTAACCAGGAGGTAATGTCGTAGGTAAGGGTAAGTCCTCCAAGATAATTATCTCGCTTCAACGTAGTATTGTTGTTGTAGTAATTCCACCATAAATTGGGATTTATATCATTGTACGGGTATCCTTCCTGCGGGTTCCGTGAACCATCAGCGTAAGCATAATGTTCTTTTTCTAAACCCTTGTAACTTCTTGGCCATGAATACAGATAGCCCTTGCTAAATGAATTGGCATCTTCACCCAATAAAGGACTGTTTAAGCGGTTATAGTTGGTGTAGGTCAAAGAAAGATCTGCTCTTACCTTATCTGATATTTTTAGATTGGTTCCCAGGTTAATGGTGGTGCGATCGTAATCACTGTTGTCAATAATGGCTTTGTGGTCTTGCCGTGTAATGGAAACGCGCATGGTTCCTACATCTCCACCACCTGATGCGGCAATATTATGTGTTTTTGTAGTTCCGGTATGAAAGTTCGATTTATAATTATCCGGCTGGGGTGAATAGGGCCGCATTTCGCCATCCCACCATTTCACCATCTGCCCTTCCATTTTTGGTCCCCACGAAACCGCAGAACCATAATATCCAAATTCTGCAGTGGTAGAGGAGGTTCCGCCTTGTTGGTTGATGATTAAATTGCTGTTTCCATAGTTGGGGAGTAGTGCAGTGTCGCCATTCATGGGGAAAGTTGGAGGTGTAAAGGATACCGGGCCTCCGAACCCATAGGTGTTTTGAACTTCTCGAAAACGATAGGGTTGTATCATTTTTTGGCTAAAGTTGTATGTTAGGCCAATGCCTTTTCCTTTTTTACCCCTTTTGGTGGTAATTAAAATCACGCCATTGGCTCCCCTTGAACCATATAATGCAGAAGCAGCACCCCCTTTTAGTACAGTATAGTCTTCAATGTCCAGCGGGTTAATGTCTCCGATCGGGTTGCCCCAATCGGTGCCCCTTCCAATGTTTTCCAGTCCGGATGTGTTTTCCATCGGAACATTGTCGACTACAATTAAGGGTTGGTTATTACCAGAAAGGTTATTGTTTCCCCGGATGGTAATTCGTGTGGATCCTCCATCCACACCATCGCCTTGTGAAACCTGCACACCAGCTGATCTGCCGACAATGGCATCAATTACATTGGGAGTGTTGGATTGTACGATCAGGTCGATATCCATTTTCTGGGTTGAATAACCAATCTCACGTTGCTGGCGTTTTACGCCCAAAGCTGTAACCACTACCTCACCTAATTCATTGACAGAAACCTGCATAACAATGTTGATCACTTTATGTGTTCCAACCAGAATTTCCTGAGGAGCATACCCCAGATAAGTAACCGCCAGCGTATCAGTATCCTCAACACCGGATAGTGAAAAATCACCCTCTATATTGGTAACGATTCCGGTCAGGGTGCCTTTAATCATGATGGATACTCCGGGCAAACCCAGGTCATCTTCTGCAGAGGTTATCTTACCGGTAACTGTGTGTTCCTGAGCCTTAACACTCAAAACAACAACGAGTAAAAAAGTTAGAGTAAGTAGAATTTTTTTCATATTGTAGATTTATATTGCTTTTTCCACTCAATTATTTCATTTTATACATCTCTCCCACACGACCGTCGCTTTATTAGTTTCACGGGTAATAGTACCTGTTTTTTATCTTTTGTTAAGCCATTGATTTCATCCAGCAGAATATTAACCGCGAATTCACCTATTTCCTCAATAGGCTGGGCAACAGCAGTTATGGTAGGACAGCTCAATCGAAATAAATCAATATCATCAAAACTCACTATGGCAACATCCAGGGGTATACTGATATTCATTTCATTCAGATATTCCATACAGGCCACCGTTATGTTATTATTAACCGAGAACAGGGCGTCGATTTTATACGGAGGTTCCAGTAACTCACTTAATACAGCCCTTACTTGTTGCCGTATGTCAGAACAGTTAATGGTTCGGATTAATTTATTGTTGCATCTCATCCCATTATCTTTAAGCGCGCTCCGGTATCCGCGTTCCCTGTCTGCAATTGTACTTAAGTATGAAGGTGAAATTTTCAGCAAACCGATTTTCTGGTGTCCGTTTTTTATAAGTTGTTCCGTGGCTTCATAAGCCCCGGTAAAATTGTCGACACCAGCAAAATTTGTTGATAATTTGGGTAATTTCCGGTCGATTAAAACAAATGGATAGTTTTCCTTCTTTAGCCACGAAAAAACAGCACCATTTTTCTGAGTGGTAGAAACGATAATCCCGTCAACCTGCCGTTCTTTTAACATGTTGATCAATTCAATTTCTTTTTCAGGATTTTCGTCAGAGCTGCAAAAAATCAAATTGTAGTGATGTTGGTTTGCCACCTCTTCGATTTTTTTGGCCATTTTAGCATAAAATGTATTTGAGATATCGGCTACAATAAGTCCAAGGGTTTGCGTTTTTCCAAGTCGTAGACCTCTTGCCATGTGATTTGGCTTGTAGTTCATTTCTTTGGCTCTCTCCAACACGATTTTCTGTGTTTTGGAACTGATGCCATTTTTATCTCCCTGATCATTTAAAACGAAAGAGACCAGCGTTTTAGATACGTTTAGGCTTTTGGCGATATCGCTGAGAGATTTTTTTTTCAAAGCATGAAATTTTACTAAATCAATTTAGATTTAACTTTCTTATGCATATTAGCTGATATACAACATCTTAAAAAAAATAAATGTAACAGTGTGTAAAAATAAAATATTAAATAATACAATCCGTTTTTCTTCCAGTATTTTTTTTCAGGTTCCACAAAATATTTGATTCAGTCTTGCTAAAAAGATGCAGATTTCTCTCGTAAAAAAAATAAAAAAGAACCGCCGAATTTATCCCTGACATGCATGTCAGCAACTGCCAGACTCAGTAGTGGGAGGATGATTCTCCTGGCGGACAGGTTTTAAAAGTGAAATCAACCTCCATAACCTCCCATTGCCCCAAAAATAAATCACCAGAATAATGACTCTAAAATTTAAACCAATAAAATTAATTTCTAGATTTACACCCTCCAAACACCCGGTGATCCATTGCAATGAAGAAGAAAGAAACCGATTTGACTAATTTTAAAAGAAAATAATTGATGCATATAGTGATAATGAAATTTTAGCGATCACCTTAATGCTCCCATGCAGACTTGAACTGACTATACTAAACTAACAGTAACTAAAAAGCTAAAAATGAAACGGGGAACATTTATTTTATCGGCACTTGCACTCATTCCATTGGGTATTTTTGCTAAAATCAGAACCAGCATTTTTATGAGAACAGAAAAAGGGTTCAAAGTAAAAGCTGGCGAAGCCCGATTTGGGGAACACTATAAAATGAAAGGCGTCACACTAAATAACTTAGACATAAAAATCTCCGGGGCTGACACCGATCATGATTTAGCTGTGTTTGAGCAAACCGGATTTACACCAAATGGCGGGCCTCCATTGCATATTCATCCATTTCAGGACGAATGGTTTTATGTAATTGAAGGAGAATATTTATTTCAGGTTGGTGATGACAAATATCAAATGAAATCAGGAGACACCATTTTTCTTCCACGAAATGCGCAACACGCCTTCATGCAGTTATCGGAAAAAGGAAAAATGATCGTATCTTATTTGCCGGCAGGAAAGATGGAAGCCTTTTTTAAGGTTACGGACAAATGGACCTCTCCACCGACAAAAGAAGAAATCGTACAAGTTTTTGCTGACCACGACATGGAAGTTGTGGGCGAACCACTTAAAGCTGACAATTAGTATAAACCACGAACCGCTAACAACATGTATTTGGAACTGAAAGAATTCGGGATGGGTAAATTGGTAAACCTTTCTGCCGGCCAGGCAGGTATAAGTCCAATGCATCCCTGTCTCTGCCTTCGGCAGGAAATCCGGCAGGCAGGAAATAAACATTGTGCTAATCAGTAAGGAAGATGAATTTAATCAGCTAATGCACATAGCGATGAAAGTTACTCAACAGTTAAAAACAACTTTAAAATGAAATATCTGATTTTTCTACTATTTTTTTACTTTTCCTTGATTTCGAAAGGACAAGAAAGTTTGGGCTTTCGCCAGAAATTGGCGTACGATTTCTACAACAATGGTGTCCAGGCATTTAGATTGAACAAATATATCATGGCGGACTCCTTATTTTCCCAATCTCTTAATTATGAAATCAACGGAGATGCCTTATTCAATCGTGGAATATTAAGGTTCATTTTAAATGATACCTGTTCGGGATGTTCCGATTTATTTTTTGCAGCTAGTGGATTTTCGGATAAAGAAGCATTAGGTATTTTTTATAAAACTTGCGTTAAATCAGTCGACACGACTTATTATGATAAAAAATTTCAAATTTTAAATAGTAAAACTGATTACAAGTATTACGATGAGTTATTAATTCTTAAATGTGATAGCTCTGTACAAGGGTATGTCCATAAAAAGAATCATAATAAAACGCATCAATCGCCAGTCGATTATAGAATCGATACTAAAAATGTGGATATCATTGCATCCTATTCTTCACATAATTCGCTTAAATATTATGATTTTATTTATTTTTCAACATTTGAGGAAGACAATAAAAAAGTAATCGAAAAATTTAAAAGTGAACTTGAAAAATTTTTAAATTCAAAGTATAATTTTGAAGATATCCCATATAAGGATCGATATTGTACAGTTACAATTTATATAAATCCAATAGGTGAGACTATTGATTATGAGTTAAATGAAAATCCATTTGATTTTTTTGACGAATCACTTAAAGAAAATATTAAAAAAGATATTGTCATTTACTTCAAAAAAATACCACAGTTGAAACCAGCTTTACATTTCGAAAAACCTGTAAACTTTGAATATACATTTTACTTTGGAATATAACATTAACCTAACAAATCATTTAGATTATTAAAATGCTCAGTTTCTACTGTTCATCTAAATGTCAATTCCGGGTTTTTTTATCGAACTTATTCAATCGGTATTTAATGGTTATCATGGCATATTTGTAGTTATCCCCCCAAGTGAACTCCCCTTTCTATCCCCTGTTTGTTAATGCATAACAGAATTACCTACCTTTATGCGATTAATATCAAACTAAATGATAACCCCCCGCTGGCGCAAGTTTGCAACTTGTGCCTTTCCTTCACCCAAGCCCTGTTAACCCAACTTGTGCGCATTTCGCCAGGCATAGCATGTAACTTAGAGAATCTCAACTACCTTATTACCAAAACCTGACAAACAACTCCATAAATTCTTAGCCCCCAATGTAAAACCAATAACATTAATTCCTAGATTTACCATTCCAACTCCCGATGATTGGTTACAATGAAGAAGAAAGAAACCAATTTGACTAATTATAAACGGTAATAATTGGAGCATAAAAGATAATGAGGTTAAATGAAAACCAAAGGACGTTATAACAATAAAGTCTATAACAGTCATAGCGACAAGTGACGGCATGTGGATGTTACCAGAAAATTTATGAACGAACATAATAATTATCTTGCTGACATTTTTGGAATCAACAAAAATTATTTCGTTGACTTTTTTTCTTTACTGTCAGTTAAAAATGTTAATAAATCAGAATTTATCTTGCAAGCAGGTGATGTTTGTAACTATATCGGAATTGTAATTGAGGGTTCGTTAAGAACTTATTACATTAACGAAAATGGAGAAGATGTTAGTTTCTTATTCCATTTTAATCATAAGTTAGAAAATTTGGTTTTCACAGACTATGAAAGTGTACTACTTGGAAATAAATCAAAATTGAATATCCAGGCTTTGGAAAATTCTACTGTGTTTTTGCTTTCAAAAAATGATTTAGAGAGTCTTTATCTGAAAGATATATATTGGCAAAATTTTGGCAAAAGAATGACTGAAAGAATTTATTTATCTGCTAAAAAGAGGGTTGAAGATTTACTCTACTATTCACCAGAAAAACGCTATCTCAACTTACTTACAGATAATCCATTGATATTTCAAAAAATCCCTCAAAAGTTTATTGCCAGTTATTTGGGCATTACACCACAATCATTAAGTAGAATCCGAAAGCGCATTACTATTTATTAACTTAAGTGAACGTTTCTTTCTTGTCTCTATAATATCTTTGCCTCAAAATGATTAAAATAGATAGCACAATGACAGAAACTGTAACCATAATCGGAGGAGGAATTGGAGGCCTCACTACCGCTTTAACTCTAAAGCAAAAAGGATTGTTCATAAATATTTTTGAAGCTTCTGCCGAAATTAAAGCTGTTGGTGCCGGAATTATTATTGCAAACAACGCAATGCAGGTTTTTAAAGAATTAGGAATTCAAGACAAAATTGAAAAGGCCGGAAACAAAATTTCCTATATGAACATTACGGATCCTCAACTCAAGAATATTTTCGCAGTCGATTTAACTGAATATGAAAAAAAATATAGCGCTCATAATATTGCAATTCACAGGGGCGATTTGCAAAAAATACTTGCCAAAGAAATTGGCTACGACCACATAAACCTATCAAAGCGACTTTCTAAAATTGAAAAAGGCAAATTATTTAAACTCACCTTTGAAGACAATTCAACCATAGAAAGTAATCTTGTGATTGGTGCGGACGGAATAAAATCAGTAGTTAGGAATCAACTTTTTGAAAAAAGTACTTTGAGAAATGCCAAACAAAAATGTTGGAGAGGAATTTGTGAAATTGATTTACCAGAAAAATATCACAACGAACTTAACGAAGCATGGGGAAAAGGAAAGAGATTTGGTTTTGTTAAAATTAGCAATAAAAAAGTTTATTGGTATGCTTTGATAAACTCAAAAAACGCAGTATCTGATGATGTAAATCTACACGAATTGTTTGGCGCGTTTCACAGTGATATCTTAAATATGATTTCTGTGACAAACAAAGAACAAATAATTGTAAGCAATATTATTGACCTAAAACCAATTGACAAATGGCAAAGCGGAAATGTCTGTTTATTGGGAGATGCGGCTCACGCTACAACGCCAAATTTGGGTCAAGGTGCTTGCCAGGCTATTGAAGACGCTTATGTTTTAGGTAAACTTCTCGACAATGGAACTGCACTTGAAAATACTTTTAAAGAGTATGAAAAATTAAGGCTAAAAAAAGCCCATACAATTGTAAACACAAGTTGGACAGTTGGGAAAATAGCACACATAGAAAACAGTCTTGGGATTTGGGCGAGGAATACCATTATGCAAAACCTGCTAAAATCAAGCAACAAAAAGCAAATGAATATGATTTTTAACTTAACAAAAATAATATGAAAATGTACAAAATAGGATCTATCGCATTTATCGCACTTGGCTTACTGCACATTATAGCTCACTTTTTGGGTACTTTAAATCCTGACAAAGCGACTTTTGATCTTCTAAATCAGATGGCTAATCATAAGATTCAACTGTTAGGAGAGCATAGTCTATTGAAATTTCATACAGGTTTTAGTCTTACGATGGGCTTTTTACTTTCAGTTTTTGGTGTTCAAAATTTATTGGTTGCTAAAACGGTCAACAAGAAGTATTTAATTTCAACAATAATCATTACAGCAATAACCTTCATATTATCAATAGCTTATTTCCATTTATTAGCCACAACATTTATTTTTGTGTCTTTAATCTGTTATATTTTATCTTATTATAAATTATCGCTATCATCCGACTAAATTACAAACACAATCAAATACTATCGTAACATATTGTTTATTAACGTCCATATTTCTGTTTTCGAAAAGCCCCCCTCTCTCGTCCTCGTTTGAGCGCAGTGGTAACGAGCTTGCAATTTTGCCAATCATTTTGGAAAGCCCCACCTGGCGCAAGTTTGCAACTTGTGCCTTTCTCTTCAGCCAAGCCCTGTTAACCCAACTTGTGCGCATTTAGCCAGGAATAGAATGTAACATAGAGAATCTCAACATACTTAGGGTCTGCTGATTTTTCAAAAAATCAATCATTATCAACTGATATTCACATCATTATGTTGATAAGTTCAATCTTTAAAACTCGTTAAAATGCATG
>Ga0209417_1000762_pt1 | contig 68368 bp, 61 predicted proteins | sample RifGroF2_FD_184002 | JGI IMG/M metagenome (GOLD analysis project Ga0209417, IMG submission 184002) | Groundwater microbial communities from Rifle, Colorado, USA - Groundwater F2 (SPAdes) (version 2) | ecosystem: Environmental > Aquatic > Deep subsurface > Groundwater | place: Rifle, Colorado... | reverse complement strand
ATTCTTCTGCCCCATAGGCCGTCGCCGGTAATACCGTATATAGTATCATCACAGGCAGCATTACATAACTTAGTCTCTTCCGGGTGTTTTTGTTCATTAACATATTAGTGCCTACTTTTTTTATAATTTATTGAGCTAATTGCAAAACTAACTATTTGTGATGAATTTAAGATCAGGAGTGTCGATCTTTTACATCGGCTTCTTTTATTTGCAGTTGAAAGTTCTCTAAAAAACCCATCCATTTTCCATTATTCTCCCTTCTCTCACTCATTTTCAATTTTCAATTTTCAACTATCCAACGTCATTATTTAGTGCTACCTTTTGTTTTCAGTCCATTTTCGGGATATTTCAAATTATAGGAAAGCAGTTATTGAAGGGCAACAGTCAGGAAAAAATAAATCAATATTTTCAGCTAATACAAATAAGACTTAAGTTTCTTTTCCTATTGCTTTGTTAACTGCGTCTTCCTGTAGCAGTCGATGCTAAGGCCATTTACCATTCCTCTTGCTTTCACATGCGCGTAGTGTTCAGTTGTTACCTCTTTTTAACCTAAAAAAGCAGGTGGAAAACTCTTTTCAGAAATGCCGAAATTTTCACAATCTCCACGGATTAGGCAGAATATCCCGCAAGCCATCATGAGAATAGCACCCGTCAGTCTCATTTCCAGTATGAACTTCCGCTTCCAACATCAGGCGCAAACTTCCGATAAAGTATACAATGTTACACAGTAGAAATTTATAAGATTAATCAAGGAACTAGGAATTGTTTGAGCTGCGCCCTTTGTTGCTGTTGTAGTTGCTGTTGCTTTTGTTGATTCTGTATCTGTTGTGACTGATTCGGGAGTTCTGTACAGGATGCTAATAGAAATGTTGCTGATGCAACAAGCGTGACCTTAATTAATGTTTTCATAGTTCTTTTCCCTGTTTGTTATGTCTGTAAAGTCTACTTAGTCAAAAAGTATACAGATTCTTACAAATATTTCTGTACCCAATTAGCATTACTCTTAATAAACATTTCGTTTGTATGACAATTTGCAATTAAAGCTAAAAGAAAAAAGCACTAAGAGTAATTACACCTCTACTACTAAAGTCACAGCCGAAGTACTTGGTATATCTGCCAGAAAAGTAGAACAAGCTAGAACAGTCCTCGACAAAGAGAAGAACTCAAACAAGTATCACCGTAGTAGCACAAACATCATTATTTATGGCTATCAATAATCTGCGTCTTCCTGTAACAGTCGATGCCATGGTCGTTTACCATTCCTGTAGCCTGCATATGCGCGTAACACACAGTAGAGCCCATGAACTTGAATCCGCGCTGTTTCAAATCCCTGCTAAGCGCGTCTGATTCCTTGCTAACGGCAGGATAATCCTTAATGGTCTTCGGGTAATTGATAATTGGTTTGCCTTCTACAAAACGCCAGATATACTTTGCAAAACTCCCGAACTCTTCTTTTATCTTCAGAAAGATCTGAGCGTTGTTAACAGATGCAGTTATCTTCATTCGGTTTCTTATAATACCTGCGTCAAGCATTAGCGATTCAATTTTCTCTGAATCGTATCGAGCTACAACTTCAGGCTCAAAATTATCAAACGCTTTCCTGTATGCTTGGCGTTTTTTCAAAACAGTGTACCAACTGAGGCCAGCCTGTGCAGATTCAAGAGTAAGAAACTCAAATATCTTCCGGTCATCATGAACCGGAACACCCCATTCCTCATCATGATACTTTACATAATCCTCTTTCGACAGATCAACCCACGGACAGCGGCATAATTCATTCTCTTTGATTTTCATTCTCCGCAACCTCGTTTTTCCAGTTAATTATAACTCAATGCAGTTGAATTATAGCTTACAAATCTTATGCTACAACCTTATTTGGATCTTGGGTATAAACATATTGAAATGATGACAAAGACAAAGCTATAGCTTATAATTGCCGTTCCAGAACATTAGATGTAATTATGAATATACAAGGAAAAGAATATGGGCAAACAAGCTTCATTATCGGCAAATCCGGCTCCATTAGGACTCCTGGGATTTGGATCAACTACAATTCTTCTAAATCTGGCAAATGCAGGAATAATAGAAATGAGCACAATGATTTTAGCCATGGGCGTTTTCTATGGAGGTATAGCGCAGATGATAGCAGGGATAATGGAATTCAAGAACGGAAAAGGTTTCGGAGCTGTCGCTTTCCTTTCATATGGTTCTTTCTGGCTGACTTTGGTAGGCTTGCTGGTTTTCCCGAAACTAGGATGGATGAACGGACCTTCTTCAGCAAGCATGGCTGCTTATTTTATCGTCTGGGGGATAATTACGCTTGGTTTCCTTTTTATGACAATTAAATCCAAAGCATCATTTCTTGTTTTCCTGACTCTCGTAATTCTTTTCTTTCTTCTTGCCGCCGGGGAATTAACAGGTAATGCAGCACTTAAAATATTCACAGGATACGAAGGGATAATATGCGGAGCACTGGCAGTTTATGATGCGCTTGGTCAGATGATTAATGAATTCTACGGAAGAACAATTCTTCCTTTGTAAAATATTCAGATTTTCAGGACAATTTTTCCTGTACTCTTTTTTAAGAGCATTTCAGTAAGTGCATCTGGAACTTCTGTAAAAGAAATAACCTTCGTGACAGAGACAGAGATTGCGCCATCTTCAACAAGTCCGGAGAATCTTTCGCCTGCTTTTTTAAGTGTTTCTTCTGCTTTTTTACCATTCCGATGCCCTGATCCAAGGCTTAACTGATGAAATGTGAGCCCGCTCATAAAAGAGTTCTTATAAGATTCAGGCCTGCAGAAATCAACCAGTTCCACCATTTCTCCTTCATAAGAAAGAGAATCTGCAACGAGTATATCATTATCTCTGCCCACGGCATCCAAACCTTTTGTCACCCCCTCCCCTGCTGTGATTTTCAAAACTTCTTCTACAACATCTGAATTTTTATAGTCAATTATATGAGTAGCGCCTAAATCTCTCACATATTGAGTCTTCTGTGCCGAACATGTAGTTATTATTTTTCCAAGCTTGAAATATTTCGCTATTTGAATGGCAAAGCTTCCCACTCCACCAGCCCCTCCTGCTATAAATATTGTATCTTCAGAAGTTATTCTTAACTTATCGACAAGAGCCCGCCAGGCGGTCCATCCCGCGCATGGGGTTGCTGCAGCCCGGACTGCATCCAGCTCAGGATGCTTGATGACTGTATCTGCATTTTGGAGAGCGTATTGGGCAAATCCGCCAAACCTTTTGAACATGTCGCCATGGTAGAGAACTCTATCTCCTGCTTTAAAGTTTTTGACAGATTCCCCTATAGCTTCAACATAACCTGAAACATCCAGACCGGGAATCCAGTCCTGTGACATATTGTTTACCATTTTCTTCCAGTAAATAATTTTACTGTCCACCGGGTTGAGGCCAGCTGCCTCTACTTTTACAAGTATCTGATTGTTTATAGGTTTTGGTACTGGCACTTCTTTTAGAGAAAATTTGTCATTTTCCGGATTGAAAGTAATAGCTTTCATAATATTTCTCGCAATTTAAAATGTTATAAACTGCCTTGATTATAGCTGATATCGACAAAATTTTAAGGAGTACTTTCTATCTTTCGTTTAATCCTGAAATAACACTTTTAATATTTATAATTCTGAGCCATAATTAAAGATCATACGGGGTTAACTTTAAATCAAAAAAAGGAATATGATTATGGCTAAGACAAATCTCAAAGGAAATCCTGTCAATACAGTTGGAGACCTCCCTGCAGCAGGAAGCTCAGCTATCGATTTTACCCTTACTAAAAATGACCTGAGCGATGTTACGCTAAAAGATTTCAAAGGAAGTAAAATAGTCCTTAACATCTTCCCGAGCGTTGATACTCCTGTTTGCGCTACTTCAGTAAGAAAATTCAATGAAAAAGCCGCGGCTCTGACTAACACAAAAGTTCTATGCGTTTCAAGAGACATGCCGTTTGCACATGCAAGGTTTTGCGGCGCCGAAGGAATTAAAAATGTCACAACTCTTTCAGAACTCCGCACCTGCGACTTCGGCAAAAAATACGGCGTAAGAATTGCCGACGGCCCTCTTGCGGGTTTACTTGCAAGGTCTATCATTGTCATAGATTCAGCAGGCAAAGTAGCTTACACTCAGCTAGCTCCTGAAATTACAGAAGAAATCGATTACGAGAAGGCTTTAGCAGCAGTAAACGCTGCCAGATAATTAAAAAGTTTGTCTTACTTTCTCTTTTTGAGATTATCTGCCTTTATTTATAGAATCTCTCAATGTGATTGCTGTTTATGATTATCAATAAAAAACAACTCTACAGACTCATCCGTCTGGCATCCGCGATTAAACAGAACAAATACCCTAACTGTTCATCTTTCGCAGAGGAGATGAAAAAATGCGATATGGAGTGTTCCACCAAAACAGTCCAGAGAGATTTCTATCTTCTCAAAAATTATTATAACGCCCCGATTGAATTTGACTTTGCCATGAATGGGTATTACCTCAAACACCACGGCTGGGAATTCAATGCCCCCCTCTACAATGAGTCAGAACTTCTTTCTTCAGTACTTGGCGCGAAGATAGCCGAAGATATAATGCCTGAACCTCTTAAAAGCCAGATAAAAGATTCAGTTGATCAGATACTCTCTGCCAATAATCCCGACTTTCTGGATACGGCCACTATCAATACTTTCATTGCTTCAAGCGGCGTTGAAGTAAAAATAGATCCTAAAGTCTTCGGGATTATCTTTTCAGGATGGAAGAATCACAACAGCGTGAAAATAGTTTATGAGGCGCTGCACGGCAAAGAAAGCTCTAGATCAATTGATCCCTATGTGATAACTTATTACAATTCAGCCTGGTATGTAAAAACTTACTGCCATCTTAGAAACGACATAAGAGTTTTTGCCATCCATAGAATCAGGAAAGCCTCTCCGGAAAACAAGACTTTTGAGGTTCCAAAGGAAGTTTTAAAAGGAACAATAGTAGGTCAGCCGTTCAATTATCAGAATGTGAAGGATATTGAACTCTGGTGCTCAAATGAGATAGCCGGATATATAATAGAAAGAGCCGACGCCAATAGCCAGGAGTACGCTTACAACGACGACGGTTCAATTAACCTCATTATCAAATCAGCCCCAAAACATACTCTGACAAGATGGATTCTATCTGAAGGAAGCAATATAAAAGTGCTTAAACCTGAATCTCTCATCAAGGAAATTAAATCCACACTAAGAAAAACCTTGAATATTTATAAAAATTGAGTCTTTCCTGAAAAGCTAAAACGCGATATGACTTAGCCACGGGTGTAAGCCCGTGGTTAATAATGTTGCAATTCTTTTAAGCCCTCCCACAGGAAGGGGAGCGGCGACACATTATGAATCATAAAGATGCTAATAACTTATATATCAGTTTATTATAAATATTTCTCAAACCCGAGATTGGAGCGGTAACCACCCGGCGGGTTGACGCTGTAGACGATGAACAAAAAGTTCTACGGATATGAGCGTCAAACAGGATGTTTGCGCTACCACGCCTTTACTGATTTCTGTTTTGCTTCGGTTCATCTATTTGCATCTTGAGTTCATCCGGCAATATATCCCATAATTGAGGGTGGCTTTCAACAAGCCTTGCAATATCGCCCAAATCCTTCAGTTTTTTACTCTGTCTTCTGGATGCGTCCTTCCAGGCACGAATTTTCCCTTCAAGCGTATCTTCTAAGGATGCAACTCTCATTAATATTCCATGCACATCTGCCGGAACGGAGCAAGCAGGATATCCTTGATATTCTTTTTCCGTGCTCAGCTGTATGCTTACTTTTGAATTCCCCTTGAAGTTAATGGACCACGCGAACCTCTCGGAGGAAAACCCATTTTCCTCAAGTATCTTCACCACTTCTTCAATTGATTCAGTTGCCACGACCAAATCAACATCTTGTGTAACCATCGGTTCTTCTGCCCAGTGATTTACTGCAATTCCGCCAATAGCACACCATTGAATATCTGAGCTTTCTAAACAGGCCACGACTCTCATAACATCGTCCGTTCCTCCGCCTGTTTGCCAATCATAAAATTTTTTAGGTGTCATCCTTTATCCTTTTCAATTATTGCCTTTTTTGCCTTCATTGGCTTTTTATCTTGCAACACACGATGTGCTGCTCTTTTGCCAAACCAAGAATTCTATTGCCACCAACGGTCGGCGGCATGCAATCGTTGGGGATTGCGGGCTACTTTCCTGTCAAACTACACCTAACTTAATGCGGGGCAAAACACACGAGTAACCACTTAATTCCCAATGTTTTATACCGCTTATTAGCCGTTAGGTGTTTTCTATTTGTTCCATTTCGGTAATTTTCCGGTTTGCTCAATAAAGTCTTTTAGCATTTCAACTTGTTCTTTCTTTTGTTCGTCTTTACCATTCGTTACATACCAATACACATCAAGTGCATCTGTTTTGTCTTTTAACATCTGGTAAGTCCAACCTATTTTTCTTGAGTTTTTATCGTAGTGAACTCCATTCACAATTTCGTCAAATAGTCCACCTGAGTTTGAGTAACCGATATAAACCAAGTTAATTTTCCCGTTTCGCAATTCTAATACCTTAAAAACACCATCTTTGTCTTTTGGTGCATTGCAGACTTTTTCTAAATCTTTGTCTGCTTCAAAAAAGAAATGGTCATTGTCTGTATATTTCTTCGGCTCTTGAAACATTGTATAATTATTATTTCGTTGTTTTCTTATTCAACCTGTCTGCTGTAATTATTCTATTAGTATAAGAATTAATTGTCAGCCTAACATTTTTATAATTGTTTGTAATGTAAATATTTTTCCCTGTTTTTTGAAACATTGTTTTGTCTGTTCCTTCAATAATTTCATAAATCATTTTCTCGATTTTATCTTTTGGGAGTTGTATATTCAACTTCTTATTAATTCTTTCATAAACAAGGTCAGTATAACAAATTTTATCTAAGATTTCTGTTTTATAGTCTTCCATGCAAAGTTTTGCTCAATTTTTATATTTTATTCTCTCACAGCGTCTTAATAATTTTCTTTTTTAACCTGTTATTAGCTACAGGTGATTCTGTATACAGGCACAAATCTCTTCAAAAAATACTTGATTTCTTAATTGTTTTCTAATTTAACTTGGTCTTTTTCTTCTGCGGCTGCCATTATGCAAAACCGTTGTTGAGCGTTGGCTTGTAATTGGTCAAATTCATTGTCATTTTTTAGTCTGTCATTGGTTTAATCATACTTTCTATAAACTCAATTTCTTCATTGCTCAGTTTGTATTTTTTATACAATTCTTTGTCAATTTCTTGTGTCGATTTACTCCAGTTTATGTCTGAATTTGCAGTAAAGTTTTGTGTTGGCACAAATCGGAAAGTTTTGGAAGTTGCATCTTGACTTGCTTTTCCTAAACTATGTTGAAATCTTGCAAACTTTGTAGTTAAATACTTTGTTAGGTTTTTTGCTGAATGTTCGTCCAAATTCAATTCAACTCCAATTACTAAATATGATTCTGTACAAATTGTATTTGGAATACCAACAAATGAATTAAGGTTATCGTCATTTAATTCCGTACCAATGTTATTTGCTCTTGGTGTAAAGACCTTGAATTTGTCAATCCATCCTGTGTTTTTTGTAATTTCCTCTCTTTCTAAAAAACCAGTTTGTTTGCCTTTTCCATAACAAATAACAGGATTTTTCAATCCTTTTTTATCACCTCTATATTTTCTATTGTTTTTAACAATGTTTGCATCTATGTCAAAAGGTCTTCTCGGTGAAATATGAGTTTCAAATGAATTAAATTCCGAAATAGAGTTGATTTTTTTTATTATTTCTATTGCAATACTATGACGAATTAGAATGTCTGAATCTTCTGTTTTAAGACTTCTCTCATTTATTTTGGGAATTAAACTGTCTTTGTAAGTAAAAACTTTAGTTAAATCCTTTGAATTATCACAATTTTTATTCCAATGGAAATAGCAAATACCACCTCTTAAATTTATGTTTTGAAAAATTAAATCTGGTTTCAGGAAATCGTGCAATTCGGAAATGTGTATATCGTTTAGCATTTGTGACCTAAATACATCTAATCCCTTTCCACCTGCAAACCATCTTGTAGGCATAATCATAGCAATATTACTTGGGCTTAACTGCTTAGCTACATCCACAAAAAGATTATAAATTGGTTTGGCACTTGCTTGAGCACCACCGTCACTTTGCTGATAAGGCGGATTGCCTACAATTGCATTGAATTTCATTTTCTTGTTGTTTATTTTGATGGTTTCTTTTTCAATGAATTTATTTTCACTGATTAAATCGTAAGAGGTGTAGTTAGCTTCAATTAGTTTTACATCTAATTCCAGCAACTTGTACACTTTTCTGGTAAACTCATACGCAATTTTTGAGGTTGGTATAGAGTAGAATTTATTGGCTACATCTTTACCAAACTTTTTATAAACGGCATACACAAACTCGCCTTGTTTGGAAGCAATATCTAAAAACATTGTATTCTTATCAACGGCTTTGGTTGGCAAACCGCTAATGATTTTGTCGGTTACAATTTCAGGAGTTACAATTTCAGAATCTGATAACCGACTAAACTTTTTCATTGCATTACTCGCTCTTTCTATTGGCGAAATGGCTGTATCGTTGGCTAATGAATTAATGTTGTGAATTTTATAATCTAGTTCGCTTAAAATAAAAGGATTGATGTGTTTTTGAAACAAATCAAGTATTGTGATTTCAAGACTCAAATTTGAAGCAATACGCAAATTATCAGAGTTATCCTTGATGTGGTTAATGATTTCTTGTAAGGATTTAACTCTAGTATCTGTTAAAAATGCAAAGAATAAAATTCTTGCGTAATACATAGCAAATTGACCTTTATAGTCATTTACAGCTTCATCATCTTTGGTTTTGGATTTTGCATTTCCTTCATTTTCATCTTCGTCATTATCAGGAGAATCATCAATATCAATATCGTCTCCTTCTCCGTCTGCTGGTGGAATTTCTAAACCTTGGCGAGAACCAATTTTTCCTTGTCTTTCAATTTCAGCTTTGATTGCTTCAATATCCAACAAGGAATAATCAATGGAAATAGTTGTAGCTTCATCAAATACACTTCTACTACTCGAATATTTACGAACAGCATTCAAAATATCTGCTGGCTGTATTTGAACAATTTTATTGTTGTTTAAAACTACAATTGGAGATATTTGAAGTTCTTTTCGGATTCGTTCCTCTAGTTTGCTGTTTCCGTTAGATTCAGTATTTACATTGTAAATCTGTGATTTATGTTCCTGCATTTGGAACATTCTATTCGGGTTAAAGTCAACCAATAAGGTTTGTGGTTTCATATTGAATTTAACCACATCACCATTCGGCTCTTTGAAAATTTTTACGAATTGATTTTGTAAACGAAAAATTGCTTGGTCATATTCTTGTGGTGATGCCGTGTCTTTTAGATACAGCATTGTGTCCCATTCAGGAACTGTACTTCCTGTAAGCATTCTGTTTACGGTCAAAGTGATTGTTTTTATATTCTCACTTTCACACTTTTTTATTTTGGCTTGTACAGTTTGTGTGTCTTTGAAGTTTTTTTCGTTCTCAACCCCAGAAATATTGATGACTTCGTAATTATTAAGATGTTTAAACTTGTTATTCTTGATTAATTCTTCTAATGCGTCACAAGAGGCTCTGTAAGGCAAAACACAAACGAGATGACGGCACATTTTGCCCTCTTTTATTTTATCATAATCAAGGAAACATAATAAATTTTCATCTGTTTCGGAACCGTCAATTACTTTTAATAAGTCGAGAATTTCCTTTTCGTGAATAAACTTCTTATGTAATTTATTTTCTTTGTCTATGGTTATTGATTGAGGTCTAAAAAGTTCTGAAAAAACATAGGTTACACCTTTCTTTTTCATTTCCTCCATTTTCTTTCGGGATGATTCATTGGGATTAAAAGCAAAACGAATCATTTGAGGAAATCCATAATAGGGATTATCCCATTCTTTGATTTCGTCTTTGTTTAGATTTTCTAAATCCCATTGTGCTTGGTCTTCTGCAATGTTTGTGAATTGATAAAATGCTATGATATCCTCATTTGTAAACTCACTATTCATCAAAATTCGATAGGGAGTTCCAGAAAGATGAATGCGGATTTTTGCTTTTAACTCTTTCTCAATATCTTCAATTTTATCAATCGAAATATCGTTGAGCTTTTCCTCACTTTTAATTTCTTTGGCTTTTAAATCGCCTGCCCTTAAAACTTTACCGTACTCAGTTGCTCTTGCTCCAAAATGTGTTTCATCTATGAGCAATAAGTCAATTTGATTTTCAAAAACTTCTTTGTGTTTTGATTTGATTTCATCACCTTGCAAGTCTTGTAAGGTTAGAAACAAAACGATTTTTTCGTTTGCCTTCTGCTTTTCTGCAATAATAGTATCGCTTGTTAAAAGAGAGGTACTATCTAAAAAACAATAGACATCAAATTTAACATGACTTTCAACCGTTTTTTTCCATTCTTCTTTAACATCAGCCTTTGCAGAAACCACAACAACAAGTTTAGCTCCCATTTCAACTGCACAACACATTGAGGTAAATGATTTACCAAAACGCATTACTGCATACATCAGCAAGTTTGTTCTGCCTTTTTTTCTGGCTTCACGAAAATTATCTACTGTTTTTTGTTGATTGGGTCGAAGTGGATAATCTTCACTTCTTGTGTAGGTGTGAGTAATAGGAATATGACTTTCATCAAAACGATAATATTGATATTTTGATTCATTGTTTTGATGTCCACTTTTAATATCTTCTATGGCATCTTGCAGGTCTTTCTTTGTTGCGTTTTCAAAAAACTCATTGGAATAGTATGGGATTCCATTTAAAGAGTTTGGTTTTAATCTGCTTCTATTTAATTCGTTTTCAAGAAAAAAGTGAACTGCATAATCTCTAAAAAAAGTTTCTTCATCTACTTTTGCAACATCTTCAAACTTTTTTTCAAGGTTTGGGAAGTATTTACGCCATTCATTCAACCTCATTTCAATTGGTCGATAGGTATCACCAACTTTCAAATAATTTGGAATTGTTTCTGTAGTAAAAGCATAGATTTGTGGTTCAACTCTTCCAATGATAATATCATTAAGTACATCTACATTTATATTGTTTACTCCTGCCATAATTTACTTTTCTAAAAGTGAAATGAATTTAATAGGCTTTTCTATTTCCCAATCCATAATGTTGCAATAAATGCCATTGTGTAGCTTAATATTTTGCGTTTCACAACCTTTGCATTTCTTTATTTCTATTTTAGTTTCAAAAAAATCTGGAATTTCTATGGTTTCATCTTTACAACTATTCGGAATAATACCTTTCAAACCGTCCATTTGCCAAATATTCCAAGAAATGATTTCTGCTATATTTTGAATGTTTTCAAGTGATGGTTCAGTTTCAAATTTGTATGAAAAGTTTTCTATGAATGTTATAAGTAACGCTTCACGAGCCAAAAGCAAACTATCTCCCTGCCACTCAAAACCGTAAGTGCTTTTAAATGCGGTTTTAACCGCTTCCAACCAATCAGTTATTGAGTCTAAATTTTCATTTACTACTCTTAATTTTCTGTCTAAAATTCCAATTCTGTCTTCAATCTTAATAAATTCTCCAGTTGTTGTGTCGTATCTACTGACTAGATAAGGTGCTTCACCACAAGAAATTTCTAATCGTGTATCTCGAAGATAGTCTTGCCAGGTTTTGCCTTTTGGAAAAACTATTTTTTCTTTTGTTGTTTCCCAAGATTTTGTGCCATTCTTCAACACGATTTCTTTATTGAAAACATTCTCTTTCCCAAACCAAGAATTGTCAACCAAATTATTTTGTGCATTGCATATCCAAGAAGGCGTGAAAACTTCTGCCATTTCTTTGGAGCGTGATAATTGCAAAATTTTGTCCTTGTGAACCCTTGGCATTATCACATTGCCTTTTTCTCCTGTGATTAATTCAGGCGATATTTCTGAATTAAATCTGTATGATTCTCCGAGGTTCTCGTAGTTGTCTGTTGCCCAAAAAATATTTTTTTGAGTGGTTTGGTCACGCAGTAGTATTCCGAGAATGTCAGGGTACTTCTCGATTAACTCATTTTCTAATATGTCGATAACTACTTGCACTTGTATACTTCTTCGTTAGTTTTTAAAAGTTCTTTTACATCAATATTTAGAATGTTCGTTATTTCATATAGCACTTCAAGTCTTGGTTGTTGTCTATTTTGCACATAACCATTCCCCATATTGTAGCTCTTACCAAGCTGTTCGGCTAACCAAGTTTGCTTAATTCCTTTTTCTTCAAGTAATTCTTTAATTCTGTTCATTCTTGTCTAAAGATGTCTAGTCGCAAATTTAGTTTTTATTTTTTTAATATCTCGTTTTTCAAGATAAAAAATGTTTGAATAATTGTCTATTTGTCTGTCTGCTTGTTTATCGAGCGTGGGCAAAAAACAGCTCTTTTGGTTTTTTCAGCGTTGGCTTTTGTGTCGGCAAAAAAAACAAATGTGCTGTTTGCGGGTCGGCTTTTTTACACTTGGCGTTAACGGTTCATGTTTACGAATATAATTGAGATTTTAGCTTGAGGATGAGCTTTATCAAGAATAAAATTATTCGTGATAACTAAACTTAACTCTATTTACAAAACTCAAATGCAATTTCTGGGGTTAAATACAATTCCATATCACTCCATCCAGAAAATCTCAGATATAAGCCAATCAAGATAACCGAAGAAATGGAATTCGAAGTCTGGGGCAAAGTCATCAAATCTATAAAAAACTTTTGACTATATTTGAAAATCAAAACTTAATGTGTGTTAATAATACACAAAGTAGGCTTTTATGAGAACCAATATTGTAATTGAAGATAAATTAATGGATGCAGCTATAAGAATAGGAAAATTTCCAACCAAAAGGGAAGCTGTCGAAAGCGCATTAAAACTCTTGATACAGATGAAAAGCCAGCATAAGGTTTCAGAACTACAGGGTAAGATTAACTGGGAAGGAAATCTTGCAGAGATGAGAAAAGATTGAAATGATAATAATTGATACCTCAGCCTGGATTGAATTTCTAAGACCTTCGGGGAGCAAAGTTATTTCAGATGCGGTTAAATATGTCCTTGAGAATGAGTATGTCGGTATTGGCGATCTAATTTATTGCTAAATACTTCAGGGAGCTAAAAACGACACTAATTGAGTCTTTTTCTGAAAGAAAATATCATCCCAATCTAAAAATGAAGTCAAAGCCCTGATGCTATAAAGGACAATAATGCTGACTATCTTTTCCAAGTTATTATTCCTGAGAAAGATTGCGAACAGGTTGCAGGCATATTGACTTCTGAGATTGATTACACGAATTTTAAGGATAGAATGCACAGGAACAATAATATAAAACTCGATATGGCTATGGGTAAAGTCTGGAACGCTATGCACAGTTTACAGGAGCATAAATATCAATGAGATTTAAAAGTATAGTATTTGTATGATGAACAAATTAAAATCAGCAGAACTCAATAACAGGATACTGAAATCCTATAGACCTCTTGATAGAAAAACTCTTGAATCGTTAAGAAACTACTATCGCATCGAGTTAACCTATTCAAGCAATGCCATTGAAGGCAACAGCCTGACTGAATCCGAAACCAAGATAGTTATAGAAGACGGTTTAACAATTGAAGGAAAACCTTTACGGGATGTCTATGAAGCAACAGGCCACGCCAAAGCATACGATTACCTTTACAAAATTCTAGATAAAAAGAAACTCCTGGAAGAAGATATTCTGACTTTTCACAGACTCTTTTATCAGCAGATAGATGCCGATAAAGCAGGAAGATACAGAGCAGTTCCTGTTTTTATCAGCGGCAGCAGTTATGCAGTTACTCCGCCGCAAAAAATCGCTTCTGAGGTTAAGAGTTTTTTTAAATGGTATAATGCTAATGAAAGTAAGATGCATCCAGTCAAACTGGCTGCTCTGGCACATCAAAAATTTGTCTTTATTCATCCTTTTATTGACGGTAACGGAAGAGTTGCCCGTCTCCTGATGAATCTCTCTCTGCTTCGAAACGATTACACTATTGCTATTATTCCCTCTTTACTGAGGCAGCAATACATTTCCCTGCTCGAAAAAGCTCATACAGATAACATAAAGTTTATAGACTTCATTGCCGATAGTGTCATTAATACCCAGAATGACCTGATTCGACTTCTTAAAGAAAGTGGCGGAGTAAAACAATCAAATGGCGTTATAAACAACGATAATGAAACGCATATTGGCGGTGTAAAAAATAGAAAAACAGAGATGCTTGAACTTATAAAGAAATACCCTGGAATAAATACACCAGCTATTTCAAAACAACTTAATCTGAGTCTGCGGACAGCGCAGAGAGTATTAAAACAACTTGTTGAACAAGGAGCAGTCCATTTTAAAGGAGCTCCTAAAACGGGCGGGTACTTTTTAACTTCTCAAGACTGACAAAACCGGCTATAACAAAAATATTAAAAAACTACTGAATTTAAGCTCGCAAAAACCAGCTCAGACGCGATATGTCCCATATCTGCTCTTATAATATTCAAAGCAATCAAAATATTGAACTTTTTTCATATCAATGGATACCATAAACAAACTTAAAATTCTTTCTGAAAGTTCGCAGTATGACCTGGCGTGCGCCTGCGGGTCGAATGACCAAGACAGGCGAAGAAAGAGCGCTGAAGGCAAATGGATATACCCAGTTTCATTGCCAAATGGAGGAAAATCAATAATGTTAAAGACGCTGATGTCGAATGCATGCGTCAGTGACTGCAGTTATTGCCCGCTCAAAAATACCGGCAATGCTAGAAGATGCTCCCTTTCTCCAGAGGAAATCTGCAATACTTTTTTAAGTTACTATAAGTCAGGCAAGATATTCGGTTTATTTTTGAGTTCGGGAATCATAGGAACTCCTGACAATACAATGGACAAATTAATCACCTCAGTATCACTGCTTCGCAAAAAGTATGCCTTCAGGGGGTATGTCCATCTGAAAGTTATCCCCGGCGCATCCGATGCGGCTATTGAAAAGGCAATGTCTCTATCAAGTGCGGTTTCCCTCAATATTGAAACTCCAGGAAGCAAATACTTCAGCAAGCTCTCAAAATATAAAAACTTCGACAAGGATATTTCAAGGTCTCTCAAGTACATGGCATTCCTATCTGAGAATAAATATCCGAAAGTTAAACTTACAACACAATTTGTAGTTGGAGCATCTGATGAACCTGATTCGGATATCCTGAAATGTTCATTTTCTCTTTATAATAGACTAAATTACCAGAGAGTTTACTTCTCTGCCTATCAGGACTTAACTGATCAGAATCTGCCATTTCATCTAGAAGAAGAGAAGAATGAAAAGTCTACGAGATTAACAAGAGAACACAGGCTCTATCAATCGGACTTCCTGATAAGAAAATATGGCTTTAAAGAAGATGATTTTTTGTTTGACGGCAAAGGCAATCTCAGCATAACAGAAGATCCGAAAGAAGTTTGGGCAAAAAGGCATCCTGAATTCTATCCTGTCAATATAAATTCAGCTCCTAAAGAAGCATTATTAAGAGTTCCAGGAATAGGACCTATGACAGTCTCGAAAATAGTATCTCTGAGGAAAATTCATAAACTGTCTGATATTTCATCTCTTGGAATCAAGGAAAAGCCGGAGCGGAAAATCCGTTCATACATCAGTTATTGATAAAACATCAGCCGTCATTGATATTTCCTGCATAGAATAGGTATCAAAACGGCAGAAACTACACCAAGCAAACATATTACTGCTATATAAATAACAGTGGAAAAAGTTCAGTTATAGCCAGATTATATGAGGGGTTGCCGACTGCGACAAAAAGCGAAAGCATCAAAAGAAAAAGCAAATTTAGCTTTGGTTTTTTAGTGAATTTATTTAAGCTGACCAAGCATAATTGCATCAAAAATTCTGTCCGGCAGGATTCTTTTAACAAAGAGGATAAAGTTAGCCATAGCTCCAGCTACATATCTGGTCTTTGGTCTATTAGCCATTACAGCTTTTACTATAGCTTCAGCAATAACTGTTGGTTCAGATCCTTTTTTATAGTTTTTACTGAGCGAATCAGCGTGTTTCAGCGCCAAATCCCTATATGCAGTACTTCCAGATGCTTTAATAAGGTTTTCTCTAGCAATCATATCCCATTGAGTCTTTATCATGCCTGGTTCAATAATAACGACATCTATCCCGAACTGATCAAGTTCCATCCTGAGGCAATCGCTCAAACCTTCCAGAGCAAACTTTGTTGAATGATACCAAACTCCATGAGGCTCCCCAAATTTGCCGCCCATAGAAGAAACATTTATAATGCGCCCTGCCCTTCTTTCTCTCATATGCGGAAGAACTATCTGTGTGAGTCTGGCAAGCCCAAATATATTAACCTCAAACTGTTTTTTTGCTTCTGATATAGAGACATCTTCAAGAGCGCCAAATGAACCGTATCCTGCATTGTTTATAAGAACATCTATCTGCTTTTCAGAATTTATGATTTCATTGACCACTTTTATCATGGACTCTTCATCAGTAACATCCATCTGAAAAACTCTTATCCCATGCTCCTTGAGCTCCTGCATTCTATCTACTCTTCTTGCAACAGCATAAATCGCGAAACCTTTTGAAGCAAGAGCTTTTGCCGTCTCTTTGCCTATACCTGAAGAAGCACCTGTAATCAATACAACTTTTTTCATATAATCTCTTACCATAATTAATAATTGAGTATATAGTTTATATATTAGTTTCAGAAAATTTGCTCTAATAAACTTAGCATAAGGGAGGAAATTATGTCAAAGAAAGTATTGCTTGCCACGGAAAAACCATTTGCAAAGAGTGCTGTTGAAGGAATCAAACAGATTTTTGACGCGGCTGGATATGAACTTATCAAACTTGAAAAGTATACAGACAAGGCAGATTTCCTTAAAGCTGTAACAGATGTTGATGCTATGATTATAAGGTCTGACAAGGCTTCATCCGAAGTTATCGCTGCAGGGAGCAGACTCAAAGTAATCGTCCGCGCAGGCGCAGGATTTGACAATATCGATCTTTCTGCTGCTTCGGCCAAAGGTATTTGCGCAATGAACACTCCAGGCCAAAACTCCAACGCCGTGGCCGAACTTGCCATTGGAATGATGATTTATCTTGCCAGAAATAAATTTACAGAAGGCAACGGCTCTGAACTTAAAGGTAAAAAACTTGGAATCCATGCTTACGGCAATGTAGGAAAGCTTGTAGCCGGAATAGCAAGAGGAATGGGAATGGGAATTTACGCTTTTGATCCGTTTGTAAAAGCTGAAGCAATGGCCTCTGAAAATGTCAAAGCCTGCTCATCTATTGAAGAGCTCTATTCCACATGTGACTATGTGTCTCTCCATATACCGGCAAATGAAAAGACAAAAAAGTCTATCAATTATGACTTACTTTCAAAAATGAAAAAAGGAGCCACTCTCATCAATACCGCAAGAAAAGAAGTTATATGCGAGGAAGGACTGAAAAAAATCATGACTGAAAGAGAAGACTTCAAGTATGCTACTGATATTGCGCCTGACTGCCATGCTGAAATTGTTGAAAAATTCGGACTGCGCTATCATGGCACAAAGAAGAAAATGGGAGCTGAAACCAGCGAGGCCAATATCAACGCCGGCCTTGCCGCCGCCAGACAAATTGTTGCTTTCCTTGAAAAAGGGGACAGGACTTTCCAGGTAAACAAGTAATATCAGAAATAAAACCCTCGGCCGATGGTATTATCGGCCTTTTTGCTTTCATAAGTATTTAAAAGGAATTTGACAATGGTTACAACAATTGTTCACATCAAGGTAAAGCAGGAGTTTGTCAAACAATTCATAGAAGCAACTACGAAAAATCATGCAAACTCCGTTAAAGAAAAAGGGAACATGAGATTCGATTTTCTGCAGAATCCTACTGATCCGACAGCATTTATTCTTTATGAGGCTTATGAAACGGAAGAAGATGCCAAGACTCATAAAACAACTACTCACTATGAAAAATGGAGAACTACCGTGGAACCATTCATGGCGAGCAGAAGAATCGGGCTAACCTACAAAGTCATCAAGCCATAAGCTCCGAAAATGAATGCCTTCAAGTTATCAAGTATTCCCAATATAGATTTTGGCTCGGGATCTCTGAAAAATCTTAATAGTCATCTGGCTAAATATGGAAAGAATGTTCTTCTGATAACAGGTTCGAAGTCGTTTGAGAAAAGCGGAAATGCTTCTAAAATCAGGAATAGTTTATTAGAAGATAAGTTTACTCTTCATGAAGAGAAAGTAAACAGCGAACCCACCTCCGTTCTTATTGATGAAATAGTTTCAAAGCACCGCTCAAAAAATATTGAAGCTCTTTGCGCAATCGGCGGAGGAAGCGTTCTGGACACAGGCAAGGCTGTAGCAGCTATGATTAAAGAAACTGAAGATATAAAGAACTTCCTTGAAGGAGTCGGCAATAAAAAACCTTCAGGGCGTACGCTTCCTTTAATAGCAGTTCCAACTACTGCAGGAACGGGCAGCGAAGCGACAAAGAATGCTGTTATAACTCAATCAGGCAAAAATGGTTTTAAAAGTTCACTTCGTCACGATAACTACATTCCCAAAACAGCGATTATCGATCCTGAATTAACTCTGAACTGCCCCGTTTTCATAACGGCCTGCTGCGGTCTGGACGCACTCTCACAACTTGTTGAGAGCTATCTCTCCACGCAGGCAAATCCCTTTACAGATACTTTGTCTCTTGACTGCATCGGAAGGATTCTAAATGCGCTCCCGCCTCTCTGTTCGACAAGTCAAAATAATGTCAACTTAAGAGCTGATATTTCCTATTCAGCATTCATATCCGGCTTTACTCTTGCTAATGCCGGTTTATGTGTCGTACACGGACTTGCGTCAACTCTAGGGTACAGGACAAATGCCCCTCACGGACTCATCTGCGGACTGCTTTTAAAACAGTGGCTTAAAATGTCTGCAAAGTATCTGGAAAATCCTCTACTGAAAAAGAAGTTTAATTCACTTGCTTCCCTCATCTCAAAGGATAAGAATCCGGTAACAGGTTTTCTATCTTTTCTTGACGATTTTTACAGCTCTCTAAACCTTCCCTCACTCTCTAAATACGGATTAACAGAAGAAACAATCCCGGGAATAGCATCTCTGAGCGGAAACAAGAATAACCCTTATCCTGTATCACAAAAAGACAGGGAATATCTTCTAAGGAAAATATTATAGACCTGAGCTATATTATAAAAATTAATTTTACCGGATGAAATCAGGAGAATTTTTATGTTAAAAAGCATTTGTGTATTTTGCGGTTCAGATTTCGGATCAAGAGATGAATATTCCGAAGCTGCAGCGGAACTTGGAAAAGCCATAGCAAAAAAGAGTCTCAAGCTCATTTACGGCGGAGCTAAGATCGGACTCATGGGTATCGTAGCTAAAAGCTGTATGGAAAATGGCGGACATGTAATTGGTATAATGCCTCAGCACCTTGCAAACCTGGAAATTGTCTACGATGATGTTACCGATATGCGCATAGTCGATTCCATGCATGAGCGCAAAGCGCTTATGGAAAACTTATCGGATGCATTTATCGCAATGCCTGGCGGAATGGGGACACTAGAAGAGATATTTGAAATATTGACTTGGGCTAAACTGCAGCTGCATAACAAACCTTGTGGTTTCTTAAATATTCTGGGCTACTACGATAAGCTCTTCGAATTCCTCAGCCATGCGCAGAGTGAAAGATTTATAAAAGATGATTTCAATTCACTCTTTAAAATAGATTCAGGGATAGAATCTCTCTTAGCCAAACTCGGCATTTGAAATAACATTTAATTAAATATATTCCAAAAAATTCTATTTTGGCTTATACTGTCACTGTATCATAAACAACTATAAACATTAAAACTGATAACTTAGGCAAAATACATGAAAAAATCTTTTATCCGGATTATCGCTTTTACATTGATTGCTTCTTCGTTAACCATTTATGCTGATGATAATTCATCTCTTACATCTTCTGATTCTAACCCTGACTCGATAATAGACCAGTTTGCCAATATGCAAAAACAGATTGTGACCGGTGAGTTCGATGAGCCTTTTTTTAAGAATAATGAGCCTGCCCCAAAACTCACTTTTGACACATCCAGCCTTAATGACTCGACATATCCTCAAATGAAATACAGAAAGTCTTCAGATAGCTATAATTTTGTATTTGTAATCCCCGGATTTAAAAGAGACAATCTTTCAATTTCGGTCAAGAACAATACTTTGATAATTTCGGGCAGAACAGATTATGATTCTTCTTCTAAAAGCCAGACCATTGAGTTAAGCGAACAGATTGCGCGCAAGTTTACGAAAACTGTCCCGTTGCCTGCAGATTCTATACTGTCAAATATTACTTCAAAATATTCGGAAGGTATCCTAACAATAACAGTGCCACGCAATCCAGAAGTTCAGCTTGACACTATTCATACCATACAAATTAACTAAAACGACCAGAGCTAAAGATTCTCTTTTTTAATCAAGTTATTTCTTGAAGGTTTAATAGCATTGCCAGCAAGTTCCAGTTCGCCGCCTTCATCTACTTTTATTGCGCCCAAAGTATTACCTGAAAATATTGATGAAACTATAGTGTTATCCGGTGATGAATCAGCTTTTGAAGCCAGCCAGAATCCCCATCCTTTATTATCAAGAAACGAGCAAGCGGAAAAGAAATTTCTTCTTATTCCTGTTTTTTCAGGTTCCCAAGTGCCATTGGAAAAAAAACATCCATGGCTTTTATTCCCGACTATTATGATATTATCGAACTTGAGATCAGCAGAATCTCTAGCAAAAATACCAACATCTCCGTTATTCTTGATTGATCCGCTACTGAAGGTGATATGCTTTAACCTATTATCCAGGCTTACCCCTGCACTTTTATTATCAAAGCAAAAGAAGCCTCGTACCAAAACATCTTCGCTGTCATAAAGAGCTATGCCGTCAAATTCATTATTGTGAAACATGGAACTGTTTATAAACAAATTCTTACAATTCCAGCTAGCTACAAGTCCTCCGCTCCTGGTGTCGTGAATGTTTACTTTCTCAATCCATACACGATTAGCATTTCTTATATCTATTCCATTATTTCTGATCCAAGGTCTTTCAGGATCTGTTTCAGATGACTGCAGCTCTTTGCTGCCGTCAAGTTCCAAATCTGATACTACGATGTCATTAATTTTTTTATCAGGAACTTCAGAGCCTGAACCTATAAGAATAATAGGCTGGTTTACATTTGGCTTAAGCTTAAGCCTGGTTCCATTTTCTCCTACTAATTTGATATTTGATCTGTTTATATGCAGTCCTTTGTCTAGCATATACTGTTTTGCTTTCAAAAAGACAGTACCCCCTTCCTCAGGCAGTGAGTTTATAGCCTTTTGAATATTATCTGAATCGGATAAAATGACTATAAGCGGCTGATCCTTTGAATCTTTATTTCCTCTGGATAGAGTGCTGCAGGAAGTCATAACTAGTGAAACTATTAATAACATATATATTTGTAAAAGAAATCGAATCCGCATCTTTATAGTCATATATTCTCCGTTATTAATTTTTTTAAAAAAAGATCAGTTAATCAATAATACAGTTGTTTATTATTTCCAGTACCTGAAATAATCAAAAGCGATATTAAACTCTGCATGTATTAATTTGAAAACCTATATACGATTCTTATAAATTCCAGACTGAATCAACTGCCCAGGCCTTTGTCAACAGGTGATTGTTTTGGAATAATTATCAGGCTTAATGACATTATAATAATAGTCACAATTACAGTAAAATACATAACTCCGGCATCTCCACCCCCTGCTAGAGAGTTTTCAGGTATTGAATAAAACAGCAATATAGTTATAAGCCCCCTTGGAGCCATGAAAATTTCCGGATAGACAGATGTATGTAGAAATTTAAAATACATGTAACGGATAAGATAAATGACAATAACGATAATAGTCCCTATTAAAATAACATTATTATTAAACAGCATCCCCATATCCAGAGAATACCCAAAGACAAGAAAAAAGAATGTTCTAATAAAAAAAGTGATTTCAGCATTAAGCTGTTTTAATTCAGAAGTAGCTATAGCCAGCCCGGATTTATCAAATAGGTTTCCTAGAAAAACCGGCACTTTCAATATTTTCAGGAAATAATGAAAATTGTTGATTATTATTCCAAAAACAAGAATTACCAAAAGAGCTGAGAGATTAACAATTTTGCAGAGATTATAAACCAGAAGAAGGATTGAAATTGTCAACATTATCCTGGCATTTCCATCTATCCTGCTGATAATAAAAATTAAAATAAAAGAAAATAATAATGAGATAAGCAGCATGGCAATGATATTAATAGCCAAAGTCGGGATAACCTTAAAAGAAAAAACGGTATTGTTAACCAAAAAATAGAAAAGAAAAATTCCGATTATATCAGAAAATATTGACTCATATGTCATTGTCTTTTTTGTGCCGTCAGAAAGTTTATGAATGCTTGGAATCAATATAGCGCTGCTTACTATTGATAAGGGAATAGCATACAAAAGCGAATTAAAAAAAGTATTGTGGTAAAAAGACATCAGAATACAGCTTATTATAAGAGAAGACACTATTGCTACTAGTGACCCGATAAAAAAAGCCCTCTTGATAATCGGTAAATCCTTTCTGGTTATTTTAAGTTCAAGCACTCCTTCCAGAACTATTAAAACCAGACCTATCGTACCTAGTATTTTCAGCAGATTAAATGGTATCACATAAGTAAATTGCAATGAATATGAAGCGATATGCTTTATCAAGTACCCTGCAATAATCAGCATAAGCACGCTGGGAATATGCGTCTTCTTCTGCACTATGCTGAACAGATAAGAAAGTACAATCAAAGCGCTAGCTAAAATTATTATATAAGATGCCATATATCAGGTTTGAGTCTCAATTGAACTTTATAGAACTACTACATTACATATAGTTTTTTGTTTGTAAAATTAACATGAAAGATTCAGGAAATTTAAACAGAATTAACAGTTTACCTCTAAGAAGCTTCAGCAATAGCATATTATTTCCTGCAAGAAATAAATGCGGATTGAAACGACTTAAATGTTCCGTATTACGATCAGAAGAGCCCTCTTCCGAGAAATACAGACTGAAAATTCAGCAAAGCTCCAATAGTTTGAATAAAATGATATTTTATACTTTACTTCTTTATCCACATATACTGATATGGATTTAGTTTTATTTCATGACCTATTTCTTGACCGCTAATCAGATCCGTACCCTTAAAATCAGCAATGCTTATAGATACTTCCTTGTCAGAAATATTATTGAGAGCTGTTATTTCTTCTTCAGGACAAGATCTTACAAGCGAAAATACTGCTGAATGAATATTTAATATTTTTTGTTCTGATTCAGTGCTGAAGGCTTTATGCTGCTGTCTTATTTCAAGGAGTTTTATTATTCCTGAAAAGATTTTTGAACGGAGGCTTTCAGGATTATTAAGAGCCTCAACAACTTTACTATAGTCAAGTTTTTCTCTGTTAATACTCCTGTTTCTCCCTGTCTTTTTTACTCCTTCTAAATCATTTACAGACCCGAGAAGGCTGTGAATATAAATTGCAGGAACGCCAATAAATGACAGCAGAATAAATTGAGCTGAAAGCATTTTCTTTGCTCTCAAATCAATATTCTCATCAGGATGAGATATGGCATCAAGAAAGTTTACATTCATCTCATAAGGACTATTAGTTCCATTACTGTTAGCCTTGTAAGAGATAAGACCTTTATGCGTAATTACAGTTTGAATCATTTTATCTATCTCTTCAGGTGAAAGCAGCCCGGTAGCAGGAACCACACCTATACCGTCATGGGATGACAGGAAGTTAAAAAATGTTGTCTTTGGAGGAATTTTCTCAAGCGAAGCGGCCCATTTCATCAGAGCTTTTGAATCCCCGCATTGCAATGTATGTACTGTCAAGGGAGGAAGAGGGAATTGATAAACCATGTGAGCCTCATCTCCTTCTCCAAAATAACTGAAATTATCCTTCTGAGGAACATTTGTTTCAGTAATTATTGTTACATCCGGAGCCACAAGATCGAGAAGGTCTCTCATAAGTTTTACAACTTCATGGGTTTCAAGCAGATGCACGCATGAAGTCCCAATTTTCTTCCACAAGTAAGCTATTGCATCAAGCCTTATGCTCTTTGCTCCCATATAGATATAATAAAGAAGAACATCCAGCATTTCGAAAAGCAAGTCGGGGTTTGAATAGTTTAAATCTATCTGATCTTCGCTGAATGTCGTCCAAAGATATTTCTCTCCTTCCTTACATGTCACTTTGGTAAGAAGCGGCAGGTTCCTAGGCCTTGTTACAGTGGAAAGATCCGCATTTTTCTCTACAGAAATAAAGAATTTTTTGGCGGGCATTATCCCTTCGTCAAAATCAGTGAACCATTTACTTTTTCTGGAAACATGGTTAAGCACCAAATCGTACATCAAACTAAACTGTTCTCCGATATCTTTTATATCTGACCAGCTCCCAAGTTCAGGGTTTATCTGCCTGTAGTGTATGACTGAAAAACCATCATCGGAGGAATAAGGGAAAAAAGGAAGTATATGAACATGGCTTATTTTGTCTATGGCATATTCGTCAAGAAATTTTTTAAGTGTCTTTAAAGGCCTTTTATTTTCTTCTAAAATTGAATCTCCGTAAGTGATTATATAAGAAGTTTTCTCGTTCCACATTTCCGGATTGGGATGTGAATACACTCCCAGTTCATATCTGCCCACAAGCATTTTGAAGCGCCTTAAACATTTTTCGGCAACTTCTTTATCGTATAATTTCTCAAAACGGTTCCTAACCCTGTCAAGATATAAATTATGCTTATCGTATATCATGGTAATAACCTTTTGTTATATTGAGAATTAATGTTTCAAGGTGCCGCCTCAGTTCAGCATAGCTATAATGATGAGCCGCTATTTTGTAGTTATGTTCGACAATTTCATTCCTTAACTTCTCATCTTCAAGGATAACTCTTACTTCACTTACTTCAGATTTGGTCAAATACCCATCCATAACTGTAACTTCGAAGCCTTTGGGTTCAATATCTCTGTGAAATATCGCGTAGCGATTAATAAGAACAGGTTTTTTGAAGTAAACAGCTTCAAGAAAAGCATTTCCAAACCCCTCATAAAGACTGGGATATGTCACAAGAGAAGCAATAGGGTAGATGTCCCATAAAGTATAAACCTTCTTTCCCTCTTCATTAATTCTTCGTATATCTCCTACTCTAGTTGCGAAAAAACGCAAATCGACTCCTGATTGTTTAGCCATTTCGGCTAACATGTTACGATATTCAAACCCCTCGTCTCCTGCATCGTGTGATATTACGAGCTTATATTTTTTATCACCGAGAGCTCTGACAAGCTCAATCGAGTGTTCTATTCCCTTGCGGGGGACAACTCTCGTGGGTTGAAGAATTACTATATCATCGGGTTCCAACCCCATCTCCTGTCTAAGGTCTTTCGTATAATCATCAGGAGGAGGCGGCGGATTTTCAAAATCAATTACATTAGGAATAATTATTGACGGTACGCCCTTTCTTCTTGCAAGGTCTTCCTGAGCCGCCTGATTAATAACAACATGCTGGAGATCTGAATCTCTTGAAGGAAAAGCGGTGTCAAGCATATCATCTACAGCACTTACGGAAAACCTTATACGCTCCCAATAAAAATCGTGGTGATGAGCGATTGCCGGAATATGGGTTTCTGCAATTAGTTCGGAAATTGCAATCCCCAAAGGTACATGCATTGGAATACTTAGGACATTTTCAAAGACTAGGATATGGATATTGAATTTCTTTACAAAGGCATAAAGTGTTTCCTTGAGATACTGCGCCATAATTCTTATTCTTTCAGTGGCATATGCGGTTCTGGCAGTCTTGCCCCAAATCTGCTCACTTATCCAGATGTTTTCAGGATGATTAAAAAATGCCTCATGCACGCACATTGAAACATCTTCTGAATGATCAAGTTTGCCAGCATACCAGAAACACTTGTGATTTGCCTCTTCGAGCACTTTTGCCCATTTCAAGGTTTCAAGAGATACGCCGTCTGTCCCTGCAAATCTTGTAGATACAAATCCTACATTCGTTGAAGGAGTATCGGGCTGAGTAAGTTCTTTAAGTCTTTGCCAGAATCTTGCCATAATTCAATTATTTTATTGTTTGATGGTTAGTACTGAGTTTGTTTTCAATATAATATTTTTTGGATTTTTTACACCTCTTTGAGCTTTCATTGACTTTTTTTTGTCAAAAATGGTGATAGTTGTACAAATCAAAAAATCATAATAATGAATATTAAATTATTGTCAAGGTCTTATGAATCAAGATAATTGCAACATTGAATCTATCAGGAAAGCATCTGAAGAATTCCTGAATATCATCCTTTCTGAGACTGTAACAATAGGAGAAATGCCAGCTCCAACATTCTCTGAAAACCAAAGAGCAGAATATATTGCCAATCGCTTTTCAGAAGCGGTTCTTCAAGACTGTTTCATGGACGAAAAATCAAATGTGATGGGAACCATTACTGGCTCGGAAGGCACAAGAAATATAATAGTTACTTCTCATATGGACAATCTGAATCTTAGGGAAAACTACCATATCAATATAACAAAAGACCATATGGTAGGGCCTTTTATTGAGAATAATGCTCTTGCTTTGGCTGTGCTTGTATCTTTGCCTTTTTTTATTGACAAACTTAATTTATCATTCAAGTCCAATATCACCTTATTGACCAATACCAGATCTCTTGGAAAGGGCAATAATGATGGGTTGAAATACTATCTTTCCAGCACTAAAACCAAGTACAATGCTGGGATAACTCTTGAGAATATTACCCTGGGTCGTTTAAATTATCAGTCCATAGGTATGCTCAGATGCGAAATTACCTGTATCCTTCCTGAAAACTTTAAGTGGGAAAGATACGGCGCCTTTGGCACTATTATTCCCATGTCTGAGATTATAAATAAAATTGGGAATATAGAACTGCCTAAAATCCCTGTAAGCTCGCTTATCCTGGGATCCGTAAATGGAGGGTTTTCTTATAACAATATTTCCAGGAAAACGAAACTCTGTTTTGAAATCAGAAGTGAATCATTCGATATTTTGAAACGGGTAAGAGAGCAGATAAGAAATATTACCGATGAAGTTTCTGCCAGATCAGGAGTTCAAGTGTCTTATGATATTGTTTCAGAACGGGAACCTGGCGGTATTGAAATAGGACATGAGATTGTCCAGAAAGTTCGCTCAGTATTTAATAGTTTAATGCTGAAGCCTGACTTTTTTCCCACAGTGTCCCAACTTTCTGTACTTAAAGATTTCGGCGTACCCTGTGTTACTCTCGGGATAACTTCAAAAGATAGCTCTATTGCTACAAATGAAGCTGAAGAAGCATTAAACATAGGGCCTATTCCAATAGGTGTAGCGCAGTTAATAGCTTCACTCATAGAAATCGACAATGCTCAAGAAAAGCAAATAAAGGGAAAATAGAGTCATGAAGTTTAAAGATATAATCACAAATCTAACGAAGCATGATCATAGTAATAAAGATTCTCTTTTACATACCAAGCACACGATAAATAAACCTGGAAGCAGGACAATGAAGGAATGGCTATCTTCAAGAACTTTCCATCATTCTTCCTTTGACAATATTAAAGAGCTGCTTGCTATCAAAGAAAAAAAAGGGCAGAAAATCTCCTTATGTCTTCCGACCCTAAATGAAGAAAAAACTATTGGCAAAGAGATTATAACCCTGAAATCTGAATTGATGAACCGTTATCCGCTTCTAGATGAACTTGCCATAATCGACTCTGGCTCTACAGACAAAACCTGCGAGATAGCTGCTTCATTCGGAGCTGATGTTTATGTGTCTAGAGATATTCTGCCTTCCGTGGGAGAAAAGAAAGGCAAAGGAGAGAATTTATGGAAAGCAATTTATCAGCTCAAAGGTGATATAATCGTCTATATTGATGCAGACATAGCAAATATAAGACCTCATTTTGCTTATGGCCTGATAGGGCCCATGCTGATGTACGATGAAGTAAAATATGTAAAAGCCTTTTATGACCGTCCTTTGAATATATCTAATACTGTCAGAATTGCAGGCGGAGGAAGAGTAACAGAAATCCTAATCAGACCTCTTTTCTCTCTCTTTTTCCCGGAACTTACTGCTTTCATACAACCTCTCTCTGGAGAATATGCAGCAAGAAGAGATGTTCTTGAGAAAATTCCATTCCCCATAGGATACGGAGTTGAAACATCCCATTTGATTGATATTTACGATGAATATGGATTAAAGGCTTTTGCCCAGGTAGACCTTAATCAGCGAATACATAGGAATCAGACCACCCATCAGCTCGGCAAAATGTCATTCGGCATACTTCAAAGCTTTTTCAATAGGATTGACAAAAGGCTCGGAGGAGCTTTTTCCAATGCAGAAATGGAAAAAATTTTCAGACAGTTCACCTGCAAAGACGGCGTTTATGAGCAAGTGGAGCATATAATTTGTGAAGAAGAACGGCCGCCCATGTTAGAAATTCCAGAATACAGAGAAAAATTTCATATACAAAAATGAGTTTTCGCCCACTAGTTGCAATTGTTCATTATCATCTTAATTCAGGCGGAGTTACAAGAGTAATTTCGCAGGCTGTAAGATCACTCGAAAAATCTGATGTGGACTGTTTAATTCTTGCAGGCAGTCCTTGCAATTTTCAAATTCCTAAAAACGCAAAGTCTGCTACAATAGAAGACCTTGGATACGCAGATGGAATTCATTGCAGCCCTATTAATCTAGAAGAACAGCTTAATAAAACGGCTATTACAACTTTCGGCCGCGAACCAGATATCTGGCACTTTCACAATCATTCGATAGGTAAAAATGTTCCTCTTTCTCTTGCGGTCAGGAACTTGGCAGACAAAGGCCGAAAAATACTATTGCAGATACACGATTTCCCTGAAGACAGAAGACCTTTAAATTATTCAACGCTGCTGAAATTTACCGAATCTGCATCATCAGAAGAACTGGAACAAATTTTATATCCGCAAGACAGTAATATTCACTATTCAGTTCTTAACAACAGAGATTTCTCCTATCTTTTAAATTCAGGTTTTTCTTCGGAAAACCTTCATCTGCTGTTAAATCCTGTAAGCTTGGGAAAGGTAAAAAAAACAAATTCTATAAATCCTTTTAAAGGCAGAAATCTATGGCTCTATCCTTCAAGATGCATAAGGCGTAAGAATATAGGGGAGTTTATTCTCTGGGCTTCCCTTTCAGATCCTAAAAAGAATGTTTTTGCCTCTACTCTAAAGCCTACAAATCAAGAGGATATTCCACCCTATGAAAGATGGCAGGAACTATGCGCAGATAAAAATCTGCCTGTTAAATTTGAAATTGGTCTCAAATATAAAAATGACTTGTCTGAATGGTTTGACTCTGCTCATGCTGTAATTACTACAAGCGTAGGAGAGGGTTTCGGATTGGCTTTCCTTGAACCGTTTCTATTTAAGAGATCGGTAGTCGGAAGAGATATTAAAGACATAACTATTGACTTCAAAAAGACAAATATCGCATTCAAAAGCTTATACAACGCGCTCAGGATACCAGTATCATGGATAGGAGAAGAGACTCTTCTTTATCACATTGAATCATCAATGAAGCACTCTTATAATTTATATAACCGGAACTTTGAATCCAGCATAGCTCAATCAGCATACCATGCAGCTGTAAGTGACGGCTACGCTGACTTTGGAAGACTGAATGAAGAGCTTCAGGAGAAAGTAATTACTAAAATTCTTTCTCGTCCTGAGCTTAAAAAACAAATTTCTCCAAATATTCTTAACCCTGCAGAATATGGAGAAAACCTTCTTAATGATAACTATTCCCTTATCCAACATTTTTTTGGCTTGGATACTTACAAAGACACCCTAATGGGCATATACTCAAAAATGCTCAATTCCAGAATAACTGAATCAGAGCATAATATAAAAAGCACTCTTCTTGATCAATTTTTAAAACCTGAAGATTTTTACTTGCTTAGATCATGATTATTTCTGAAGATAAAAATATTAAAGAAACCCTGCTGAAACTGATTAAAGAAGGCAGCTCACCGCTCCTGCCATTAAATACCGGACTGCCATCCAAAATAACTAAACTCAAAGATATTAAAAGTATTGTATTCGATGTCTATGGAACTCTTTTTATTTCTGATGCTGGAGATATATCACATAGCGTTAAAACAGAAAAAGAAGTCAAACTAAACTCAATCCTTGAATCTTCCAATTTTAAGATACTCAATCCATCAGCAGGAATATTAGCCGAGAATCTGTTTTTCCAAACAATCAAGAGACTTCATAAAAATTCTCCCCGTTCAAATCCTGAAATCGATGTTCTGGAAGTATGGCGTATGGCGTTAAGCGAACTATTAAGGACAAAAGCTGTATCCGGAGATCTTACAAACAGCAACTTATCTGTCTTATCATTAAGATATGAACTTGCAAAGAACCCTGTTTGGCCAATGCTCAATTTAGAAGAACTTCTCTCCCATTTACAAAACCTTAATTTACCAATGGGAATCATTTCTAATGCCCAGTTTTTTACCCCGCTTCTCTTTGAAGCTTTTTTAGGCAAAGAGCTGGATAAATCCGGGTTTTGTAATGAACTGCTTGCTTTTTCTTATGAACATAAGACAGCCAAACCTTCAAGAGTCCTTTTTAAATTCATTTCAGATGCTCTTTATGAGAAATTCCAAATAACACCCGGAGAAGTTCTCTATATAGGCAATGACATGCTAAATGATATAAAGCCAGCTGTTGAAATAGGTTTCAAGACAGCTCTTTTTGCAGGCGACAGGCGCTCTCTGAGACTAAGGGAAAATCTTCCCGAATGCAACCTTACTCCTGATGCTGTTATTACCGACTTGTTGCAGATTTACAACATAATTACCTGAACAAACAAGTTCATTATATTGACTTATATTTAACTATATTTTGATAAACCCATCAATTTTATCCAATCTGTCTGTGATTTTAGCCTTTTATTCTTATGATCAGGAAATTAATTCTATTGCATAGAAAGCTGTAAATGATTTTTCAGCCTTCAGGCTGATGATTCCTGGTTTTTGTTCAAGTGAACCATTAAAATCAGCCGGGTCATTGTAGCCAAACCACGGCTCAATACAAACATAATCAGCTCCCGGTTTTGCCCAGATTCCCAGATCAGGAGCTCCATCGAAACATACGCTTACACAGCTTTTCGTTTTGTCATTTTTGAGATAGCAGTAGCGTGATTTTATTCCAGTAAATATCAATGCGTCATCGTCAAAAACATGTTTACCGAGTTTAACAATTTTCTCATCGGTCATAAATGCTGTTTTCTGCCTTTCCAGCAAACCGTCAACAAGTTTGTAAAGAAAGACTGTTTCTGGCTGTTCAAACTCAATGTAATAATCCTCATGGCAAGTCCCCTTCATCGGTAAATCTAAAGCAGGATGACTGCCCAGGCTGAAAAACATGTTTTTTGAATCAACATTTTTTACTTCATATTCGACAATCAGTCTCTTCTCACTGACCAAGGAAAAGTTAACGAAAAATTCGAATTTAAAAGGATAACTTTTAAGAGTTTCTTCACTGTAGGAATAAAGGAATTTTACAGATGATTCATGTTTTTCGTCAATAGAAAATTCTTTGTTTCTTACGAAACCATGCTTGCCTATCTGGTATTCTTTTCCATCAAAAGAAAACCGGTTATTCCTGACAAGCCCGACAAACGGAAAAAGAACAGGTGCAGAACTATTCCAAACAGCCGGGATGGTTTGCCAAACAATTTCTTTATCTTGAGCTCTGAATGATTTGAGCTCAGCGCCTGTTTCATTAATTTTAACCGATGAATTCCCGCATTTTATTTCCTGCATAGTAAAATCCCCTATTTTTGAAATTTAATCACACTGAACAAAAACGGTACATTTATCTGATAAAGCCTTTCCACTCTCTCATTTTCTCTTTGCCTATAATCCAAATGTTTATAGATTCTATATAAAACACAATCCATTTGCAAGACTTGCTGCGGCATGATACTTGAGATTATCCAAAGTTCTGATTCACATCAAACTATACAAAAATGAAGTTTTTGTGCTATCTTTAACACAGTTTTATTTCATGAAAATGTACAAATGCTGATAGTAATGAGTATTTATATCGGACTTGATATTGGCGGCACAAAAATAATGGTCGCTTCCACAGACAAAAACGGGACTTTTCTTAAGAGAATAAAAGTCGATACGCCCAAATCTTATGACGAGGGAATGGAACTACTCCATAACTTGATAAAGGAAGTTTCAGGTGGAGTCAATATTCTCGGAATAGGAGCCGCAGCCGGAGGCCCTCTGGATCCTGAAAAAGGCATAATTTCCCCATTGCATCAGGAAGAATGGAGAAATGTGCCTATTAAAAAAATTATGGAAGAAAAATGGCATTGCCCTTTCTATGTCGATGTGGATACCAATGTGGCAGCTCTGGGAGAGTATTATCTGGGAGGATACCAGGAAAAACATTTTCTTTATGTTACTCTAAGCACCGGTATGGGCGGAGGATACCTTGTAGATGGCAAAGTTTATCATGGATTTTCACATCCGGAAGTTGCTCATCAGTGCGTTGATTATCACTGTTCTCATCCGGAAAGAATCAAATGTGAATGCGGCGGCGGCGCGTGCCTCGAAGCGTTGGTTTCAGGCAACGGTATAAAACGGATTTATAAAAAAAATGCGGAACACCTTCTTAATCACGAATGGAAAGAAGTAGCTTACAATCTCGGCATGGGGTTAAGGAATATCGCAGCTATACTTTCTCCTGAAATAGTAGTTTTCGGAGGTGGAGTTGCTTTGGGCAGAGGGCAAGAGCTTCTTGATCGGGCTGAGAAATACATGAAAACAGGTTTAAAAATGGTGCCGGCTCCAAAACTTAAACTCTCCTGTCTGGGCTATGACACTGCACTAAAGGGAGCCTGTTTTATTGCTACTGGTGAGCATATCAGGAAATATGTGAGTTTCACATAGTTCAAAAATGAATTTTAAATAGCTAGAATAATATATAGGAAGCAATATAAGGTCGAAAACATTCTGATATTAAACTAGAATGTTTTTGACACAATATCATGGGCGAGAGGCTCGTTGTACAAGCTCATAGAAGTTTCATTGTGAAATTTTAGGCGTAAAGAGGAATTATGTTTAATAAGATTTTTTTAATTATAGTAGTTATTATTACTTTAATAATCATTGGAATTACATCGTGGATGGGGCTCAAATTATTCAAATCAGCCAGCGATGAAAAGACTAAAAGCAACAACCGTAAAAAATCCAAAGCAAGAAATCCTAATTTCAGGCAGAAAAAATAACAAAGGTTTTTCAAATGAAAGCAGGGAAAAATAACCTGATACAATTTGCAGAGATTCTTGTTTTATTAATTCTATCTACACCAGCAAAAGCTAACTCACTGCCGGAAGGCTTTGTATATGTTAAAGATGTTATCCCTGAAATTCAGGTTGAACTACGCTATTATACAAATGACAACTTTGTTGGTGAACAAATTGACGGCTATCTAAAACCTGAATGCATATTAACGGAACAAGCTGCTTTATCCTTGAAAATAATTCAAGATAAGCTAAAGGCTTTCAATCTTGGACTCAAAATATATGATGCATATCGTCCTCAGCGAGCCGTCGATCATTTTGTCCGGTGGGCTAAAGATTTGAAGAATATAAAAATGAAAGCAAAATATTATCCTGATGTAGCCAAAAAAGACTTGTTTAAAGACGGCTATATCGCAATGAAATCATCTCATTCCCGCGGAAGCACTGTAGATCTTACGATTATTGCGTTAGATACGAAAAAAGAATTAGATATGGGTTCAAGTTTTGATTTTTTCAGCCCCAAGTCCTGGCCAAGTTATTTAAGAATAACGCCAAGCCAGAGAGCCCACAGAATGCTGCTTCAGATATTGATGAAAAATAATGGTTTTAACAACTATGATCAGGAGTGGTGGCATTTTACACTTAGAAATGAACCTTTCCCTAAGGAATATTTCAATTTCCCCATTCAATAACTATAACTTATCGGAGGAAAAGGGGAAAGTTCCTTATAAGTCTATAAAAAAAAGCCCATGATATCATGAGCTTTCTTAATTTATTTCAGTTTTTTTACTCTCTTATGCCTATTATTTTTTTATGTCTGTAGGCGATCAGAGGAGAAGCTACAAATATAGAAGAATATGTACCGACAATTATTCCAGCTATCATTACAAGGGCAAAACTGTTAATACTGACACCTCCAAATAGCAACAGCATCAATACGACAAGGAATGTCAGGAATGATGTAATTACAGTTCGGCTAAGTGTCTGGTTGATACTTAGATTAATAATTTCCTTGTAAGTTATATCTTTTCGCAGTTTAAGGTTTTCCCTGATCCTGTCAAAAACGATGATTGTGTCATTTACTGAATATCCTGCGACAGTCAGTAACGCTGCTATGACAGTAAGAGTTATCTGACGGTCAAAAGCGAGCAAGACTCCCGTTCCGATAATGAGGTCATGCATCAGAGCAATGATGGCAGCAATAGAGTAGGTAAATTCAAACCTCAGCGAAACATAGATAAATATGCCCACCATGGATAGAAGTATGGCAATAATTGCAGACTTGGCGAATTCAGCTCCTACGAAACCTCCGATAGTTGTTTCGGTTCCGCCCGTAAACTGAGCATTTGGAAATTCCTTATTCAGCATTTGGGTAATAGTAGCCATAGCGCCGCTTTCTTTAACTGCGTTTTGATTCTTCCCAGTTAACACTATTTCCATTTTATTGCCTTCTACTGGAGAGTACTTATAAGATACTGAAGACTCAAAGCCTGCTTTTTTAAGAGCTTCTTCTATGTTGCTTTGGGAAACATAGTTTTTGAAATTAACCATAACTTGTGTCCCGCCAGTAAAATCGACACTCAGAATGGTGTTGTGTCTTACAATTACTATAACCACTGAGGCAAGCATCAGGACGGCCGATATAGTTATACAGTATTTCCATATGGAAAGGAACTGAACTTTGCTGTTATGGAAAACTCTAAGCATTTTCAATCCTTTGATGTGAAAATACTTATTGTAAATATCGAATATAAGTCTAGTTACAAATACTGCAGTAAAAATACTTGATATTATACCAATGCTTAATGTAGCTCCGAAACCTTTTACAGGACCTGTTCCCTGCCAGTACAGAACAAGTGCAACAATTAATGTGGTAACATTGGAGTCAAGAATTGTAGCAAAAGCTCTCTTGTAGCCTATATCAATAGCATTCAGCAGAGTTTTTTTGGCTTCAAGCTCTTCTCTTATTCTCTCAAAAATAAGGACATTTGCATCTACGGCCATTCCCATTGTCAGAATAATTCCTGCAATACCAGGAAGAGTAAGAGTTGCTCCCAGAGAGGCCATAGCTCCCATTATGAGAATGATATTTACTATAAGGGCAATATTGGCTACAAGACCTGCTTTCATGTAGTAAATAAGCATAAAAAGAGCAACTACAAGCAACCCTAGAATACCGGCGATCATCCCACTATTGACAGCTTCTCTGCCAAGAGTAGGAGCTGTATCGAATGTCGAGTCAATTCTTATTGTCGCCGGTAAATTACCGCAGGCTAAGGCCGTTGCGACATTTTGAGCTTCCTCCTGTGAGAAATCCCCTGTAATAGAAGCGTTGCCTCCATAGATCGCGCTTTGAATGGTAGGTGCGCTATAGAGAGTTCCGTCAAGCACAATTGCAAGTCTTCTTCCTACATTAGCAGCTGTCACTTTTCCAAACTGTTCAGCTCCTTCAGAATTGAACTGGAGAGCAATCTGTCTTTGCCCATATTGATCGGCAGAAACAAAAGCATTTATTATATTTGTCCCTGACATTTCAGGATGGATTTGGACAAATACCGTGTCTGTTCTTTTTTTTCCAAATCTGTCAGAGGAGACCATTGTCATCTTTTCCAGTCCTACGGGAGGAACAAAAGTCTGAGGATTGGAGTTGTATTCAGAAAGCAGCTGATCATTGTTCGCGGCAACAAGCCTGAACTCAAGCTGAGCAGACATCTGAATGAGCTTCATATACTCTTTCTTTTGCTCTTCTGTAGACACTGGTATCTTGAGAGATATCCTGCTGGAACCCTCGGCTGCAATTTCAGGTTCAACTAAACCTGACTTATTAATCCTGTTTCTCAGAATTTCCATAACTCTGTTTCTAAGCTCAGAGATAGTAATTCCCTCAATGGCAGCTTTATCTGCATCGTTTGCAGGCTTGTTAGGTATTACGCTTACATCAAACTCCGTACCGCCGTTCAAATCAAGGCCGAGTTTAATAGAGCTTGCGCATTTAGATCTGACATAACGAAGCACATCAGCATTAGTTAAAACATCTTTGACCGCCAGATAGTCAGCCATATCGATGTTAAGTTCCTTGGCTGCTTCATCAACTGCTACAGACTCATACAGGTTTGGGTCATGAGCCTGTTTTTCTTTTGCAAGGTCTATTACTTTGACAATATTAGGGTTGTTATCAGCCAGTTCTGAAAGGACTTTATAGAAATTCTGCTGGTGCAAAGGAAACATTGACCAGGCAAAAATAGCTATCACGATTAGAACGATTATAATTCTAGTAAGTACGGGTTTGTTCATAAGGTTGAAATGTTTTAAAAGTTATTCACTCTTTGGTGGTTTCTTCGCCTTTTTCGAGAACTCCGTTTACAGAACTTCTCATTACTTCAATCTTTACATTTTCAGCAATTTTAATAAACATGCTTTTTTCTTTTATTGAATTAACTACACCGATAATTCCACCGGCTGCAAGGACTTTGTCTCCAACTCTGATAGCATCGAGCATCCTTTGGCGCTCTTTGGCTTTTTTGCTTTGTGATCTGAAGAGCAGAAAGTACATAACTACAATAATGAGAATGAAAGGTCCGAAACTTACAAGCATTCCCTGGATTCCGCCGCCTTGAGCAGCAGCTTCTGTAGAAAGTGTTAAAAAGTTCATATATTTTCCTTAAAATTAATTTTATTGCTTTTAAAAAATAAAATAATGATGAGAGAAAAAGATCTCTCATCGTTTTATTAAAATCTACTTGTTTTCAAGCCCCTTGAAACCGGAATTTTCAAGAGCTTCGCCGAAGCCTACAAGAGCTTCGCCGGAGCGCAGAGCTTCTTCGACCTGTTCGCTGACTACTTTGAGTTCTTCCTCATTAACGACTTCTTTATTTGCAGCCTTTATACTGAGGCCGATTCTTCTTTCAGCCTGATCGATTTTGATAACTCTTGCCTTGATTTCCTGTCCTACCTGAAGCACATCTTTGACTCTTTCGACATGTTCATCGGTTATTTGTGAAACATGCACGAGTCCGTCAATCTTGTTTGTAAGTTCAACAAATGCGCCAAAAGCTGTAATCTTGGAAACTTTGCCTGTAACAACATCGCCTATTTTGTAAATAGCGTCGATGTTCTGCCAGGGGTCAGATTCAAGCTGTTTCATGCCAAGGGATATCCTTTGCTGAGAAACATCTATTGCAAGCACGATAGCTTCTACTTCGTCACCGATTTTGAGGACTTCAGTAGGATTATTAATCTTACGGGTCCATGACATATCCGATACATGGATCATGCCATCTATGTCGTTTTCGATTTCTATGAAAGCTCCGTAGCTTGTCATATTTCTGACTTTGCCTTTAACTTTGCTTCCTACCGGATATTTAGTAGCTATTATTTCCCATGGGTTTTGAGTTGTCTGTCTGAGTCCGAGGGATATTTTCTTGGTATCTGGCTGAATATCGAGAACAACAGCTTCGACTTCATCTCCCATTTTTACCATTTCTGTCGGTTTGCTTATCCTCTTTGTCCATGACATTTCAGATACATGGATCAGCCCTTCAATGCCTGTTTCTACTTCAACGAAAGCGCCATAAGGCATAATGTTGACGACTTTACCTTTGATTTTTGTTCCGACAGGATATTTTTCAGCGACTGTTTCCCATGGATTCTTGCTCTTTTGTTTGAGTCCGAGAGATAGTCTTTCTTTTGTATAATCAATATCAAGAACGACAACTTCGAGTTCCTGACCGAGCTGGACAAGTTCTGAAGGATGGTTGATTCTGCCCCATGACATATCTGTAATATGGAGAAGTCCGTCTACGCCGCCCATATCGATAAATGCGCCGAAGTCCGTGATATTTTTGATTGTGCCTTTGTAAGCATTGCCTTTTACGATGTTTTTAAGTACATTGGCTCTCTTGTCTGCTCTGTCTGCTTCGAGAAGCTCTCTTCTTGAAACTACGATGTTTTTGCGTTCGTCATTAATTTTAACAATCTTAAAGTCAAACTCGAGTCCGATAAGTGCATCCATATCCTTGACGGGAGCTACATCAATCTGAGAACCAGGAAGGAATGCTTCCACTCCGTCTACATCTACGATTATGCCGCCTTTGACGCGGTGCTTCATTACACCCTTGGCTATGCTACCTTCTTTGTATTTTTCATTGATTCTTGTCCAATCTTTGGAGAAAGCAGCTTTCTGTATGCTCAATACAGGTTGGTGTCTGTTATCTTCAATCTGTTCAAGAAATACATCAATTACATCATCTACATTAATTGATTCCCAATCCTTGAATTCTTCTTTAGAGATGAAGCCTTCAGCCTTGCATCCGATGTCTACGAGTATGCCATTGTCGCGCTTTTCAGCTACTCTGCCTTTAATGATAGAGCCTTCTTCAAATCCAGCTGTGCTCTTGTCATTCAAAAGCAAGTCCATTGAAGGCATATTTTCCAGATCAAGGAAAAGGGGGAGGTTGTTTATTTCAGGGTTAGTTGTTTCAGTTGTTTTAGTTGCCATTGTTTGGGTTAATTGTTTTGGGTTAGTTGTTTATAATAATTAAACCCTCTTTTTGAGAGGGTTTGGTAAAGATTCTAACTTTATTCTTTAGAAGATTCCAGTTCCTTTTTGTGTTTCTCAATAATTTCCTTGGCCACATTGGTTGGAACCATTTCATATCTTGCAAAACTCATTTCGAATGAACCGTTGCCTTGAGTAATACTTCTTAGCTCAGTTGCGTATTTTGCAAGTTCAGCGATTGGAACTTCGGCTCTGACCACCTGCAGTCCTTCTTCTGCTTCCATGCCGAGAATTCTTCCGCGTTTTGTATTAAGGTCGCCGCTTATATCTCCCATGTATTGGTCGGGAATGTATATTTTTACATTCATAATTGGTTCAAGAAGGATAGGTTTGGCTTTTTCCACTCCGTCTCTGAATCCAGCTCTTGAAGCAATTTTAAAAGCCATTTCTGAAGAGTCTACATCATGGAATTTGCCGTCATAAACTGTTACTTTGATATTCTGCACAGTACATCCTGCAAGAGGGCCGTTAATCATTGCTTCGACCACGCCTTTTTCAACTGCCGGGATGAAGTTCTTGGGGATTGTTCCCCCTACGATTGCATTGACAAATTCATATCCGTCGGCTTTAGGCTCGACTTTAAGATAAACTTCTGCAAACTGCCCATGTCCGCCAGATTGTTTTTTATGTCTGTAATGGCCTTCTCCAAGAGCAGTGACAGTTTCTCTGTAAGGAACTTTAGGAGTAGCTATATTTACTTCAACTTTATTCTCTTCTTTAAGTTTCTTAATTGCAAGAGTAAGCTGCTGATCACCCATTCCGGAAAGAAGCATTTCATGCGTTTCAGGATGCCTTTCGAGCTTAAGTGTCGGATCACCTGCAGAAATTCTATTTAATCCCTGTGCTATCTTTTCTTCTTCACCGCTCTTGACCGCAGTAAGAGCATAAGACATAACGGGTGCTGGAAACTCAATCAAGGGCAATTCAGGCGCTGCTGAAGTAGTTCCAATGGTGTTGTCGAAAGTTGTGGCTTTCAGTTTGACCATTGCTCCGATCATGCCCGGCACTGCCAAATCGGTTTTATCCTGATTTTTGCCGTTAACAAGAAGGATACTGCCAAATCTTTCTTTAGCGCTTTTTGTAACATTGTAAACTTCGCTGTCTGCAGAAAAAGTTCCTGTATAAACTCTGAAGAATACAAGTTGTCCGAGGAAAGGGTCATTGATTGTTTTAAAAGCTTTTGCAACGCCTAAACCGTTTTCTGAAACTGCGATTTTATTTCCTGCTGCGTCGCATAGATTTTTTTCAAGAGGCGTTGGCATTAGGTCAACTAATGAGTTAAGCAGGTCATCAATTCCGATATCTTTTGAGACACTTCCACAGAAGACAGGAACAAAAGTTCCTGATGTAATTGCTTTTTTAAGTCCGTTGGAAAGCTCTTCGGCTGTAAGTTTCTGACCATCTAAATATTTCATCATTAACTCTTCGTCGGATTCAGCTACGGAATCTGAAAGCTTTTCCATGAATTTCTTGGCATCGCCTGAAGGATTTTCCTGTTTCAGGATATTTGTGACTGATGAAAAAGAAGTTCCTGAAGCATCAGGGAGAGTTACCGGAATGCATGAAGTCTTTCCAAAACTGCCCTGTATTTGTTCGAGTACCTTGTCAAAATCAGCCATATCTTTATCAAGGCCGTTGATATAGAAAGCCACCGGCATATTTGCATTTTTGGCTATTTTCCACGAACGGCTGGTTCCTATCTGGACTCCGTCAACAGCATCTACTACGATAAGATCAATATCTGAATTATTGATTGCGCTGATAGGTTCGGCAATAAACTCACCGTAACCTGGTGTGTCCATAAAGAAGAAGTAATTGTCTTTCCACTTACAATTCAAAGCAGCCGAATAAATACTGCTAAGTTTTGTCTGTTCTTCTGCCGTATAGTCTGAGACGCTTGTCCTTTCAGTAACTTTTCCTAGCCTGTCAACTTTTCCTGACTTAAAAAGAATCAAGTCGCAGAGAGAAGTTTTTCCTGAACGAATGTGACCGCTTACAGCGAAGTTTCTGACAGATCCTGCTGAAATACTCATAAGCAATAATTGCTCCGAAGGGTTAGTTGTTTATCAAATTAAAAAAAAGAACACAATAAAAGCGTAACTATAGTTAAACATAAAGTTAATTCAAAAACTTAAAGAATTTTTTTTAAATTAAAAAAGATCTTTTGTATTAAGGTCTTTAAAGAAAGGCTGTTTCATATCTCTTTGTGAAAGAATAGGAGATTCGATTGGCCATTGGATGTTAATTGTCGGATCATTCCATATAAATCCCCTCTCATCATTCTTAGAATAGTATGTACTGCACTTATACTGAAATTCTGCAATGTCGCTCAATACGCAGAAGCTGTGGGCAAAACCAAACGGAACAAAGAGCTGTTTCTTGTTTTCTGCAGAAAGATAAAAGCCTTCCCATTGCCCGAAGGTAGGGGAGTTTTTCCTTATATCTACAACTACATCGAAGACTTCACCGGAAGTAGTCCTGACTAGCTTTGCCTGTCCGGGATTTATCTGCCAATGCATTCCCCTGAGAGTTCCTTTGGTAGATGCAGAGTGATTATCTTGAACAAATTCGCATTCTATTCCGATTTCCTGATACTTTTTTCTACTGTAACTCTCCAGAAAAAAACCTCTGTTATCTCCGAAAACATCCGGTACAATAAGCAGCACGCCTTTTAGTTTTGTCTCTAAGCTCTTCATAAATTTAGTTTATTGTCTTGTATTGAATTGGAATTTAAAGACAATAACTTAATAATGCAATACATACAAACAGGAGAAAAAAACAAAATGAATAGAAATGAGGCAATTAAACTGCTCGATGAATATATCAAAAACCCTAACATGATAAAACATAGCCTGGCTTCGGAATCAGTAATGGCTAAATTGGCTGATAAACTTGGGTATGATAGGGATAAATGGGCAATGGCAGGCTTGCTCCATGACCTTGATGTAGAAATCACCAACGCAGATTTAAAAATTCATGGAAAAGAAACTGCAAGAATTCTTAGAGAATATAATCTTGATCCAGACATCATTGATGCGATAACAAGGCATAATGAAGGCTCGACTGAATTAAAGAGAGAAACACACTTTCATTTCGCACTTGCCTCTGGAGAAACTATTACTGGTTTGATAACAGCAACAACTCTTGTTTATCCTGATAAAAAACTCTCTTCTGTTAAACCGAAATCCGTAGTTAAGCGCATGAAGGAAAAAGCCTTTGCCGCTTCAGTTAACAGAGATATTATTATGGAATGCGAAAAACTTGGAATGAGCATAGAAGAGTTCGCTCAGCTTTCGCTTAATGCCATGCAATCAATTAACTTAGAACTTGGTCTATAATTCGTGTAGAAAAAGTTTCAACTAAAGAGAATATGTAAAGAAAACATTATAATATTCAGATTTCCTGTTATAAAGATTTAGGAAATATGCATATTTTTATTTGGAGAGAAGTTTATGGAACTATCGTTGGTTGTGCTTGCCGCAGGGATGGGAAGCCGTTATGGCGGGCTTAAACAGATCGACCCTGTTGGTCCCGGAGGCGAATCAATAATGGATTATTCTATCTTTGATGCCGCAAGGGCTGGTTTTGACAAGGTTGTTTTTATCATCCGCCGCGATATTGAAGAGGAGTTCAAAAAAGTAATTGGCGAAAAATATAAGTCAATTATTAATGTAGAGTATGCTTTTCAGGAAAAAAACAGACTGCCAACAGGCTTTGTTTGCCCTGAAGACAGGATTAAACCGTGGGGGACTGGACACGCTATACTTATGGCTCAGGAAATAGTAAAAGGGCCATTTGCCGTCATCAATGCTGATGATTTTTATGGAAAAAGGTCGTTTGAGCTTCTTGCATCGTATCTGAAAAATGCAAAAGACTGCCAGTGCGCGGATTATTGCATGATAGGTTTCATCTTGAATAATACGCTTTCTTCTTTCGGCTATGTTTCACGGGGAGTATGTACAAGAGATGTTCAATCATATCTGGTAAATGTAAAAGAACTTACTCATATTGAACCTTCGGGAAATGCCGCAAAATATCTTAATGAAAATGAGAAATATGAATTGCTCAGCGGCAATGAAATAGTATCGATGAATATGTGGGGATTTACTGAATCTATTTTCCACTATTTGGAAAGCCTCTTCAAAGAATTTCTGAAATCTGAAATCCGAAATCCGAAATCCGAATTTTATATTCCATTTGTTGTTGATCGACTCATTAAAGAAAACGAAGCAAAAGTAAAAGTTCTTGAAAGTAAAGATAAATGGTTTGGCATTACCTACAAGGAGGACAAACCAGAAGTTATTTCAAAACTCAGGAGTCTTGTCGATAGCGGTGTTTATCCCTCTAAACTCTACTTAAAATAAAAGCCGAGGTTAAATATGTATGATTTAAAACAAATTATTTCGAATTTTCAAATTCACGGTAATTACTTATCAGGCATTCCTTACGGCAATGGACATATCAATTCAACCTATAAGGTCACTTTAAATCAGGCAGGAATAAATGTTTCATATACTCTTCAGAAAATAAACACTGCTATTTTTAAGGATCCTCTTAAAGTCATAGAGAATATTGTAAGAGTAACTGATTGCCAAAAAGAGTTCTATTCGAATTCTGATGATTCGTCAAGAAAGCATATGACTTTGGTTAAAAACAAAGACGGCACATATCTGCATGAAGAAAAAGACGGAAGCGTATGGAGAGTTTATCTTTTTATTGAAAAGGCTCTGACATATGAGATTATCGAAAATGAAGAGTATGCCTACAAAACAGCAAGAGCTTTCGGTGAATTTCAGAAATCCCTCGCGAACATCAAGGGAGAAAGACTGCACGAAATAATACCAGATTTTCACAATACTCCAAAGCGTTTTATGGCTCTTGATAAAGCTATAGATAAGGATATAGCAAAAAGAGCTTCAGGTGTTAAAGATGAAATAGGCTTTGCGTTCTCCAGAAGAGACAAAGCCGCTAAATTAATTGATCTTCATAAAAGCGGCCTTATTCCGGAAAGGATTACTCACAATGACACTAAATTAAATAATCTCATGATTGATGAAAAGAGCAAACAGCCTATATGCGTCATTGATCTTGACACATTAATGCCAGGGTTTTCCGCTTATGACTTCGGTGAATTAATGAGGACAGGAGTAAGCCCGACCATGGAAGATGAAAAAGATATTTCGAAAATCCATATAAGAATAAATGTTTTTGAAGCAATTGTGAAAGGTTTTTTAGATGCTACTTCCGGTTTTATCAACAAGGCTGAAAAAGAAAATATCCTCTGGGGCGGTTATCTGATGACACTTGAAAACGCGGTAAGATTCCTTACAGATCATCTGAATAACGATATATATTACAGAATTCATAGGGAGAACCACAATCTCGACAGGTGCAGAACTCAGTTTGCGCTTTTAAAATGCATTGAATCTGAATGGGACAACTTAGTAGGAATTATCAAGAAATATTAAGGATTTTAAACTATCTGCTTTAGGAGTACCCAGTATCCTGACACCGATATTATTGATTGCAGCATGGCATTATTTATCATTATTCATAAATGGTGAAGAAGCGCCCCTGGTACCGGAAAGATTCACTTTCATCGCTCCAGTAAAATCAGCGCCTTCTACATTTGCTCCAGTAAGGTTAGCATTTGTAAGATCAGCTCCTGTAAAGTCGACTCTCCTAAGGTTAGAATTCCTCAAATCGGCTCCTTTCAGGTCAGCTTCGGTAAGATTTCCATTCTCGCATGATTTTGTGGACAACAATTTATCAAGATCGGACTGCTTGTATGCAAAGATGTTCGAGGCAAACATCACAATTATAGTAATTGCATGAATAAGTTTCATTTTACATTTCCTCAATAAATTTCGAATGACTATTATATTCTTAACTTCTTCGAGTGTCAATAAATTTGAAACGGTATCTAATAGACTTAACGCTCATTTTATGTTTATAAAAAGCCAAAACAAATCAAGTTTAATTTACTTGTTGAATTGTGCTCTGTTTCAGGTTTAATTATTCATACTAAGATTTTAAACGCACAATTAAACTCAAGGAAGTATTATGCTTGATATTAACCTAATTAGAAAAGATCCTGAGAGAATCAAAACCGCGCTGCTTAAAAAAGTTGAAAATATAGACTTCACCAATCTGCTGGATTGGGATAGGAAGAAACGGGAAATAATTCATGAAGTCGAAACTCTTAAAGCACGACGAAACGAAGTTTCAGCTCTTATTCCCAAGCTGAAAAAAGAAGGCTTGGATGCATTAAAAGAACTCACTGAGATGAAAAATGTGTCCGATAGGATTAAAAACCTGGATGCCGAATTATCAGTAATCTCAGATAAAATCCAGGCATATCTCGATGCTCTTCCGAACATTCCTGCAGATGATGTGCTGCCTGGAGGAAAAGAAAATAACAAAGTAGTGCGTGAATGCGGCAAAAAGCCAGAGTTCTCTTTCACTCCCAAAGATCATGTCCAGCTTGCTACCTCTCTGGGACTGATAGATTATGACCGCGGCGTCAAAATGGGCGGAAACGGCTTCTGGCTTTATAAGGGCAAAGGCGCAATTCTCGAATGGGCCTTGTTGAATTACTTTATTGAAACCCATCTTGCAGACGGTTATGAGTTCGTACTTCCGCCTCATCTGTTAATCAACCAGTGCGGATATACAGCAGGACAATTTCCAAAATTCGTCGACGATGTATTCCATATTGAAGGCGACAACAAATCAGAAAGCACACATTTCCTGCTTCCTACAGCTGAAACAGCCCTTATTAATTTTCACAGAGATGAAATTCTAAAAGAAGAAGAACTCCCCAAAAAATATTTCGCCTATACACCTTGCTACAGGAAAGAAGCAGGAAGTTACAGAGCTTCAGAGAGGGGAATGATAAGAGGTCATCAATTCAATAAAATTGAAATGTTCCAGTTTACAACACCTGAAAACTCTGACAATGCACTTGATGAACTCATTGGAAAAGCAGAAAAATTAGTAGAAGGACTGGGAATACATTTCAGAACCTCCAAACTTGCTGCCCAGGACTGCAGCGCTTCAATGGCAAAAACTTTCGATATAGAACTATGGATACCAAGTATGAACGAATATAAAGAAGCAAGCTCTTGTTCTAATGCCATTGACTTTCAGGCAAGACGAGGCAATATTCGCTTTAAGAGAAATTCAACAGGCAAAAATGAATTCATTCACTCTTTAAATGCTTCAGGACTTGCCACAAGCAGACTTTTCCCGGCAATTCTTGAAACCCATCAGCAGTCCGATGGCAGCGTAGTTGTGCCTGCTGTACTTAGAAAATTTACTAATTTCGATATTATTAAACCATAAAAATAACTTCATAAATTCACCCATGACAGATAGTAACGACAATAACAAAGACAATACAAGTAAATCGCCAGACATAACAGTTTCAAACGACACTAAGAAACTACAGCAAGAAAATAAAACGGAAGAAGTGCATGGTCTGATAGTGCAAAAAAAAGAGGATGCTAAGACTTCTAGAGTTCCAGTGCTTCCTCTCACTGATACCGTTGTTTTTCCTTTTACTCTCTGCACTCTAGTCATTGACAACGAACAAACAATAAAATTTGTATCAAGAATAGCTGAAGGCGAGAGGCTGCTTGCGTTATTTCCTGATTTGACCAAGCACGACGGTTCTAACTCAAATATGATACAACAGGCTACTGAAAATAAAGAAATAAAAATTGAAACTATAAAATTCCAGGATAAAACCCTTTCAAGAGTAGGAGTTGCAGGAAGAATAGTTAAACTGCTCAGGTTTCCGGATAATACCATAAGGATATTAGTAAGGGGACTTAAAAGAGTTAGACTTCTCAATCTCCTTACACAAGGCCCTGAAATGACTGGCACTATACAGGAGATTCCTGATATTCAAGATAATAGCCTTGAATGCGCAGCTATGGCAAAAAACGCTCAGAGGCTATTTCAGGAAATAATAAATGTTTCGCCCAATTTCCCTGAGGAACTTAAGGTAGCCATATTAAATATTGAAGATTATTCAAGGCTTGTTGACCTGCTGGCTGACACTATCAACATTAATTTCTTTGAAAAATTGGGACTCCTGACTGCCCCTACACTTAATGAAAGACTCCATCTCATAACAATCCTTCTTAACCGTGAAGTTGAAGTTCTCCATCTGGGCAATGCAATTCAAAGCCAGGTGTCGAGCGCAATGACACAGGCTCACAGAGAATTCTTCCTGAGAGAGCAGCTCAAAGCAATTAAGAAGGAGCTTGGTGAACAGGAAGCCAATCCTGATATGACAAATTTTAAAAAACGAATTGCTGATAAGAAAACACTGCCGAAAGCAGCTTTGGAAGTCATCAATAAAGAACTGGAAAGGCTTGCCTCAATGCCGCAGTCTTCGCCAGAATATCATGTTTCTTATAATTACATAGACTGGATCCTGTCTATCCCATGGAAAGAATACACGGAAGACAAAAATGATATCAGAAAAGCAAAAATAATTTTGGATAAAGATCATCACGGACTCAAAGATGTCAAAGAAAGAATTCTCGAACTCCTTGCAGTCCTCCAGATGAAACAAGATAAAAAATCTCCGATTATATGTTTTGTCGGACCTCCAGGCGTAGGCAAAACTTCTCTCGGTCAATCCATAGCAAGAGCAATGGATAGAAAATTTGTCCGCATGTCTCTCGGAGGAGTCAGGGATGAAGCAGAAATAAGAGGCCACAGAAGAACCTATGTAGGAGCCTTGCCCGGCAGAATAATTCAGGGCATTAAAAAAGCAGGAAGTTCAAATCCGGTCTTCATGCTGGACGAAATAGACAAAATCGGTTCAGATTTCAGAGGCGACCCGTCATCAGCGCTTCTCGAAGTCCTTGACCCTCAGCAAAACCATGCATTCAATGACCATTTTCTAGAACTTGACTATGATCTTTCTTCTGTCATGTTCATTGCTACTGCCAACATCCTTGACACTGTGCCGCCTGCCTTACTTGACAGAATGGAAATCATAAGACTGCCCGGCTATACACCTATGGAAAAGGTTGAAATTGCAAGAAAATACCTTTTCCCGAGACAAGTAATTGAAAACGGACTTAAAAAGGAACAATTGTCCCTTCCAATAGCTTCTATAAATGAACTTATTACCTATTACACTCAGGAATCAGGTGTTAGAAACCTTGAGCGTGTAATCGGAACCCTCTGCAGGAAAGTGGCCAGAAAAATAATAGAAAAAGAGATCCGTACGGATGCCAAAACCACTATAAAAGCCGAAGATATTAAAACCTATTTAGGCAAGCGTAAATTCATCATGGAAGAAGTGGAAAGAAAACCCGAAATCGGTCTCTCGATTGGAATGGCATGGACTAGCGTTGGAGGGACTATCCTTCCTGTTGAGTCTAATATGATGCCCGGAAAAGGGGTGCTCCAATTGACAGGCTCTCTTGGTGATGTAATGAAAGAAAGTGCTCATACTTCTTTCAGCTATATAAAAAGCAACTATAAGAAACTGGGAATCAGTCCTGATATATTCAAGAAAAATGATTTTCACCTTCATGTCCCTGACGGAGCTACACCCAAAGACGGACCATCTGCAGGCATAACTATAACAACATCCCTCGTATCGCTTCTGACCCACACAAAGGTAAGAGTAAAAACTGCTATGACTGGCGAAATTACTCTCAGAGGCAAAGTGACTGCCATCGGAGGGCTTAAGGAAAAGGTAATCGCCGCCTTGAGAGCTGGAATTGATACTGTTGTAATTCCGAAACAAAACGAAAAAGACCTTGAAGACATTCCAGAAGAAGTCAAAGATAAAATTAAATTTATCTTCGTTGAGAATGCTGATGAAGCTCTTAATTTCATGCTCCTCAAGGAGAAATAAAGCTGTGGATAAGACTGCTTCTCAGACATATGGCAGACAATTCAAATTTACGGCTTTCTGCGGTTTATTATCAAGTATTTTTCTTGCGATTATCAAGCTTACTTTAGGCACAATAGGACATAGTTACACAGTAGTCGCCGACGGTATAGAAAGCTTATCAGACACAGTCGTCGATTTGACTTTGCTTCTTGGAGTTCAATTCTGGTCGGCTCCCCCTGATTCTAACCATCCTTACGGGCATCGAAGGATTGAAACTATTATAACAGCCTTTGTCGGTCTGTTTCTGATGGCAGCAGCCTTTGTAATCGTCTACAGGGCAATAGACGGTATTGTCGAAGGCAAAAGAACAGAATCAGTCGAGGGAATAGCGGTCATAGCTCCAATAATTGCTATTCTTCTGAAAGAATTCATTTACAGATGGACTATATCGGTCTCCAGAAAAATCAAGTCATCAGCTTTGTATGCCAATGCCTGGCATCACAGGTCGGACGCTATAACATCTGTAGTAGCGTTAATAGCAGTATTTATCGCTCAAATAAATCCCAGATTCTATATAGTAGACAATATAGGTGGAATAATATGCTCTATCTTAATTGTAAGAGTTGCATTCGGAATCATTAAACCTGCCATGTCAGAACTCTCGGACAGCGGAGCTTCTGAAAAAACCAGAAAAATGATAGAGGAAATTGCTCTATCACAACCGGATATCAAATCTGTTCATAAAATAAGAACCCGCAAAATGGGATCGGTCATTTTTGCAGACTTTCATATGCTTGTCGATGGCAATACTACAGTCAGAAAAGGACACGCTGTGGCCGAAACCCTTCAAAATACTCTCAAATCATCCATCCCTGAGCTGATTGATATAGTTGTCCATATCGAACCCAATGAGTAGACTAACTTATATGGAAGACTTAAAAATAAGTTACTGGGATCTTCTCGATAATATCACCGAAGGAGCATATATCACTGATATTAAAAGAAAGATCATTTACTGGAACAAAGCGGCAGAAAGAATTACAGGCTATACAAAAGAAGAAGTTCTAGGAAAACACTGTTACGATAACATTCTCATCCATATTGACAGTCAGGGCTGTAATTTATGCAAAGGATCATGCCCGCTTGCTCAAAGCCTCACGGATGGAGAGAGCCGTCATAGCCAGATATTTCTCCACCACAAGGAAGGCTATCGTAAACCTGTTTATGCCAGGATTCTCCCAATAAGAGATGGAACTGGCAAAATAATTGCAGGTGTGGAATTCTTCAATGATATTATGGATCACAATACATTCAATCTGAAAATGCTGGAACTTGAGCAGCTGGCTTTTAAGGATCAACTCACTGAATTGCCAAATAGAAGATATGCCGAAGAGCAACTCATAAGCAGGCTCTCCGAGTTCGAAAGGCTCGGGATATTTTTTGGCCTCCTTTTTTTTGATATAGACCATTTCAAAAAATTCAACGATACCTTTGGACACGAAACAGGAGATAAAATCCTGAAAACAGTAGCAAAAACACTAAATGCAAATTCCAGACAGTACGATCTTTACTCCAGATGGGGCGGAGAAGAATTTATCGGCATTATAGCTGGAGCCGATAAAGATTCACTCCTGTCAATAGCAAATAAAATCCTGATACTCGTCAGGCACTCTGAAGTCACAATAGATGGGGCTATGCACAGCGTCACCATTTCCGTGGGAGGAACTCTGTGCCAATATGGCGATACTTATCATACTATAGTAAAAAGGGCCGATGCGCTTATGTATAATAGCAAAGAAAAAGGGAGAAACTGCGTAACGATATGAAATTAAAATGCTCTTTTCTGTACTTACTTTTAATAGCAATATTATCAGGATGCACTACAGCACCATACACAAACAGGAGCCAACTGATAATAACTTCTGAGGAGCAGGAAAAGTCCATGGGTTTGCAGCTTTTTAATCAGGTTCAAAAAGAATCACAAGTTGAGTCCAATCCATTATATACCAACCCAGTTCAGAGAGTAGGAAATCATATTGCAAATGCAGCAAAAGATAAATATTATGCCTGGGAATTCATAGTTATAAGATCGCAGGATATTAATGCCTTCTGCCTTCCCGGAGGCAAAGTGATAGTTTACACCGGTCTTTTCCAGTTCATTGATAACGATGCGGAACTTGCCTGTGTCTTAAGCCACGAAATCGGCCATGCCATAGCGCGGCACGGAGGGGAAAATATCTCAAGACAATATATGCAGCAACTTGGAGCTGTCGCTCTTAGTTCTGCTGTCTCATCATCTGAGAATTATGAATTATGGATGGGTGCTTATGGACTGGGTACTGATTTAGGAGTAATGCTGCCGTTCAGCCGAGAGCAGGAATATGAAGCTGATCAAATAGGCCTTATCCTAATGGCAAAAGCAGGTTATGATCCAAGGGCTGCTTTAACATTCTGGAACAAATTTAAAAATCTTCAGAATTACGGACCTTTGGAGGAGTTTTTCGCCACTCACCCTATGGGAGAAAAGCGAATTGAAGAAATCAATGCCTTAATGCCTGACACAATGCAAATCTATGAACTTATTCAGCCTAAATATGGCCTCGGTCAACCGATAAACCTGAAAAATCCACAGAACATATCGACTTCTGAAAACATCTCTCCTCAAAATAATCCTCAGGGAAGCAATTTAATTTATAAGAAAAAAACAAAGTCAGCAAAATCATTAAAAAAGCCAACTCTTCAGTAAATAATCGCAAAATCAGCAGTAGCAGTTTAGACAATCAAACTTTTATTATCAGGTTCTCTTTCTACTATTCTTTTGTATAATAGTATGACGCAAAATCCTAACCCAATAGCTATCAAAATCCAACAGGCAATGAACGGCATATAGCGGTTAAATGAAATAAGAAGTCCCGATATAAGCGGGCCTGCAAACCATCCTGCTGACGAAATAGCCGCAGCTGTTCCCATTGCCAAGCCCTGTGAGTCTTTATCCGAATAGTTTGAAAAGAGAGTTAAAATTGCCATATAAGACAACCCCACCCCCATTGCTATCGGAAGCAAAGCTATCCATATAATAATAATGTTCATGAAACTTCCTATTATCAATCCGATAAGAAATATACTCATTCCCGCAATAAGCATTGTTTCAATTTTCAGAAATTTTACAGCATATCTTACAAGTATAAGCATTGTAAATGCATAACACACGCAGAGCACTACCATATACAAAGTCAGGGCATCAACTGATAGATTCAGAACCTGTACAATAGAAACAGTGATAGTCTGGAAATAAATGCACCATGCAGTCTGCATCAATAGTAGTGTATAAGAAACTTTCCTGAACTTTTTATCAGTAAAGCCATGTCTTAGATCTTTCAGTCCTTTTGTAACTGATATCTTTGTTGCTTTCCTGGACGGAGAAGTCTCATTGAATAAAAAGAATATCATCAGAATGCTGAGAATGCACATCAAACTTGCAAAATAAAATGGCATCATATAACCGAATATCTTGATAAAGAAATCCTTTGCGAATATCCCTCCAAAAAGCGGACCGATAATAAAACCTACTGACGCGGCAAGAGAAACAAATGAGAGGTTGACCGTTTTCTTTTCCTGAGGGCTTATATCAACAATCGCTGCTTGAGCTAATCCCACTGTCCCTGCCATAAAACCTGTAATAAATCTCATAATCGATAGAAGCAAAACTGATTTAAGAGCAATAGATACTGCAAAAAGCAAAAGCCCTGCGCATTCTCCTATCAGACAAAATAAAAGAACCTTTTTCCTTCCTATCTGATCTGAAAAATCTCCAAGCAGAGGCCCTCCCAAAAGAGTCCCTATCGGAAAACATGCCATCGCTATGCCAAAAAGAATATCAGCTCTGATAATTGAAAAACCTTCTGTGAAAAGACCGCCTGTGCCTGGAGTAAAAATCAGAATGAAAACAGGATAAACCAACCCAAAACACATTGCATCAATTGCTATGATAAAAAGCAGTGAGAAGTAAACCCAAAAGTTACTGCGTTTTTCAGATTTAGGATTGTTAATAGACATTTGTCTCATTTGGTGGTAATTAACGGAGCGGCGCTCTTAATAGTAATATCATGCTGCTGAAAAGGCATGGATATGTTTTCCTTGTCAAATGCATTCTTAACATCTTCCAGAATAGTAAATTTAGCATCGATAAAATCTATCCTCCTGCTCCATAATCTCAGCAAAAACCTCACTGAACTGTCCTCAAAAGAAGATATCGCTATTATCGGTGCCGGCTCCTTAAGGATTAATGCATTCTTATTAATAATACCTGATAGAACGCTTTTTACTTTCTCAATATTATCCTCATACGAAACATCTATCAGGATATCCTGCCGTCTTGTATCAGTATCGCTCAATTTGATTATACCATTTGATAGAATGGTTCCATTGCTTATAACAATGTTCAGATTGTCAAATGTCCTGATAATCGTATGGAAAAGTTTTATCTCCATTACTACCCCGCAATTGTCTCCTGTTTTAATTGCATCGCCTACTTTATAGGGTTTAGACATAAGTATGATTATTCCATTGGAAACAGTCTTGAATTCATCTCTTAAACCGAAACCTATTGCAGTGCCAAGTCCCACAAGCATCCCTGCAAAATATGTAGACGGAACTCCTGCTATGGTAAGGACTATCATGAATAAAACTATATAATACAATAAAGTTGAAAGAGACTTCAGGAATGATTGAAGAGTATCATCCATTTTGAGCTTCTTCATCAGTTTAAATGTGGAAGCTATTAGTATTTTTACAACAAAATAACCAATGGCCAATATTATTAATGCTAAGCCCGCTCTGATAATATAAGTAGAAGCTATAACATCAAACTGAGCAATAAAATCCTTCAAAAAACCCATACGGCTAACTCCTTTCTGTTAAACTTTGAATAGAAAACCTCTAGAATAGATAAAAAATACTCATTTTGCAAAGAATTTCGAGCTAATACCTTTAGTAACGCGCAGTATTACTTGGTTTATTTTCTTTTCTGTGTCTAGTGTAGTTTTTATTTTGCTGGACACACTATAATCAAATATGCTGATAAGCGCAGGACACAGGAACTATGCTGGAAGAAAACTTAAAGCGATACTTCAACTTCACCTCTTTTAAGAAGGGGCAAAAGGAAGTTATTTCCAGAATACTCGATAATCAATCAGTTGCTGCTATATTCCCAACCGGATCAGGCAAATCGCTCTGCTATCAGCTTCCAGCTATCTTATTGCCCCACATGACACTAGTAGTCTCTCCGCTTCTATCCTTAATGAAAGATCAGATAGATTTTCTCTCAAAAAATAATATCCCGGCTTCCCGTCTCGACAATACACTCAAAAGAGAAGAATATGATGAAGTTCTAGCGAAGGCAAGGAGTGGAGAGTTAAAAATATTAATGATTTCAGTAGAGCGCTTTAAAAATGAAAGATTCCGTTCTCAGCTTCAGAAAATGAATATTTCGCTGCTCGTTATTGATGAAGCTCACTGCATTTCAGAATGGGGACATAACTTTCGCCCCGAATACCTGAAACTTCCGATTTACAAAAAACAGTTTGGAATCAAACAACTTCTCCTTCTGACAGCTACTGCCACGACACAAGTTATTGCCGATATGCGGGCGAAGTTCGACATACTAGAGGAAAATATTATTTCTACAGGTTTTTACCGCGATAACCTCTTTTTGAAGGTTTCCCCTGCCCCAGAGCAAGAGAAACAAACTCAGCTTCTTAATAGAATCTCAGAAGATCCCAAAGCCTCTACAATAGTTTATGTGACACTGCAGAAAACATCCGAACTTATTGCTGACTTCCTTAAATCAAACGCAATTAAATCTTCAGCCTATCACGCCGGCATGCAGAATGAGGATAGAGAACGCATTCAAAACGACTTCATGGAAGGGAGCCTTGATTGCGTGGTAGCGACAATAGCATTTGGAATGGGCATTGATAAAAAGGATATCAGGCGCATAATCCATTACGACCTTCCGAAATCATTAGAAAGTTACAGCCAGGAAATCGGCCGCGCCGGAAGAGATGATAAGCCGGCTTTCTGCGAAGTCCTGGCGAACCTTGACAATGTGAGCGTCCTTGAAAACTTCATCTATGGAGACACGCCCGAAAAGCAAGATATCATTAAACTGCTCAACAAAATACATAATCATAAAACCTCTCTTCTTGAGATTAAACTGCTCTCTCTTTCAAATGAACTTAATATCAGGATGCTCCCATTAAAAACCCTTCTTGTTTACCTGGAAATGGAAGGAATCTTGTCCCCGAAATATACATACTTCGGAGAATATGACTTTAAATACATAGCTGACCAATCGGAGATTCTTACCAAATTCGAAGGCGAAAGAAAAGAGTTTGTTAAAGAAATACTAAGTAACTCTCACACAGCAAGAACCATTACAAAAATTGATATTCAACAAATCATAAACAATTACCCTAAAGCCAACAGACAGAGGGTTATCTCGGCTCTTGAGTATTTCTCGGAAAAGAGATGGATTGAATTGAATGCCAGACAGTCAATTGATGTTTATGACATTACAGACCGTGATTTTGACATTGATGCTGTGGGCGCAAAAATGTCCCTGCTTTTTAAAAACAAAGAGCACAATGAAATTCAAAGAATAACTCAGATGATATCTTTCCTAGAGAGCAATAGCTGTCTTAGCAGAAAACTTGCTGAATATTTCGGTGAAGTTATAAATAAGGACTGCTGCGGACACTGTTCATTTTGTCAGTCTGGACAAACTCATATCACTCAATCAACTCAATTGCCGTCTCTGCAAACCTTGAGTTACAAAGATTTGGCAGATGCCTTTATCAAATCTGCTGGAACTGATAATTATACTGTAACAAACACCGCAAGATTCTTATGCGGTATCTCTTCTCCTGTTTTTACTAAACTCAAAGTTAAATCTCTAAATAGTTTCGGATCCCTTGAGAAATATCCGTTCCAAAAAGTAAAGGCCTGGGTCGCTGCGAAATGGACATTTTATGCGTCTTGACATTTATTCGTATCTATTCCCTTTTCTCTTATTTTCCCCTCGCAAAACTAATCTTAAATTTTTCAAAATTGTATTATTTTTACCTCTGCTATAAGGCTGAATATGGTCAATGTCAAAATCCGCCTTATTCTTTGATTTTTTCCCTGAAATAGCTGACACATAATATCCATTTTTATCTCTAGCTTTATCAAATACAGCATTACGCATTTGAGATTGGTATGGTTCTGGATCAATACAATCCAAAAGCAAGAAAGGCATGGTATTTTCATTTGTTCGGTTTAAGCTTCTAAAAATCTTCTCGCTTTTCATCATAGTCTGCCTTTACTCTAAAGGATAATAACATCATGATCTGAGAAGGTGCCGCCATCATTTCGCATGGCTGAATCTTCGAATACAATTCTATACGGAAGTTCCCCTGGGCGTAAAGTGGGATATTGCTGAGCTAATCTATTTTGAACATCAATGCTTGTATATCCGACTTTCAGAAGCCCTTTGTACTGAGGATTAGTATCTTCGTAAGCGTAAATCGTTGGCTTGGAATCTGGTCTTTGTGGGAAGAACTCTTTTTTACTCATCAGTTTTCTCTTTAGGTTTTTCAATCCCCAGTACTTTTTTTGCATTCAGGGAACTTACTACTTTTTTCCCTGTTTTAGACTCCAGTTCTTTAAGGGCGACTTTGGCTACATTGCCGCCTTGACTGGCCACCTTTTGACTTTCTTTAAAGTTCTTTGGTTCTACAGCTACCGAAATGTCTTTTGTCGATGCTTCAGCCAGCATATTTAAAATCAGCTCAGTATTCGTCATGTTATCCCGCAGGTTTTCCTTCTTCAATCCTTTAAATACTTTGTATTCTCTGGTGTTTTTTCCCGACCATGCTTTCGTGATGATATCAGTTAGAGTGGCAAATTGTTGCCCTTCCTCTATACCTCTTATTTTCCATTCGTCTGTGAGTTCTTTTCGGATTTCTATACTTTTCAGTCTTTGGTTGATCCAGTTTTCCGAATATCCCAATTTTAAGTATTGTTCTAGGGCTCTGTCTATGCTTAACTCAGGGTCTTGCATTTCGTCTAACCGCTCACTGCCCACTTGTGCCAACCAGAGTTTAAATGGTTCCGCCTTAGGGGAAGGAATAGATTGTATAAGCCTGAATAATTGCTCAGTATCTGCTACATCTGTCTTATAGTATTTTCCGTCAGGCGACTTCAATTTCAGTTGTCCGATTTTTTCGGACAACTCACTTCCTTCCTTTTTGAGTTTAGCCTTTAGGTCACTCCAATATTTTCGGGGTCTGTCTGAGCCAGTTAAGATTTCAATAACATCAATTACAGATACGAACCACTTCTCCTTTTCGGTATCCCAAAGCGTTCGCACCTGCTTGTCTTCAAAAACTTGTATGGCTTCTTTTTTACTCATTGTAACTTCCATTTTGAGGTAAATCCATCGGCCGGATTCTTGAATCAATGAATTCCCATTCTTCTTTTGTTATGCACCATCTATTACACTACATTTCATCAGTGTAAACGCCTTCTTCCCTAAATCTGGAATAAAAATGAATTTCTCTTTGGTTACATGTTGAGAAACTACAGTTTGTAAAAGGAGGAAGCGCACTATTTTTGTGAACAGGTAGCTTTTAAATGATTCTGTTTCTTTATTTCTTTATTTGTAGAAAATGCTCCTGCTACTATAAACGATTCTGTGCAACATTCACCGGGTTTTGCAATCCTTGTATTGCCATCATAATAAAACCCAACGGGCTTAGAAAAATCGGTTTGTCCTGCAATAGGTGCTGGTGGAACAAGAAGCTTCCACTTATTTAATAAATTATTTAGATAGTAATGTGTGAAAATTCCTAGTAGTCTGTCCCTGCAAGTTTGTACATTATCCTGCAGGATATCTACACCATAAATACTGGATAACGCAAGAATAGCATATCGTTCATACTCGAGCTGATTCTTTGAATAGCGGTTTTCGACAACAGCTAATTTCCTTTTTAATACTTCCACTAAAAAATTACCCGTTCCACAAGCCGGTTCCAAAAAGCGGGATTCAATTCTTTCAGTTTCTTGTTTGACTAAATCAAGCATAGCATTTACTTCGCGATTGGAAGTAAATACTTCTCCATGGTCAGCCACTCGTTTCTTTGAGACAACCTGCTTGTTTTTACCACTTTCTAATTTAGTCATAAATTCTTCTTAGTATTTCTGATTAACATTTTAATTATAACAGACAACATACTATAAATTTAGCTTGTATTATTTTATCATTAACAAAAAAATAACAAGAATTAAAAATCCGAATTTTGAAACCCGCCTTTTTTAGTGTGGGCTCTAGCGGGAAAATGTGTTTCTGCATTTCAGGGACGACTCTCCGCAGTCGTCCACAATACAATGTCGCTTTCGGAGAAATCTACCAAAACTGTCCGTATTATTTCTTCCATATTGCTTATCTGTCTGATATGATGCCATAACGGCCTGGCCGAAGGAAATTCCTCCATCGTTTGGAGGAACTTTTTCATTGATATAAACTTTTAATCCATATGCTGTAAGCTTGTTAAAAAGTAATTCAGTAAAAAGTCTGTTCATAAACACTCCGCCGGATAAAACAATAGTCCTTTTCCCCTTTATGGAAACAGCATGCAGTACCATTTCTAAAGCTGCTTTAGATACTGCATTATGGAATTCATATGCATATTTCTTTCTTATTTCCAAATAGTTATCGCTCCTGTAGAATTCTATAAGCTTCTCAGGAGTAAACTTCCTGAATATCTCCGACCAGTCAATGTAGAGCAAATTGTCCTTTAATATCTTTTTATACATGAAAACAGGCAGGGACGCATCTCCGAGGCGTCCGGAGACAATTGTCTCATTTATAATCGGCCGTTTCGGAGAAACAGCCCTACCATTTACCGTATATTTAAGTGCTTCTCTTTCCAGTCTTATTGCCCCCTGCCCTTCATAAGTAATAGCCCCTCTCGTAATTCCAAGAAGTACTGAAACAGCATCAAACAGCCGTCCGGCTGCGTGGACATATGGAGAATTGATTCCTTTTGAAGACTGCATCGTCCAAATCTTAAGTTCTTCGGGTGAAACATCAAAGGCTCTGCAAAATTTATCATCAGGATCAATACCTGCATCCAGGTATCTTCCGACCAGTTGCCTAACTGGATAATAAACAGCTTTATCCCCACCAGGCAGTCTGACTTCCTTAAATGTTGCCAGCCTTTCAAATTTATCCTTTTCCACATAAAGCAGTTCAGCTCCCCATATTTTGCCGTCAGTTCCCAATCCTGTTCCATCAAAAACCACTGCTAAAGCTTCATCTAAAGAATGTTCCGCCATACACGAAAGCGCATGTGCATGGTGATGCTGAACTTCAATGAATGGAAGCTTCTTTTCAGTAGCAATCCGCATGGCCAGTTGAGACGAATGCATATCCGGATGAAGGTCTTTGACAATCAACTGGATATCTTTTCTGTAAAACTGAGGAAAGACTTTAGCAAGACGAGTCAAAGTATCGTTTGCTTCGACTGTTTCCAAATCTCCAATATGAGGAGAGATAACAGCCTCATTGTCGTATGCTAGAGTAATAGTATTCTTTAACTCAGCGCCTAATGCCAGAATATTTTTAGAAGTTTTATGTTTCAGATAAAGAGTGTTTGGAGCATATCCCCTGGCTCTTCTCCATATCTGTTCTTTTCCCAGCTGAATAACAGACAAAGAATCATCATTTCTGAGATTTATCTCACGGTCATGGCAAAGAAAGGCATCCACTATTCCTTTTAGTCTGATGAAAGCTTCTTCATTAGATATGCAAACAGGCTCTCCTTTTTTGTTGCCGCTGGTCATAACCATTAAATCTATTTCATCATCAAAAAGCAGCTCATGCAAAGGAGAATATGGAAGCATAAAACCAATAGTATCAGAATCGGGAGATATTAATGGAAAATCACATTTCTTTAACCTCAGAATAACTATAGGAGCAGAAGAAGAACTTAAAAGTTTCTCTTCAGGTTCTGTAACTATGCAATACTTTTTAATAACCTCTATGTTCCTGGCCATTAGAGCAAATGGCTTGTGAGGCCTCTTTTTCCTCTCCCTAAGCAGTTTGACCGCATCTTTATTCTCTGCATCAAGCGCAATCAGAAAACCGCCTATTCCTTTTACTGCAACTATTTTCCCTGATTTAATGTATTTCTGAAACTCATGTAAACAGTCTTGAACCTCAATCCTTTTTCCTTCTGAATCATGCAAAGTCAGAGTAGGTCCGCACTTGGGACAGGCTATACTTTCCGCGTGAAACCGCCTGTCAGACGGATTAGTATATTCTTTAAGGCAATCGCCACATAAAGGAAAAGACGACAGTGTCGTCCTGCATCTGTCATATGGCATGGAGTTAACTACAGTGTATCTAGGACCGCAGTTAACGCATGTCGTGAAAGGGTATCTGTATCGCTTGTTAGCCGGATCAAATATTTCTCTCCTGCATTCTTCACATATTGCAAGATCAGCCGGGATTGTAATTTTGTAGTTTTCATCAGAGCTGCTTTCGAGTATCTCAAAAGAAGCCAGCTCATCACATATTTCCGTAGATAAAAGATTAATTGAGTCTATTCTTGCCTGCGCAGGAAGGTTTTTTGAAAGCTCACTTAGAAAAGAATCAATAGCTTCTTCGCTTCCAATGAGAGAAAGTTTAACTCGCCCTGAAGAATTCTGAATACTGCCGCCCAATCCCTTTTCAATAGCAAAATTATGTATGGCAGGTCGAAATCCGACCCCCTGCACAATCCCGCAAATTTCATAAGTTTTTCGTATCATAAAGCTATCATGAATCTAAAAATTTTTCAGGATATATTACTTCCAAGGTTTCTAAAGTTTAATGGTGCATTAAAATAAAAACAATACAAAGCATCTCGAGGAGTCTCATTCAAATGCCTTTCTTCATCAAAATCTACCTGGTTCTGTTCATACTGCTTTTGCTTTCAAATATCATTTTTCATTCCAAATTCAAAATAAAAATCATTTTTCTCGTTTATGAAATACTTAGCGCTCTGTATATGATTGGGATGATTTACATTTACTGGAGTCCGATCCTGATGGAAAAACTAAACCCTGCAGTAACTCTCCCTTTAATCCTAATCCTTATCGTTGATATTTATTTCACCACTCTTGGTTCTCTGAATGATCTTGGGATAAATCTCCCCGAAATACCACAAAAATCTCAAGAAACAGCTAAAATAATTTCTATTCTCTTCAATGCCCCTGCATATATAGTTGCCATTTTGTCTTCTTTCGAAATACTTAAAATCAATCACCTTCTAAACTTCTAGATAACTTATTAAACCATGAAAAACTATAGAATAGCCCATATAGAAAAAGACTTCATTCCCTCAGCTGACTTTAATGCTCCTGTTTGGAAAAATATAAAACCCCTAATCATTGACATCTGGCCCTGGCACAAACCTGAAGAACCTCAAGTACACTATGCAGAAGTAAAACTTTTATATTCACGGATAAATATCTATCTCAGATATCTGGTTAAAGAAAAATATATCCTGGCTAGAACAATCGTTCCTCAGGGAAAAGTCCACCTTGACAGCTGTGTAGAATTTTTTGTATCACCAAATTCAAACGGATATTTTAATTTCGAGTTCAACTGCATAGGCTCTATCCATCTTGGATACAGGCAGGACAGAAATACAGGGAAATTCGTTGATATTGAAGATATCAAAGGAATAAAAATTGCAACAAGCTTGCAAAAAGGCAAGGCTATTGAAGAGGCAATTGCCTCTCCGGAAGAAGGATATATTGTTGAATATTCCGTTCCGCTGAAACTGTTCGCCAAGTACTCTGAATGCGGTATTCCTGAGAAAGAAACAATTTGGAAGGCAAATTTTTATAAATGCGGTGACAACCTTCCTAATCCCTCATGGGGAGTCTGGTCAAATGTTATTACTCAAACTCCTGATTTCCACAGACCCGAATTCTTCGGGGAAATAATATTCGATTAAAATAAACTTCTCTGATGCGTTATAGCTTCTCTAATAAAAATGAATTCAGTTGGTCTCTTGCCAGGCACAATCTTTTCTGTTTCTGCAAGAAAGCATATTACTTTAACTATTATGCATCATGGGGTGGCTGGAACAGCAGTGCAGATACAAGACAAAAGCTTATTTACAGGCTTAAACAGATTAAGACTGAAAGAGAATGGGTTGACGCTATTTTTTTAGAATCAATTTCAAAAGCCATACTGAAAGGAATTGATCCAACGCCTGATGCCATAAGAAAATACATATTTCGTAAAGCCTACACTGAACTTGGTTCCATCAGCCGCTGCGAATACCTGCGTGATCCGAAAAAATTATGTCTGTTTGAGAACTATTATCTTAAAGATTCTGAAGAAAATATTAAAACCAGAATTACTGAAGGGTTAAATCCGCTATTTAATTCGCTTAATTCTGAAGAATTTCTAAAATTACTTAGAAAGAACTTTTTAGATTTCATATCTTTGAATGAACTAAAATCATTTCAGATCGGGAGCTTTAAAATCTGGATCCCTATCAACTTTATTTATTATGACAACGATGAAATAGTTTTAGAAAATTATAGATTCAATGATTTCCGAGAAGATCAAAACTGGCATATCTCTTCTGCTATTGCCCTGCTCTATGGAATTAAAACTCTTCTCAGGCACAATAAGAAATTAACTGCTAAAACTTCGTTTATTTATAAGGGGAAATTTCTTGGAGTTTATTCGACTCTGAACCCTATTGAAACAACAGGAATTATCCTCACTTCTGCAAGAAAGATGATTGATTTGGATTCCTCTGATATGCGTGAAAATAATTTCCCTCAATGCGAACAAAAAGAAAAATGCCGCGCATGTAAATTTCATGAAGTATGCGCGGCAGAAACAGTTTGAATTATAACGAATTAGATACTAGTTGGCTTGCTGATCGTCAGAATTGCCGGTTTCCTTTGATTCTTTTTGGAATTGTTTATAAGCTCTCAAATCGCTCTTAGCTTTTCCAAAAGTTTCCTGAGCTGCAGCTAAACTCTTATATTGAGCTGACATCTTAGCTTGCATTTCAGATATTGCCTTATCATTGGCGGCAGCGGCATCTGTCTCAGCTCCGGCTTTTTTAGCCATTTTCTGCGACATTTTTTCGCACATCATTGCCTTTTTCATACATTCTTTTGGCCCCATTGTTCCACATGATTTATCTTGTTTTTTCATCATGGGGCAACTAGCTGAATTGGCCATGCACTCTGATTTAAGTTTCATTACAGCATTCATTTGATCGGAAACAGCCTGTGAAGCAGTCGAACAATTTGTCAGGAGTTCAGCCATCTTTGCATCACCTTTTGCAGTAGCTTTATCTGCTTTGCTCTTAAACCATTGAGCTTTCTTTGCATATGTATCAGCCATACTGCCGCAATCTTTTTTCTTACCTTTCATCATTGGACAAGTTTGACTATTGGACACCTGCGTTGTTTGATCTGCCTGGGAAACAGCCTGAGCCTGTTGACCTGAAGCTGCCACATCCTCAGCAAAGAGTGATAATGATCCAACAAAAGTTAGTGCCACTAAATAGATAGCAATCTTCTTCATCTTCCTTCTCCTTTTTTTGGTTTAATGGGAAAGTTCTGACTATCATATTATTGTTTAAACAACATAAAATGCAATAATTTTTCCATCAAGATGAAATAAAATAATTATATTATATAGTTGATGAGTTAATGAGTGGATAAGTGTATGAGTTAATGAGTGGATAAGTGTATGAGTTAATGAGTGGATGACTCCTTCAAATTAATAGATTTATGAAAACACACAAAGACCTTGACATCTGGAAAGAAAGTATGGATCTGGTGAACAAGATCTATATTGACACCAGGGCTTTCCCTAAAGAAGAGATTTATGGTTTAACTTCGCAAATAAGGCGTTCTGCCATTTCTATACCATCCAACATCGCTGAAGGCGCTGCCAGAAACTCCAAAAAAGAGTTTGTTCAGTTTTTGTATTTTGCACTTTCTTCCCTGTCTGAACTCGAAACTCAAATTATTATTTCTGTTAATCAAGGATATATTAAGGAATTTGTCTATGATAACAAAATTGAAATGCTAAGACGAAAGATGTTAAATTTTATTAAATACATAAAAACTCAAATATAAACGCATTATTGCTTCACTCATTAAACACATACACTCATAAACTCATTTACAAATTTTATATTACAAGGAGTGCAAAATGGCTCAGTTAGTATTGGGAATACCAAAAGGAAGTCTGGAAACTTCCACAGTCGAAATGTTCGAAAAAGCCGGTTACAAAATAAAAATCAGCCAGCGCTCTTACTACCCTACAATCAATGATGATGAAATTGAATGCATGCTTATAAGGGCTCAGGAAATGGGAAGATATGTAGAAGAAGGCATCCTTGACTGCGGCCTTACCGGAAAAGACTGGATTGTCGAAACAGGTGCTGATGTGGTTGAAGTTTCAGAACTTGTTTACGGCAAAGTTGGCAGAAAACCTCTTCGCTGGGTTCTGGCAGTTCCTGAGAACGGCCCTATTCAAAAGATTGAGGATCTTGAAGGTAAACGAATTGCCACTGAAGCCGTTGGCATGACAAAAAAATACCTTGAAAGAAAAGGGATCAAAGCCCATGTTGAATTCAGCTGGGGTGCTACAGAGGTAAAACCCCCCAGGCTTGCTGATGCTATTGTGGAAATAACGGAAACCGGTTCATCTCTCAAGGAAAATAAACTCAAAATCATTGATGAACTCTGCACATCCACTACAAGATTTATAGCAAATAAAAACTCTATGCTTGACGCATGGAAAAAGAATAAGATAGAAAAAATAGCCCTATTGCTTAAATCTGTTCTTGATGCTGAAGGAAAAGTCGGCCTAATGATGAATGTGAAAAAAGACAATCTCGAAACTATCCTTGGTATATTACCGGCTCTTCAAAGACCTACAATTTCAAAACTTGCTGATGCAGACTGGATAGCGTTGAATACCATAATTGAGGAAGATACAGTCAGAGACATCATTCCCGAACTCCTTAAAAAAGGCGCTCATGGAATAGTTGAATACCCGTTGAACAAGCTCTTTTATTAAATCAGTGGGAAGCCGGTATCAAGCCGGCTTTTAAATTTATGCCACTTAGAATCGCATATCTGTCTGTAACTTCTTCCTTCTCTCACTCTTCTCCTGTTTATGGACAATTAAGAGCTTTTACAGAACAAAACTTCAAAAAAGAAACGCACTGGCTGAATCTTGAAGTCTCAATAAATGAAAGTCACGATGCAGCGATTCAAAGGATAATAGAATTCAAACCCGAAATTATCCTCTCAACTGCCTATCTATTCAATATAGAAGTGCTTCTGAAAATACTTGCTAAAGTTTCCATCCTTCTTCCTGAAATTGTAATTGCTTTGGGCGGGCCGGAGTTCTTAGGCAATAACGAAGCGTTTCTCAGGCATAATAAATTCGTATCCGCTGTGTTTCGTGGAGATGAAAGCTCTTTGCCCAACTTTCTTGAATGCATTAAGAATAAAGAAGGATGGCGTAAAATTGAAGGTATTTGCTATCTTGACAATAATTTATACATTTATAACGGTCTTTCCAGATTCAACGGCTCTCTGGATGCACTTCCTTCCCCCTATTCCAAAGGATATTTTTCTACCAATAAACCATTCATTCATTTTGAAACTTCAAGAGGTTGTCCGTCCCATTGTCTATTCTGTTCAAGCAGCAATACTCCGCCTCAATATTACTCTTTGGAAAGAGTCAAAGCGGACCTCTTTATAATTGAAAAATCAGGGATTAGAGAAATCAGACTTCTGGACAGAACATTTAATATCCCGGAAGATAGAGCTATATCGTTGATAGAACTCTTCATAAATAGCTTTCCTAGCTTGAAATTTCACATAGAAATTGATCCTGCCAAAATATCGGAAAGGTTTTTTACCGCTATTAAGAAAGCTCCTAAAGATATGTTCCATATCGAAGCTGGAATACAATCTTTTTCGATAGAATCCTTAAAGGCTGTTAATCGCTCTCATGATCCAGAAAAGCTCAAAAAGAACCTGAAAGCTCTATGCCTGTTGCCCAATATCAAAGTACATACTGATCTTATTGCAGGATTGCCATATCATAAGGTAGATATGGCGATAAACGATTTGTATATCTTAGCTGAATTGAATCCTGATGAAATCCAGATTGAACTTTTAAAACTTCTTCCTGGCTCTCCTCTGAGAAACAGTGAAAATTTCAATATAAAATATTCTCCCTTTCCTCCATATGAAGTTCTCGAAACCCAGGATATTTCCTTTTCTGAACTCTCCTCAATAAGAATAATCTCAAGAATTTTTGATTCTTATTACAATGAAAATCAGCTTAAGATGCTTATAAGGTTTGCAATAAAAACAGATAAGGACTTTATCCATTCTTTCGCAGCTTTATTCGGCCTAGCTTTTTCGAAGAGAGAAAAACCCTCCATAAATACAAGACTTAAATTCATCCTTGACTATGCCGTTAATAGTGTACAGCTCTATGATATGGCAATTTTTACTTCCCTGCTGATGGGCATTATACCTAAAGGCAAAAAGACAATCAGATTAATCAAAGATAAAGACCTGAAGAATCTTTCACGGGAAATAATATGGCAAAATGAACACAAACTATATTCCAATATTGCCGTTGAGTGTTCTTTCGACTCTGATCCTGCCGAATTCTTCTTACACGGCAATATATCCAAAAATAAATCTTCTTCAACTTATATTTTCTATTACCCTACCCTGAGTTTTTCCAAAACTATTTCGCATTTTGAAAAAGTTATTAAAAACTAAAAATACCTATTTTGCGGATTGGAGATTGAATTTACTTCCTCTAAAATTAATTTAATAGTTCTTTAATTGCGTTCCGGTAGCTCAGAGGATAGAGCATCTGACTTCTAATCAGAGGGTCGTGGGTTCGATTCCCTCCCGGAACACCATTTTTTTGCCGTTTTTAGCCTCGAATGTACTCAAATGTCTATCTATGCCTATATTTTTAAGTAGTTCTTAAAAGTGGTACAGTGTTAAATAGCTTCTAAACACGCTATTACTGTATTCTTGTCTTCTCCTGTTATTATTGCATTAAAGATCGTTCTAAACGCACAGAATTGAAAAATCGTCTTTTTTAAAGATTTTGTCGCCGTCTTCTCTCAATCACTTTTGCATCATTTTGAGCAGCATAACCCCATTGCGATGATAGAAATGAACATTTTTAGGTTATCTATCCACTGTAGTCACAGATGAAATTTTCCTGTTCATAATTCTGCTATTCTTATTAATTAAAATTAAGAGAGTCTGCTCCTTTTCCGTCTCCTACAAAAAGCACAGCGCCGGATTCAAGGTCTCTGACTATAGTAATATATTTTTCGTTGCCCTGTGTTTTGACATACAGTTCATCAATACCGATAACCTTGACATCTTTAAGAAGGACATAGGTGAACTTTTTCTCCAGGTATCTTTTTTCGCAATCCTTGACCGTTTTCCAATCCAAGTCATAGAAGAGAGCTATGAAATACACTCAGGCAAAGAAAGAGAAAAAAGATTAATTTTTTTCATACGAGAGAGTGGGGAACAGAGAAATATTCCCATATAATGACGTTGGAAAGTGGAAAGTGGAAAGTTGAAAGTTGAAAATGGAAAATGAGTGAGAGAAGGGAGAATAATGGATAATGGAAAGTTGAAAGTTGAAAGTTGAAAGTTGAAAATGGAAAATTGATAATTGATAATTGAAAATGGATGGGTTTTTTAGAGAACTTTCAACTGCAATTAAAAGAAGCCGATGTAAAAGATCGACCCTCCGGATCTTTAATTCATCACAAATAGTTAGTTTTGCAATTAGCTCAATATATTATAAAAAAGAAGAGGAACAAAGATGTTAATGAACAAAAACACCCGGAAGAGACTAAGTTATGTAATGCTGCCTGTGATGATACTATATACGGTATTCCCGGCGACGGCCTATGGGGCAGAAGAATACACAAGAGTTGCAAACAGCGTTAGCAGCAGCCAGGCAGGAAATGGCAGCAGCTATGATATTGAAGGAGCTATCAGAGGAGCTGTAGCTGAAGCCAATGCGCTCAATAAGAATGCGCTTAAGATAGCCGCGCGACAAGGTAACCCAAATATTGAAATACTTAATTCCGGTAATCCGAGAACTTCTGTTTCAAACGGTTCGTTAGTCGGAGACGCGACGCCGTCATACTCGCCCTCGTCATCCTTTGCGGCAAACGCCGTAAACGGAGTGGGAGCGGAGGTTAATCCACAGACAGGGCAAGTGAGT
>Ga0209417_1000760_pt1 | contig 68523 bp, 56 predicted proteins | sample RifGroF2_FD_184002 | JGI IMG/M metagenome (GOLD analysis project Ga0209417, IMG submission 184002) | Groundwater microbial communities from Rifle, Colorado, USA - Groundwater F2 (SPAdes) (version 2) | ecosystem: Environmental > Aquatic > Deep subsurface > Groundwater | place: Rifle, Colorado... | reverse complement strand
CGATTCGCATAAATGCGCTTTCGGGAAATGGTACGACAGTGAAAAACGAAAAGAAGCAGCAGATATCTTTCCTGGAATAGAAAAATCTCTGGTCGACATAGAGCAATATCACAGCGACCTTCATAAGAGCGTGATAGCGATTGTCGCCGCCGTAAATAATGGGAATCGCTCCGGAGCCGTAAAGATTTATAACGACATGACCATGACTGAGCTTCACCAGGTACAGGACATTCTACGAAATATCAATGTTAATGTGGGCAACAGCATTGAATTGATTGAAAAGAAAATGCACAAGGATGCTGCCGCAATCAATGCCGGCATCATTGCGCTATCCATAATTGCGATTATTTCCGCAATCATAATGAGCATCATTCTGCCCGGGCTGATAATCGCCCCCATTAAGAGAACCATAAATATACTGAAGAACATTACGTCAGGCGAGGGCGACCTGACCAAGCGTCTGCCAATGCCTAAGAAAAACTGCTCGGCAAAGAAAAAATGCGGAAGAAAAGAATGTCCCGAATTCGGGAAGGAAGCGTCCTGCTGGGATACTGTTGGCTCAAACGCGCCGGGACAGATTCATTGTCCCTCTATACTCTCTGGAAAATTAAAAAGCTGTACCGAATGCTTCGTTATGCAGGATTCCATGCGCAATGAGGTAGATGAGCTTTCCGGATGGTTCAATACACTGATGGGCACCATAAGTGAAATAATAAGGAAAGTCAAACACGCAACGGTTGCCATTGGCGAAGTTTCGGAAAAATTCTCCTCCGTTTCGGGAGGGCTGGCTGCCAGCTCGGAAGAAATGACTGCTCAAGCACATTCCGTTGCCGGAGCAACCGAGCAAATGACATCAAATATCAGCTCCATAGCCGGAACCGCCGAAGAAATAAGCGTAAACACCCAGAACGTTTCTTCCGCTATTGAACAAATTTCCACCAGTATAGCAACCGTGGGTGCGGCGGTTGAACAAAGTCAAACAAACCTGACCCAAATAGAGACCGCCTCAGAAGGACTAGCCGTTACGGCTGAAGAAATAGCAAAAAACACTGAAGAATCCCGCTCCTCGGTTAAAGATGCCGTTCTCTCGGTAAAAAAGGCGTCTTTACAAATACAGCAACTGTCCAACGCTTCCCAGGAGATCAGCAAGGTTATTGAAGCTATTGAAGAAGTAGCCGAACAGACCAAACTTTTAGCGCTCAACGCCACAATCGAAGCCGCCAGGGCAGGAGAAGCAGGAAAAGGGTTTTCCGTCGTTGCCAATGAAGTCAGGGAACTGGCAAAGCAAACCAATTATGCAACGGCAGATATTCGCAAACGGATAGGCGCCATGCAAAGGTCGACCGAATCAACAGTAAATGATGTTGCCGCCATTGAAAAAGTCATAACTGAAGTGGACAAAGCGGCCAACACCATCGCGCTGGCAGTCGAAGGACAGAACGTCACGATAAAAGAAAACGTCAGAAACCTTATCCAGGCAAGTAATGGAGCAAGGAGAGTATCCAGCAACGTGATTGAATTAAATGCCGGAGTCCGTGAAATAGCCAGGAACGTCTCGCAGGTCGCCGATGGCGCCCATGATGTTTCTACACAATGCTCACAGGCGGTCAGCGGAGTAAAGGAAGTTTCCTCCAACATTCAGGTGGTCAGTCAAGCGGCAACGGACACCAGTGAATCGGCACAGGACGTGAATATGTCGGCGGTACAACTTTCGGAAATGGCCGTGGAACTCCAGAAACTTCTAGATCAATTTAGAGTCTGAACCTTCGGCGGCAAATACAGGGGCCCCCACGCCTGAAATAAGGTTCATCGGCAGCAGATATCCCTACATGAAAACACAATAAATAATATTTCATAGAGCCATTAGAAAAAGCCCGCATACGCGACTACATTAAAGACTCGGTTGTTCATCTTTTTTTAACGTTATCCAATTTGTGAGTGTAAATGAAAAAACAATTTTTGGGAATCGATATCGGGTCAACGACAATTAAGGCAGTGATAATGGGGCACGACGGCAAAGTCCTTCACTCGATCTACCAGAGGACAAAACCGGTCGCGTCAGCAAAGGTAACGTGTTTCGGCCGATGCGGTGGATGCGGAATGTGCAACATGGGCGCAGTCAAAAAAATCATCGATGATTTCCTGAACTCGGCTAATTTCAAACTTGAGGATATGACCTGCACAGTTGTCACAGGAAGCCAGATTGTCGAGGACACAAGCAAGTTCATCAACTACGATTTCAAAGTCAGCGAAGTTTCCGCTCATGTCGCGGGAGCAAAGCACTACTATCCCAACTGCAAGGCAATTCTCGATGTCGGCGGACAGGACAGCAAGGCAATGATCTATAACGAAGACATGCAGATGTGGACCTCAAAGATGAGCGGGATCTGTGCGGCGGGTACGGGAGCGTTTCTCGACAGCGTGGCGGTAAAACTCGGCATTCCCGTCGAAGAGCTTGCGGAAAAAGTCAATTATGATTCCGAACTGGAATTCTCATCCGTATGCGCGGTACTTAGCGCTACTTCTATAAATAAGTTCAAAAATCGCTACCCGCTGGGACAGGTAATCGGCGGCGCGTGCCGCGCACAGGCAAGGACAATCATCTCCGGTGTCGGCGAGCTACTTTTTAACTATGAAGGTGATATTATATTCCAGGGTGGCGTGGCCTACAACAGGGCAGTAGCTTACTACCTCAAGGAAATCACGGGCAACAATATAATCATCCCTGAATTTCATTCCGTCATGGGCGCACTTGGCGCGGCGGTACTGGCCCTCGAATTTTCATCAATAAAAAACAATCTAACGACTACCGACATCAAATTTGAAAAAGACAAATTCAAGTCAATTTCAATACGCGCCCAGCATACGAGGAAGGAATTCTTCGGCAAGGCAAAAGGCCCGCTCGTCTGGAGAAATCTCTTCTTCCCGACAGAGATACTCAACGCGATGGGCCTCAAGATGCTCACACTGGAGACCTATGCCGCTCTCTTCGCCAGAAACTCAAGGAAGATTAAAAAATACTTCGACATCGCGGCATACAAGGGTTTCTCCGCAGAAACCTGTTCCTTTCTCCGAGTGCTTGAAGGAGCAAAACTGCCGAAGCCCGATTTCGCGGTATCCACTTCTCAACCATGCCAGCAGGGCGAAAGGATTTTCCACGACCTTTCAAGGACTTACGGATTCACCGATAAGTTTTATTCGCTCCCAACACCGGCCTATCATGACAAAAACGCTGTGGAAATAATCGCCGCCGGCCTCGAAGAAGCCGTTGACCGCATGGAAAAGGCGCTCGACATCAAGCTTGAAAAGAGCAAACTCATAGAGGCCTGCGAATTCTCAAATCAGGCACAGGCAATAACCTCGAAATGCAACGAACTTCGCTACAACAATCCGCCCCTCATAAGAGGTGGCTGGGCAGTCTATAACTCGGTACTCTTCTCTCAGCTTTGGGGAAGAGAAGAACTCATCGCAATGCAGGACCAGTTTTATAAAGACCTGCTGGCGCAGCAGGAAATAATCGGGGACAGGGTGAAGATTGACGATACCCACAGAATACTCTGGCTGCACCTGCCGCCATTCTACGACACCAGAGTTCTCGACTACATAGAATGCGAATGCAAGGCACCTATCGTCTTCGAAGAAACCAACTTCGTCAACTGGGAACCGCTCGATGTCAGCGATCCGTACAGGTCGCTCGCGCGAAAACTTCTCACCGTAGGCTTCCTCGACCCCGCACTGAGAGTAAACTACATACGTGAAAATTCAATTCTCGGCAAATTCAACGGCTGCATACTCTACAATCACGGGTTCGGCAGATGTTCGCTAGCCGACAGCGCATTCGTAAAGCATCTCCGCGAAGAGCTTAAGAAGGTTCACCTGCCGCTTCTGCTTCTTGACGGCGACTGCATGGACCAGACCATAGATCCGTGTAGTACCTTCACAAAAATAAGCGCCTACGTGGAAGCGCTCAACGAGAAAAAGTACGGCAATATTTTCGGCAAGATAAGCGGAGCGTGAAGTAACTGGCAGGCCGAGCCTGCACAAAGCTGTTTGCTGACGCAGACTTTTAAAGAGTTTAAATTTCGCAAGTTTAAATTATAAAAGGGATTACTTGTTATGATAAAAAAAACTGCCGACTACAAATCCGAGATTAGAGAAAAAATGAGAGGCGGCGAGGGCTCTGTCAAGATTGAACATTTCTGGAGTCCCGGCACCGAACTCAGGGCAAATACCCGCCTTTTCGCGAAACTTACCCTTGCTCCGGGCTCGTCAATAGGTTTCCACAATCACGAGAACGAAGAGGAAGTCTTCGTCATACTTAAGGGAACAGCCGAGGCGGACGATAATGGAAAAACCGTCATACTTAAAACAGGCGAAACAATCCTGACCGGTAACGGAGCAGGCCACTCAATAAGAAATCCTGGTGAAGAAGACCTTGAAGTCCTTGCCGTAATCTCAAGCTACTGACCACTGGTCTTCAGGCCTCGCCCGACACTTCGTCAATACCGACAAACGTGGACGAGTTGAGTTTTGTTCATTTACCGGCAGCCAGTTCTTCAAGCTTTCGCTCATTTTTGCGGGGAGTCCCGCTTCTCTTCGAAAGATAAAGATAGCCGACGGGCACAACTATCGCCGTGAGCAAACAAGCCGCCGTGGTTCCAAAAAAGATTACAGCGCCTAGGCAGATACGACTTTCTTTGCCGGCCCCGCTCGCGAAAAGCAGAGGCAGCGCGCCGATGGCGGTTGAAAGTCCCGTCATGGCAATCGGCCGCAAGCGCAAACGCGACGCCTCAAAGACGGCCTCGGCAAATTCCATGCCGCGGTCACGGAGCTGATTGGCGAATTCCACAATCAATATACCGTTTTTGGCGGCAAGCCCGATAAGCATTATGAGCCCTATCTGGCTGTAGATGTTCAAAGTCGCGCCGAATAGTTTAAGCCCGGCCAGCGCGCCGAGAAGTCCCAGCGGAACGGTCAGCATGATGACAAAGGGGCTTGCATAGCTTTCGAACTGCGCGGCAAGCACAAGAAAAACGACCACGATTGCCAAAACAAAAACAAAGACCATAGAAGATGAGGACTCCTTGAAATCCTTAGACATTCCTTTGTAGTTAATCTTGGCGTCCTGCGGAAGTTCCTGCCGCACGGTATCCTCCATAAACTTAAGACACTCGCCAAGCGTATGACCCGGTGCTACGCTTGCGGAAATAGTTATGCTTCTCACGCGATTATAGCGTTTGAGGGTTCCGGAGTCAGCCTTTTCGACGATTTTCACCAAATTTGAAAGGGGATGGAGTTTTCCTGTTCGCAAAGAACGCACATAAATGTTCCGCATATCCGTGGGGGTCCGTCTATCCTCATCTTTCCCCTGGAGGATAACATCATACTCTTCTCCGTTGTCGGTATAGGTGGTTACCTGTTTTGAGCCGAGCATTGTTTCTAGAGTTGAGCCAATGACCTGAGCGGGAACGCCGAGCTTGTTTGCGCGTTCGCGGTCTATGACAATGCGGTTCTGCGGCATGGTCTCCTTGTAATCGGAGTCTACCCCGAGCAATCCCGGATAGTTTTTAGCTTTTCCCAGAATTTTATCACGCCATTTGATTAGCTTCTCATAGGTCGGCCCTCCGATTACAAACTGAACGGGCTGTCCGTTAAAGGAGCTTATTCCCGACGGCTGAAATGCGAAAACCCTGACACCGGGAATATTAGCGGTGTCGGCATAGAGGCGGCCGATGATATCCTTTGCCGGGGTTTTGCGTTTGTCCCAGTATGCCAAGGGTATAATGACGAGCCCGTTATTTACCGCGCCAAGTTCATTATGACTGGCGGGGACTCTTATGAGGACATTTCTGGCGGTTCCGTCTTCCAGAAGAGCCATCGGGGTTTTCTTTACCTCATCCATGTAGGAAATTGTTTTATTGAGGCCAGTGCCTTCAGGTGCTTTCATATTGAGGATTATAACCGACCTGTCCTCCTCCGGCTCAAACTCTGAAGGAACCGTGTTAAGCAGACCTGCGCCGAGTCCGCAGAAAAGGATAAATATGGCCGTGCAGATTAGTGGGTGCTTGGCAATTTTTCTGAGCAGCCTTTCGTAATAAACCTCTATGCCGCCCATGGCTTTCTCATCGAGCTTGGCAAACCAGTTGTCCTTGTCTTTGGACTTGAGAAGCCGTGAACACATGACAGGGGAAAGGGTAAGCGCGACAAGGCTTGAAAAACATACCGCGGAGACAATGGCGACCGCGAATTCGCTGAAAAGTTTTCCGGTATCGCCTTCGAGAAGACAAATTGGCATGAAAACGGCCACCAATACGAGCGTTGTCGCCACAACGGCAAAACCAACTTCGCGCGCGCCGTTGAAGGCCGCGAGCAGCGGCGGTTCACCCGACTCGACACGGCGATGAATATTCTCCAGCACCACGATCGAGTCGTCAACGACAAGCCCTATCGCAAGGACCAGCGCCAGGAGCGTGAGAAGATTTACAGAATATCCAAGAAAATAGAGGACTATGAATGAGGATATCAGCGAAATGGGAACAGTCACAGCCGGAACAATTGCGGCACGGAAACTGCCCAAAAATAAATAAATTATTCCGAACACAAGGATTCCCGAAATAATCAGTGAAAAATAAACTTCATCCACGGCAGACTGGATAAAAACAGAGTCGTCCTTGCAGATTTCCAGCATCATTCCCTTCGGAAGCGTCTTGCGTACTCCGGGAAGCATCTCTTTTATCTTATTTATCACGTTCAGAGTATTAGCTTTGGACTGCTTGTTAATTCCAATGGCTATGGCATTATTGCCATCGGCACTGAACATGTCGCGCGTGCTTGCGGGGCCTACTTCGATTTTCGCGACATCGCCAAGCCGGACAAGATGCCCGTCCTTGCCCTCGAAAAGCACAAGTTTCCGGAACTCTTCCGGTGTCTTATAGAGCCTCTCTAGCCGCATCACAAATTCCCTGTCCTTTGATTCGAGGCGCCCTGCAGGAAGCTCAATATTTTCCGACTTAAGAGCTGCCTCGACATCGGCAGAGCTGAGGTTATGCGCGGCGAGCGCCTTGCGGTCGAGCCATATACGCATCGAATAACGCTTTTCTCCGAATACCCTCACTTCAGAAACACCATCAACAACGGAAAAAATATCCACGAGATTGCGGTCGGCGTAATCCGTAAGCTGCATCGTGCTCATATCGGGATGGTAGAGGCTCATGTACATTACGGACATGCCGCCGGTATCCCTCTTGTATATCCTGGGAGAGTCCGCCTCAGCCGGAAGTCTCGAGTTTACCCGGCCGACCTTGTCCCTCACGTCGTTCGCGGCCTCTTCAATGTTCACATTGGTATTAAACTCAAGCGTAACGTTGGACATTCCGTCTTCGCTACTGGAGTCTATTGTCTTAAGCCCGGATATCCCCGAAACGCTGTCCTCTATTATCTGCGTAACCTTCGTCTCAACAACGTTCGCCGATGCCCCCGTATATTCCGTCTTGATAGAAACGATTGGAGAATCTATATCAGGATATTCGCGCAAGGGCAGCCGCTGGTAGCATATTATCCCGAAAACGATTAACAGGAGACTTATGACCGTCGCGAAAACCGGACGCTTGACTGAAACATCAGAAAGTATCATGACTTCGTCGCTCCCGCTTCAGAGGAAGTTCTTACAGGCTGTTCGTTATTCACCTTGTCAAGTCCCTCGGTTACTATCATCTCCCCTTCCTTCAGTCCGCTTTTCACCTCGATATTTCCGAAGTTGCGGAAGCCTATTACAATCATCCTCTTTTTCGCTGTCATGTCTTTGCCGACAACATATACGAAGTGCTTTTCTCCGTAGGAAAGCAGTGCTTTTTCAGGGATGGAGATAGATTCCCTCGGATTACTTATAATCTCTATATTCATAAGCATTCCCGGCTTGATAAGATAGCTTGGATTCTCGAATTCCGCCTGAACCGTCACCGCCCTCGTCTCCGGATCAACCCTTGAATCGACAATGCTGATCTTTCCGCTGAACTTCTTATCAGGGTATGCGGCGCATCCGGCCTCTACAGTCATTCCCCTCCTCAGCGCGGCGATAAAAGTCTCCGGTACCGTAAAGGATAGTTTTATCACGGAAAGATCGTCGAGAGTGGTGATTATCGTTCCTGCCGTAATCAACGTGCCGGGGCTTACCTGCCGTATGCCTGTAAACCCTGAAAACGGCGCCGTTATCCGGCGTTTTTTAATTCTTGCCTCAACGGCGTCAAGCCTCGCCTGGGCGGCCCTCAACTCATAGGACTGCTTGTCGAATTCCGTTTGAGAGACGACCTTCTTATCGTAGAGCTTCCGAGCTATTTTGTACTCGCGGGCCTCGTCCTCCATAAGTAAACGGATCTCAGCAAGTTCGGCAAGTTCAGCGGTCTGCTCGAGTGAAACAAGGAGTTTATCTTTCTCGACGCGCTCGCCTTCTTTGAATTGGATCTTGTCCACAAACTCCGTCACGGAAGCCGTAACATTTATAGACTCTCTGGCGTTGGCCGTGCCGATTGCTTCGATGCGGTCTTCAAATTTTTTCTTACTGACCTTGGTAAGTTCCACCAGCGGAACCCCCGGCTCTTTCCTCTGCTTTTTAGCTCCCGCCATGTTCATGAAATAGTATATTCCATAAGCGAGTGCCAGGCTCAGCATCAAGACTAAAATAAATTTTATCACACTCATTCAATCCTCCATTTCAGATAATCTATTTTTTATCGGGAAAAACCATGTTTGAGTTCTTCCCGAAACCATTCATAAAAATATCCGCCAGCATCTTTATCGGCGGCATATCTGTTTCATTGCCCCCGAACATGTGGTCTCTTGTCCGCATCATGCCGAGAAAGAAATTGGCCTGGACGCTCAGTTCGATATCCTTGCGCACGGGACCTTTGGCGAGTATTTCTTCAATTGCCGACTGCAGTTTACGCCTGTGGACGTTGAATTCTTCCCGGCGCTTTTCCCTGAATGCGCTGAGACGCATTTCGTGTTCGCCTGTCGCCCTGAAGAGCGCATGACGCCCGAGAAAGAAACGGCTTATTTCGTTGCAGACTTTTTCCAGCAGCTCGTCAAAAGATATATCTTCCAGTTTCGTGTAGTTGCGGATAAGCTCGCAGAGCTCGTCGTGTCCGCGCAGAGCCAGCTGGAAGACAAGATCGTCCTTGTCTTTGAAATACAGATATATAGTCCCCTTGCCGACCTTAGCTTCTTTTGCCACAAGGTCTAGAGTCATCTCGTGATAACGCTTGTTCTTAAACAGCTTTTCAGCGGCGTCGAGTATCTGCGCCCTTTTGTCTTTTCGCGGCATAAAACGGCTCCTTACAAAACTGACCAGTCAGTTCTACTTTAACCGTAGCCCCGTGAAAAATCAAGCCGTTTCGCCAGAATTAACTGTAAAGTTTCCGCAAGAACATAATCTCAAACTTTGGATTAGAGATGAACTTCCTTAGTTCCCCAGCCGGCCTCTGTATAATCTAATTTTAATCCGCACAATTTCATCGCAATACTATTGAGATGAGATGTAAAGTCTTTGCTGGGTTCGGATTCCCACATCACATTTGCGCTATTCCACAGCATATAAGGATGCTGGACCAAACTATTCCATGTTGTCGCCAATACTCCTTTTAGTTCAAGCTTCTTAGCGGATGCGCAGAGCGATTTAATATTATGATAATTGTCCCATGGTGCGGGCACTACTTCAAAGCCGTTATCCATAAAAAACTTAAAAGAATCTTCTTGAGAGTCGCAGATATTATACTGCCAGTCCGCAATTATAAAGTCTCTGGAAAGTATTTTTATGGCACCTTTTGTCTTTGTTCCGAAGGCGCTGAAAGGCTTGGGGAATTTTTGAGGATCCAGCAGCTGATCCCCCCATATTATTGGTCTTATTCCCTGTTCTTTAAGTTCGTCATTGATAGTGTTAAGATACCCTGCCAGCAACTGACCGGGCTCATGACCAGAACAGTCGTCACATGACGCAAAAGAATATGCCTCATCACATCCCAGAAAAAAATAATCCATTTTATTTATGCTTCCGAAGAACTCAATCAGTTCTGTACGAATATTCTTAAGTAGTTTATGAGTATGGGGGTTGGAAAGACACCAGGTCCATCCATCAAATTCGAAGAGCGGAGCCAGTTTGGGATTTTGATTCAGGATCGTATGCCGACCGCATAACGATCTGGCACCTGCGGCGTGCCCCAGGTGGTTAAACATCGGTATTATTTCCGCGCCCATATTGTGGATAGTGCGCAGAAGATGTGCGACCGATTTCTTATCGAAGGCTTGAGGCCAAGCCAATTCTGGACGTGAATCTAATTTCAGCATCCCCCAAAATTCCACTACAATATGTGAAAACTTTAGAAATGCGCTTAATTTTAATAGCTTTTCCAACATGGGCAATGAGGTTTCAGGGAAAACACAAAAATGGATACCCCTGAATTTAAGGGAAGGACTGTCGGCAATTTCAACATGGGGCAATCGCACATTTTCCAGTTCAAGAGTATTATTGTTGGGATGCAGCAGTTGAAGAAATGTAAACCACGCATATAGCAGATTCTTTTCATTTACGGCAATTCCAGCCACTCCGTTACTGTCGACATTTAAAGAATAATCCTGCTTTAAATCCGGTATATTCCCTCCAATTATTGAGAAACTGTGAACCGGCAGTCCGCCATCCTCTATAATTTCTAAAACACCCTGTCCGTAACAAAAATTGCGCCAGGTCTCCTCCATCGCTTCCTGCGTTGCCTTTGAGCTGCCGGTTCCGATTTTAACTTTTGTCCGTAGCGGCAATTGCAATGTACCTTCTCCCCAACTCGTAAAAGACGGCTTGGGATATAAGACTCTACGCTCTTTTGAAGGATTCATACCTGTTCTCCAATTTTATATTGCTAGTTTATTTCCGCTTATTCAGCGGACACCTGAATCATCAATGCTTATAGTTGGTCGAATCTATTTTGAGTTTTTCAATCTTGTAGTGGAGAATCCTGGGGGTACTCCCGAGACTCCGGGCCGCTGCCGCGACATTTCCGCGGTTTATCTTGAGGGCGTCTACAATCAACTCCCTTTCATAAGAAGCCACCATAAGGTCAAGGCTCGCGCCTTCGCGCGGAAGAAGTGCGGTACCGGTCGCCTGCGCCGTCTGGAGCGAAGGAGGAAGACTGTACCCATGAATGACTTCATCGCCTGACGTGAGGACCGCACGCTCAATGCAGTTCTCAAGTTCGCGCACATTTCCAGGCCAATGATACATCATCATCATATTTATCGCGGGCGTAGATATCCTGCGAATGCCCTTTTTATACAACTTGTTGAATTTGTCGAGAAAATGATCGGCCAGCAGAATGATATCGGACTTTCTTTCAGCGAGGCGCGGCAGATGTATCGGAAAAACATTCAGCCTGTAGTAGAGGTCTTCGCGAAAACGGTTTTTCGCCATCTCCTCTTCAAGATCGCGGCTAGTCGCGGCGAGAACACGGACATCAACCGTTATGGATTCGTGTCCCCCTACCCTTTCAAAGGTTTTCTCCTGAAGAAATCTCAGCAGCTTGACCTGGACTGGAAGCGCTATATCACCTATTTCGTCGAGAAAAAGCGTGCCGCCGTGAGCCGCCTCGAAACGGCCTTTCCTCTGAAACGACGCACCGGTAAAAGAACCCTTTTCGTGACCAAAAAGCTCGCTTTCAATAAGGGTTTCCGGCAAGGCCGCGCAATTGACGGCGATAAAAGATTTGCCGCGCCGGGGACTTGCCTGATGAATCGCACGGGCCACAAGTTCTTTGCCTGTGCCGGATTCGCCCCTTATGAGAACAGTCGCCGAACTTTCGGCAACTTGCGAAATCATTGCGTAAACGGCCTGCATCCCGCTGCAACGGCCTATTATACTGGCCGGCTGAAATTTCTCTTCAAGTTCGAGCTTAAGCCGCTTATTCTCCTCAAGTAGCTTTGTGCGCTCTTCGACCTCATCACGAATTGCTGCCACTGCATCGGCGAGGATGTTTGACACCGTCTCAAGGAGTTCCTGATCTTGGACAAGATTAGTTTCGGAGGTAACATGCCGGTCAATACTGAGAGTACCTATCACCTGGTCCCTGCATATCACGGGAACGCAGATGAACGCAAGGTTCTTCGCTTTTCCTCTGGTCTTGGTTTTATTGAGGAAAGACGGCTCCTGGGAAACATCTGGAATGACTTTGGGTTTCCCGCTTTTGGCAACCTTCCCGGTAATACCTTCGCCTATTTTGTAGTGGCCTCGCTTTATTTCCTCATCGCTGAGTCCGTGCGAGGCTTCAATCTCAAGGGCATCTCCCCTGACCAGGGTAATTGTCCCGTGTTCAAGACCCATTTCCGTATAAAGGATATCCAGCACTTCATGCAGAAGCGCGGATACATTTCGCTCCCTTACAATGACATGGCTGATCTGATTAATCACAGCCATCTCCCTGCCTATTTTTTTCTGCTGGGGCATTTTACTCCAGTCGCGCTTCCGGGTTATTTGAGAACGGACGCGTCCCGGAAATATAGCTCAATCCCCGCCAACTACAAAGCTGGCTTCGTAGTTTATTTTGTCGGAAGGCAAGCCGACAAAGACATTCTGCTCGGGCTGGGGAGCGGAGGGAGAAAGCAGCTTGAAACCGGACGCTCCGCAACTTTTAACAAGCTTCACGAGCTGAAGCTTTGTAAGCTCAAAATGGGCCTTCAGCACATCTCCGTCCGGGCCGGGACTATAATCCACCTTCTCAATTCCGGCCTTGCTAACGATTTCCTTGAGAACGGCTTCAGCCGACGCGGTATCGCTGACAAGCCATACCTGGGTAAGATTTTCCGGAATAACCGCACCTTGTTCAGGTCCGGCAGGCGACTGAGTAAAAGGCTTTTTGGGCTCTTTGAAACTCACAGGCGCGAAGTCATTGAAAGAGACCGCCCCCGGGACTCCATTCTTCAACTCCATTGTGCTGGAATTTTCCGCTATCAGCGGGCGGTTGTTTTTTCCATGGCTCTTTCTCGCGGACCACGGGTAAACAGTGTAAAGAACGACCGCCGCGCAGAAAAGCAGACCAGCCGCCATCCGGAACACAAACGACGGAAAAAATATTGAAGAAACCGATCGCCGCGCTTCCTTCTGTTCTTCCACGTAAATCTTGGCATGAACGCGTCTTTTTATACGTGCATTGATATTTTCAGGCACTGACGCGGCAAGAGCATCCTTCATGGCCGTATCGGCAAGTCTGTATGATTCAAGAAGCGCCAGGCATTCGGGACACGATCTTATATGCACCGCATCCGTACTTTCAGGAGGAAGTTCGCCGTCCAGAAAGGCGCTCACGGCCTCGCGGCCCGGACACTTCGACGTTACGACTGTGCCATTATGCTCTTTCATTTTCAAGCCTCCCGCGCAGGGATGTCCTTTCTGTTTAGCTTCTGAATCATATTTTTCAGCATTTCCCTGCCTCTTGCTATCCTCGACTTTACCGTACCTATATTGCAGCTGAGGGTCTCGGCTATCTTCTCATACGAAAACTCGTTTACATGCCTCATCACGAGGGTTTCACGGATAGTTTCGGGCAGCTTTTCGAGACACTCCATAATATCGCCTTCTGTCTCGGCGACTTCCAGAATGCAGTCCGGCTCCATGGAATTATCGGGCAGTTCAATTTCCTCGCCCTGACCAAAATCGCCGGATGTATTGTCTCTCGTCAAGCTCATATTAAGTTCCTGGCCCCTTCGCCTGTTCCAGTGGTACTTGTTCCGCGCGAGGTTCACAACTATCCGGTAAATCCACGTCTCGAAACTCGCATCACCCCGAAAACTTCCGAGCGCGTTGTAAGCTCTTATAAAAGCGTCCTGAACAACTTCTTCAGCGTCCTCTTTGCTTGACAGGAGCCCATACGCCGCCTGATAAAGCCTTGAGCTGTGCCGTTCGATCAATTCATCGAACGCCTCATGCGCACCCTTCTTGAACTCCTCTATTAACGCTGTATCCGAACTATCTTTTAAATCCATTGATTATTGACAAGCCTTCCTCAAAAAAGTTCAATGCTTTCTAAAAATACCGGAAAGATTTTTCATTTCCAGAGCCAATATGAAAATATCTGGAAGAGAGAAGGATTTTACAGAGTAAAAAAAACGTGCCGCCCGTAAGCCAAGCGAACTTTCCGCCTCAGAGATTGTACAGGCTCCGCCCTGTCAATATTCCACGTTGGTTTCTGGGTCTATGAGGCGGAACTCTTCCTGGTGGATGTGTTCGTCGGCCCGGAATGAAAGATTTTTGCCATATTTTTCTTCAAGCTCCATGAGGATAAAAGCATCCTCGTTCTTGAGACGGGCGAGTACGGATGGATGGATAATCATCCTTACGGAAAGATTTTTGTTCGAGCTGTAGCGCTTGAGAATTTCATTAAGGCGCCGTTGGATTTCCACACTCATGGTCAAGACAGATTTTATTCTGCCGGTACCGGTACAATACGGACACGGGATGAACAGAGCATCCTTCAGGCTTTCGTGTTCACGCTGACGCGTCATCTCCATAAGTCCCAGCTTGCTGACGGGAAGAATCTTTGACTTCGCCTTGTCGTCCTTGACGTATCTTACCATGTGCTTGTAGACAGCTTCCCTGTCGGAGGATGAGCGCATGTCGATAAAGTCTATAACCACAAGTCCGCCGATATTTCTGAGCCTGAGCTGACGCGCGACTTCTTCAGCGGCTTCAAGGTTGGTCTGAAGAATTGCTTCGGGCTGTTCCTTTCCGCGCATCCTGCCCTTGCCGGTATTGACGTCTATGGCTATCAGTGCTTCCGTTTCGTCGATACATATATAACCGCCGCTCGGGAGCGAAACTTCGCGCTTAAAAATATTGGATATCTGCTGGGTTATGGAATAGTGATCGAAGATGGGTAAGGCCTTGTTGTGGAGTTTTACGCGCCCTGACATGCTTTTCGAGAGAAAGCGGCTGAGCAACCTTCTGAGTTCTGTGGCGGCCGCTTCGTTATCGACAACTATTTCGTCTATATCCTCGGTCAGGAAGTCTCTGACAGTCCTTTCTATCAGAGACGGCTCCTGGTAGACAATTGATGGTGCCTTTGGATTTTCGAGTTTTTCTTCGACCCTGTGCCAGTAGTCGAGCAACATCTCGAGGTCTCTTTTGAAGTAAATGCTTTTCCTGCTCTCGCCGACGGTTCGGCAAATAAGGCCCATGCCCTCCGGCAAATCAAGTTCGAGTAGTATTTTCTTGAGACGTTCGCGCTCTTTTCTGTCCTCTATTTTCGAGGAAAGCCCAATATGGTCAGAGTAGGGCAGCAGAACGAGATAGCGGCCCGGAAGTGTCAGATTTGTCGTTACACGTGCGCCCTTTGTCCCTATCGGGCCTTTGGTTACCTGTACGAGGACTTCGGAACCTGCCGGAAAAAGTGACGGGATATTGTTGATTGTGAGTTTCTTCCTGAGCTTCCTGGTCTTCTCAAGTTCACGGGCGACGGACGGCTTCTGCCCCAGGAACCTTCTTATTTTCTCGGAAAAGGTGTTTCTCTTTTTTTCGTCCTTCTCCTTTTTCTCTCTTATTATCTGGTCGGCCATTTCGTATGACGCCGGAAGCATGTCCCAATAGTGCAGAAAGGCATTTTTTTCCGCGCCGATATCGATAAAGGCCGCCTGGAGCGACTGTTCAAGATTTGCTATTTTCCCAAGGTAGAACGAGCCTACGCTCGCGCCATCATGAGGCCTTTCGATCTCATATTCCTCAAGTTTCCCATTATGGAGGAAAGCCACCCTTGTTTCGAGTTTTTCACAATTAAGTATTATTTGTTTAACGCTTGGTTTTTCCATTAATCTCTCATCATTTAAAGTTTTTGTTTTAGTGCGGATCCTTTTTCGAGCGGACAGCCTCTTATGAATTCTGCTCCGCTCATCTCGTTCTTTCCCTGAGGCACGACTTTCAGCAGCCTCAGTGCGCCGGAACCACAGGCGATTACCCATTCTTTCTTGTCGGCGGCGATGACCTCGCCCGGAAGCCCGGAAAGCCCCTCCGCCACTTCGCAGGAACTTATCCTGACGATTGACTCCCTGGATGATGTTTTAAGTAGGAAAGATACCCCGGGCCATGGGTGGTAGGCTCTGGACTTTCTTTCAATTTCATCAGCCGGACGCGCCCAGTCGATAAGCCCGTCCTTTTTTAAAATTTTACCTGAATATGACGCTCGCGAATTTTCCTGAGGCGCGGTGCTGAGCCGCCCTTTGTAAATATTGTACAGGACAGTTCCCATATGTTCCGCCGCTAGAACTCCGAGCGTTTTTTCAAGCGATTCGGCGTTTTCCTTTCCTGAAAGCGGCATTTTGAACGAACAGTACACAGGGCCGGTATCGAGGCCCTTGTCCATCTTCATGAAGGATACGCCCGTTTCCGTGTCACCGTTCAATATTGCCGACGCAATCGGTGAGGCGCCCCGGTATTTCGGAAGTAGTGAAGCATGTACATTGACGCATCCCGCGGCGGGCAGCGAGAGAATTTCCTGCTTCAGTATCTGCCCGAACGAAACGACCAGAACTATATCAACCGCCTTTTTCCTGAGGTTTTCGAGAAAGTCCGAAGAGTTCACGGAACTTATTTTCTCGACGGAAACCGAATTTCCCGCACACCATGCGCCGAGCGGAGACGGCGACGGCTTACGATTGCGACCTGACGGCTTGTCCGGCTGAGTCCCTGTTCCGACAATCTCCAGATACGGTGATTTCAAAGCCGCTTCCAGCACGGGAACGGATATCATTCCCGCCCCAAGAAAATATACCTTTGCTTTTTCTGTCATGTTCCGGATTTCTGTAACACCAATCTTTTAATTGCCTGTTTTATTCTATAGCGCCATATTAATCTAAGGCCATTGCGCTATATTTCCAATCAATAATATAAAAGAGGGCCCTTAATAAAAATGACTATAGACCTTTCAGAAAAACAAAGAATCGCGATTGCAATAGGCGCAAACACAGGGGACATATCCGCCAATTTCCGCATAACCCTCAAAGAACTTGAAGCCGGAGGAGTCGGCAACATCAGAACCTCAAAGTTCTACAGAACGGCGCCGGTAGACTGCCCGCCCGACTCTCAGGACTTCATAAACGGAGCACTCATCGGCACCTGGGGCGGCTCGCCAGAAAAACTCTTGGAACTATGTAAAAACATCGAAGAAGCCGCAGGACGTCCCAGTATCCATGAGAAATCTTCCTCCAGACCCCTCGATCTGGACATAATTTTTTTCGGAAACAAGATTCACAGAAGCGAGAACCTGACGATTCCGCACAAAGAGGCCGCCAAAAGACTTTTTGTCCTTGTACCGCTCGCCGATGTCGCCGGGGGCTGGCTCTTCCCAGGCAAAAATCTGAGCGTCAAGAACATCCTTGACAATCTCGCATCCGCCGACCGCTCTGCCTACATATCAATAATATCTTCCGTCGTAACCCTGGAATAGCAATTATATCAATATAGAGCAACAATTTGATAAAGAGAGGCAATCTTAAGCTTAAATCGAGTATTCCAATTGTGATAAAAAAGAGTAAAATATAAAGAAGAAGGAAATAATCATCACAAGGGAAGCTTGAAATGGATAGAAAATTTTATCTGGAACTCGCGGCGCAGGGACTCAGCATGCCCATAGGCACAGACCTGATCCTTAAAGAAAAAGACGACCACGAAACGCGGCTCCTCGACGGAAAACTGCTCGGAGAAGTGATAGTCGAAGCCGCAAACCGCTTCAAAACCCCTCTCGCCTTCCCCCTCATGGACCTCGCCGTCGAAAAAGAATGGATGCTCTCAATAGCCGGAGTACCCGCCAATGAAATAGAAACCTATCACTTTAATTCATGCCCCGGCGAAGCCCTGACAGAAAAGATCAAGTCCGGACTTAAAGGCGCACCAACCCAGAGAATAAAGGCGAACTGCGACGCGATAAGACATGTGGCAAAAGAAGGCCGCCTCCTTCCGGTCGGAATGTCGATAGGCCCGTTTTCACTGATGACGAAACTCGTCTCCGACCCTATCACCGGAGTATACCTCGCAGGCATGGGCACAAGCCCGGAGGACGACCCGGAAGTCAATCTCATCGAAACCGCCCTGGAAATCTCTACAACCGCTATTTTAGATTCAATACGTCTCCAGATTGAAGCCGGCGCAAAGGCTATATGCCTCTGTGAGCCTGCGGCGAACCTGGTCTATCTTTCGCCGAAACAACTCGAGGACGGCTCGGACATCTTCGAACGCTACGTAATGAAATATAATAAAATAATAAGAAACTTTCTTGCGGAGACGGATACCGATCTTATTTTCCACGACTGCGGGGAACTTACCGACGGTATGCTTTTGGACTTCAACGTCCTCGATTCCGCGATAATGAGCCTGGGCAGTTCGAGAACATTGTGGAAAGACGCAGAACTTCTCTCTAAAAACACCGTCCTTTTCGGAAATCTGCCGTCAAAGAAGTTTTACTCCGACAAGGACGTGCCAGAATCAATGGTCCGCTCCATGTCCGAGGAATTGCGTAAGAAAATGAAAGAGGCAAATCATCCATTTATTCTCGGCTCTGAATGTGATGTCCTTTCCGTCCCCGGCGCCCGCGAAACGATTCTTTCAAAAGTAAATGTCATCGTGGAAACGTCCTCATAAAAGCTCGCCGGACATGAAGGAGTTTTACCCACATAGGTCCGGCACTATCGTTTATTTTTTCATTAATTTTTGAGGCAGCCAGCGCTTTTCCCATTCTACAGTATCATATTCTTGCAGAATTTTTTCTGATTCAACAGGGTTCCACCCGCCTTCTGCTGTCGCCGCGAAAACACCCAGTTCACGACGTTTCGTAATCATATCGAACTTCTCATGATTTTTCTTCCATATCCCAGTATTCACTTTAAAAGTATTATGCAATGAAAAAGCGGTTCCCATTATTCCCAGACAGTCTAGAGCAGCAGCATCTCGCGAAACATTGTATATGTTGTCATTCCTGAACCAGGTAGTGGCTATGACATCAAATCCATTCTGTCTAAACCAGGAAATGCTAGGATAGAACTTTGGAGGACTACCCGATACAGGCCACCCATAATGCCAATCTCCGATAATTATATTTTTATCAAGGTATTTTATTGCTGTATGGGTATTCATCGGAGGTCCGCCGTGATTCTCGTAGAAGTATGGAAACTGCAAATGACTCAAAAGCATGTCGCCCCAAATTATAGTTCTGCAGTTTTTTTCTTGCAGATGCCGGTTCAGGTTGTTGAAATAGCCAGCGAATAGCTCCCCCTTATCAATATCCTTAGAGAGGGAAGTACAAAAATCCCAATGTTCGTCACCACCGACAAAAAAGTATTCCGGTTTGTCAAACAGAATATATGTCTCATCAATGCACTCCATTATCATTGCTGGAACCTTGGGGTTAAGTATATTCAACCCTTCACTGAGTTCACCTTCTCCAAGTTCAGGCCTTTTTTGTTCCGCAAGTTTTTTCTTCTGGTTGGAGTTGAATTTTTCTTTCCATAAACCCTGACCTATATCATTTTTTCTTTCCAAAATATCAGCATTCTTTTCTAAAGTTTCCTTCGACTGACCAAGCATAAACTTCCCAAAGCTCTCGAAGTCGGGAATCAGCTTCAGTCCGTGGTATTTTCCTTTTTGAATCAGGCGCTTTATGTCTTCATAATTAAAAAAGGGCTCCGGGCGGAATTCCGGATGACAGCGCAATTCTGTATAAGGCGAGAAATCAAGACAGACATAGTTATATTTATATCTGGCAAGTCTTTTAAAAACCCAATAATAAAAATCCAGAGTTTTTTCTTTGGAATCCATTTCCATAAATTTTCCTGGTCTTAGAATAATTAAAAACCAGCGCTCCTTAAGCCCAGGGAAGTCTTTCACCGTTAAAACAGGGTATTTTCCCCCGTGCGTTTGTTCTGCTATCTGAAGAAAGGTTTGAATACCAAAGCGGAGCCCGGCCAAATCAAAAGCCTTTATTCTTACTGAGGCATCTCCGGTTTCAAGGCTGTAGGCCTGTGGGCGCGCCGGACAAGCAGGCATACGGCTGAAATCTTTTCCGGCAGGAGCCAGGACAAGGCTGAAATCTTTATTATCAGATGCCCTGACTGTAATGTTCAGTTGAGAATTCAGAATGTCACTCAATTGATCTTTCAAATAGTTTGCGCAATCTATATCACTACTCGTTACAGTAATATCAGTCGGCAGTTCAAAAAATTCATCTTTAACTTCCATATATTTGGGGGCCGGCACTACCCTCAAGTCGGATGTCGCACCTGTTTCATCTGCAAAAATCATTGCGGCAAACGAAAAAAATATGATTACAGTTATCGAGAACGGCGTTATTGACAGCAGTTTCATCATTTCTCCTTTTACGATTAATAAGTCATGAATAATTATGTGACATGCGCCACAATACGCAAGAAAATTATTTACCCCGGCCTCCTCATATATTTAATTTTATTCATCAATATAATTCCGATACCCGTACCCAAACCATTTATTATTACCATTCAGAGCTAGAGTTGATGTTGAATAAAGAAGTTCACTCTGAAGTTTCAGTTCAACGTGCGAATCACAAAAAAGTACATTTGCTCCATTACGATGCATGTTACCGGGATAGCTGTCAGAAATATGATAACTGACTAGCGCATTCCGTTGCGGGTCTGAATCTGGCGCAAAGTCCATGTTGTCTGAAAGCATAGTTATACTTGAAGGGTTTTTGATCCTGGTAGCTTTATTGCCTGCTGAATATAATCCACCATATCCCTCATCCTTATACCTGGCAGAAAGGTAACAAGTATTATATCCGTATGAAACATTTGCGGCACTAAAAACCTGTGCTTTGTCCTTAGTTTGAGGACATGTCAGCAAGTCTGGCATATATGTGGCAGTTTTCCATTCTATGCCTGCGATATCCAACATTCTGACGTACCAGTATGTTGAATTATAATATGGGGTATAATTGTTATATGGAAATATTTCATTTGAATCAGACAAATACATCACAAAACAATTACCAAGTTGCTTAAGCTTATTAGCGCATGCGATCCTGTTCGTATTTTCTTTAGCCTTTTTTAATGCCGGCAAGAGCAGTGCAACCATAATTGCGATAATGGCTATAACAATTATGAGCTCTCCCATTGTGAAGCTAAAAATGCTTCTCTTGAAATTTATTCTCCCTAGTGCCATTATATACTCCTGTAAGTTTACTATTTTGCTGTTTTGGTAATAGTCTATATTACAAAGGATAGTTACATAGCGCAAATAAGTAAATGTTATATATGGTGTAAATTGGGGTAAATATGGTACATAGTATGAAGAATGCAGGATAAAGCACTTTCTGGCTATAGGTAGAAAAATGATTTTAGATTATTATTTAAAAAGAAGGCGTATACAAAAAATCACATCCATCTATGATCCGATGGAATCTTTTTCTGCTGGATATGTCCATGGTAAAGTGACTCATAAGAACGCTATTGACATACGCTTTGACTGCTTTGTTATTCTCTATTTAATCAAAGGAAACGGATCATTTGTCGACCATAAAGGCATTGAACATCAACTAATTCCCGGCTCACTGGCATTAAGGCATCCCGGTAAAAAAACGACATTAAGGCGTGACAACCCTGAAGAATGGGTTGAATTCGCGATGAGATTCCCCGCCAGCCTCTATTCGGCAATGGTAAAAACAGAAATGATAAACAGTGATCTTACCACCGCTGAAATTCCCCTTAGAGACATGCAGGAAAAAGTGGATTCCTTTTATGACTTTCTGAAAAATCACAGCGTCCGTTCCGGAGCTCCTGAAACTCTGCTGAAAGCACAGGAACTGATTGTTGATTTTTACACTAAAGCCGCACAGAACAACTCAACTGAAAAGACGTCTTCATTCACTGAAAAAGCATGCAGACTTCTTGAGGAAAACCTTGAAAGCAAAATATCACTTGAGAAAATCGCACGAAAAACCGGAATGACCTACGAGACATTCCGGAAACGCTTCAAGGAGGAACTCAACGACTCACCAATGGATTACAGGATAAAAGCAAGGATAAGCAAGGCAAGGCATCTTCTCGCGGAACCAGACATGAGACTTAAGGAAATAGCCTCTATTCTCGGGTATCCTGACGTTTCAGACTTCAGCCGCCAGTTCAAAAAATTCACAGGCCTTTCGCCGCAGAAGTACAAGAAGCAGGTAAAATAGAAATCACATGTCCTGTAAGCAGAGCGAAAACAGGACTTATAAAGTCGCTTCGCGACCTATTTTCTTTCGAAAAGTTCTCTGATTTTGGCGCCTGTCTTTTCAACAAGGTGACCGCCGAGGGCTGCTGCTCAGAGGGGAATGTTCGCCTTCACTTTCATATTCCGGTATTTTGCGGGGGAGACCCCGTAGTATTGACGAAAGATTTTGTAGAAGCGGCTCAGGCTCTTGAAACCAAGGTCGGACGCTATTGAAAATACTTTCTCCTCGGAATCCGAAAGAATTTTTGCCGAATAATTTATCCTTAGTTCGTTCACGAACTCAGTCGGGGTCTTGTTCATATATTTTCTAAAGCACTTGCAGAGATGTTCCGGGGTCTTTCCGGCAAGCAGATAAAGAGTGCCAAGCCCGCGCATGAGGTTTTCCGGCTTCCTCATTTCAGAACAAAGTTTTTCGAACCACTCTGGAATTTCCTTGCGCATGGCGGAAGGGAGTTCTTCATCTCTCATCAGAAAATAGCGGGTAAATAGTTCCGCGATAAGGGCCTTTATTTTCATTCTCGCCCTTTCGGGGAAACGTATCTGTTCTGAATTTATCTCCAGAAGAAGGCGGCCCAGCTTTTCGCCGTCAGGGACAGAGATACGGCATACGGGGGAAAGTACAGGCGCGGTGAACGCCATCATGAAGTAGTCGTTTTCGAGATAGCGGCTGAAATCAAGCAGCATCTCCAGTCTGTAGGCGAGGTTCACTATTTCGCAGGGTTTGTCTCCGCCAACCTCGAAGCGGTGCGAATCGGAGGGTCTTATAAAAACCAGCGAACCTGCGTCCAGCGACTGCTTTTCGCCGTTGACATAGTGGAATATCGAACCGCTCAGGACAATAAATATCTCGGCGAAGTCATGCGAATGAAGGGCCGTGCCGCCGGATATATAGTGATAGTTTATATCGCCTGTTCTAAGGGTATATGACTTTGACCTGCTCTCTTTCTGGATAAGGTGAAACGAGACGCCGGCCCCGGCTTTTGCGGACAAATGTTCCTCTTTACTGAGCTCGAGCGGTTTCAAACAAAATGCCTCCAATCGTACAAATGATAAAATAAAGCAAGTTTTTGATAAAATATAGTAAGAACTGCCAATGTCAAGCTATTGACTATACGATAAAATACAGCAAGATATAGGTATGACATTAAAACAAATGAAATAAAGGGGTATTTAAAATGTCAAAGAACCAGGAACTTTACGACGGGATTATGAAGGGCAACCGGAACAAGGTTATCGAAATCGTCCAGAAGTCGGTGACAGAAGAAGTGAATGTGGAGGAAATCCTCAATGACTCAATGATCCCCGCAATGCGCGAGATGGGCGACAGATTCTCGAGGAACGAAGTATATGTCCCCGAAATGCTCATAGCCGCACGCGCCATGCAGGCAGGGCTTTCGCTCATCGAACCGGCACTGACGAAGAGCGGGCACAAATCGCTCGGCAAGGTCTGTATCGGAACAGTGAAGGGTGACCTTCACGATATCGGCAAGAACCTTGTGGCAATCATGCTCAAGGGAGCAGGCTACGAAGTCGATGACCTCGGAGTGAACTGCGATGTTGAAAAATTCAGGGCTTCCGTAGATAGAGGATCAAAGGTCATCCTTTGCAGCGCACTCCTGACGACTACCATGCCTTACATGAAAGACGTAGTATCATCCATCAAAGGTTCCGCCGCAAAAGTCGTCATAGGCGGCGCTCCGGTGACACAGGATTACGCGAACCAGATAGGTGCGGACGGTTATGGCTCCGACGCCAATGACGCCGTTAAAATGGTTGATTCGCTTCTCGGAGTAAAGGCATAAGCGCTTTCTCTTTCATTTAAGAGGCCATGCGATGAGCGTCCTCCATATAAAATGCGGAAATATTTCCAAGTCCCTGGAAATTACTGGAGAAATTCCCATCTCAAAATTTCTCCAGAAGGCAGGAATTCCCCTGGACACAAGGTGTTCCGGTAACGGTACCTGCGGAAAATGCGAAGTTATCGTTACAAAAGGCTCATTCCTGAGAGACGGCAAACTGTTTCAGGCGGTTGAGGAAAAACCGCTAAGGGCTCCTTCGTGCAAGATTTTTGCGGGAGGTGATGAACTGGATTTGACCGTTCCAAGCAGTTCATGCTTTGATACGGGAGTGAGGATTTGCGATGAATTCATGCTGCCTGAGCACCGCTTCGCACCACCAAGCGGTACAACGACACTGGGCGCCGCCGTCGACATAGGCACGACGACAGTTGCCATTGTCCTTGTAGACATGAAAACAGGCGAAGTCATTTCGCGCGCGTCAGCGCCGAATCACCAGATAAGCGTAGCCGATGATGTAACGTCCAGAATCTCCGCCGCGTCGGGAGGATTGGAGATGTTGAAAGAACTCCAGAGTCTTATCATTGAATCAACAATAAATCCGCTTCTTCACGAATTATGCCGTAAAGCCCGTCGCAAAGTCTCGGAAATAGAGCGGATGACGGTTTCCGGCAATACGGTAATGTGTCATATTTTTCTCGGTCTTTCGCCGGAAACTATAGGCGTACTTCCGTTTAAGCCGTTAATGAACTTCTATCCCGAAACATCCGCAAAATCGCTGAAGCTCTCAATGTCCGAATCAGGAACAGTCGATACAATTCCTTCGATATCTGGGTATTTAGGAGGGGACGCCGTCGTCGGTATTTACATAAGCCGGATTATGAAATCCGCAAAAAGCGCATTATTCATCGACCTTGGAACAAACGCCGAAACGGTTCTCTGCGACTCAGGGAAACTTTTCGGGTGCGCCGCGGCCGCGGGACCGGCCTTTGAAGGGTCAGGAATTCTCTGCGGTTCAAGAGCTGTTGCCGGAGCGATAGAACGCATCCATTTTGATTCGTCGCTGGACTTCAACATAAGTACAATAGAAAACGCACCGCCTTCAGGGATATGCGGCTCGGCCATAATAGATTTTCTTGCCTGCGGTTTCCGCTCGGGACTGATAAACGAAATGGGCCGCTTCAATATCGAACTCCTTAAAAAGAAAAACCGTTATTATTCATTTACGACATCAACAAACAGAATCACACATTCATGTCTGCTCATGGATAAAAAAAACGCTGCCTGCGAATACCCGCTGATGATCACCGAAGCCGATATCGAATCAGCACTGAAGGCGAAGGCCGCCGTTTATGCCGCCATAAAAACGCTGCTTTCGTCGAAAGGTCGCCGCATGGAAGAAATTTCGCAACTCTTCCTCGCGGGCGGTTTCGCACGCTACATAAATATAGAAAACGCCGTATCAATCGGGATGCTTCCGGAATGCCTGATTGAAAAAATAGTGCTGCTCGGCAACAGCTCGCTCGGCGGGGCTTATCTGGCTCTTACCGATTCAGATGCCAGAGAGTCCTTCGACTCAATAGTCGGCAAACCGGAAACAGTATCTCTCAACCTCATACCGGATTTCGAGACGAATTTCATCGACGCCCTCATGCTCCCGAACTTCAACAAGGAGGAGTTCCCAATGACCCTTAAAAATCTTAATGCGAGGATATTACAGTGAATATGACACCAAGAAAACACGTCGAAAAAGTTTTAAGATGGGAACAGACCGACAAGATTCCCTTTACGATATATGAATCAAAAATCCCGCAGTGCACGGCTGAACGTGAAATGAGAAACAGAGGACTGTGCATCGTCAAAAGAAATGTACCCGTATTCAGCACCAGAATGCCAAATGTGAAAATTTCCCAGCATGTAAAAATCGAGGACGGAAAGCAATTGACAAGAACTATCTACGAGACACCTTTCGGCAATGTCTCAACGCTCTCGGAGGCCGCCGGTTTTACAAGCTGGTTGCATGAAAAGATGTTTAAATCGCCGGATGATTACAAAGCAATCCTCTTCATGGTAAAAGATGAAGTTTATGAACCGTGTTATGAGGTATTCGCAAAAGCCCAGGAAAACTTCGGGGAAGATGCCATATTCAGGGCAGGATTCGGACTGGAGCCGCTTCAGTCCCTCATCTCCGGAAGTATAATGGATATGCAGGATTTCTGTATGGAATGGATGGACAACCGCGATGAAATATTGAAAATATATAACGCGATTGCCGAAAACAGGAGAAAAATCTATCCTATCGTCGCAAAGTCCCCTGCCCTTCACGCAAACTACGGCGGCAATGTGACCCCTGAAATTATAGGACTTGAGACATTCGAAAAATATTATCCGCAGCATTACAATGAGGCCGCCGAAATAATGCATAAACACGGCAAATTGATTGGATGTCATTTTGACGCGAATTGCAGACTTCTTTCAAAATCGATTGCGTCAACGGCGCTGGATTATATTGAGGCGTTCACACCGGCCCCTGACACCGACATGACCCTGGAAGAGGCTCGCAAAGCCTGGCCCGGCAAGGTGTTGTGGCTGAACTTCCCGTCATCCGTACACCTCAAGTCTGACGACGAAGTGGAGCAGACGACAATTGATCTTCTCGATGGACTTCGTTCCACCAACGGCATAATAATGGGAATCACCGAAGATATTCCCGAAGACCGCTGGAGAAAAAGTTGTCCCGCAATAATGAACGGCCTTGAAAAATACGCAAAAAAACAATCAGAAGGATAAAAATAATGAAACCCATGACATCAAAGGAAAGAATCCATAATATTCTCAACAGGAAACCCGTTGACAGAATAGGCTCTTATGAACACTTCTGGGCCGCAACCAATCCACAGTGGATACAAGAGGGGCTTATGGAAAAAGATGAGGACGTCAGCGACCACTTTAATTTCGACATCCGCGAACACTGGTCGCTGAACCTTGTCGCCGATACGGCGTTCGGAGAAAAAACCGTCGAAGAAGATGAAGACACCGTCACATACCTCAACGGAAACGGCGCTACCCTTAGAAAGCATAAAAAGCATACAACGACCCCGGAACATGTCGCCTTCTCAGTGAAAGACAGGAATGACTGGGAGGAAAAAATAAAGCCGCTCCTCAAAGCCGCACCGGACAGAATAGACTTCGCTGCCTACCGCAAGGCGCGCGAAAATGCCGCGCATAAAAACCTTTTCTTCACGCTCTCCGGAATAAACGTCTTCGAAGCCATTCACCCTGTCTGTGGTCACGAAAACATGCTCATGGGAATGGCTCTTGATCCTGACTGGGTAAGTGAAATGGCCTCAACGTACGCCGAGCTCATAGTAAATCTCCATGAGATTCTTTTTGAAAAAGAAGGCCTGCCCGACGGCATATGGTATTACGAAGACATGGGATTCAAGGAACGCCCGTTCATGTCCGCGCAAATGTATCGCGAACTTATCGGGCCAGCGCACAAAAAGACCATAGATTTCGCCCATGCAAAAGGCCTTAAGGTAATAATGCACTCGTGCGGATTTGTGGAGCCGCTCCTGCCGGACATGGTCGAATCCGGAATAGACTGCCTTCAGGTAATCGAAATCAAGGCAGGAATGGAGCCGCTCCGGATAAAGAAAAATTTTGGTGACAGAATAGCGCTCTGCGGCGGCTTCGACGCCAGAAATCTCGCAAACAACGACATTCCCGCCATCAAAAGGGAACTTGATGAGAAAATCCCCGCGCTCAAGGAGGGTTTCGGCTACATCCTCCATTCCGACCATTCCGTTCCCGAATCATGCACCCACGAAACGTATAAATTCTTTATTGACTACGGCCTAAGGCTGGGAACATACTAATCTCACCGCTTTATCTTCTGGGCCTTATACATATATGACTCGGCGGAAACTTCATTATCCTTTTGAATATTCTGGAAAAATAAAATTCGTCGCAGAACCCCGTCAGATGCGCGGCCTCCTTTATGCTCATGCCGTCTTCCTGGATAAGTCGGCAGCCTTCCCTTATCCGCAGGGAGTGTATGAAATCGGTAGGTGTAGTGCCGGTTTCCTTCCTGAAGATATGATTTATATATTCAGGCGCGAGATTGAATTTCCGGGAAAGGTCTCTGCGGCTTATGTTCTCCGCATAGTTCTCCTCCAGAAAACTTATTATTCCTTTAATCCTGATTGAAAGCCTTACGTTTTTATCCGATGTCCAATATTCCGCAAGCCTGAGCCATATTTCTTTTGCGCAGACTTCTTCAAGACCGCTTCGATATCTGCTATAACTATCATGAGTGGCGCTTAATTTTCTAAAAAGCTCGTGAAGCATGTGATTTTGCCCGATATCGGTAACGTATGGCGGAGCAGGGTCAAGCCGATAATCGCCGTTAAGAAAAGATTTATTTTTCATCAATTCAAGATGTATGCAGCTCATGGTCCCATTTTTCTTGCCGCCGTCCGTTTTTTCAATTCCGAAGGTATGCAGTTCATCGGGGGGAATACAAAGGACATTTCCCGGCGGCAGAAGCAGCCTGTTTTTCTGAGGCACATCGTAATAGAAGGCGCCAGAAACTATCAGGATAAGTTCGAAATCGCCAATCCTCCGGGGCCCCCAGAAGGTGCCAGGCTTCACATCCATGTAATTCGCGTGCCGTATCTCCGGGATGACTGATTCCGGAGTCAATATCTTACTATTATACATGACAATATCATTATGCTCCATGATTAATATACTATCAATAGTTGATAAAGACCATTAAATCAGGTAAAATTAAATTATAAATAATTACTATAATACATATTGGGGAAATACTTATGAACAACCGACAGAGAATGAACGCCGTGCTGAACTACGAAAAGTTCGACAGAATGCCTATCGTACATTTCGGCTTCTGGCGGGAAACACTTCAGGCATGGGCCAAGGAAGGACACGTTAGCGAAGAAGAGGCCAGGACATGGAGCGACGGAAACACGACAGACGCAATCATCAGCAAAAAACTTGGATTCGACTGCAACTATGCGGCGGTCTTTGGTCCCAATACGGGACTTTATCCCGGATTCGAACCAAAGGTCATCAAAACATTTCCAGATGGCTCAAAACACTGCCTTGACCAAAATGGCGTCGTCGTCCTTCAGATGCCGGAAGCTGGCAGCATCCCCTGCGAAATCGAACATCTTTTCAAAGGACGCGCTGAATGGGAAGAGCACTACAAACACCGTTTTCAGTTTATTAGTGACCGCGTGCTAAATCAGAAAAACATTCCTCTTTTAGAGTTTTTAAAAACCGATACGCGCGATTATCACTATGGTCTTTACTGCGGAAGCCTTTTCGGACAGATACGCAACTTTATCGGGGTCGAGAATTGCAGCTATCTCTACATGGACGACGAAGCACTGTTCGACGAGATAATCGAAACCGTAGCACAGCTCTGCTTCCAGTGTGTCAAGACCACGCTGGAAACTGGTGCAAAATTCGATTTCGCCCATTTCTGGGAGGACATCTGTTTCAAAAACGGGCCGCTCGTAACGCCTTCGGTATTCAGGGAAAAAGTCGGGCCGCATTATAAAAAAATCACGACCCTGTTGAATCAGTATGGCATAAATATAGTCTCGCTTGACTGCGATGGAATGATTGACTCACTTCTTCCGATCTGGCTTGAGAACGGGGTCAATACAATGTTTCCGATCGAGGTTGGAACCTGGAATGCCTCCCTTGCTCCCTGGCGTGAAAAATACGGCAAAGAACTCCGCGGAGTGGGCGGAATGAATAAGACCGTCTTCGCGCTCGACTTTAAAGCCATCGATGCCGAAATAGAAAGACTTAAGCCCGTAATCGAACTGGGCGGCTATATCCCTTGCCCCGACCACCGCATAGCGCCCGACGCAAAATGGGACAACGTAAGATATTACTGCGACAAAATGCAGAAAATCATCTGACAAGAGCCCAATTTCAGTCAAAGCCAAAAGTTTTGAAAAGTTCTTTGGCTCCCGACTTTCCATTCCGGTCGAAACAACCGGGCATGAATCCAGAGTTTATCCACAAATAAAGGTCGTGCCCGAAAAAGATTTTCATATAACTGTTAAGAAATTCTTGAGAACTTTAAATAGGTATTTACATTATAGGCAAAGCTAAAACCGGATATAACATAGATAAGGAGCTTGAGATATGCTGAAACTAGGAGTCAATGTAGATCACGTGGCGACTGTCCGCCAGGCCAGGAAAGCCCTCCTTCCTGATCCGTATAAGGCGGCAAAAATCTGTATCAAGGCCGGCGCCCTGCAGATAACCGCCCATCTCAGAGAAGACCGCCGCCACATCAATGACGCGGACCTGGAGAAGCTCTGCTCGAAAATAAAAGTAGTCAATATGGAGATGGCCGTTACACCGGAAATGATTAAAATAGCCCGCAAACTCAAACCGCACAGCTCGTGCCTCGTCCCGGAAAAAAGACAGGAGCTCACCACGGAAGGCGGACTCGATGTAGCCGGGAATCTCGAGCACATAAAAGATGCCGTCGCAAAACTCCAGAAAAAAGGCATAGTAGTCAGCCTCTTCATCGACCCCGAGACTGAGCAGATTAAGGCCGCCGCCGCGAGCGGTTCCGAATTTATAGAAATGCATACCGGCTCTTACGCAAATGCGTCAGGCGCAAAACAGAAAAAAGAGCTCAAGCGCCTCATAAAAGGAGCCGAGCTCGCGCACAGCCTCGGACTCAAAGTCAATGCCGGACACGGAATAGACTATGAAAACATCAAAGGAATCCTTAAAATCCCGCACCTGGAAGAGCTCAACATAGGGCACAGCATCATAGCAAGGGCGGTAATGGACGGGATGCGCAAGGCCGTCAGCGAAATGCTAGGGTTAATGGCAAAATACAGGGGTTAATATAATCAAATAAGGGGGCGTACCATGGCATACGGAATTCTTCATGAAATACTCGCGCTCGGCGTAAATTCGAACGCGTCCGACTGGCACATAAAGGAAAACGGCCCCGTTAACCTGAGAATCGAAGGAAAAATGCTAGCCACAGACCTTATCCCGGATAACGACCTGATGCTGAAGATAATAGACGACATGATGGACGGGGACGAAAAGAAAAAGCTGAAGTTTGATGAGACCGGCGACATTGACCTTTCATATGTTGAAGAAGACGTGGGCCGTTTCCGCGTAAATATCCATCGCCAGCGCGGAAGCTACGGCATCACCATGCGCCACGTCAAGACACGTATCCGCACATTCGAGGAGCTTTCGGTTCCGCCGTTTCTAAGAAAACTCGCCGAGTCCGAACGCGGAATAATAATTGTAAGCGGCACGACCGGCTCCGGAAAGTCGACCACACTCGCGGCAATGCTTGATTATATAAATCAGACTATGCGCAAGCACATCATCACAGTTGAAGACCCTATCGAATATGAATTTTTTGACAAGCAGTCGTTTTTCGAGCAGCGTGAAGTCGGCCTTGATACATCGTCGTTTTATAGCGCACTCATCCATGCACTGCGCCAGGACCCTGATGTAATAATGGTAGGGGAAATGCGCGACAAGGAAAGTTTCGAAGCCGCGCTCCAGGCGGCGGATACGGGGCATCTGGTGCTGACGACCCTTCACTCATCCACCGCGTCACAGGCCATCAACCGAATACTTGACTTTTATGAGTTCGCCGAACAGGGACCAATAAGAGATTCATTGGCGCTTAACCTGAGAGCCGTCGTCGCCCAAAGGCTCATTCCTCGGGCATTTGGAGGCGGAGTGATTCCGGCAGTAGAGGTGATGGTCAATACCGCGATAGTAAGAAAACTTCTTGACGACAACAGGCTGGAATGCCTCTCAGAAGCCATCGAGGTCTCCCAGGATGAAGGCGTTCAGTCATTCAACAAATGTCTTTACAACCTTGTCAACAACGGCGATGTGACCGAAGAGGACGCAATGACTGCGGCGTCCAATCCGGAAGCCCTGAAGATGCGGCTAAAAGGCATAATGCTTGACAGCAGCCAGAGCGGGATACTCAACAAGGGCAAGAGATAAGTTTCCTTTTTTCAGGAACTCATATACTCTATCAGCGCGTCGTACATAAGGGCCGTATTGAGCTTTGCCGACTGCGGCGTCTGCGATAAGCTGGAATAGGTCATATAGTTTTCTTTCATGAGTAAGAGTATGTCTCTTCCCTGCGAACCATCCGGCTTTTCACCCTCGAACTTCCCAAGAACTTCCTTGCCAAGCTGGAGCTGCCACAGTTGAAAGTTTCCGGCGATACTCCAGTTATATAGAATGTCTTTGCGTTCCGCATTTCGCGTAATAAATGAATTAAGCAAAGCTATCCCTTCCAAAATATTTTTCCCGGCCTTCGCTAAATCCTCGTTTCGATTTTCCCAGTACGGATGTTTCTCTTCCTTCAGACTTTCTATGAACCCTGCGATATAGCCTTTGGGCGGAAGCAGTGAGTCTTTCAGATGATTCCACTGAATACCGACGTGTAGTGACGGTGTAAAAAGAAAGGGGCTTCCGATAAGTTCTATCGCCTTGAAAAAATTCTCAGCATCAGTTTTAAAGAAGTACCTGCCGGCTTCAGCAAGAAGCTGGTAATAGGATTCCAGAGGATTGTCCATCGCAAGCGGGGCCAACACAAGCCACTGTTCCTGAGTCTCGTAGGAGGAAAGTCTTATGGCCCAGCTTGTGACGCAGTTGCCGAGAAGTCCTGACGTTGCGGTCTTTCTTGCACAGCCGACTATATTTTGGGAATGGACGTTGTGACGCCCGCAGTAATTGGAGTCGCCGTGGCTTCTTGACGAACTGCAGAGGATAACATCGTATCCGAGAGATTTGAGAAAGTCGGAGGTATAGAAGGCATTCAGCGAGCCGTCCACATTTTTAAGATGCGGAAAAACCTTGAGGTTGTCTTCAGTTATTTCATTGAGCTTCACATATCCTTTGCCCCACAGATTGACCGTTTCGTTCTGGGTATCTGACCCCCAGTAGTTCCAATCCCATATCACAAACTCTTTCGGAATTGAGTTCATCTCTTTCGGGTGGTTCAGTATCATGTCGCCCCATACGCCGGGCCTGGCGCCATGCTTCACGATGTTTCGGGATATATCGATAATGTGCTCGGCGTAGAGCGTATTTTTCCCATGCCGGTCACTGTATTCTTTGCAAACGGGACACTTGCCGAATTCATACGCTTCGTCGCCGCCGAGATGAAAAAACCTTATATCTTCAAAAAGTTCCAGATACTCATCGATCCATTTTTTCATAAAATAGCGAACTTCTGGTTTTGACGTGCAGTAGCAGTCGTGACGTTCGGGATTTTCCCTGAAGCTGCGGTACTTTTCATGAAGCAGGACGTATTCCCCGTGTCCCACGGTCTGAAAAAGCGGAATCGGTTCAAGTCCGAGTTCCCTTGAGTACGCGAGCAATTTCTTGAAAGTTTCTTTTGACATTGCCTCGGGCCAGACGCACTCAGGGCAGGTTTCCCAAGCGACCTTGTTTTCCAATTCCCAAAGTATCGCGTTGTAACCCATATCGGCGAGTTTCCTGAGCCATTTTTTCAGATAGTCCTCTTTCAACGACACGAAATTAAGGTCGACATGGAAAAGCTTCAGCACTTTATTTTTTTCCATAGCGTCTCCTATAAGTTTTTTTTATATTCGTATGAGCAGAGATCTACCCTCAATGTACGGGGATGGCTTTTTCCACCGCTTCCTGTATTATTGCTGACTCCATCTGAATTCTTGCGTTAAAATTCTCTCCTCCTGAAACATTGAGGTGCCCGGAGCCAGTAATTCTGCCCGAGTAAAGTTCGATAATAGAGTAATCATAGTATTTGTGCCGAAAACCGTACTGATCGAGAAGATGACCTATTTTGACTTCGGCTTTTACAAAGGGCGGTTTTCTTCCGGATTTTTTCATAGTCTCAAAATATTTCTGCCATGCGGCAGACCCGGAAAAGGAATCCTTCCATGCGCCGCTTATGATAAGATTGCCGGAGTCGACGATAAAATCACTTCGCCAAGTACTCATTCGATACAGCAGCACAAAAAAAATCGAGACAAGCAGAATAAGGACAATACATGACAGAAAGGACAGAAGCCTTTTTTTAATTTCTCTCAAACTTTCATTCAGAAAACGGCGTGAAGCTGGAACTTGACGAAAAGAGGGGGACGGCGGAAGTATTGCACTTGAAAACTTTTTAGTAATGATAAAATCCTTCCTGACTATGTCGTATCCGCATTCGATACAGAGTACCGAACATTCAGACATACGCGCACCACAGGCGGGACACTTTCTGAGATTTATTTCCTTTTTCGGAACGGCAGGAGGCCTTTCCCGTTTTATTTCAGGCTCGGGAAGTTTCTCTGTTATGTTCGGACGGGGAATGGGTGTCACAGGGAGGCGCGTTTGCTCCTCTGAAATCATCTGCTCCTGGTATAATTTCCCGGCATTCTCAAGTTTTTCCCTGGCGTCTTTGTCCAGTTTCATTATGGGGAAAGCGCCTGATTTAACAGAAGAGGCTTTCTCAATCCTGGCAGCCTTTATCCCCATTTTATCGGCGAGTTTTATATCATATTCGGCCTTTTTCTCGGGAACTTCCAATGTCGTGGCCGCACGACTCAGATCAAAATACATTCCTTCGATGGAATTGTCAGCCCCGGAATTGCCGCTTTTTAAATTATTGAGATCGGAAAACCTCAAAAGTGCGGCCTGATGAATAAGCTCGATATCCTTCTCGAAAAGCTTCACCCCGAGAATGTCATAATAATTATGTGATTCGTCAGGTTTTATCCGAAATATTCGCGTGTAAAGTTCTTCTGTACTCATGAACCTTACTTGCCAAAGGTTGCCTCAATTTTTTTCTGGAGATCGGCGGGCTGGAATGGCTTAACAAGATAATTTGTAGCGCCTGCTTTGATAGCCTCCATAACCTGCCCCTTGTCCGCCACAGAAGTGCACATGATAACTGGAAGTTTAACCGTGTCGGGATTTGATCTTATAGCCTTGAGCGTTTCCATTCCGTTCATTTCCGGCATATTGACGTCAAGTAAGACAAAATCGAATTTATGCTGACCGATAAGGTCCAGAGCCTCTTTCCCGTTACTTGCCTCCAGAACATCCTCAATGCCCATACTCGCAAGTACACGTTTTTGAATTTTCCTCATAGTCGATGAATCATCCGTAAGTAAAACCTTCATACTTCCTCCATAGCCACTTCTAGGTTGAATTTGCCCCATTCTGGAAATCTCATCGGGATTATGACCCAGGGGCTGCATTGTACTGAATGTATTTTCTGGTTTTCCCCGGTCATGACGGCAGGTATAGCGAGATGGACTTTGCCGAGCTTTGCTGCGGCCGCCCCGGATATTATATTAAGCAGTTCACCGAACCCGTCGAAAAGGTCGGCTTCGGTAATCATCGTCTCTCCAAGGAATTTCATTATGACTTTTCTGCCCGTGCCGACATCCATTGTCATAAGAACGGCGCCTTTGACGGAGCCTGAAAGCCCGATGACACCAATGAGACCATACGCGGGAGAAAGCCCAGCCTTCCTGACTGTAAGCTCGCCATCCCGTTCCACATCAACACTGCACATGGCCTTGAATGTGTCCTCCGCAGCCTGAATAAAGGGATTTATGTACTCTATCTTCATATGACTCAACACCGGAAACTTTCTAGTTTGAAAGTAATAATAAGGCCGAATACAGATATTTCAAGGTATGGAAGATGAAAGGACAGCATCATATTAAACAGTGCAGCATTCTATGAATACTGCCCTTTCACTTCCGGGAAAGGCGCCCCCACCACCTTTTCCGGATATCCACTCACACCTCCCCCCGCAACATAAAGCTTGGAAGTATCCTCTTTATCTCACAGAGGAGGGTATCCTCTGAAAACGGCTTGTAAAGCACGGTGTTACGCTTTCGCTTTTTAAGGGCCTCGGCGGTTTCCCTAGTATTGTAGCCGGTAATCACCAACACCGGCAGCTCCGGGAACTTTTTCATTACCTTGTCGATAAGTTCTATTCCGGTCATTCTCCCCATCACTATATCGGTAATCAGGAGGCTGTATTCTCTAGGCGTCCCGAGATTAAGAGACTCCAAGGCATCATCCCCGTCATCGACGGCTAAGACATCGAAACCCCTGACCCTCAAGCACACATCAAGGGAAAGCCTCATATCACTATCATCTTCAGCAACAAGTATTTTAGGCCGATTCATGGGTCAACCTCTCTTCCTGATAGTATTTATAGCAGAGTCGATGCCATGAAGGCAGAAAAGTAGCTTGGATATCGAGTCCGGATACAAAAGAAATATCTAGGGGCCGATTGACTTAGTGTTTTTTACAAAAAACGGCATGGAGCAGATACAAGAAAGATTGTCCCTCGCTCAGACTAAAGAGCCTAACCTATTAAATTCCAACACGTTAAAAAACAGACCCGCCGCAGCGACCATACAAGTTTTATTGTAAAGGGTCTTTTTAACCGCCTATTTCCCTGTTTTGAGCCTAAGGCTGAGAGCCTGCTGGGTAATACCGAGGATTACACACGCGGCGCTCTGGTTTCCGCCGGACCTTCTCATTGCTTCGGCAACAAGCATCTGGCTTGAGCTTTTCAACGTAGGAAGCTTCGTTAGACTGCCATATATATTGTCGCCCGGTGTTTCGATAAACTCAGTGTAAGCCTGAGCATTTTCGATATTTAGCCTGAATGATTCCAACGAAAGCATCTTAGAAACATAGCCTGTAATGGCGTCGAAAACCATGGAGCGAAGTTCCCTGACATTGCCGGGAAAGTCGTAATTACTGAGATGTTGGATCAATTCATGAGGATATGCTGGAATTTTCTTGTCCATTTCGAGGCATGCTTCCTCAAGAAAGTGATTGAGAAGAAGCTGAATATCTTCCTTCCGCTCCCTGAGCGGGGGTATTTTTATGTGATGAGTCTGGAGCCGGTAGTAAAGGTCTTTCCTGAAAAGACCTTTCGTCACGTTTTCCCGGAGATCCTTGAGAGTTGCCACGATTATTTTGGCATCGGTAAGCTTTGAAGCGTCCGAGCCGAGCGGAGAGTATTCCCGTTCCTGAAGCAGCCTGAGTATTTTTACTTGGCTGTGCTCGTCCAAGTCTCCGATTTCGTCAAGGAAGAGCACCCCGCCCTTTGCCTCCTCAACGAGTCCTTTTCGGATGCCTGCGGCCCCAGTAAAAGCACCTTTGACGTGACCGAAGAGGGTATCCGAAAAAATCGTCGATTCAAGCCCCGAAACGTTTACGGCTATAAATTTCCCATTTCTTCCGCTGAGAGTATGGATTGCCTTCGCAAAAAGCTCCTTGCCTGTTCCCGTTTCTCCTGTTATCAGGATTGGCTGACTGCTATGGGAAATGGCCTCACAATATGAAAAGAGATTCTTCATTCTGTCGCTGCGGGTAATTATGGAAGCGAAGGCCGCCGGGTTGGAGATGGACTTTTCGAGAATATGCTTTGTTAGTTTTTCGTTTTCCGCTTTTAGCTCCTGCATTTTTATAGCGCGCCTGAGGCTGGGAATAAGCAGGTTTTCATCGACGGGCTTTGATATATAATCGTAAGCCCCGTTTCTCATGCAATTGAGTGCGGTTTGCAGACCATCCTTACCGGTAACAATGATTACAACAACATCGGGAAATTCGTCTTTTATGGCGGGCAGGAGTTCTTCCCCGCTTTTTCCCGGCATAACAAGGTCAAGCAGGACAATCTGCGCACCCGATTCTTTTATTACATCGAGAGTCTGAACGCTTTTCTGACATTCCAACACATTGGATATGCCCTCGGCCCTGAGTACACTGGACATGCTGAAACATATATTGGAATCATCATCTACGATAAGTATCGGAAACTCTGGGTAACTGTGCATATTTCAATCCTCAAACGTTTTTTTGTATGATGGTATTTTAACTGAGACGATTGTCCCCTTGCCGAGCTTTGACTCTATCAGGAGCTCCCCATGATAATCCTCTACTATTCCCGTAGAAATTGAAAGTCCGAGTCCCGTCCCACCCGAATCACGCCTCGTCGTAAAAAAGGGATCCTTGACATATTTAAGGTTTTCGGAACCTATTCCGGAGCCTTCGTCCTCCACAATCAGGACCACGCGGTCGCTTTGGGGATCGTAGTCGGTTCTTATTTCCAGACGACCGCGACTGTCCCCGAGGGCCGCGCATGAATTCTGGACAAGATTAATAAGCACCTGCTCTATCTTCTGGGCGGACGCATAAATTGGCGGAAGATCGTTCCTTTTCTTCACGAGAAATTGATCCGTGGCCTTTCTGATAAGACTGCAAAGAATAATGACGGCTTGATCGACAACGCCGTTTATATCAACCTGGGTCTTGGGCATCCCTGAGTCCTGCTTGGAATAGTCTTTGAGTCCGCTTACTATATTTTTTATCCTTTCAGATCCGCCCTTTATGCCCTCAAACAGCGAAGGAATAAGAGTTTTCATTTCAGAATACGGCAAGCCGCCGACGGAAAAATCACCATGCTCCCTGCCGTACGCATCAATAATCGGCTCAAGACTTTTCCATGCCCTCTGAATGAGGGGCACATTCATCGCTATGGAATTGTTAGGATTATTTATCTCATGCGCAATCCCGGAGACGAGTATTCCGAGCGAAATCATCTTGTCTGCCTGAATAATCTGCTGGCGATGTATTTCCGCTTCCTTTTCCAGTTTCTTTTTCTGAGTCGTATTGTTGACTATGGCCGCGAAGCCCCCAAGTTCGCCATCCTGAACAATCGGACTGAACCAGCTCTCAAGCCATATAGCCGAACCGTTGATATCCACGGAAATTTCCTTAGAAAATCGTTCTCCTTTAAGGGCTCGCTCCAGAATCGGAAGAAATATTTTTTTATGATTGTCGGCCATATTCCCAAGCATGCGGGAACCAACTGTCGGAGCGTAGCCGAAATATTTGCGGACAGTTTCCGAAAAGGCGTGATTAAATTTCTTATAGTGCATCGCCGCATCTACTGAAAATATCATGCTTTCCGAATTCTCGAATATCGCGTTCAAACTAGCCTCGGAGGATTTTACCATTTCTTCAGACTTGCGTCTTTTCGTAATATCAGAGGCAACAGTGATTATGCGTTCTGTATGCCCTGAAGCGTCAAGGATGGGAATCTTTGTTTCACTTATTATCAGTATCCCGTCATCGGTAAAGATATTATCTTCGGAATCAAGCACCTTCCCATTGCGAAAGACAAAATTGTACTCGTCGGCTATCTTACTCGAAAAAAACGGAAACAGTTCATCAAGCCGGCTGCCCGCGGAAAAATTTCCGACATTCAGCCTTGAGCAGAAATCTATAAAAGAATGATTGAAAAGCGTGATCTTAAGATCGCGGTCTACCACAAAAACCGCATCACGCATGTTTTCAATGGTATTCCGGTAGAGCAGTCCGGACTCCCTGATGGCCCTCTCCATCCTCCTGCCCGCTGTGACATCGTTGAATATTGAAACTGCCCCCGCCGCCTCGCCGTCAGATTTGGCAATATATATATCAAGAAAAAGGGAAAGGCCGCGCCGCCTTCGCAGTTCACCCGTTTTCGCACCGGATGAGACAAGCTTTCTCAATTTGGCTATGCAGTACCTCAATGCCCATGGCGCGTCAGATTCCGGTGACTGGGCCTCAAAAACATCCTCCTTCTTATATCCGAAAAGCTTTTCCGCGGCATAATTCCATTCTGTTATTGCCATATCACACCCCCACTCCACTAACGGTAGAGGGAACTTCTCCAGATATGTAGATGTTTTGAGATGAAAGGCCATAGAATTATTCCCGGATGCACACTGCGTTGAAGAACCGTCAAGTCCCATTCGACCCCCTCCATATTCTGTTTTAAAATAGTATTAAAAAAGCGCCATTCAATAGACGTTTGAATAAAACACACGGCGGGGATAGATTTATAAGGGAAACTAGAAACGGAGGAGAACGGTGAACATATACAGTCTTGTGAGGAATGCGGCTTTTGCGGCGGCATTTTTTGCAGCTTTCCTTCTTCTTTCTGAAGATATCATTGTCGACAAAGTGGATTTTGAAGATGCCAATCTAAAAGAGGCGTTTTCTTTCCTCTCCTCAAAATGTGTAGGGAAAGCAAACATCCTTTTCAACTCGTCGGGAATTGCACAGGAGGAAATGCCCTTGCTCACCATGAGTTTCAGAAATATACCTCTCGATGAACTTATCCGATATATCTGCATGGAGTCAGGTATGAAATACGCAAAATCCGACAACGCGTTCATCATCGGGAAAAACATCGATGAGCTTTATATCTCCCAGTATAACGCCACTGTCGTCCCCGCTACCGCGAATCTTGCGAATATAAAAGAGTGCCTCAAGGCGTACGGCGTCACTTTCCCGGACGGCTCCACCATCAGCTATAATAAAAAAACAAATACACTGACAGTCAAAAATACAGGAGTCAACCACGATATAATATCAAATATCTTTACCGGCTCCGACTGGATTGACGTGAGGAGGCATCCAGCCACAGAAAAGAATGGCGAGTTCACATTTACCGACATCAAGGACAGACTCAAAAAACTCAAGATTTCCGTCGATTTCAAAAAGGAATCCGCCCGGACCGTCCTCCAATATATATCCTTAAAAACAAGAGAAAAAGACCCATCCGGCAGAGGAATCAACATATTTCTCTGCACGAAGGGCATGAGTAAAATCCCCGATATAACGTTGTCTCTAAACGAAATACCCGCAGGCGATGCAATTAAGTATATAGCGTCCTCCCTGGGAATGAGATGCAAAATAGAGGACAATGCCGTCCTTATAATACCCAAAAATCAAAAACCTGAGTCCGGTAAAAACTGAACGCCTGAAAACGGAGGCCCTTAACTATGGATTTCATACTTTCGCCAGTCGAAGCAAGAGTACTCGGATGCCTCATAGAAAAGGAAATGCAGACACCTGACTATTATCCGCTTAGCTTGAATTCACTCGTAAATGCGTGCAACCAGAAATCCTGCCGCGAACCGGTCATGGAACTCAATGAGTCGGCTGTATCCCAAGCTCTTTACGAACTCAGACAGAAGAAGCTCGCAAACCAAATCGACACTATCGGATACAGAGCCTCCAAATTCGAACACCTCATGGATGAAAAATTTCAGTTCTCCGACCAGGAAATGGCCGTAATGTGCCTCCTCCTCCTGCGGGGCCCTCAGACACCCGGCGAACTGCGTACCCGCTCCGGAAGAAGCTGCGAATTCAACAGCCCCGAAGAGGTCGAACAGACGATGCAGGGTCTTATGGAAAAAGAATCAGGCCCGTTTGTAGTAAAACTACCGCGCCAACCGGGTAGACGCGAAAACCGCTATATGCACCTCTTTTACGGACCAGTCACCCCGGAGGACTTCGGTTCCTTTGAAACCCCTAAAGAAGGCATGGTTGTCGTCTCATACGATCAGAGAATATCCGCAATGGAATCGGAAATTGCCTCGCTCAAATCTGAGCTTGACGCGTTTCGCCAGAGATTCGATGAATTCATTAAACAGTTTTAACCCTCATGAATTATGAAAAAAAATAACTCTACTGAAAAACTTGAAAAAGCCGCCGAAATGGCGGAAGACTCGTTCAGAGTTCTGTTTCAGGAACCCGTGAACGGCGTTTCCCGCATTCGCCAGATTAATAACGCAAACTTTCTGGAACTTCTGCGCGATGCGCTCTCTTCAATAAAAAGCACCTTGCAGGGAAATGAAGAAAATACCGTCCGCCCCTCCGATTTTATCAACGCCCTTGCAGAAAAAACAAAAAGCCCTGAAGAATTTAACGAAACATTGGAGTCATGCATACTGGAAATCCTTGTAGCCAAAGAACTTTTCTTGGAAGAACGACAGACAGATCAACTCGTTTTTTATGTAAGCCACGCCGTCCGGCTCCTTGACATCTGCTCTCACCTTTTCACCGATTTCTGCTCTGCTTCAATAAAACAGTCAAAAAGCGCAAACGGCCTCTCACAGATAAGTCCCTCCGCTTCAAGACTAAAATCAGTACCTCCTCCGTTCAGGATAGAAGACGGGCAGCTTCCGCCTCTGATGCTTGAGAAGCTGAGAACCAGAGCGTTCGAGCTCGACCCGTTCAGAATCGGACGCGCATTTCGTTTTATTGACGGTGTCTTCATTCCCGTTGCCCTTGCCTCCATACGCGCCGCGTCCAAATTCTACGGTTATACCGAAGCCCGTCACAAATTCCATGAGTATTTTGATTCATTTTTGCGGGAAAAGAGCAATCTGCCGCTCCTGATATCGTCTCTGCCCGGACTCGGCAAAACGCATTTCACGATTGCACACGCGCTTTCATGCGAAAACCTTTCACTCATACTGCCGGAGCCCGAATCTCTTGAGCAGCCGCTCGAAAACCTCATAAGCAGGCTCGCCGCCCGTAAAAACAGAAAGTTCGTCATATTCTTCGACGATATAAATGTCTCTGAGGTCGACTGGTATTATTTCAGGACAAACGTCGGCGGCAGTTTCGCGCTCCCGACCAATGTAAGCATCGTAATTGCGGCGAATCAACGTTTTCCGGCCAACATAACAAGCCGCGGCAGAAGTTTTGAATTCCCGATTTTCGACGAGATCCGGTGCATGGAGATGGTACACGATTTTCTGATAAGTCTAGGCATGAGGAATCCCCCCCCCGACCTTGTCTCCGTAATCTCGGCAGACTACGTTGAATGCTTCGGGCAGAAGGCATTCGACGAACTAAGCCCCCGCACGCTGGTACACTACCTTGAGAAATATGAAAAGGATCCGGCGCTCCGCAAACGAATGCTGGACCTATCCCGTGAGGAAGTCATCAGCAGGCCCGACTCTCAGATATTCCTCGAAGCAAATGTAAAAATTCTTAAAGCCATTTACGGGGAGGAGGCTATCGCCGAACTCCGTAAACAGCAGCTCGGCGAATAAAGAATCATGACAGATGATACTCCCCAAATAATCTTTGACGACGCCCATTTCATGAAAGCGGCACTGCGCCAGGCGGAAATGGCGGCAGAAGAGGGCGAAGTACCCGTCGGCGCAGTCGCCGTAATGAACGGCAGAATAATCGCCCGCGCTTATAACCAAGTGGAAAAGCTCAAGGACGCTACCGCCCACGCCGAAATACTTGTCATCACCCAGGCATCAGCCGCACTCGGCGACTGGCGGCTCGACAATGTTGATATCTACGTAACAAAAGAACCCTGCGCCATGTGTTCCGGAGCCATGGTCAATTCCAGGATTAGAACTGTTATATACGGCATGCCCGACCCGCGGTCAGGCGCCGCAGGATCCGCGCTGGACGTTACCGGATTCAAGGGAATGCTTCACAATGTCGAGGCAAAATCCGGTATACTCGAAGACGACTGCAAGGAACTATTCCAGTCTTTTTTCAAAAAAGTCAGAAAAGACAAGCAGGGAACGTTCCCTGCTCTATAACGAATATTCTGAATTGGGAAATTAACCCGACAGTCGGCGGAATTATGTGCTATATTCAAGCACAGCCCCACGTGTTCGGTGTTTCAACAATTCAACTGGTCTATTCAGAGGCCCTTGCAAAAATTGCCGATTCTTTCCACTGCCTTCTTTATGGTCTCTTCCGAGCACGCGTATGAGAGGCGGATATTACCTTCGGCTCCGAAAGGTTCGCCGGGGATTACCGCGACCTTTCCCTCTTCGAGAAGTTTTTCGCTGAACTGCCATGAACTCAATCCGAAAGAGCTGATATCGCAGAATATGTAAAACGCACCGGCGGGACGAATGCATTTCATCCCCGGAATGGCGCTCATAAGACCATATATAAGATCTCGTCTGTTTTTGAATGCCTGCCTCATCTTCTCCACGGCGCTCTGGTCACCCTTCAGCGCCTCGACACCGGCTTCCTGAACGAAGGATGTCGGGTGGGAGGTCGTATGGCTCTGGAGGGCGGATATCCGCTTTGCAAGCCATTCAGGCGCGCTGAGATAGCCGAGCCTCCATCCGGTCATGGCGTATGCCTTACTGAACCCGTTGACTGTGATTGTGAGGGCATTTATGCTGTCATTTAATGAAGCGATGCTTACATGAGGGAAATCGGTGTCGTAAACAAGTTTTTCATATATCTCGTCGGCAAGCACCATGAAGTTATGCTTTACCGCGATGTCGGCAATCGCCTGAATCGTCTGCTTTCTGTAGACCGCTCCCGTCGGATTGGATGGTGAGTTCAGTATAAGAAGCTTTGTATTCGGGGTAACGGCGGCTTCAAGCTGTGCGGGAAGAAGCTCGTAATTATTTTCGGCAGAACAGGGAATCGTTACGATTTTCGCACCACATGCCTTTATCATTTCGGTATAGCTTACCCAGTAAGGCGCGGGCAGGATGACCTCATCGCCGGGACCGCAGAGGGCGGCTACCGCACTGAAGACACTGAACTTGGCGCCGGGTCCGGTGATGATCTGCTTCGCGCTTGTTTTTATTCCGTTTTCCTTCATGAACTTTTCGGCAATAGCCTCCTTGAGTTCAGGGATACCGGACTCGGGGGTATACTTTGTCTTACCATTCGCAAGAGCCTTTACCGCAGCATCTTTGATATTTTCAGGGGTATCAAAATCGGGTTCACCGGCAGACATGCCGCATACGTCGTGGCCAGCGGCCTTGAGCGCCTTTGCTTTCGCGGTAATCGCGAGAGTCGCCGATGGAGTCAGAGCGTTCATAAAGCCTTTTGTTGTGGTCTCGATATTGAGCATAACGTCAGTTTCCTTTTTGCTCTAAGTAGTTTTTAATTATTCTACAAAAATCGTTAGAATCGATCTTTACGATTTTCATTTCTCTCTGTGCGTTTTCGGGAGAGTCGGACGCATGTGCGGTATTGACCATCACACTGCGGCCGAAGTCACTTCTTACTGTGCCTGAAGGCGCCTTCGACGGGTCTGTCGGCCCAAGTACCTCACGGATTTTGGTAACCGCATCCTTACCCTCATATATGAGAACCAGGCACTTGACTTTTCCGGGTTTGCCCTTGTCCGATTCTGGACAATCGCAGGGTTTTGAGCCTGACATGAACTCTATTATCTGATAGAACTGGTCATCCGCATACGGGAGACCCACCGCATCAGTAAGTTTCGGTAAAACGCCTTCGTCCAGTTTTAAACCAAGCTCGCTTTCGATAATTCCTCTGACCTTTTCAGCAATCGCCGTAGCGAATTTTTTTCTAAGCACGCCCTGCACCGGCCCGTAAAATTCAAGAGCTTCGGCTATTGACATCTGGTACAGTTTGCAGCCGACAATCCGGAGTCCCGTGCGGCTGAATATATCAATAATGTTGCCGGGCTTCGTACTCGGGTGCCTCCAGTTTTCGGGCTTTATTATAGTCAGGGTCCTCTGATGAGTGTCCTCGCTGCCCGCGATATTTTCCACGACATTGGGTTCTTTTTCGGCGAAATCCATAAAAAGCTTAAGCTTGTCGCGAGAGGACTGCTCGTCCGGCGGAGTAAGTACCGCAGGCTCGAAGTGCTTTACAGCCCCATCCGGATTTATTATCAGGTCGGCGTACGTATCCCTGATTGTCTCACCGGTAAAGGTGTCCTTTTCCCTGTGACTCGGCAGTCCGCCGACTATGGTGTATAGTTTTCTGCATGCGTCCTCACCCTTGAAGAGGAGCATGAGTATCCTCTCACGCCTTCCGTCGGAGAGCGGTGAAAAGTTTTCTCTGACATAGTCCGCGAGTATCCGCCCTGCCCTTTCGTTGTGCTTGCCGATCGTGTTTTCAAGCAATTGGGCATATTGATAGGCAAACTCGGCGGATGGTGCGAGTATCTTTGCGGCCACGAGCTCAAGGTCTGTCCGGGAGAGAAGCCTGGCCATAATGCCGCCGGTGCGTGATTTCATCAGCGAATAGGGCGTTATGATAACGTATGAGATTTCTTCTGCCATTTCCTGACTCCTTTTTTATTGCTCTGTAAGTTAATTTACAACTCGAAGCAATCAAATGAGTTTAAATAATTTTTGACTTAATTTTTTGCTGGGCAGTTTCTTCTCTGCCTTTACCAAAACTGGCTATTTAAAGCTGAGAAAGTCATCTAATTGCCGTATAAATGTTGAAAAAGGTTCACTGCACGATTATTTTTGACGATGTTTGTTGAACAAGAAAGGGAATTAAAGTGAGTGCAAAGTCATCTTTTATGTCAAAGCTTCCGTACATTGTTGTGTATATCGGGGTCATAGCTGTCTTCGGGGTCGGCGTCTATATGGTGTATAATAAATATCAGGAAAATGAAAAGAGAAAGATCGAAGACGCCAAAAAGCAGGAAATAGCCATCAAGAAAGAAGAGGAAGAAAACGCCGCGAAACAACTCCAGGCAGATATAGAACACAAGCTCGCCGTAGCAAAAAGGAAAGAGGAAGCCTTCAACAAGGCAGTCCAGTATGCCCGTGAAAACATGGATAAGCCAGCGCTTGTCGAAAAGTATTACCTCAGCATGAAAGAATTTGTCAAAGGCTCTGAATTTGAAGCACTTATAGACGAAAAAATAGCCGAAATAAAAGAGTCGGCAAAAGCTGCGGCAACTGGGACCGCAGCCGTCAAGAAGCTTGACCCCGAATCTGAAAGGCTCATGAAAAGCCTGGAAACGCGGGCTAAGCCTTATATAGATGAAAATGCATACATGGAAGCCATCGCCATATACAGGGACTACAAAGGACCCTTGAAAGATAAAACTTCCGATGCCAGGCAGCAGGTAATAGACCGGCTCTACAAAACAGGGCTCGAATCTGAACAGGAACTTGATATCGCAAAAAAGAAACTCAAAAAGCAGCTTGACGAAATAGGCGACTATATAATTGAAGGGAAAGTAGACGGGGCGGTCGCCAAACTGGAGGGATTTCTTAAAGACAAAGAACTTGCACCTGTCAAAGGCAAAATAGAAAACGCAATCCTCAACTTAAAAAATATTGAAAAAGGCGAAAAAATACTTGAGGAATCCCTGCGGCTGGACATTAATAAGACCGTGCTGCTGGAAACATGGGGCGGCAAACTCAAAATCGAAGTAAAAGGGATTAAAAACGGGAAAATATTTTATATAAGCAAAGTCGGAAACACAAAATTAAAAGAATCGATGCCGCTGTCAATACTAAATGCGTCTGAACATCTAAAAAGACTGTCAAAAATGAACAGCGTCGAAAAATACCTCTATGCCGGCTTGAACGCATATAGACATAACAAAATCGAAGAGGCAAAGGAATATTTTGCAAAAACAGGTATATTTTCCCAGCCAATCCTTGAGGCGGTCGGCAAAATAGAACTTAAAAAATTGAAAAAACGTCTGGACTGATGTCTTGTATACGCCAGCTGTTGAAATCATTTGTTCAGGAACAAGTAAATGAGCACCATTTTCTTTAATTGCCCAAACTGCAGGATTGGGATAGAAGCCGACCCCTCACTGGCCGGCGGCACTGCCGAATGCCCAGGCTGTAACAGCACAATACTGATCCCTATGCCTGGCATAGATAAAGGCATGATAGTCGCAGGATTCAAGCTAGAATCCAAGCTGGGAACCGGAGGAATGGGCGAAGTCTGGTTGGCTCATCACACGACAATGGACCGCAAGGTTGCGTTGAAAATCCTGTCTCCGGGCCTTACAAGCAACAGCGAATTCGTGGAACGCTTCATGAAAGAAGTCCGAAATGCCGCAAAGATGGCACACCCTAATATCGTAACGGCATTCGACGCAGGGGTGGACAAGGGAGTATACTACCTGGCCATATCGTACATAGATGGAGTAGAACTGGGAAATCTCCTCAAGATTGAAAAAATAATTGAAGAAAAAAAGGCTCTTAAAATAATCAAAGACATCGCATATGCTCTTCAATATGCATGGGACGAATATAAAATACTGCACAGGGACATCAAGCCCTCCAATATAATGATAGACAGGAAAGGCAATGCGAAACTTCTCGACCTGGGAATCTCAAAATCCCTCTCGGAAGACGCTCAGCTTACACTCTCCGGCATGATCGTCGGAACTCCTTACTATATGAGCCCGGAACAGGCACTGTCCAAACCGAATCAGGACTTCAGGGCAGATCTCTATTCCCTCGGAGCGACACTCTATCATATGGTGGTGGGAAGCGTACCATACGACGCTGAAACGGCGGTCGGCATATTGACCAAGCACATAACAGAATCCCTCCCATCACCCAAGTCTGTAAACCCTAACCTCTCGGAAAGCTGTTGTGCTCTCATAGAAATAATGATGGCAAAAAATAAAAGTGACAGGCAAAATTCATGGCATGACTGCATCAGGGATATCGACAGAGTTTTTTCCGGCATGATGCCTAATACACCCACGCCCGACACAGCTGCCTCTTTCACTGAAACGAGAGAAATCCCCTCTGACGACGGGAATTACACCGGCAGGCTCCACCGTTTTAAAAACTTTAAACCCAGACTCGTTACCGAAACCCCGCCACCCACGGTACAGAAGATAAACCCCCGTCATGAGCGAAGTGAAACCGGAACTCAAATAATGAGGCAGCCAAGTATCCCGCCTCCTAAAAAAAACGCAGGTTCTGAAGAAAATGCAAAACAGGGCAGTTCCTTCATTGAAAACTTCAGTAACTATGTAAAACGCCACTTCTGGCCGATTATAATTTTTTCAATTATAATTTTTATCCCCCTTTCTGTCTTCTTTATTAGCATGATCTTCAGGAGTTTCGAAAATCTGGAGCAGGAACTAAAGGACATAGAAGCTAAAAGAATCATTTTCAGAATACAGAAACAGGCCGAACCCCTCATCAAAAAACAGGAATTCAGCAAGGCTGCGGAGCTGTTACTGCAATATGACGGCCCCTTTGCGAAAGAAACTCTGGAAGAAAGAGAAGCCATAGCAAAAGAATACATGTATAAAATCGACAAAAGAAATATAGGCACAAGTAAAGACTCACAAAAACAAGGCACGACCCAATAAATCCGGATAAAAACTCATACGATAAAGCAACAAAGGGATGAAAGAAAGACGGCATTCAACGCGTCTCTAACTTGAAAAAGATCCGCTCAGGGAATACTGTTGCCTTATAACTTAAGTAGAAATATTTGAACAATGACTGAATTCTTCAACAATAACGAAATATACTTCAACCCGCCCGCGAAGTTGATTGTAGTCGATGATTCGCACCTCAACAGAAATTTTATAGTCAGCGCATTCACCGCCCCCAACTATGAGGTTATCTCAGCGGCCGACGGCAAAGAAGGCGTGGACCTCGTAAAAAAGGCCAGGCCGGAGATAGTCCTTCTCGATATCATGATGCCGGGAATGGACGGTTTCTCTGTCGCGCAGGAACTCAAGAAGGATCCCGTGACAAAGGATATACCCATAATATTCATAACCGCGCTGGACGCTCTGAAAGACAAGCTTAAGGCATTCGAGGCAGGTGCAGTCGATTTTGTGACAAAGCCTTTCAACCACAAGGAACTTATCGCCAGGGTCAGAACCCACGTCGAACTCGCCAGGCTTGGAACCCAGAAGCAGGAAATGCTTAAAATCATGCTTGAGGAAAAAAGAAATTCCGCTATCGCCAGGATCGCCGCAGGAATATCTCATAATTTCAACAACATGCTCGGCGTATCATTTGGCAATATCATGCTCATTGAGTCAATGGAAAAAGGGAAATTCGAACAGATAGCCGAAGACGCGCTGCACGATGTCAAGAAAAGCCTCGAAAGAATGCAGCAAATGGTTAAACAGTTCCTGGTCCTCGCAAACCGCAGCAGTGAACTCAAAGGCGGCCCTCCGGCATCGGAAAAACTTAATCTGCGGGAAGCCATCGAAGACGTGTTCAACAATATAAAAATACAAAAGCAGAATATTCATGACATTGATAAATGCTGTTCAATGCAAATAGATAAAACACTCGAAATATTCTCCGACCCAAGCCACGTGCGTGAACTCTTCAACCTGATACTCAATGAAATTGTCGAAAGCACCGGGGGCAAGGCGCAGTTCCATATTTCAGCAGCAACTTTTCCAAACAGGGGCGAAACCGACTGCATTATCGCAATCAAGGGGATCCCGAATGTCAAGAAAAATGCCGAGGCTATTTTTGAACCGTTCGCACTGCCTATAGCAAACGTAGGGTCCGGGCTCGCGTTCTCCGTCGCAAAGCATCTTGTTGAATTGAACGGCGGAAAAGTGAAGGCAGATTTTCCGGGCGATGACGAACTGACATTTACGCTCACGTTCACGTCCGCCTAGCACTGCTTTTCGGCGCCTCGCATTAACTAACAATCAAAGGGTAGTCGCTATATGTCTAAAGCTGTGTTGTTTCTCGCCGATGGTATGGCCGATGAGTCACTGGACGAACTCGGCGGGAAAACCCCTCTTGAATATGCAAACACTCCCAACATGGACAAAATCGCGTCACAAGGGGCGAGCGGGACATTTCTCAGTCTCCCCAAAGGATTTCCGACTTCCTCCGATGTCGCCAATATGTCCGTACTTGGATATGACCTAGCAAAATTTTATCCGGGCCGCGGTCCGCTTGAGGCCGTAAGCCAAGGTATTACATTGAACGATAACGACATAGCATGGCGCTGCAACCTCATAAACGTCAAAGAATCACTCATCGAGGATTACTCCGCAGGCCACATTGACAATGCAGTATCCTCTCAGCTCATGAATTACCTGCAGGAAAAACTTGGCACCGAAAAAATAAGCTTCTTTCCAGGCGTAAGTTACAGAAATCTCATCTTGCTCCACGGAAAAGAATTTTCCGATAAAGTCGATTATGCAAAGCCCGACTCCAGTCATGGCGAAAACGTAAACAATATCGGATTAAAAGCACTAGCCCCCGAAGCTGAATATACAGTAAAATTCCTCAATGAAATTATCTCAAAAGCAGCCGAGCTGCTGGAAAAGCACCCGCTAAACAGGGGAAAGGGCGCGCCCGCCAACTATATCTGGCCGTGGAGTCCAGGGAAGAAGCCGAACTTTCAAAAGTTCTCCGAAAAATACAACGGGAAAAAGGGTGCCGTAATCAGTGCCGTCGATGTTATTTTCGGGATTGCTAAGTGCGCGGCTATGGATACAATAAAAGTCGAAGGTGCGACCGGATTCGTTGACACCAACTATGAAGGCAAAGCCGCGGCAGCGCTCAAGAGTCTCGAAGACCATGATTTTGTCTACCTTCATGTCGAGGCTCCGGATGAATGCAGCCACATCGGTGACCTGAAGCTAAAAGTAAAGGCAATAGAAGATTTTGATTCCCGAATTGTCGGACCCGTGATGTCCAAACTGGATCAAAAAAACACCGTTTTCGCGATACTTCCCGACCACCCTGTCCCCATCAAGCTCAGAAAACACACCAGAGTGCCCGTACCCGTCGCGGTTTGCGGCCCTCACATAAAACCAGATTCCATCATGAGTTATTCTGAAAAAAACGCACCCGCAGGCTCGCTCGGCCAGATGCAGGGCGATCAACTCATAAAACTTATACTGGATTTGAAGTAAGGCATGAAAAAAACGCAGTTCAGAGAATCGCTCCTGACCTTCGGAATTATTCTCTGTGCCGCAGTCTGGAGTGCAAGTAAAAATATATCAAGACCGTTGTGGTTCGATGAAGTCATCACCGTAACGGGTTTTACGCTGAACCTTGATTTCTCTCAGATCTACTTCAAATATAATATCCCAAACAATCACATCCTTTTCACATATCTCCTGAAATTCTTCATAAACGCCTGGTCGGAATTTCTGAGTGTCTTCGAGTGGACTTTCAGGCTTCCATCACTGGCCCTTTCCATCATATCGCTCTGGACTCTTTACCGCTTCACGCGCACGAGGGCTAGCAGAGAAACGGCACTAGCGGCATCCCTCCTGTTTGCACTCTCAATGCCGTTCGCAATATACTCGGTGGCGATAAGGGGGTACATCATGAGCTTCCTTTTTGTTCTCCTTGCGTTCATATTTTGCGACAAGGCTCTGAGGAGAAAAAAGAAAACAGCATTTATCCTCTACTTCATATCATCACTTGCGGCGGTAGGAACAATTCCTTCCAACATCATTCCGCTGGTACTGATACCGTTTATTGCGGCGCGTTACTGTAAAATCAGAGAACTGCTGACGCCAGGCTTTATCGCGGCGTTGCTGATCCCTCTTTTCTCAATCCTTATTTTCTATCTGCCCATACATGAAAAATTTATGGCAAACATGAATCTTAAGGAAGGCTGGTCAAATCATTCAGCTGCAATAAGCTGCATATACGCGGCATTCATCGTGTCTTTTCTGCCTCTTATAATCCTGGCAATACCGGCAATCATCAAAAGGGAAACAATCAGAATAGATAGATTGGCAAGGCTCGCGATATTCTTTGCGCCAGCGGCAGTGATTCTCATAAGCTCGCCGGCGCCGTTTCCGAGAGTGTTTTTCCCTTTACTGGCTTTGTGGATACCCGTTGCCGCCTGGACAGCGTCTCCGCTCATAAGAAAACTTTTAAGAAAATTCAAGGACGATTCACGACTGCTAATCGCGGTGGCGGTATCGGCGCTCTGGGCATTGTCATGCCTTGGCGCAAAAAATAATCTCTCCGTATGGACTGCGAGGGACCATGGGCTGGACGACTACTTTTCACCCTATTATACGCAAAAGGACTTTCAGCCCTTTGAAGCCGGAAAGACAATAAAGCAAATGTCGGAGGGAAAATCGGTGCCTGTCTTCGTATCGTTTGACGCCGACCCTTACGCATTCGGGTTTTACTGGTCTGTATTAAAAATGCCGGACAGTCTTTTTTTATTTGACGGTCCGAAACTAAAGACATTGTCAATAAAACGTCCGTTTTCGCCGAAAACATTCATAGTCGTAAAAGATGAGAATGATTTTAAGCGCGTTCTGAAAAGATTCCCCTGTAAGGATTTTCGTGTTATTGATGCAGGCAAATACCAGAAAATATATGAAGTGATTCCTGAATAAAATAATCAGGAACCTTTATAATCTTCCATAGCGCCCGGCCTTAACTAGAAAAACGCAAAACTACCGCACTATTAGGCGGCAGACTCACGGAAACAGCAGTCTCCGATTTCCGCTGAGGAGCATTTCCATAAAGCGCGTCGACAAAACGCCATCCATGAGCAATCGAAAATTCATCAGAAGCATCTTGCGATGAGTAGTTTATGGCTACTATTATTTTTTCGGAGGAGGAAATCTCGTGCTCTGTAATTCCGATAAACGGGTTGCTCTTTCCGATAAGGCGTTTATCAATAACACCGGAAGCGATCATGGAGTAAATATGCCGGAATGGAGTTGAATCGGGAAGATGAAACGCCCCGGGAAGGGTGCTCGTGTAAGTCTCAATCGGAACGGAAAGGAAAAAGACTGTCCCCTTTCCGAGCGTGAATGACGTAAAGAGCGGATTGCCGTCGGATTCATCAGAAATGACTTTCGCACCTTTTGTCTTGAAGTTTATCCTGTAAGGCGAATCCACAGCGAACGAAGTATCTGCGAACGAGAAAAGCGCCGGAGAACTGCGCTTGACCATAGTTTGGCATTCAAGCCCGACAATCTCGTCAAATGGGGCAAGTATGCCGTCTTTCATCGATATATAGAGCGTCGCTCCGGCGCGCACCTTTTCGATAAGGGCAAGCCATCTTCTTCGCGAAATGGAACGTCCGCCGGCAATGGACGGCATAAGATATAAGGAACTATCCTTAAGCTTATCATCGGCTGCCTGGAATTCGATGTCAAACCCTGCCTGTTTGGAAAGGACAAATGAGCTGTACGCGACGCTCCACTGGAACTGGTCCGCGGTAAGAAGACAGACGGCATCCTTTTTCCTTTGCGGAAGCTCAGGAGCAGAACCGATGAAAGCGCTGAATGATGAAAACGCGGATGCGAGCGGCTTGGGCGTTCTGTCCTTCCTGAAAATTCCGAGATAACGCTCAACGGCATTCCAGTCGTAAGGCGCATAAGCAAGATGGTCCTGATCATACGCGCACCACCAGAGCAGTGCACGATGGTCATGGGCCCAAGAGGAAAAGAGTACAGTTCTGATGTAGTCGGCTGCTATTTTTTCACTTGCAAAAACGCTCGCCAACGTTCCGATTTCCTCTACTATACATGGTTTTGCGCCCAGATCGGAGTAAAGGCAGGATTCCGCCGTGGCATGAAGGCCGTTTCTTATCTCATTAACGGGATCCTGATCGCAATCCGGGGTAAAACGCGGATAGGGATGAGTTGTAAGGACATCCATGATCTCACCCTGATCCTCAATAGTCCAGACGGCCGAAGGATTTGCTTTTAGGCTGTGCATGCCCGAAACGACAGGACGGGAATTATCAACTGCCTTTACAGCATTCGCGATTGCGGAACTCCACAAATAAGCATGTGAGCGGTCGGGAAGCCGTCCCATGCAGTTGCACTCGTTACCGAGGTCCCATGCAGCCACGGCCTCGTGATTCCTGAAATACTTGACAAAGTACTTCACAAATTTTATCTGCCATCTGACGACTTCCGAATCCGCGAGGACATCCTTATTTTCAAACGCGGACGGGACAAAAAGCCGACCGCTCATCCAGCCCGTAATGAGACCGACGATTAATTTTAAACCATATTTTTTAGCGGTATCCGCAAAGATTTGAAAACGCTCCATCATCTCATCGGAAACGCCGGCCTTGCCTGATTCGGTATCGGGAAGAGGCTCATCGCCAAACGCGTATTCCACATGGTCTCCGGCACACCCCTTAAGCGAGACGAGGGGCTGAAAATCGGACCATAGCGGAAAGACCCGCAGCACCTTCAACCCGGTTTCTGAAATTTGTTTGAGATCGGCGTCGACGACATCCTTATTCCAGTCCGACCACATTTTTATGCCTGCATGCGAGGCCCAGTAATTACATCCCGTCGTAAAGCGTCCGCTTTCTGTAAGTGAAAAATCTTTTCCCATTTTCAAAGTCCTTTTTAAATTGTTAAATCCTTTATGGAATCGCGCTCTATTATTTTATTTTCAAGTACGATATTCAGCGGTTCTTTCGGAGCTTCTCTCTCTATTTTGAAAATCATATCTACGGCAATCTCCGCGATTTTATCCAAATCCTGACTTACCGTAGTATGGGCGGGACACAGAAAGCTTGATACATTCGATTCCTCAAAGCTTATCACAGATATGTCGTCGGGTATCCTTTTTTTCATAAGATAAAGTGAATGATTAAGGATAAGTGCCCTGCCTTCGCCGCTCAATATTAGCGCGGTCGGGTTACGGGTAAGCATTCGGGCGCAGTTTTCAAAAATCTCGGTCATACCAACCGCGCAAAAAAGCCTCGAATCAAAGGGAATGCTATTTTTTTCAAGTCCGCGCAAATATCCTTTATACCTCTCTGAGTCGCCCCAGCTTTGGGATCTACCGCAAATAAATCCTATTGTAGAGTGCCCGTGCCTGACAAGATAATCGACAGCCGCCTCAATACCCTGGGCGTGATCGGTAGATACGGAATGAACCCCGGCCACAGGATTGTTAATCGTTATGGTATTTATGCCTGGAAACGGGATCTTGTCATTTACGGAACTGGTTGTTACAATAAGTGCCCTGTAAGCACGTCCATGTATGAAGGGAATATGCCGGTCCGTAATTATTTCGAGATTGTGCTGCTTCTTGAAGAGCTCCCTTGAAATAGCCACAGTCAAAAGATTCTCATAGGCGCCGAGATTAATCCCGTCATTGCCGCCAGCCATTATCGCGATGGAGTTTCCGGTCCCGCTGAATTTTGGGGAGTAACCGAGAGATCTGGATGCCTCAAGTACCCGCTTGCGGACACCATCGCCTACATGAGGGTGCTTGTTGAAGACCCTCGAAACGGTGGCTGGAGAGACCTTCGCGGCCCTGGCTATCTCGGCTATTGTACTCATCACATAAATCCTATGGAATCATTTCATGCATATTCCATATTATATTCATAAATCAATTTTTCTCAACCAAACAAATAAAAAAAGCCCTTAATATTGCTAAAAAAAAACGTCACGTACACAGCAATAGTTGTGGAATGATTTCACAAACTACCGCACAGAAGGGCCGCCAATTGAGCGAAGCAAAACACATTCTCCCAATTCTAAAAATCCGGAGGCGATTTAACCTAGCCCGCTTGAAAAAGGAGGTGTCCGGCTGGACATTAGAGTTGTTCTAGCGCGAGGAAAGCTACCCTTTGCCGCTCGGCACAGGGGGCAAAGCGAACTAGAAATCGTTAGACTTAAATACAAATATTTACAAAAAGAAGAACACCCGCCATGACAAATGAAGATTTACGTAAAGAAACCGCATACTTCATGAGAAGGCTCTACAAGCAGGGACTCACGACTACATCGGGCGGAAATATCTCCGTTCTGACCCAGAACGAGACCATGCTTATAACACCGTCCGCAACCGATAAAGGACGCATGAGTTCTTCCGAAATAGGTGAAATGGATTTTGAATGCAATATTGTCGGCAGAAATTTCAAGCCAAGCATAGAAAGCCGCATGCACCTGGAAATATATAAGAACAGACCCGACGCGAAAGCGGTTGTGCATGCACATCCTGTTCACGCAAGCGCATTTGCCGCACTGGACACGAAGATAAACACCAATCTTTTGGCTGAGTCCCACGCAATCATCGGCAGTGTATGCTATGCTCCCTACTACCTGATGGGCTCGCTTGAACTGGCAATCGCCGTCGGAAAAGCCGCGCGCGAAGCGGACTGCGTAATCATGTTAAACCACGGCGCGCTCGCAGTCGGACGTTCGCTGCTGGAAGCTTTCGACAGACTCGAAGTCCTTGAGGCCGCGGCACGAATGACCTTCATCCATATGAGTATCAGCGGAGCTAAATCACAGCCCCTCGGCAAAAATGAGCTTGCGGAATTAGACCGGATGATGGGAAGAAAAAACTAAACCGCGCTTCGTCGCCTAAAGGCGGAACAATGAACCGATTCTCTTTCCCATAAGCAAGGTTGCTGCAAGTATCGTAAAGGTCAGAAAAAGCATCGCCCACAGACCAAACGCGCAGGCGATGAACGGCCCCTCCCCTAGAATTTGCGACAATTCAAAAATGGCCTTCGTAACAGGATAGTACGCGGCCTTCTGAGCAAGCATCAGAGAATCGGAAACCTCCAGCATCGAAAAGCTGAACGCGAACAACGCCCCGATTATCAGATTCGCGCTTATCAAAGGAAGCGTCACACGCCGCAAAACAGTAAAGGCACCCGCACCGAGATTGCGCGCTGCCTCGTCCAAAGCAACAGGCGTCTGCTCAAGTCCGGCGGAAACTGAACGTACGACATATGGAAGCCGCCGCATGGCATAGGCCGCCGCGAGAAGCAGGACAGGATTATTCACAGGATCAAACCACTTATTGAGCCACTGATACTTGGCACACATGCTCAAATAACCGAAGGCAAGAATAATCCCCGGCACCGCCAGAGGAAGCATCACCATTATATCAAAAAAACGCCTTCCCCGCGGCTTCCATCGGACAAGGAGAAGCGCCGCCGGAACCCCTAAGGCCACGCACACGACCATGGCAATCGACGAATATTTCAAACTGTTGACTATGCTCGGCAGCACGATTTCATGAGAAAGGGCATTCTTAAAATGCAAAAGCGTCCAGGATGATGGTAAAATCGTAGCATTCCAGTCGAGAGCGAAGGCCGAAAATACGAGGGCAATATGCGGCAGCGCCGCAAGAAATGTGATGAAAAGAAAAACTCCGCTGACAAGCCAGGGTCTGAGCCCGCGAGGACGACACGCAATTCTTCCGGTACCGCCTTTGACCATTTGCGCGTCGGAAATATTTCCGAAAAGAAAACGGCTCGCGCAGTAAAGCCCGGCCGAAAATACCAGCATCAGAACAACCAGAGAATAAGGCATGGGATTGCTTTCCAGCTCAGTAATCCCGTTGAATATCTGAACAGTCGTAACATTGTTGTAGCCTAGCATTAATGGCGTACCAAGCTCGGTAAAACTCCATATAAGAACAATGCTGCCGCCAGCAAAGATCCCCGGGCTTATCAATGGCAAGGTAATCCGAAAAAGCCTCTTCAGCCGCCCTGCTCCTAGGTTACGAGCCGCCTCCTCAAGAGCCGGATCAACATTCGCAAGCGACGCCACTAAATTCAAGTAAAGAATAGGGTAAAGATGCAGGGCCTCGATTATGCACACGGCCCAGAAACGCCCTCCGCCTCCAAGCCAGTCAACGGGACTCAGCGAAAAGCTTTGAAGTATCGTATTCAAGACACCGTAGTGTCCGAAAATCTGCTGGAACCCAAGAGCTCCCACAAAGGGAGGCAGCACCATCGGCACCATCATCATCATATTCGCAAATGATTTACCAGGAAAGTCATAGCGGTCGAAAAGAAGCGCGGGCGGCAGGGCAATAAGAAATACGATAAATGTCGTGACAAGTGATATTTTGAGCGCGTTGAAGAAACCGCCGAGATAAAGCGGTGACGAAAGGGCTTCACCGATTATCGCAGGATTAAGACCCTCCGACAAAACCGTATAGAGCGGCAGCGCCATAAACACCGCGAAAAAACAACACAGAATGATGATAAAGAAAAGACGGTATATTTTCATCTTCCCTCCCTCGCAAGCTTCGCCGCCTCACGATAACGGCCGCGACAGAACTCACTCCAGATCATCTGTTTACGAATGACGTCTCGCATCGGATTTGTCTTCTTGTTGAGAATCAGTGACTGGCGCGCGGCCTCAGCCTCAGCGTAGGAAAAAGGAAGTTCATTGAATTTTTTCACAGCCTCAGGGACAGCCTCCGGGCCGCCCGCGTCAATTATCGCCTGCCATGCATCCTGAAGTTCGGGCAGAGAGTCAAGCGCAATACATTTTATCAACACACGCAAAAGATTGAAATAGCGGAGCGTCCACTCGGGATGATATTCAAAAGAGGCGCATGAGATATAAGGATTTTCGTCAGGGTCAGTCATGTAAGATCGGAATTTATCGATATATAAGTCTTTGCGGATGGGCATCCTGCGAAGGACATACTTCTTCGGGCCTCCCGGAGTTCCGAGTTTAAAATCCCAGAGTTTCTGACCATCCAGAGAAAGCACAAACTCGATAAATGCGACCGCGACGTCCTTATTTGGCGCGCCGCGCAGAAGCTGAACTGGGTCTGCCGAAAGGGAGGTACCGCCTTCCGGACTCACAAACGCCATACGCGGCTTTCCGGCATTCTGAAAAGCGCTCCATTCGGCCTCACTTCTCCCGTAGAAATCAATGCATATCCCGGCGGCGGCATTGCCTGTTGCTGTATCATGCGGAACTTTGCTGGCGGAGTCGGTCACATAACGGCTGTTCGCCGCGATTCTTTTAATAAGGTTCAACCCGTTGGCCCAGCCTTGAACAAGGCCGTCTTTCGGATTGCGGGAATAAGCTTCGGCCATTTCCTGCTGCACTATCATTTCGAAGCATTTATTTACGGAACCTGATTTTGTGGGATCGGCTATCGCGATCTTCCCGAAAAAACGAGGTTCGCCGAGCGAAGCCCATTTACGGGGCGGGCTTTTGTCAGACATTTCCGAGATGCGCTGAAAGTTCCAGCATATTCCGAAAGTGGAAAGACACGTCCCGTAATAGCGTCCGGCCTTGTCGTAAAATGTTTCGCCGCTGAAACGCTGTGGAATAATGTCGGATTTAAACCATTCAGGATGAAGTTTTTGTATCCCGGCATCGACAGCATAGCCTTTTTCTGCCTGGCGGTTATGATCGAACTGTCCGCCGCCGAAAAAAAGATCGATACCGATGCTGGCGTCCGACCCGAAAAAACCATTTTTTCTCAACACCTCGAAACGGTCGGCGATAAAACGCACAATATCAGATGTACCGCCGACACTCCGCCATTCTATTTTTACATTCCGTTTATATTTTTCATTATAGTAGTCCTCGAATGCGCGTGAAAACTCGCGGCGCAGCGATTCGGTATGCGGCGTTATTATAACAAGCTTATCGCAAGGGTCGTTCAGTGCCTCATAATTCTGAGCAACGGGCCGCAGAAGAAAAGGTATGGCAATCAAAAGCGCAAGGGGCAGAAGTGCCGTCAGTAGATTCCAGCGCATCCTTATTTATCCTCCAGCAGGACAATGTGTTCAGGGGTAACGGAAAGAAAAAGTTCGCCTCCCGTTTCTCGCTTCGGCGGGCAAAGCTCAAGCACCGACAAATCACATCCGTCAGCGGCAAGGAGCCATCCGCCCGTCTCTCCCTGAAAAGTCATAGTCTTTATCACGGCCTTAAACGAGTTGGGAATATTTGCTGCAGTAGAGATATTAAAGGATTCCGGCCGCACCATTGCCGTGCAGGTATTTCCTTTCGCAACGGGAAAGGCCGGAAGAGCACAACGCATTCTGGCGAAAGATGTTTCGACAAGACAGCCATCCGGTTCGACATCAATTATTTTTACCGGAATAAAGTTTGCGTTGCCCATGAATTCCGCAGAAAAACGCGTGGACGGACGGCGGTAAATTTCCCACGGAGCCCCGGTTTCTTCGATGCGGCCATCATAAATGACGGCAATTCTGTCTCCCATGCTCAGGGCCTCTTTTCGGTCGTGGGTAACGTATATCGCAGTAAGCCCGGCTTCTTTGCAGATTCGGCGGATCTCGTTTCTCATCGAATCGCGAAGCTTAGCGTCGAGGTTCGACAATGGCTCGTCAAGAAGCAAAAGCTTGGGTCTGAAAGCGATAGCGCGCGCAAGGGCGACCCTTTGCTGCTGTCCGCCGGAAAGTGAAGAAGGCCTGCGGTCCCCAAGATTCTGCATATCAACCATTTCGAGGGCGGCACGGACCTTTTGTTTTTTTTCTTCACCTTTTATCTTGCGGGTGTCCAGACCAAAAGCAACGTTGTCAAAGACCGTCATGTGCGGCCATAACGCATAGTTCTGGAAGACGAGTCCGGCATCACGCTTTTCGGGTGCAGTTGACGTTATATCCTTGCCGTCAAAGAGAATAGAGCCTGTGTCGGGACTGATAAACCCCGCAAGGAGCCGGAGCAGAGTTGATTTGCCGCAGCCGCTGGGACCGAGCAGGAAGAAAAGCTCTCCGGGATTCACGGTCAGATCAAGCGGATAAAGTACTGCCTTGCCCGGGGTATAGGATTTGCTTATATTTCTAAGTTCAACTTTGAGCATTGTTCAATCCATTTTAAATGAAAGTTTTTTGAAGGCATTGAAAAGTTCAGGCGAAAGTTTCGAACCGTTTTTAATCGTATAAGCGGAAAACTCGCGCCTGAGCGGATAGTCACCGCGCTGTTTCTCGAATGTTTCGGGTGATTTTTTCAAACACCGTGAGTCGTCAAGAACATTGTAGGAAAAAGACACTGTCTCAAGCGTTGCCTGTTCGAAAGATTTTCCGGAATGATCGACTTCAATCATAGTATTTTCAGGAAGCGGCACGCCCGCGGGATACCAGTCAATCAACTCCTTAATTCCAAAGAATTTTGCAAGAGCCCGAACACTCATGGACGTCCCGTTGGCCTTGCCGTCGGTCGAATATCCGGCGATGTGCGGAGTGGCAATATCGGCAAGTGAGAGGAGCTCTCCATTTATATCAGGCTCATCCTCCCATACATCGACAACAGCGCCCGCGACCTTTCCCGACTTTATCGCATCTACCAGGGCCGCCGTATCATTAACCTCTCCCCTTGAAGAGTTTATAAAAAAGGGCTTTTTGCGCAGCGTCCTGAAAAACGTGAAGTTCGCAAGATGAAACGTGGAGTCCGCGCCTTCACTCGAAAGCGGAACATGACAAGTCACAACGTCGGATTCCGACAATATTTCGCCTAGCGTTGAAAAGCCCGCGTTTCCTTCGCCGCGCGCCCTCGGCGGGTCATTCAACAATACCTTCATCCCCAGAGCCTCGCCGACTTTCGCAACCTTGCTTCCGACATTCCCGACACCAATCACGCCGAGCGTCATCGTGTCAAGCTTCAGATTGTTTCTCACGGCTATGTTGAGAATGGCCGACGTTATATACTGCGCCACACTTGATGAATTGCAGCCCGGCGCATTTGTCCATTTTATTCCGTGCGAATCGCAGTACGCGGTGTCAATGTGGTCATAACCGATAGTCGCCGTTGCGATAAATTTCACCCGGCTTCCGGAAAGAAGCCTCTCTGAACAATCCGTCCGCGTCCGTGTGATAACAGCATCGGCATCCATGACATCCGCCCGAGTCGTTTTACCGCCCGGCAGATAAACGACATCAGCGAACTTTCCCAGAACTCCTTTTATAAAAGGAATCTTGTCATCTATAACTATTTTCATAACTAAAACCTTGCCCTTAAATCTTTTGCCGAACGTATAAAAATTTTAAAGTGATTGTATTCCTCTTTCGGAAATTCGGTCGCGAATGAAAGTTTAAAAGCGGATTCCCCGTTGGCTAGGACGACAAATTTATACTGCTCTTGCTGTTTCGTATCTATAAGCTTACCGTCTTTATTAAAAATCTGTGCCTCAATAACAACATCCTTCCAATATATATCGCCAGTATTCTTAATTTTCCCGATTATGGCGACTGTCGGATACTTTCCTTTCTGCTGACATCCTGCAAGTTCGCCGAAATTCATCACGGCATCGATAATTTTCAGAGCTTCCTTATGCTCTGAAAAGGGTTCTCCTTCGTAGAAAATGCTTTCAAAAAATAATGGAGCAAGGATACAGTAAGGGATTATGAAAAACAACATAGCGAAAAGCGGATGAAAACAGATCATCGAAAACTTATTCTGCCACTGATGGCAATAAGGACACTTTTTCGCCTTCTCTGGAATTTCCATATAACACATCTTGCAGGTCTTTTTGTCAGTATTTTCCATGATGTCCTCGCTATTATAGGTGAAGGAAAAGTTTAGCATGAAGTTCGCGGATTTTCAACAGATAAACAGAGCTTATCTTTCAGGGCGTCCAGAGAAGATAAAGTCACAGCCGAGCTTCCTAATAGAAAGGTCTTTCAGCTTAAGAGCCTCCGATAGGGAAACGGGACTCTGTCCCCCCAAAACAGGGCGGCTGTCTTTCCCGCCAAGAAGAAGAGGTGCGACATGGAATTCTATTCTGTCAACAATTCCGGCATTGAGCGCTGAAGCGGCAAGTTCGGAGCCGCCTTCTATAAGGAGCGAGGTCATATTTTCAGACCCAAGACGAAGCAGAAAATCACTCCATGATTCCTTTTTGTAATTAAATATCTCAGGAGTTCTCCCAGATGGAAGAAGTTCCTGAAGCGATTCCTCCGTCATTGATGAAGTTGCGACGATTCTGCGCGGCTGGAAAGGCCAGTTCGCAGGGAACCTGACGTTAAGAGAAGGACGGTCAACACGTGCGGTCTCTCCGCCGACCATTATAGCATCGGCCCATCGCCTGAGTTTTTGAACGCGCATTCTCGCGGCGGGACCTGTTATCCATTTGGAAACCCCGCCTTCAGTTGCTGTTTTACCGTCAAGTGTCATGGCCATTTTGAGAAGCACAAACGGAATACGCGTTGTTATCCATTTGAAGAAGGCCTCGTTCAGGCGGCGGCATTGTTCTTCCTCTATTCCGCTGGAGGTTTCAATTCCCGCGGAACGGAGGATTTCCACGCCCCTTCCCGCATGGGCGGGATTGGGGTCAAGACATCCGACAAAGACTCTTCTAATACCTGCTTTTATGATTGCATCGGTACATGGCGGGGTGCGTCCGGTGGTCGAGCAGGGCTCTAGGGTAACGTAGAGGTCGGAGCCTGATGCCTCATTTCCTGCTTGTGAAAGTGCGTGAATCTCGGCGTGCGGGGTACCGGCTTTCTGGTGAAAGCCGCGGCCAATGATTTTGTCATTCCTGACGATGACCGCCCCGACAAGCGGGTTAGGGCTGGTACGGCCCCATGCCATCAAGGCCTGAGAGACTGCCAGCCTCATGAAATCTGCCGGAGTATTTTTCATTAAGAATCAGTTTCTTCTGGGAATAAGGACATATGCGCCCGTAGTCATCAGCCAGGCATCGTCCATGGTCATCTTTTTGAAAGTATGATCGGCACCCCAGGTATCCGAATATATGAATTTTTTATCCTTCTCGTTGTAGCCGATAATAAGCCTCATATGCCCGCCATTCACCTGCGGATTAAGCTTTTCCTCCTGAACCATACCCAGTCTTACGCTCCACAGAATGGGAATGCCTAAATTGATGTACTCTTTTATTTGCTTCGTAAACCTGGCATACGCGCTTTTATCGCCCTCGACCTTCAGCATTTTCAAACCTTCAGGTTTCATCGCATTCATCATACCGCCAATATCGTACATATTTCCATTAATATATTTATTTTTGTCGACCTTTGAACATCCTGCTTTTTTTGCATACCGGTTATATTGAGAAACCAGCTTCATAGTATCCGGGATACACCGCAGATCCCCCCTCTCAGCCTGTTCGCCGATTTTAGCAATTTCGCTTTCATAGAGACTTTTGTACTTGACACCCAGACTCTTTCCCAGGCTCTTCAGGGCCTTTTCAAATTCGGAAAGACTTGTGCCAGAGTTTTCTGTCCCGGCCTTCTGAGCAATCTGGTGCTGATCAATATCCTGCCCATAGTAGCGAAGCACGCGTTCCACGACAGCAACAACGCAATATCCTTTCTGGCCCTGATCGACCATTGGAATATCAGCTATGTAAACATCGTTGTTTTCGTTTTTAAGGTTTTCCTTGAGTCCTCCATTTTTGGAAGAACTTGATTTTGCGGAAGCATCATCTTTAGAGCCAGAAGTCTTATCATTCCCGGATGCCGAAGCGTTCTTCGTTATATCGAGTTTAATATATTCGGCACGGAAATCATCGCTGGTTCTGCCGCTTTTTTCGCTTAATCTTCCGCTGTAGCTCCATTTCATGGACAATTCGACATCTCCCTTTTTCCATGTTATAGAGTAAACATTGGCTTTAGCTATTTTGTCCTTTTGGGCTTTTGAACCCTCCACGCCTGTCCACTTGCCAATGGATTCCTTAAAGCCGCCTATGGTTTTCTGAAGCACGGATCCTGACTCAATATTTCCGGCATCGCCCCTGTTATAAAGGGAAATGTATACGCTGCTGACCTTGCCGTCCTCAAACCTGAATATGCACTCATAAACTTTCTTGCCGAGAAATGTCATATCTGGAGTATTTGAATATCTCGGAGCTCGCGCGGAATCTTTTTGTTCGGAGTTCCATTTGAAGAATTTAAGTCTCTCGCCGGAAAGGAAATCATCGCCAGACGTATTCCACAACGCTCCGTCAAGGTTTATTACAGACTCCAGCGCACCGCTGAAGACAGCGTCCGCCTTCTTGTCCTGCGCCGACATAACGGACGCGGCAAAAAGCAGTGAAAAGAGAAACACCGTACGTAAAAGCATAATATAATGCCCCCTGTTAATTAGCATCTATAGTTCGAGAATATGTACTGAAACTAACATATATTGGGATTTTTTTCAAATGCGTGTGCCAAATCCTGGTGAAATTTGGTCAACGGATGCCTTTGAGCTTGGCGTCCTGCCACAGGTTTTCCATTTCGTCAATACTGCTTTCTTCAAGCCCGCGGCCCGCGGCATTGACTGATTTTTCTATGTGGGTAAAGCGGTTCTTGAACTTCCTCACGGATGCGGCAAGAAGCTCCTCGCCGGAAGGCCCATTGCGAAAACGGCTGAGATTGGCTATCGCGAAAAGCAGGTCGCCTATTTCCTCATCGATATGAACATTGTCGCCGGAGTCCATCGCTTCCTTAAGCTCGGCGAGTTCCTCTTCTATTTTCTCTACTATCTGGAATTCGCTCTTCCAGTCAAAGCCGAACTTGGCCGCCTTTTTCTGGACTTTTTCAGCCTGAAGCAGTGCCGGCATGTGGCAGGGTATCCCGTTCATTATCAGGTCTTCGCGGCCTTCCTTTTCCTTTTTCTTCACCTTTTCCCAAAGATCGACAACATCACTTGAAGAATTGACGCTTTCCGTACCAAACACATGGGGATGACGCCTTATCATCTTCTCGGTAACGGATTTCGCCACGGCATCAAGGTCAAAGCCGCCACGCTCTTCCGCTATCGTAGAGTGCAGTACTATGTGCATCAGGATATCGCCCAGCTCTTCCATAATCGCATCATTCTCGCCGCTATCCAACGCATCAAGAAGTTCCGCGCACTCCTCCATCAGATATTTTTTCAGGGATTTATGGGTCTGCTCTCTGTCCCAGGGGCAGCCGTCAGGGCCGCGCAGTTTGCGCATCACAGAGGCCAGTTTTCTTATCCAATCTTTTTCATCGGTCATATTATTTTCCCGTAAGCGTTTTCGACGAGTGGTACGAGCGAAGAATGGGGGCGGTCAGGCCTGAGAACCTTCTATAGCCTTTTTGATGTCATCAGGGATATCTTCAATACTTGAATAGTTCGTCCTTGTCCCGTCGACTATAAGCCGGACGGACGAAGCAGCCTCATCGGAAGACTCCATCGCCTCAACGCCTTCCCTTACATACTCCGGCATATCGTCCTTCGAAGAGTAAACATAATAATCATTGCCGTTTTTGATGATGTATTGCTCCTTCGGAGGCTGAAAATGAAACATCATAGTTTTATCCGGATTCTGCAATTCGTCTTCAGGCAGACACTTCAAATACGCAGGAAGCTGCCTGCGGCGAACGGCGCCTCCGAAAAAAGATTTTATCACAGACCACAGCCCCATAGGAAAAACCTCTCGCCTATCCATTACTCTGTAGTGATTATATCATGATTACAGCGCAAACGCAAACGGTTTCAGATTCCAAATTCGCAGAACACACGAAAATACACGCCGAATTCCACGAATTTGGCAGGACCTTTCGCTAAAGAACGTTGCAAAATATCCGTTCAGGTTCTATTATTCTTATTAGAACCAAGGCGTCACTATGGCTGATGAAATTAAAAAAAATAAAATTCTCGTCGTTGATGACGATCCTATGAATATACTCATAGTCGAAGAAATGCTCAGAGACCACTATGAGCTTAAAACGGCATCCGACGAGGAAAGTGCCCTCAACATATGCGAAATTTTCAAGCCCGACCTCATACTCTTGGACCTCACACTGCAGTTCACCAACGGCTATGATTTATGCAGAAAACTCAAATCAAACCAGGCGTCGGCCTTTACAAAAATAATCCTCATATCGTCAAAGGCCCTCCTCAAAGACAGGCTCTTCGGATATCAGGCAGGCGCCGATGACTATCTCTCTAAACCGTTCGACAGGGACGAACTCTTCGCCAAAGTAAGAATATTCATAAGACTGAAATCGGTTGAAGAAATAGACAGGGTCAAAGACGACCTCATAAATGTGTTTTCCCACGAGACCAGAACCCCGCTCAACGCCATAATAGGATTCACAAAACTTCTCAAGGACAGCCCATCCATCACGGGCGAAGAACAGGAATTCGTAGACCTCATACTGGAAAGCGGATACAGCCTCCTGAATCTCAGCAACAAGGCCATCCTGCTCTCAAACCTGAAAAAAGGCAGCACAGAACTCAACACAACCATGTTCATGGCAAAGCGACTCATGGAAATGGCATCCCTAAAAATACCACAATCTCTGCTTCATAAAAATATCACCGTCGAGGACCTGACGGGAGACGCGGGCGGATTCATCGACCCGAAACTGGGCGAAACAGCGCTCTCATATCTGCTCGACAACGCATACCGCTTCTCTCCAAAAGACGGCTCAATATCCGTAAAGGCCGAAAATAACCAGCACGGAGATTTCATTATCGCCGTAAGCGACTCGGGTCCAGGCATCGAACCCGATAGACTTGCTAAAATATTTGATGAGTTTGGTATAGATGACGTGGCACACCACGGCAGAGGCCACGGGCTCAGCCTCTCAATCGTAAAACAGATAATGCTCCTCCACGGCGGCGCCGTAAAGGCGGAAAACAATCAGAACAAGCAAGGTTGCACCATAAAACTCGTTTTCCCGCAGAATCCCTCTATTTCCGCGGCTTAGGCGAAATTCTGGCCTTGGAACCGGAAAGCGAATCAATCAAGTGAAACGACTCACCCGACTGAGCGCCAGAACCACCACCACGGATATTCCTTGGTCTGTCCGAAAAGAACTTCGGTAGTAAATGCAGCCACGAAGCGGTAGAACTCCTGAGGCATAAGATAAGCCGTCTGATACTTATCTTCGCTGTAGAAAACCTGCTCATAGGCCTGGGCAACCAGCCCGCCGCCAGCAAAATTTCTGTACCTGTAGTTTGTTTCTGAGTCGGAAAGGTCCACGTCCTGATAAAGGGAGCCTATCGACGTAGCAGTGTCAGTGTCTATCCAATTAAGCTTCACCACCATTCTGAACGGCGGATACTGGTTCACTTCAAGAATCTGACATGTAAGGACTGACTTGGTACCGAGCGTGCGGCCCATGGCGGCGGCCTCGTCTATATTGATGCTTCCGTTTTTCATCAGACCGTTCCAAGCTCGAACATTGTTCTGCTGTTCAAAAGCCTCT
>Ga0209417_1000759_pt1 | contig 68566 bp, 52 predicted proteins | sample RifGroF2_FD_184002 | JGI IMG/M metagenome (GOLD analysis project Ga0209417, IMG submission 184002) | Groundwater microbial communities from Rifle, Colorado, USA - Groundwater F2 (SPAdes) (version 2) | ecosystem: Environmental > Aquatic > Deep subsurface > Groundwater | place: Rifle, Colorado... | reverse complement strand
CTTGCGATGCGGCAATACTGTGCTTTGTCAGGTTTATTGCACCCCACCCTTTTTGTCAGACTAAATGCATTTGAATGGTTGGAGGGGGGTGCGTTTACTTTTTCAATTTTCAAAAACAAGTAATTGCCGATTTTTTATCCGGAAACTATTGACTTGCCTCAAGGAATAGTTTATAATTATAAACAATCATGATTTAATACATGGAGTTTTATGAAGCCGGTCAAGTTTACACATTTTGCGGATAAAATTGCGAAAGACATTATTGACGGCATTTTTGCCCCGGGGGAATTACTTCCGTCCCAGCATACACTTGCCGCTAAATACCAGCTTTCACGTTCCTGTGTCCAGAAAGTTTTTGACTTGTTAGATGAAAGAGGTCTCATTGAGCGCAGGCCCGGAAAAGGGATATATGTCAAGTCAAAAGAACTTGAAGCGGAGAAACTTGAATCCATCGTTTATTTTGTCGGTGAAACTCAGAGGACAATTCCCAATACCCTTGATAATTACGGACTTGAGATGCTCTGGGGCGTGGAGGAAAAGGCAAGGGAACTTGGAATAAACCTGATATTGCGCCGTTATTCCCCGGAAGAACTGGGCAATTTGGCGGCAATTGCGGGAAAAATAAAAACAGACGGCATAGTTTTTTCCAGGGACATTCCTGATGCGGCCCTCGGAAGCACGGGAGCGGTAGGCAAATCCGCTGTGATTTGCGGCAGAACAACGGATATCCCTGCAATCGGTTCAACGGCGCCGAATTTCGTTGACGCATTTATGCGACTGTTCGGTTCATTGATAGAAAATTCTTACAGTAACATCGATTTGTTTTTTTCCTCGGCTTACTCTTGGGCTGATGATTTTATCGCGTTGCGTGAGCAGGCAGGACGGAAATGGGGAAATAAAATCAATTTCATCGACTGGAGTTCCCCGGGGATTCCTGTCAGCACTGCGGATGAACGTGAACACTTTGAAAAAGTTTTATATAAAACCATAAAAAATAAAATGCCGGAAATAATGGTTTTTGCCTCAGACTGGTTTGCCGTTAAAGCTATCGGACTGCTTTCGAAAAAAGGAATAAAGGTTCCTGATGATTTGAAAATAATCGGCTGCTACGGCCTCGAATTCGGCAAAAGTTCAACACCGCCCCTTACTACCTTGAGAATAGACCCTCGGGAACTGGGACGCAAGGCCGTTCAAATGCTTAATGAAATGGTCTTGAAAAAAGCGCCGCCGACAACTGAAAGAATACCTTTAAGCTATTTGGAGAGAGAAACGTTCAAGTTTTTAAAATAGCAGGTAGAATACCTGCACTTCGTGAAAAAACAAAGTTTTTTCCGTACTGTCGCTCATTTCATTGCGACAGAAAAAAGAAAAATACTAAAAAAAAGGAATATCAAGATGTTGAGAATTGCTCTCGTTGGATGCGGCGCGGCCGGAATAAATCACCTTAGTTATATGCTGAAAACAAAGGGGCTGAAAGTTGTTTCAGTCTGTGACGTCAATAAGGATTTCGCGGCTAGGGCCGGAAAGTTGGCGAAGGTCCCTCATTATTCCGACGCCGAAGAAATGATGAAAAATGAAAAACTTGACGCGGCGGCCGTAATTACAACGGCAAACGCCCATTATCCTGTCGCAAAACTCGCGGCAAAATACAAACTTCATGTCATCTGCGAAAAACCTCTGACACTGCGCCCTGAAGAAGGCGAAGAACTGATTAAACTTTTCAAAAAAGAAAAGCTCATTCTTGCCGTAACATACACGTACCGTTATGTCGATACGACAAGAAAAATGAAAGCTCTTATAGATAAAGGCGTAATAGGAAAAGTCAATGAAATCCGCCAGATATCCTGGGGCGGCAAAGCTGAAAAATATAAAGCGGGCTCGGAAATGAGAATCAAATACGACAGGATGTATCAGAGCGATATCAAGGGGATTCTTTTTGACTGCGGAGTGCACACCTTTGATCTTTTCCGCTGGTTTTCGGGGGAGGAATATGTGAAGTTCGTAGGCATGGGCGTATGCCACATGGGTTATGAATATCCCGACAGCGGCACAATTCTCTGTGAAATGACCGGAGGCGTAAGGGGCATATATGAACACGGCCCTCTTCCACATTATTTGGGTGGACAGCACGGAATATGCCTGAGCATGATAGTCGTTTCAGGCACCAAAGGCTCCATAGTCTGGAAAATCGTCAATAAAAAGAAGAAGAAAGAATACCTCTCAGAATTTCAACTTAACACAGAAAAGAGTTTTAAAATAACGGAAATGCCGATATATTCCAAATGTCGGGACAGGCAGTATGTAGATTTTGTAAAATCAGTGAAACAAGGTTCCCTGGCGGGTTCTTTTCCGACTCCTGAAGACGCGAATCTCGCGACAAAGGCAGGAATTGACGCAATGAAAGCGGTAATGAAAAATATCGTCGGAAAATAATTCTTCACGGTAACAGTTAAAAGGAAGAAGATATGCAGAAACTGCGTTTTACCTTAATCGAGCTCCTCATAGTGATAGGGATAATAGCGATTCTCGCTTCACTGCTTCTTCCTTCGCTCAGTAAAGCCAAAGATGCTTCAAAAAGAATAGGCTGCGCGAGTAATATGAAACAAATTGCCACAGCCGCCGGTATGTACGCCAACGACTGGAACGATTATATTCCGCAGGCCCCTGGCGCAAGCGATGAATACAACTGCTGGGATGAACAGCTCGCCGATTACCTGAATTACAGATGGACGGACTACGGCGGCGCAAACCGGACTTCATGGGGCCCCGCCGTTTTTCACTGTCCCAGCGGTATAATCGCCGATACAAATTCGGCCGGTTGCAGCAGAGGCTATCTGATGAGTTATTACCCGGCCTACAACTACAACGGGGCCGGGAAAATCAGCAGATTCCCCTCACAGGCGCTTATTGCAGAAGTATGGATATATGACTCGGGAAAAATTGAACCAAGAACTATAGGAAGACCGCAAAACCTTGAATATCTCTCTATAGGAAGTTCCAATTATGAAAAAATCGCTATCCGTCATGCAAGAGGATTTAATTTTCTGAGAAAAGACGGAAGCGTTGACTGGACGCTTCCCGGGGTGAGTGGGTACGGTGTTAAACCACTGTGGATTTTTTATGCCAATGGCACGGTTTATAAAGACGGTTCTGCAGTACCATATTAAATTTATAGTATAGAAAATTGTTATCCTGGGAACGGATTTGGCGAAGCAAATCCCACGGGATGCGTAAAGATAACGGAAAATTGTGGAGGGTTGCGCTTCGTCGCAACCGTCTTAAAGTCCCGGCATAGCCGGTTAAGTTCAAATATAAAATTCATGGAGGGTTTCAAATGGTGAAAATATCGTTGTGCGGGATAATCAGTTTTCTGGCGGCCGGAATCATTTATGCGGAAATACCAAAAACGCCGGACATGGTGCCGATGCCGAAAGCCTATAAGCAGACAGGCGGAGATTTTGTCTGCGGCGGCAAAAACATATATATTGAAAAGGGAAACCGCCAGTGTGAAATAGCCGCCGATGAAATAATCAGGAAAATCAAAGAACTCGGCGGAACTTCCGGCGAAATAAAAAACGCTGACAAAACATCCGCTCCGGGCATATATATACTTCCTTCCTCAAGCCCTTCGGCGAAATCTCTGATAAAGGAGTTCTCTCTGAAAATAACAGCGGAAGACCCCGGCCCTCAGGGTTACATAATCCACACAAGCCCGGAGAGGCTGATCGTAATCGGCAGTGACAATGTGGGGACTTTGTACGGTGCCGTGACATTGTGTCAGATGATGGAAAAAACTGGAAAAATTGTCTCGGCGGACGTCTATGACAAGCCCGATTACCGCTACCGTTCGCAGGTGGGTTTTGCGCGCGGGATCGGTTTCTGGGAGACAGGAGAAAAAGACAAGACGGCAGCCTATAAGACAGGCATAGACACAATGATGCGTTTCAAGGTGAATATCATCAGCGACTACGGCATACTTTTCGGCGGGGAGGATATACGGAAAGCATCCCCCGAGATAAAAAAATTCATAAAGGAAATGAACGCTTATGCCATAGAACGCGGGATATATCCGGGAATGTGGTTTCACACAAACGTGGCAAATGAAAAAACTGACAAAGGCGGCGATTTTGAAAACTGGGACTGCATACGCAATCCCAAGGGAGAACTCTACTGCTGGTCAAGGGATAAAATGGCCGAACGGAAAATCAACGATTCCCTGGACTTCATGAAGGAATGTAATTTCAAAATCTTGTTTCTGCATCCTATCGACGGCGGCGGCATTGAAGACCCCGAACTCTGGAGCAGACGCTGTAAGCAGTGCAGGTCAAAGTGGAAAGACGATGAACGCTGGAAAGCAAGTGTCCACCAGTATAATATGTGGGCTGACGCTCTCAAGAAAAAATGTCCCGACGTGATATTCACAAGCCCGATTTATCCCTATGCGGCGACTTACGGGAGCATTGATAAATTCCCGGGAGTAAACAAAAACACATGGAAACAGAATTCAGTTGACTACTGGACAAAAGTAAATGAAGGCCTCGATCCGGTAATTATCCCTCAGAGCTGGATGGCGCAGCGTTCGCTTATGGACAAATTCCGGCAGTATTACAAGGGGCGTCCGCTCATGATATATTCGCATAGTTTCGTGCCACTGGGCTATTTCGGTACATGGCACCGTTTCAATAAAACAAATTACTACGGAAACCCCGACGACATATTCACGCTTAACGGCGGCTTTGACGGATATGAAAAATGGCTGAACATAATCTGCGACTGCGAATACACCTGGAACACCAACGCCCCCGGGAGCGAATATTTCACGGGACTTTATTATGACGCCGAAAAAGATCACACGGAGCCCAGGGAAATAATTGACGACTGGGTGCCGAGGGCATGCCGCGCGCTTTACGGAAAAGAACTCGGCGATATGATCGCGCCGATTTATCAGGCCGGCGTACAAAACCTCTATATAATGGACCCGGGCCGCGGACTTCTCCTCGCCAATAAACAGAGACGGGCCCCGCTCGCGGAAGTCGATCCCACAAAGAAAAACGAACAGAGCGCCGGAAACGCCGTCGCCCCCGATATAGAAGACAGTGCCGCGAGAATGGCCTTGCAGGTGAAGGCGACTGAAAAAGCTATGAAAGCTCTTGAAACTGCCTTTCCGCACATAAATTCAATGGACAAATATCTGCGCAAAAGTTTCATGTATTTCTATAAAAGAATGCCCTTGTGGTATATGATTGCCAGGGCAAGATATGCCTGTTATGTGGCCTCTGACTTGCAGAGGGACGGGATGTATGAGGCCGCCGCCGGAGTCCTGGATGCCGGGCTTAAAAGCTTTGAGAAAGATTATGCCCATGCAAGTAAAATCCTTGCGTCAGTCAAGAATGAACCGGACTTAAATCAGGCCGGCCCTCTCGGGAAAAGAGGAGGCGACGTGAAACCCGCCCCTGAAGAAGTCAGGAAAATGCTCAATGAACAGCTTGCCAGCGCAAAGGTCGTCCTGAAACCAAGACGCCCCGGCCCCGTAGTAATGGTTGGCATATATAAAGGTTTAGGCGCGGAAGGAACAAAGGTGTTCTTCGACCAGTTCGAAAATGTGAAAGCGGAAATCATCGACTCCCTTGCTCTGTCTGTCCTCGACCGCTATGACTGCGTTTTCATAATGCAGACGAGCTCTGTAAATAAAGACGACTATTTCTTCAATCTGCCCCGTTATGTGAATGAAAGCGGCGGCGGCGTGATCTTCCAGCACGACATGTGCGGTTTCGGGCGTTTTGCCTTCGGACTGAAAACGCCGTTCCCCGAAATAAGCCCCTGTGCCTCGGGACGCAAAGACTCATTTGATGTAGTCATGGAAAAGGAAAATCCCGTTTTGCCCGGAATGAAAAAAGGCGAAAAGGCAAAGCACATGTACTACGACCACATAATACCTAAAGTTGGAGAGAAAGGTTTTGCCGTGATAGTTGACAAGGACAGGGAACCTGTCGTTGTCGCCGGAACATCCGGTCACGGAAAGGTCATTTTTGACGGCGACGTAAATATAACTAAAGATAACAAGGAAAGTATTCTTACAGATTTCAACGCCGCTCTGGCCAAAGGCGCCGTAGAGTGGATGAGCGGAGTGAAACTTAAAAAGAAATGAAAAACTTTTTTTACATCGCGTCAGTCTTTTTTTCAGTTCTCATGTTTCCTTTCAAATCGGAAGCCGCGGAACTGGAAAGAATGACGACATGGAAAGGCACAGTGAGTATTTCGGAAAAAATCACCGTGCCTTCCGGAGGGATACTTAAAATTCAACCGGGAACTAAAGTCATTTTCCATGAAAACGGCGAGATGCTTTGCAAAAACGGCACCCTTGACGCTGAAGGGGCCGAATTTGAAGCTGATTACCGTTCAGAGAAACATTTCTTCAATTTTAAATCATCCAAAGTGAAATTCAAGGACTGCGTTTTCAGGAACATGTACCCGGGTAAAGCCCATTTCAGTTATAACAGGAACAAGTCTTTCTTTTTCATGTTTTACGGCAGTCTTACCATGACCGGATGCGCCATTGATAAATCTTCCGGCATTCATCTAGTCTGGCTCGGAAAGGCATTGATTGAGGATAACAGCTTCAGTGATATTTACCAGCGCGCGCTGACCCTCCAAATATGCAGAAATTCCGTTATTTGCCGGAACAGTTTCAACGCCGGAAAGGATACGACGGAGACAATTCTTCTGAACTGCGTCGAAAACTCCAGTATCATCATGAACAGGTTTCAAGGCAAAGCAATCGCTCTCATAATCAGGGGTAAATCCCATCACAACAATATAATCGCCAACTCCATATTCATGCCATCGACAGGCATTCATGTGGACGGCCCCGCATGGAATAATATTTTTCTGAGCAATCTTGTTTATAAACCATCAAGCACGGCTTTTAATTTTAAGGAGTCCGGCAAAAGCAATCTTATCTTAAATTGTGTTTCATGGGGTTCGGAAGGCGTCGGGTTCTCGATAGGAAAAACAGAAGGAATAATCCTGCGGAATTCTGTTTCGGCAAACGGTAAATACGGGATTGTCATTTCGAACAACGCCCAAAATCCTCTTGTGGAGTATAACCTTGTATGGAATAATAAATACGACAAAAAAGGAGCCCTTGAACTTCTCAAATCCTCAAAGAACATTGTGGCTGACCCTTTGTTTGCAGACCCTGAAAACGCTAATTTCAGGCCTCGCGCAAAATTTATGGAATATCCCGATGATTCAGTACTCATCGGCTCCGGTTTTCCTCAAGGCTCAAACATCGGCCTCTATCCCGGCGGCTTTCATAAATAAAAAATCATCATAAAATTTTCTGAAAAGCTATTGACTTTTCGTTTCAAAAACACTATACTATCATAAGCTAGTAAAGGTGTTTCTGAATATGAAAAGTCAATTTAAACGCTTAAGTCAGAATGAAATAGCTGAAAGTACAGGGCTGTCCCGCAGTACCATCGGGCATATTCTCAACGGAAGGGCCCGGGAATTACATATTGCCGTGGAAACCGAAAAGCGTGTTTTGGCCCTGGCTGAAGAAAAAGGCTACCTGAAAAACCGTGCCGTGCGCCAGCTACAGGCCAGCAAAACGTTTCAGATTGCGTTTATAACTAACTTTGACAGCCGGGACAATAATAATCCAACTATGCCGCCTGCTGTGATCCACATGATTGATATACTGCAAAAGGAAAATTACACAACCTTGCTGATTAACGTCGATGTGCGTTCAGAGGATATTTCCCAGGCTTTTCAGGAGCATTGTTTTGACGGCATGGTGATTTACGGCATCGTACCGAACCAGGATTTCTTCGTTGAATGGGGGCGGAAACATAAGATTCCTCATGTTTTTCTGCACCATGACCGGGTTGCAAAGAATAATGTCGGCATAGATGAGGAGCAAACCGCTTACTATATAGTGGGAGAATTAAAGAAGTTGGGCTTTTGCCGGATAGCCTTTTATTTTCCGAGGGAAGTTGAACTGAATAAATATTTTCCTGAAGATTATCTATTTTCCAGGGAAATATTTATCCGTCAGGCGATAAAATCACTCAAATTGAAGCAGTATCCTTCCAGTGTCGAACAACGTGAAGAAAGCAATAATCCCGCTGGATTTCTGATGAAACAAAAAGAAACGCCGGATTGTCTTATAGCCTATGATACATATACGGCTATCAGCTTGCTTGGCAATCTTCATGAGCTGGGCTATTCTGTGCCGAAAGATATTGGGATACTCGCTTATTCTTATGATAAATATAATTCCATTACCATGCCGTGTCTTTGCGGAGTCGATTTTGACAACATGGAAATCGGCCGTAATCTGGCTGAAATGATACTCCAGCAGATAGAAAGCGGAGAAGAATGCGAAAATCGGTTGACGATTGGCAAACTTGTCCTTGAAAAGGGAGGTATTCGCTTTGATTCACTTGATTTTTTCGGAAATAAAAAGGGAAGCTGATACTATGAAAAATTTAATCCGCAGGACTGCATTTTTTACGATGGTCGAGCTATTGATTGTAATTTCGATCATATTGATATTGACAAGCATATTGATGCCGGCGCTGGGCAAAGCCAGGGAACGGAGCAAGCAGATAAAATGCGCTGGCAATCAAAGGCAGATTGGACAAATTATTAACTTTTATGCTAATGATTATAATGAATGGCTGGTACCTTGTTTTGCGGCAGAAGGATTATGGATAACGATTATAAACAATGCGGACTTGGGTATCCCCATAAAACAATGTGATAGTTATTCAAAGGCATATAGCGAACAGGGAATATGGACTTGTCCTTCCAATAAATATAGGTATTACACGTACTTGGTAAATTATGCTCCCAGTAATAGAGCTGGCTGGACATATAATGCGTCATATAATTTTGCATGGCAAAAACTATCCACAGTAAAAAAATCCCCATCCGAGTTAGTTTATTTTGCCGAAGGTGGGAGAATGGAAAGTAAATGTACAGTGAGCAGTCCTTATTATTGCTATTATTATTTTTCTGTAAGAACTGATACTGTACCTTATATGCACTACAGTGATGCCGTAGTTCATTCAAAAAGCAGCAATTATTTATTCCTCGATGGACATGTGGAAAATATTAATTATGGCGACAAGCTCATTGTGCTGACAAATCAATGGCAATAAGAATAAAAATAAAAGGAGTATTTTCTTATGAAAAGGTTTGTGATTATAACAATCTTATCTGCTTTTAACCTGATGGTCTCGGCGGATACGCCGGAACTGTGGTGCGCTTTCAAAGGATGGCATCTGAACTGGAGCAATGAAGCAGTACTGCCTGAAGTCGATGTAATTACGGATGTTGGCGGTATAAATGGGATGGGCGGTCTGGAATTACATGTTCCAGCCCATTCAGGCATGTGCTATGTTTCAGCCCCTGTTGAATATAAAATTACATTCAAAAATAAGGAGATTTCATTCTATATCAAATCAGACGCTGAATGCTTGGGTGAGATAGTGCTTTGTGGCGAAAAAGTCTGGAGTTCAGTATTGGATATAGATACAAAAGGCAAATGGCAGAATCTGAAAATACAATTAAAGAACTTTAAGTATTATGATACTTCCGGTAGCAACTCAAGACGTCCTGTTGAAATGAAAAACGGAATTGAGACTGTTAAAAAGTTAAGCATCAGAATATTTAATTCTGCTAATAAATCGGTGCGAGTCGCATTCGGTCCGGTATTTGTCGGAAATAATCCTGAAAAGGGTTCTGATTTTATAGTAAAACCAGAAGCAGGAAAAAATGTAGGTACAGGAAAAGGCGGAAATAATGTTTTTATACCGGACGTAATAGAATTAACAGAATATTTCAAAGCGACAAAACAAGCAGGTAATCGCCTGAAGTGGCAGCGTCCAGTTTCATTATGGAAATACTATACCCGTGGTATTACCGATCATTTTGGCAAAGCATTGAAAATAAAAGGACTGCTGGCTCAACAAAATCCTGAACAGTGGTTATGCAAGGATATGAAGCTTCCTGAAATCTTCGGGTATTCCGACTGTGACGTGGTAAAACTCGACGGAAAGACAGGAAAGGGCGTCCTTTCTTTTCCTGAAGCGTTGCCGATAAATGCAATGGAATACAAGTGCAAAAATATAAGGTTTTTTGTCTGGATAAAAGCAGAATCTCCATCTCCTGGTTTTTTGAAATACCCGGATTTTCATTCGCGTCCTGAAATACATGTTGATTTCAAGGATGGCCAAAGCACGGTTATAGGTTCATCCTGCGGTTATTTCCTTACTCCCGGCCCTTATCCATGGCATTGTTACAGTATGGAGGTTTATGTTCCGGATAACTGCGCAAAAATTTATCTGAGCTTCAGTTCTTCAGGTGGAGCCGCTTATTTTGCCGCTCCTTCTTGGGAACCTGTCAATAAAGAGAATGATTTTTCAAAAGACGATTGTCAGGACCCATTTTCCGGCAGTATGAGTAAGAATATTTACTATGACACATTGGATACTCTTTACCGGGATGGTCTTGTCTACCGCTATACATGCCGCTGGCTTCAGGGTTCCTCTATCGGGTTAAAAGGCGCAAAAGCCGATTTGACATCAAGTGAAGGTTTGCGTTATTACTATGAAAAAATTGCCAGACCCGGAAAAGAGATCAATGGCTATAATCAGCTTATTACAGCACTACCCGGAATTATAAAAAGAGTAAACGCTCCGCATATTGACAATGGATTGCCTGATACTCTCGCAGATATTATCAAAAGCGCCCAGTTGGATAATGGTCTCTGGGCTATTGATTTGTGGAAGGAAGGCTCTGATGGTCTTACCTGCCATACTTTGACGAAATGTTTTTATTACCGGAATATTCCCCGTGAAGACCCTGATTACCCGTATAACAATAAGATTTTTCGAGAGCCTGTCCTTCCCGGGTTGAAAAAAGTTCCCAGAGCGGATGCAATTATAAAAACCTTCGCAGCCAGCCAGATTGAGTATAAGGATAACAATGGCAATCTTTGCAAAGCCGGATGGCATGGCGATCATGGAAGTCCCGCCTCTATGCGTCGAAGCGATTTGCAGACTACCGCCAATTCCATGTTTTCTATGAGAATAGCTTTGTGCGATGTAGAAGACCCTGAAATCAAGAAACTTTGTTATGAATCAGTGAGATCCGCAGTGGAAAGTATTCTCCTGTTTAATGTATTGCCTGATTGGGGATGGAAGCACAGCAATCTTCAGGAAAGCCAAACTATAAATTCATACATGAACTGGGTGATAGACATTTCTCCTTATCTGGAAAGAAAAATCAGAAAGGAAATTCCTGCTCCGAATGTAATTTGCAGAAAAAATGGCGAATCTGTAAATATAATTTGGAATAAGCCCTTGGAGTATAATGCCATAAGGATATATTCAGTGCCCTCTGGAATTAAACCTTCAGAAATAGATGAGAAATTCTTGGTCGGCATAATTCACCGGCAGGGACATGCCCCTGTGGAGTTTGACCCGATTATTGTAGATTATAATATTCGTGAAGCTTTCAAAAAACGGTGTGGCAGTTATCTTCATTCTTATTTTCCCTGGAAGCAAAAAAAGCTTGAACAAATATACCCTGTCAGATTTTCCGTTGACGCTGCCCCGTTGAGTGTAGATGCTCCTGCCGGGCATGATATATGGGTTTCAACGGTAACATGGTATGGTGAAGAATCCCTTCCCGTAAAAGTCGAACCCATTAAATAGTTTTATTGTATAAATACAATTAAAAGAAATACATAGGGAAAAATAGTAATATGGACAAAAAGGATGAATGTTTCTTCGTTTTATCTGAAAATGGAGAGGAAAAACTGTTGTTTGCCGGCAGGGAATTCTGCCGTATTAAATATCACTTCAAATATTGGAAAGAACCAAAAGGTGAACAGTGGGAAATTAATTTCAGTTCATTCAGAACTTTTCCCGGAAAGTTCGAGGTTTCCGGTGAAATCCCCGGCGTCGGCGCGGCAAAGATCACATATTTTTGCGGCAGGGAATTGAATATCCATTTCAGTTTTATTCCCTCGGTCGCTCAGAATATCGGATTTTACTTTCTCGGGATGGAATTCCCTGAAGATGCCACGGAATTGCGGTTATTGCCGGGAGTGTATTGCGGTTATACTGGCCTTTGCGGGACATTCAAATTTTCTTCTGTTTATTCTGAAAAAGCGGAATTGTTTCAATTGGCGTCAGCGGTAGATCAGAAATCTGACAGCCGTGGTACTACTTTGACAGTTTATCAGTATTTTACCATGAGTTTTCCGCCGGCATTCAAGAATGGAACCGCTGCGCTTACTTTAGGGCAGGAAATAAGCGGAGATTTGACTGTCAGTTATTGTCAGGAAGATATTTGGGACCCGGTTCATAAAATCCGTGAGTTTGAGACGGCGGCCAAACCTGAAAAAATGATGGAGCGTTATACCTATAATGAATTCCTTCTCAATTGGGAAAAATACATTCGGGAACCGGACTTGTGGGTCGAGCTCGGTAATGGCATGGGTATGTTTCATGTCGGCTTTTACAATGTTCTGACTGACCCTAAATTAGGAGGACCATATGGCTATACACTGAATGACAGGCCGATTCGTTATAAGGAACTGCAAGAGCTTCTTTTTAATCCAGGAGCGGATAAGAACATCAGATTTGACTATTTTCAGGACAACATTCATCAACTTGAAATTGCGTGGGGAAACGGCTGTAATACCATGGTCGCTTATGCCCTTTACAATTATGGTGGCGAATGGTTCCGCCGGAAAGCGGATGCCATAGTCAAAGCGTTACTGGAGTTTAAGAACGGCGGTTTCCAGATTGCGGATGGACCGTTATCCGGCGCATGGATTAATGCTTATAATGCCGATAGCGGTTGTTTTCAGGATCATTATGGCGGAAACCAGGTTTTTTTGCCCGATCAGGGAATTGTCAATTATTTTCTGTCCAAAATTTACCTTGAAGGCTTCAACCGAGCCCCTGGAATTCCTAGAAATATTGAACGTAATTGCACCGAGTTCCTATTGCGAAGCGAAAAGATGCATAATGGTTTTCCCAATGCGTTTTCTCCTGATGGCAACTTCGGTTATTCACGGGAGGGATATCCCTACAATTTTCCAAACGCTCCCGGAATAGCTCAGACGGCTTTGAGTTTTATTATGCTTTACAGACTTACTGAAAATGAAGAAAACCTGCTGGAGGCGGAGCGTATAATCTCAAAGTATCTTCAACCGCTTATTGAGGATAATAAATTCGGATTTCTTGAATATGATCATAGAGGATATTGCAGTGCAGGGGCCGCATCTGTCCTTATCGCTTTGGCTGAATATCTGGAAGTCGGAGGCGGGAAAATATCTGAAACAGTAAAACATATGCAGGAGAAGGTTTTTTATCATCTTCTCAGTTTTCGGCACGAACGGGATTATTTTATTTACAGGCATGCGCATAATGTGGATGGATGGCATGCCGTGGCAAAGAATTGTCATCACTTCCTCCATGGCTTTACGCGCGGAAGCCTTCAAGGCGAATATATGCTCCATACCCGCTATGAATACGCTTATGCGTTGTTGCGTACGCTGGAAAGCAATCCGGCATTGCCTGTAAAGACTGCATTAATTGATCATTTGAACAGTTATACATGGCAACAGTTTATCAATCCGGAATTAAAAAAAGGATTTGGTGGCATGACTGAGCACGTTGGATTGCGTACATATGTGCAGGATACCGCTCATTTGCTTCATTCTGTCCCTCTCGCAATGATTTTAATTGAAAAGGCAAACAGAAGAGAAGCAGTTTGAAAAATAATAATACAATACAAAAGGAAATATAAATGGAAAATATTAAACTGGAAAAGAAACCCAAAAAACTAAAATTAAGTACCGACAGTTACAGCGTCAGCGTTTCGCGGAAAGACGGGATGCTGGGGGATTTCAGGATTTTCGATTCGGAACATGGGCAGTGGAATGACGTTTTTTATGGGAAATCGGTTTTTGAAAACAAGGCTGGGGTAAGAATAAAGGATGAACTGACAGGAGCAGGTTTTTCTGATAATTTCGGACCGGCAACGGTATTTTACCACGAACCCCGCAAAATCGCGTGGAACGGCAAAGGGAGTAACGTACTCTGTTCAGAGCCTCAAATAAAAAAGAGCAATTCCTCAATGGAGCTAACGCAGGAGAAGGATTTCAAAGATGCGCAGTTTACTATGAGGAATGAGTATAAATTTGAAAAAGATTTTATTCAATGGGACGTGGTTTTGAAACTGCGTCCCGGCGAAAAAGAGCGTTCCGTCAGACTCGAATACCAACTGCCGATATTCCGTTCCGTCAACGGCGGTTTCTTTCCTAAAGGCTGGCAGGTTTGGGCGCCTCTGGAAGACGCGCCTTACAGTTTCGGCCATGCCGGAGGCTGGGGACATTCACAGGCTTCATGGTATGTCCATCATTTTCCATATTGCTCCGTCAACGCCGGGGCCGGAATACCCTTGCCGATGATAGATGTTTTTTCAAGTGTTTACGATATAGGGATGAGCCTTATAGCGCCGCCTGGACAGATTAAGCCGGAAATGGTCTTTGTAGTGGACAAGGAAAACAGCGTCCTTAAACTGCAATACAACAATATTGGCCTTAGAAAAACTAAAGAATGGCGTCTGAGCCTGATTCTGCATCCGCATCGCGGCGATTGGAGAGAGGCGCTGGGCTGGTTCGAAAAAAGGTATCATGATTATTTCGTTCCGAACAATAAACGCGTAATCGACCAGGAAGGCACAATGTTTTACGGTGTGCCGAGCGTGAAGGAAAAAAACATTAAAGCCTGGGTCAAAAATATGGGGTTGAAATGGACTGAAGTGCTCTATAACCCGATTTTTGGCGATTACGTGCCGGAAGCTGAAAAATGGGATTTCGATATGCTCTGGTCGGAAAAAGGGCCGGAGAAAATTCTCCGGGGCCTGACTAAAAAGAAAATTGGCGACTACCTCAAAATGTTGAAAAAACACAGTGTGGCTTCATTTATATATTATAACTACGGCGAATGTGACGAAAGACTTGCGAAAAAGAATTTTTCTGAATCAATCATCAGAGACCCTCAGGGTTTGCGCAAAGCCTGGATGTTCAGGGACGGTAAACGCGGAAACATGACCATGAACCCCGATCCCGATACGGAATGGGGCAGATTTGTACTCAAACAGGTGGACGAACTTTTTGAAGAGTATCCCGAACTTGACGGGCTTTTCATAGACCAGATGTGCTACCATTCTTCAGATTACGGACGTGACGACGGGCGCACCATGATTAACAATGCTCCTGTTTATGACACTCACGAAGCTTCTATGAGAATGATGGAGAAAATAGCTGAAAAACTCAAATCCCGCAATAAAACCTGTTTTGCGAACGGCCCGTATAATTTTGAAATCATGAAATATGCCGACGGAATTATGAGTGAAGGAAGCCTTTCCGGGCTGGCGAAATATTCTTATGCCTGCCTTAACAAACCTGTCATGGTATTGACGTATAATGTCTTTGGAGAGGATTTGGAAAAGGTATTCAAGGCCTGCCTGAAATACGGCGCTTTCCCCTCGACGCCGTGGCATCATGATAAAAGCTTCAACCCTCCTGAACTGCCGCCTGAAAATACTCTCGAACTATACAGAAGATACCTGCCGCTCATAGAAAACCTCCGAGGACGCCGCTGGGTGCTCCGTTCAAACGCCATCGTTTTCCCAAATGGCCTTGACGGAAATATTTTTCATCGCAGGGCAGGGGGCTATGTTATTCCATTTTTCGTGAAAGATTCGCTTATCTCATATAAGCACTGGAATGCCTCGAACCCGAAAACCATAGAAATCACGCTGTCCGGGAATGAAAAAATCCAACCTGAAATCAAATGGCTTTCAGCCAATTTCAGAGGAGAAAAAGCCCTGAAAGCACATAGAAAAGCAGATAAACTGTCAATCGCAATCCCTGAATTTGCAGAGGCGGCTATCCTTATTGTTAAATCTTGAGTAAAATAGCCCTTGTTGAAAGGGGTGAAATCTCTTTGAAATAGAGATTTTTCTGGAGTAAAAGGAAGTTTTTTTGAGGCTGAAAGTAAAAAAAATGGAAAAAAAACGGAATCGGGCTTTTCTTTTTTAAAAGGCACAGCATATTAAGAGCTCTGTTTTCTTTAAAATAGAATGTTCATTGATCGCCGAGTGCAAATAAAAATTTTTCAAAAAAATTCGAAAAAGCGCTTGAAGAGGTTAAAAAGCCTGCTAAATTATCAGCCGCTAAAAAAACTTGGCGAAAATAATTAAGAAATAATTAGAAAAGTGTTTGCATTTTTCTAAAAATATGATAGATTAGATGTTTTGTCAGTCTCATCGAAATGAAAGACTGAAAGTTCTTTGAAAACTGAATAGTGCGATGTACCGAAGTCATTTCTTAAAAGAGATGAAAAGTACTAAGAGTACAAAAAGTAGATCTATACAACAAATAGAGATAGTCAAGTCAAACTTGTAAAAAGTCCGCTTCGGCGGAATAATTTTTTTACGGAGAGTTTGATCCTGGCTCAGAACGAACGCTGGCGGCATGGATTAGGCATGCAAGTCGAACGGTCTGATGGAGGCAACTCCGTCAGATAGTGGCGAAAGGGTGAGGAACACGTGAGTAACTTACCCCCAAGTTGGGGATAGCCCCGGGAAACTGGGATTAATACCGAATGTGAACACAGTTCCGCATGGGACTGTATTTAAAGATTTATTGCTTGGGGATGGGCTCGCGTCCCATTAGCTAGTTGGTAAGGTAATGGCTTACCAAGGCAATGATGGGTAGCTGGTCTGAGAGGATGGTCAGCCACACTGGGACTGAGACACTGCCCAGACTCCTACGGGAGGCTGCAGTCGAGAATCTTCCGCAATGCGCGAAAGCGTGACGGAGCAATGCCGCGTGCCGGATGAAGGTCTTCGGATTGTAAACGGCTGTCACTGGGGACGAATTATGACTGTACCCAGAGAGGAAGCCACGGCTAACTACGTGCCAGCAGCCGCGGTAATACGTAGGTGGCGAGCGTTGTTCGGATTTATTGGGCGTAAAGGGTCCGCAGGGGGTTAATTAAGTCTGATGTGAAATCTCATGGCTCAACTGTGAAACTGCATTGGAGACTGGTTGACTAGAGCATCGGAGAGGAGAGCGGAATTCCTGGTGTAGCGGTGGAATGCGTAGATATCAGGAAGAACACCAAAAGCGAAGGCAGCTCTCTAGACGATTGCTGACCCTCAGGGACGAAAGCGTGGGGAGCAAACAGGATTAGATACCCTGGTAGTCCACGCTGTAAACGTTGTGAACTTGATGTGGGAGGATTTAACCCCTTCCGTGTCGGAGCTAACGCTTTAAGTTCACCGCCTGGGGACTACGGCCGCAAGGCTAAAACTCAAAGGAATTGACGGGGGTCCGCACAAGCGGTGGAGCATGTGGCTTAATTCGAGGCAACGCGAAGAACCTTACCTAGATTTGACATATACCTGACCGCCATGGAAACATGGCTTCCCGTAAGGGTGGGTATACAGGTGCTGCATGGCTGTCGTCAGCTCGTGCCGTGAGGTGTTCGGTTAAGTCCGGCAACGAGCGCAACCCGTGTCATTAGTTACCATCAGGTTATGCTGGGGACTCTAATGAGACTGCCCGTGTCAAGCGGGAGGAAGGCGCGGATGACGTCAAGTCCGTATGGCCTTTATATCTAGGGCTGCACACGTGCTACAATGGTCGGTACAAAGGGTAGCAATACCGCGAGGTGGAGCAAATCCTCAAAACCGGCCTTAGTTCAGATTGCAGTCTGCAACTCGACTGCATGAAGTTGGAATCGCTAGTAAAGGCGTATCAGACACGACGCCTTGAATACGTTCCCGGGCCTTGTACACACCGCCCGTCACATCATGGGAGCTGATTGCACCCGAAGTCGCTGACTCAACCCTCAAAAGGAGAGAGGCGCCTAAGGTGTGGTTAGTGACTGGGATGAAGTCGTAACAAGGTAGCCGTAGGGGAACCTGCGGCTGGATCACCTCCTTTCTAAGGAGTAATCTGAGACAGTTTAACAACTGTTTCGGATACGGTTAAACTCCCTGTGAAAACAGGGATGAGGACAGTGGCAACGCTGTCAAGGTACATCGCACTATTCAGTTTTCAAAGTGTTCTTTATACTATAATAAACTGTTAATCTTTTTGGGGATTTCCAGGGGCTGTAGCTCAATTGGCTAGAGCACCTGCTTTGCAAGCAGGATGTCAAGGGTTCAAATCCCTTCAGCTCCACCAAATTACAGTGGATGGGCGACCTTATTAAGCCCTAGCTAATGTGGGCGTATAGCTCAGCTGGTTAGAGCGCGTCCCTGATAAGGACGAGGTCCTTGGTTCAATTCCAAGTACGCCCACCATCTCGATAAAAAGATTTTACAAATATTTTTTAGGGAGTATTCCCTAAGTGTTCATTGAAAATTAGAGAAGAATAGATTTTACCATAATAAAAAGGTAGAAAACAACAACTTTGCTAAGAGAATATTGTTTTTCTTGGCGGTTAAGCTACTAAGGGCACATGGCGGATGCCTTGGCGCTGTTAGGCGATGAAGGACGTAGTAAGCTGCGAAAAGCTTCGGGGAGTGGCAAACACACTTTGATCCGGAGATCTCCGAATGGGGAAACCCAGTTCAGGTAATACTGAATTATCATTAACTGAATACATAGGTTAATGAAGCGATACCCAGGGAAGTGAAACATCTCAGTACCTGGAGGAAAAGAAATCAAACCAGAGATTCCGTAAGTAGTGGCGAGCGAACACGGAACAGCCTAAACCAGACAGTTTACTGTTTGGGGTTGCGGGACCCTGTCGTGGGACGCGTGGCGGTTAGCAGAATGGTTCAGGAAAGTTCCAACCATAGAGGGTGAAAGTCCCGTATGCGAAAACCAATACCGACCTAGGGGTATCCCAAGTAGAACGGAACACGTGAAACTCCGTTTGAATCCGGGAGGACCACTCTCCCAAGGCTAAATACTAAACAGCGACCGATAGTGAAAAGTACCGTGAGGGAAAGGTGAAAAAGCACCCCTGCTAGGGGAGTGAAAAGTATCTGAAATCGTGTGCCTACAAAGTGTAGGAGCTCTCTTTGAGAGTGACTGCATGCCTTTTGCATAATGAGTCTGCGACTTATTTTATACAGCTAGGTTAAACCTTGGGTGTAGCCGTAGCGAAAGCGAGTGTTAATAGCGCGTTAAGTTGTATGAAGTAGACCCGAAACCGTGTGATCTATCCATGGTCAGGCTGAATCTCCGGTAACACGGAGTGGAGGGCCGAACTGGTGTGTGTTGAAAAATACTCGGATGAACTGTGGATAGGGGTGAAAGGCCAATCAAACTCGGTAATAGCTGGTTCTCTTCGAAATATCTTGAGGGATAGCCTTGTGTTAATTAACCTGCGGAGGTAGAGCACTGACTGTTCGAGGGTCCTTACCGGGATACCAACAACTATCAAACTCCGAATGCCGCATGTCGTATCACAGGAGTCAGACTGTGGGGGATAAGCTTCATAGTCAAGAGGGTAACAGCCCAGACCGTCAGCTAAGGTCCCTAATTTTGAACTAAGTGGTTGAAGGATGTGGAGTTGCGTAAACAACCAGGATGTTGGCTTAGAGGCAGCCATCATTTAAAGAACGCGTAATAGCGCACTGGTCGAGTGATTCCGCGCCGAAGATGATCGGGACTAAGTTCAAAACCGAAGCTGCGGGTTTCCACGCAAGTGGGAGCGATAGAAGAGCGTTGTATACGGATCGAAGCCGAAGAGGAATCGACGGTGGACTGTATACAAGTGACCATGCAGACATGAGTAGCGAAAAACCAGATGGAAATTCTGGTCACCGTAAATCTAAGGTTTCCTGGGGAAGGTTCGTCCGCCCAGGGTTAGCCGGATCCTAAGGCGAGGCCGAAAGGCGTAGTCGATGGACAAAATGTTAATATTCATTTGCCACCTTGTTGGAGTGATGGAGGGACGCAGAACGCTAAGTCAGCTGCCTGTTGAATTAGGCAGTCTAAGGCCGTAGGGCGTCCGGTAGGTAAATCCGCCGGACATTAAGCCTGAGAACTGATGGGACGTGGAGTCTTCGGATGAAGCGGATTGACTGATGCGATACTGACTAGAAAATCTCCTAAACTTTGATGACAAGGTGTCCGTACCGCAAACCGACACAGGTAGATGAGGCGAGAAGCCTAAGGTGTGCGAGAGAAACCACGTTAAGGAACTCGGCAAATTAGCCCCGTAACTTTGGAAGAAGGGGTGCCGTCGCTATGTGATGGGATTTACTCCCGGAGCAGAAGGCGGTTGCAACAAAGAGGCCGGTGCGACTGTTTAGCAAAAACACAGCACTCTGCGAACTCGTTAAGAGGATGTATAGGGTGTGACACGTGACCAATGCCGAAAGGTCAAGGGAATCTGTCAGCCGCAAGGCGAAGCAGTGATCCGAAGCCCCGGTGAATGTCGGCCGTAACTATAACGGTCCTAAGGTAGCGAAATTCCTTGTCGGGTAAGTTCCGACCTGCACGAAACGTGTAACGATACTGGCACTGTCTCAACGTGGATCTCGGCGAAGTTGTAATTCCGGTGAAAATGCCGGATACCTGCGGTAAGACGGAAAGACCCTGTGAACCTTTACTGTAATCTGATATTGATATTTGGTTTCGCATGTGTAGTATAGGTGGGAGACTATGAAACTGCTACGCTAGTACCGGTGGAGTCGTCAGTGAAATACCACCCTTGTGTGATTGAATATCTAACCTTAGACCCGTGAATCCGGGCGAGGAACATTGTCAGAGGGTCAGTTTGACTGGGGCGGTTTCCTCCAAAAGCGTAACGGAGGAGTTCGAAGGCACACTCAGCACGTATGGCAATCGTGCGTAGAGCGTAAGGGTATAAGTGTGCTTTACTGTAAGATCGACGGATCGAGCAGTTGCGAAAGCAGGACCTAGTGATCCAGTGATCGAACGTGGAATCGTCATTGCTCATCGGACAAAAGGTACTCCGGGGATAACAGGCTGATAGCGCCCAAGCGTCCATAGCGACGGCGCTGTTTGGCACCTCGATGTCGGCTCATCACATCCTGGGGCTGTAGAAGGTCCCAAGGGTTCGGCTGTTCGCCGATTAAAGTGGTACGCGAGCTGGGTTCAGAACGTCGTAAGACAGTTCGGTCCTTATCTACCGTGGGCGCAGGATATTTGAAGGGATCATTCCTTAGTACGAGAGGACCGGGAATGACTAACCTCTGGTGTTCCAATTGTGTCGTCAGATGCAGTGTTGGGTAGCTATGTTGGGAAAGGATAAGCGCTGAAAGCATCTAAGTGCCAAGCCCCCCCTGAGATTATATATCCCTCTTCGTAAGAAGACTGAAGGCTCGTTGAAGACTACAACGTTGATAGGCTGGAAGTGTAAGTACAGTAATGTATTCAGCTTACCAGTACTAATAAGCCGTGCGGCTTAACCGCCTTTTTTTCCAGATACCTCTAAAGGGCGTTTGGAAAAAAGTTGGAAAATTATAATCAAAAGTTGGTTGTTGTCTATTCTTCTTTATCTTTATATTTCCGGTGCCCATAGCGAGGCTGAAACACCCGTTCCCATCCCGAACACGGCCGTTAAGCGCCTCAGCGGCGATGGTACTGCATATTTGACTGTGGGAGAGTAGCACGGTGCCGGGATTTTTTTTAAGACGGACAATTGTTATCAATTGTCCGTCTTTTTTTGTGCCTGATGACACAAAACTGCTAAAATAGATCTGCGCAATTTGACCTCTACTGTCAATGTTCAGGATTAATAAAAAAAAACAGTAAATTCCTCAAAAGAATATTGACAGCAAATTGTTATAGTGTTATAATTATGTGTAACAATTTACTGGATATACCAATGCTTAAGATGCTTCGATACAATCAGACTAAGTTGAATATACTTCATCAAATTGCTGATTTGAGCCTGCAAGTTGGCGATGCCTTACCGACGGAAAGACGAATGGCTTCGGAATTCGGCATAAGTATGGGAACTTTGCGCAGGGCACTTGGAGAGTTGGAAGTGCAAGGGATCATTGAAAAACATCAGGGAAGCGGGAACACTTTGCTGAAAAGTATAAAAAATGGCGGAGAACGAAATAAAATAGCTTTGATTTATATCAAACGTATTGAATTTGAAGAAGTCCTGCCAAATATGAGAGCGCTTGAATTGTATTTGAATGAACGTGGTATTGATATTGAATATATTCCGGTGATACGCTTTGATGATGAATTGATTAAGGTGTTGGAGAAATGTTTTGCAGTTTTAATAACAGGCTGGATAGACGAAAATTGGATTAAAAATTTGCAATTATTGAATAAGCCAATGATTGCGATCGGCTCACATAAATATTCAGATATCTTGCCGTTTGTAAGTTATGACTGGAAAGGAGCAAGTTCGATATTAACGGGAAAATTGATTCAGCGGAATGCTAAACGTATCGGTTTGCTGAATGCAGCGCAGCGATATTATCCGTCATCACTTATTTATGAAGGGTACAGGGGAGAACTTCTCAAGGCCGGATTGGAGCTTGATAATGACATGGTAATCTGGGTAGAAAAAGAGAATTATTACGAAAAAGTTAAAAAATTCATCATCGAACAAGTTCCTAAACTTGATTCTATCGTTATGGAGCTTGGTTTATATCTGCCCTTTTTAGCATTATGCTGGGAATTGGGAGTGACACCGGATAAAAAGCTTGCGGTAATTGGAAACCCGGAAGACAATTATCAAAGAGCTTTTTTCGGAGGAAATATTCTTTGGGCGGCTTTTGAAAGAAATACTTATATTGCGGGTGCGGAGTTTTTTCTGGAAGCTTTGCGGCATAAAACAAAATTCAAAGGGGAATATTTAGTAAAAGCTATAGCTTTTGAATGATGGAGAAAATTACAAGCACAAATGAGGAGATGGGATGAAAAGGAAAAAATACAAGGATGATGGATATATTGCAGGGATATGCAGAATTTTTACGATAATTGAACTCTTGGTTGTGATTTCAATAATCGTCATTCTTGTAAGTATCCTGCTTCCGGCATTAGGTAAAGCTAAAGCTGTTGCCTATAGAACCAGTTGTGCTGGAAATCTGAAAAATGTCTCATGGGCGATGCTGGAATATACAACGGACAATAATTCATCTTTCATACCTGTATCTTATCTGGCAGGTCTAGGCTGGGAGCCTGGTGTTCTTGAGGGCGTATGGACATGGGGAGTCGGTTTTCGCGATGGCCTTTATGTTAAGAATAATAAGATATATGTGGTATAATCTGTTCAGAAGCAGACAACTGAAACCAGAAAGGGGTATCTTTCTGATCTGATAAAGTACCCCAATATAAATTCACGATATCAATATGTCTGTTATGGTTATAACATGTATTATATAGGTTCAAGTGTGTCAGCAGGAACATTGCCAGATTATTTACCTGCGAAAATAAACCAAATTGCCAAACCGTCAGAAACAATTCTCTCTGCTGATACTGATGCTGTCTACAGACTCGGTGTCCCTACAGTATCGTCAAGTTATTCAAACATTCTTGATGTACACTCGGACAGCGCTAATGTGCTGTGGGTTGACGGACATGTTAATTCGCGTAAACAGGCACGGTATAACTTGTGCTGGGGGCCCAATAATGCTACCGCCAGGCAGTATTTTGATAGAAACTGAAATAAAAATTCATGGAGATGAGAATGCTTGAAAAAATTATGGCATCTGTTTTAACCGCCGGTGTTATTATCGCGTCCGGGGCCGCCAATACAATTGAGCAAGCACCTGAAATAAAATTTCAGCGCACTGAAGTAATTTCTTCATTGGAAATAGGAAAACGTCATAGAGCGACAAAGGAACCGCTTATCTACGCACGAATACAGCCCTATGACCTTTACAGTAATTACCTGCACAAATGGATTGACCGTCCGCTTTTCATTAACAGGGAATGGCGTGAAACGCAGGAAGGCAGAGATAGTGGGTTCTTGAAAGATATACAAATAGCAAAAGAATACGGTGTTGATGGTTTTACAATGCTTGGAAATGCCTATAAAAATAGATTTCAGAATTATCTGAAAATACTTGAGAGAAAACGGCCTGAAAATTTCAGCTTTATGCCTGGCCTGGCCTGGGGAGGGATATCCTATGAACGATTTCTGGAAAATGCAAAACTGGGCCTTCAAAGTAAATATTCACCACGCATAAACGGCAAAGTTCCATTTTTTTCATACAGCAACATGCCTCTTCCTGAGATCCTCAAGATTCGAGAAAAACTTGCAGAAGACGGCTGTAAAGAAATTCTTCTCTTCTGCGATATCTGGTTCAACGCGTTCTCTGAATACAACAATGAAAAGAAGCTTTCCAATGAGACTGTTTCAACAATGGAGGCAGGACTTAGGGAAAAACTTGATGTTGTTGATGGGGTTATTCTGACTAATTATCATATGCACCGGAATCCTCTGGGCGATTATACTCTCTCCAAAAAATTTTATTTTGAGATGGATAAAAATTATGTTGCGCCTTTGCTCGAAAAAGTTTATGACGAAGAAAAAAATAAGGAAAAACTACTGGGCTTTAATGTGCGTCACGGATATTTGAATCATATGGCCGGTACCAACGAGGCTGAACATGGTACGGAGCAGTTGAGACAGGCGATGGATACGGCGTTGTTGTTCAATCCTGATATAATATCTCTGGTTGAGTGGAACGAAGCCAATGAAAATACGAGTTTCCAACCTACGGTTTATAATTCAAAATCCTTGCAACGCATTATAAAATTCTATGCATGCAAAATGAAAAATGTACAGTTGAGCCCGAATGAAGGCGATAATCTGAACATTCCCAACTTAATTGTATCAAGCCGTCAAGTGTTGCAGTTAGGTGAAAAATATAGGATTGAACTGCTTAACGTTCCGGATTGTGAAAATGAAAAATCTTATACAGTTCAATTGACGCTCAGAGATGAAAACGGGAAAATTATCAGAAGTTTTGAACCTGATGCCTTCATGTCAAAAAAACTGACTGCTATAACATATACTTTGCCTTCAGAACAGTTCACGGGATTGATGGCGGTGCTTCCTGAACTGACGATTATAAATGAAACCGGTGTGAAAACTCAATTTACAAGTTTGCAATACACACGTCTCGTTCCATCATTTTGTCTGAATTTCAAGGAAGTACGGCAACCGCTCAGGGATTTGCTGTTTCCTGAAAAAAGTAGCTTTGAGCTCGTAAATATGGAGGCGGATGGTCTTGTTAATCTAAATGGGGCTATTGTTTCTCCTGAAGTTCTGAACTCAGTAGAAATACTTGATAATGAAGACGAAGTTTTTGCAGTTGATCCTTGCAATGAATACAATACTCAGGATAACTATTTATTTCTGGCTGGTTTTTCGACGAAGAAAACAGGACAGAGAAATTTAAAAATAGAAATTGACGGCGTTAATGATTTTGACTTCAAGGCGTGGAGTTATCCCTATGCCGGTTTCGGCAGTTGGGAAAATAAAAATAATACAGTCAAGGGAAAGTTTATCTTCTTTGGTGATGGAATTAAATTTCTGCTGGTCATTCCGAAAAATCATCAGAAAAACGCAGAAATCAAATTTGATGTTGAGGGGCTGGGAAAATTTAAATTCTCTATTGGCGATATAACGGCAAAAAGGAAAATGGGACTTGAATTGCCGGAGTTCACATCCTTTCAAATTGAGCTTATGAACAAACTTGCGGACCATCCATTTCTGCTTAAATGTAACAATTTAAAATTTTCTGCTGAAGTAAATTCAGAATCTCCCGTTCCGTGTTTTCAGATGCGGGCGATTAGCGGATCCGGCAAAATATACCGTTCAAAGCCTCTCTTCCCTGTTAAACTCAGTGAGGAAAAGCAAAAAGTCAATATTTTTTCATGTACATCAGGACGTTCAGTCCCTGTAGATGTGTCGGTGAAGGAAATCGTTGACATAAATTATGCTTTTACTCCGGAATATGGTAATATCCTGCGTGATTTGAAAAATTCCTTTTTTGACGCTAAACTCGGGGGAGGGTTTAAATATCTTGACCCCTTTAGAATAGGAAACCTGCCGGAAAATGTCACTAATACCTCGCCCAAATGGATTAAATCCGGCGCAGAGTGGATACTGAACTTTGACGGGAAGGGTAATTATCTGGTTTTTCCGCCCGGAACAATTCCCAATGGTTCTTTCACTCTGGAGTTCGAGTGTAAAACTGACTCGAAAGAGAACCAGGTGTTATTCAGGCATTACAGTTACAGGCCGGGTTCTATTTTGCTGTATATAATTGATGGAAAACTTCATGTTGAATTTGCGAGCATGGGAAGAAATTACAGTGAGAAACTCAATAAACTGAATGTGAAACTTGATTTTCCGTTGGGAAAATGGGTAAAGGTGAAGATAAGCTACAATTTGCAAACTTTGACTTTCGAAGTGGATGGGAAAATACAAAAAATTCCATTCAATCTACGGGCGGCGAAAATGACGGCTTCAATTTTTGGCGGCTTCTCTTCTAAAGACACTGATATCACTGGGAAAAATCTTAAATTCTTTCAGGGAGATTTACGTTCACTGCATATAAGACATAATGCAGAATGAGTTTTAAATTCATTCATTGATACTTTTGATGTCGCTTTTGAGTTCCTGCAAAAAAACAGCATATTTGAGGAATTCTTCGGAATAAAGATTCTTTGCAAATTTCTCTTTGGCATTTTCACCGGACATTCGTTTGTGTAATGGGCGGAAATCTGCTTATTCAGGTTTTGTGCATTTTTTCCGGTATTCGCCGGGCGGGCAGCCAATCATTTTTTTGAAGAGCCTGTTGAAATAACTCAGATCATTGAAACCAGATTCGTATGCTATCGAAAAAATTTTATCATCGGAATTCCGAAGTTTCCAGAGGGCCGCCTGCATCCTTTTCTGTATCAGATATTCATAAAGAGTTTTTCCTGTACGCAATTTGAAAAAACGGCAGAAATAATTCGGGCAGAGACCCGCGTGTTTCGCCACCTTTTCAAGACTCAGTGCCTCCCTGTAATTTTTATCAATGTATTTTTTAATTTTTTCCATCACAGGATTAGCGTCTGCCGAGGCGCTGATGAGTCCGGAACTCATTATCCGCCTGGCACATTCTATCAGAAAAATTCTGAAATAACCGGCGGCTGCCTCGTAAGCCCCGGCCTTTTTCTCTTTTAATTCTCTTTCAATCGCAAAAAGTTGAGCTCTGAGATGCTCCATGTCTTCAAATTCTATGCGAAGCAGTCTGTTAAAATGATTTTTGAGTATGCCGTGGAGCGGAATGAAATTCATCAGGGCGTTCTGAATTTCAGGAGGAAGCGGCGGGAGAGTGAATTTTTCCGGGTCAATATATATATTCATTATTTCCATGCCGTCACTGTCGGTCACGATGCTGTGTTTCTCTCCGCAATATGTAATTGCCGCCGATTTTCCAGCTTCCTTAAAACGGGAAGTTTCCATCTGGTGAAAGCCTTTTCCCCTGAAAATAACACTTATAAGAACAAGGTCGACAGAATGCATCCGCGCTTTCAAGTTCACATAATGTGGAAAATACTCTACGGCAAACCCTATTTTGTCAACAGGCGCAAAATGTTTCTTTCTTGCAATTCCATGCATAAAAATTAATCCTGTCCTTATTTCAGGTTAATATAGTCCACTTTTTATAAAAAATTTAGTGTATTATTAATAAAAAGGAGCTTTATTTATGAATACCCGTGAAAGATTTCAGAATGTGCTGAATTTTAAATCAGTGGACAGGCTTCCCGTAATCGAATGGGCTTCCTGGTGGAGTAAAACTCTTGAAAGGTGGCAATCCGAGGGGCTTCCTGCAATGGAAAACCGAGACACGATGAAATATTTCAATCTTGATCTGCATTATCAGGACTGGATAAGGCCGGCAGCGGCATCTTTGCCCAAGACTCAGGAAAGCGGAAAAGGGATTATTGAATCTGCGGATGATTACCTGGCAATTAAAAAACATTTGTATCCAAATATCGCGGTAAAAGAGGATCTATGGAGAAAATTGGCTCTGGAACAGAGTTCAGGAAATGCCGCGGTATGGTTCTCATTGGAAGGTTTTTTCTGGTTTCCCCGGGTGCTTCTCGGAATTGAAAGACATTTGTATTCCTTTTATGATGCTCCCGAACTTTTGCATATGATATCTGATGACATCTTGAAATTTCATATAAGCGTAATTGAACGAATATGTTCTTTCTGCATTCCTGATTTCATGACATTCGCTGAGGATATGAGCTATAACAATGGCTCTATGATATCAAAGGAACTTTTTGACGTATTCATAAAACCATATTATGAAAAACTTGTTCCTCTCCTACACGAAAAAGGAATTAAAGTGATAGTTGATTCGGATGGCTATATCGAAGAATTATGCGGATGGTTTTCGGATACGGGGGTTGACGGTTTTCTACCTCTTGAAAAAAATGCCGGATGCGATATTAATTCATTGAAGGAGAAATATCCCGGCAAAATTTTTATAGGGGCTTTTGACAAAACAGTTATGCATCTTGGTGAAAAAGCTTTAAGAGATGAATTTGAGCGGCTTCTTCCTGCGGCGCGCAAAGGCGGTTTCATCATAAGCTGTGATCATCAGACGCCGCCTGAAGTATCTCTTGAAGATTACAAACTCTATCTACGTATTTTCGATGAGTATTCCCGGAAGATTTAAGTGCTTTATCTGTTAAGAGACGGGATCAGTTCATGTACTTTATCCATGAGCGCCTTGAAATCAATGGGCTTGAGAATGTAGCCGTTTATTCCGAGAGATATAACTTCCTTTATCACCGGCACGTCGGTATTGCTTGAGCATACGAGTACGGGGGGGAGTTTATCATTGAAAACGCTCTTTGCCTTTTCCAGAAACTCGGTGCCGTTCATGACAGGCATTGAAAGATCTACGATTATCAGAGAAAATTTCTCCGCGCCATAAGCCGCAAGCAGGTCCAGCGCTTCCTGTCCGTTTTTGGCTTCATTGACTTTCAACCCCATCTTTTCAAGAAGCAGTTTGAAGTTGTGCCTTATAAGAAAGTAATCATCAATTACAAGGGCCACATGTTTTTGGTCTGTATCAAATTCTTCCTGTTCTTGAATTTGAGAAATATAATTCTCACTCATGAGAACCTCCAGCTATAACTATTCCGTTAAAATGAACTCAAAAAGACAAAAAGGGTATATTTTCCCCGATACCTTAAATTTATAAAAGCATTTTATATGCCACAGGAGGCGCAAGCAGGCAGAGCAATTTCCCGGAGGGATTTGCTTTCTAAAATTAGTATTTTCCAGCTGCTTACTTGCAAGTAAGTTTCGTCTGCCTACTTTTTAAGTGCTTAGGATTTGCCGGTGCTGCCGAAACCGCCGGCGCCGCGTTTTGTGTCGGAAAGTTTTTCCACGGCGACGAATTCCACGTCGGGAAGTTCGTTTATCACCATCTGTGCTATGCGGTCGCCTCTCACCACTTTGAAGTTTTCATGTCCGGCATTCATTATAATGACGCAGACTTCGCCTCTGTATCCGGCGTCTATGGTTCCCGGAGAGTTCAAGACAGTCAAAGCGTGTTTTATGGCAAGTCCACTGCGCGGCCTTACCTGGGCTTCAAAGCCTATGGGCAGTTCGATGAAGAGCCCGGTGGGAACGAGGCAGGGTTTGCCGGGAGGGAGTTCCATATCAACGCGTGATCTCAGGTCAAAGGCGGCATCATCATGATGGGCTTTTTTAGGTTGAAGGTCTTCGCAACCCTCCTGCATGGTAAAACGGACAGTTACTTTCGTCTGCATTTGGTCTCCTTGTATTTCAATGATATATTACCAGTAAGAATATAATCTGTAAATAATATCAAGGGTTTGTATCTTTACAAATCTGGAAATGCCGGGAACATGCAAATAACAGAACTTCTCGTCGAAACCGCGCGCTCCGGTGCGTCGGACCTTTTTATAAGCGCCGGAAAGCCTCCATCCTGCCGCCGGAACGGTAAACTTCAGCGGATGGGAACTGAAATAGCGGAAGCTTCTATCATAGACTCGTTCAGGCAGGGCATATTGTCCCAGATTTCAGAAAAGTGTTACAGGGAAAAAGGCAGTTACGATGTAGGGTTAACTTTGCGTGAGGGTCTGCGTTTCCGTATAAATTTTCTGGTCAGACAGGGAATGCCGTCATTTGTAGCGCGTCCGATACCGTCAGGGTTGGACCTGAAATTCAAAGAACTCAATCTGCCTTCTGTAATTGAGGAATTCGCCGACAGCCTGCGCGGGCTTATTCTGATAGCGGGTTCAGCGGGAAGCGGCAAGTCCACCACCATGGCCGCCATTATGAACCACATAAATTCAAACTACGAAAAACATATAGTAAGCATTGAAGACCCTATCGAATTCATTCACACAGACAGAAAGAGCCTTATAACTCAGAGAGAAATCGGTTCTGACACTTCAAGTTTCGGGGAGGCGTTGAAAAATGTGGTGCGGGAAAGCCCGGACGTTATAATAATAGGAGAAATGCGCGACTTGGAAACGATGCAGACCGCCATAACAGCGGCGCTCACGGGGCATCTGGTAATATCCACAGTGCACACTGCCGATACTGTGCAGGCGGTTGAAAGAATAATCAATCATTTTCCCGAACACTTGCGGGCACAGGCCGCGGATGATCTTTCGCTTGCGATAAGAGGGATAATTGCCCAGCGGCTCATAAAGACAAAAGACGGAACGGGGATGATGCCAGCTGTTGAAGTATTGAAATCCACTCCGCACATGAAAAACCTTATCTCCGCCAGAAAATACAAGGAACTCGAAGAGGCTATAAAGCGAGGCTCCGAAGAAGGCATGGTAACTTTTACCCGTGCCATTTCCGAGCTCTATAAAAATGATAAAATATCGCTCAAAGACGGTATTGCCGCATCTACAAACCCCGATGAATTCCTCCTTCTGGCTGAGGGCATGGAAAGCGGCATTGAGACTTTCAGGGATGATTTCAAGGTCGGCGGTGCCTCCGAAGACGAAATCAATATGAAACGTCTCCTTTATTCGGCAGTTGCCAACAATGCCAGTGATCTCATACTCAGTGCCGGAAGCCCTCCTTCTCTCAGGGTCAACGGCGATTTATGTCCCCTTGAAGCCGAACCCTTGACGGGGCAAGATACCAAACGTCTTCTTTTCAGTATCATAACCCCCAGGCAGAGGGCGATTTTTGAAGAACAGAGGGAACTTGATTTTGCTATGACCCTTGATGTCGGAAAGGCAAAAGACGGGAAACAGAAAGAAATACCTTACCGCTTCAGAGTGAACGCATTTTTCCAGCGCGGCAACGTTACTGCCGCCGTGAGAGTGATATCTCAAACAATACCCGATCCCGTCACCCTCGGCATACCGCAATGTATCGTGAATCTTACCGACAAAAAACACGGCCTTATTCTTGTTACGGGTCCCACCGGGCACGGAAAAAGCACGACCCTCGCCAGCATGATCGACAGAATAAATGAAAAACGGGCATGCCATATAATTACTGTTGAAGATCCCATAGAATATGTGCACGGCAATAAAAAAGCCATAGTCGAACAAAGAGAAGTACACGCCGACACTCTCAGTTTTTCCAACGCGCTTAAATATGTTCTGCGGCAGGACCCGGATGTAATACTGATAGGAGAGATGCGCGATACGGAAACAATAGCCGCGGCGCTCACGGCCGCTGAAACAGGACATCTGGTAATGGCAACTCTGCACACAAACGACGCGCCGCAGAGTATTGACAGAATAATCGATTCCTTTCCGGCACATCAGCAGAATCAAATAAAAGTCCAGCTCGCGGGAACTCTTCTCGGCATAATAGCCCAGCGCCTTATTCCTCTTAAAAGCGGAAAGGGCAGAGTCGCCGCCTTTGAAGTACTTATCGGTAATTCCGGAGCGAAAGCCCTCATAAGAGAAGGTAAAACCCACCTGATACAGTCCACTATGGAAACGGGCGCCAGGGACGGCATGGTAACTATGGAAAAAGCCCTGAAAGAGCTTTACAGCCGCGGAGTGATTTCAAAGGATGATGTTTCCAGTCTCACTCCAATCACCGAAAGACAGGCCTCCTACTAGAAGAATATAAGTAAAAAAACGGATTTTTCGCAGTGAGAGCTGGATTTTTCAATATTATTTGCAATCTTATTCAGGTTTAATTGAATACAAATAACAAAGGAAATGATGAAATCTTTGAAGAAAATTATTTGTCTCGCCTTGGGCGGGATATTGATAGCGGCTTTAGGTTCGTTACTGTTGATGGCAGGAGGATGGAACGCGTTAGGCCCTTCTGGGGTAGCACGCATAGGAGGTCTTCTGACTATAATGCCTTTTTTCTGGGCGGGAGAAATCTGTCCTCCGTTTTTTCATATTATGGATTATCTGTCAAAACTGCCTCCGCCCTCAGGGTCTGTTCTAATATATTTCATCCTGCCCGCCATTGCCTGGACGATTGCGCTCTCTCTCTTTTACGGAATATACAGTCTGGCGAAAAATCAGTTCAAAAAACTGAAAACATCGGGGAATAAAACAGGTGAATAATATCCGGGCAGGGCAGGGCTTTGATGTACACCGGCTGACGGAAGGCCGTAAACTGATATTGTGCGGAGTTGAAATCCCATATAAGCTGGGCTTGGACGGACACAGTGACGCGGATGTTGCCGCACATGCCGTAATGGACGCGGTGCTTGGCGCGTTGGCCTTGGGCGATATTGGAAAATGGTTTCCTGATACGGATGAAAAATACAAAGGCGCCGACAGCATGAAACTCCTTGCTTCGCTGCTCTCAAGTCCCGAAATAAAAGACTGGAAACTTAACAATATTGATATTATAATTATCGCTCAGGAGCCGAAGTTCGCTCCTTTCATGGACGAGATGAGGCGCAATCTGGCTGAGATTTTCAAATGCGGCATTGACAGGGTTTCGGTAAAGGCCACTACCACGGAAAAACTGGGTTTTTGCGGCAGGGGCGAAGGGATTGCGGCTTCAGCGGTTGTTCTTATGACAAAATGAATATGAATAAATTTCAGAATATCATGGAGGCATTGAGTTGAAAAAAAATTATCTTGCTTTTGATCTGGGCGCTTCCAGCGGGCGCGCTATTTTGGGTGAACTTTCGGACGGAAGACTTTCGCTTTCTGAAATACACCGCTTCACTAACGGGCCTCTTGAAAAGGACGGCTCTCTTTTCTGGGACTTTGACGCCATCTGCCGTGAAATAAAAACCGGACTGAAAAAGGCCCTGCTTAAAACAAATGACATATCAAGCATAGCCGTGGACACTTGGGGCGTGGACTATATTCTTCTGAAAAAAGACGGAAATGCGGCGCGACTTCCCTATCATTACAGGGACGCCAGGACAGACAAGACTTCCGAAAAAGTTTTTTCAATCGTTCCAGCCGCTCATATCTATGAGAAAACAGGCATACAGTATATGCAGCTCAATACTCTTTATCAACTTTTTGAACATGAAAAAACACACCCGGAAGATTTTGAGGGCTCTACACTTCTGCTGATACCGGACGCTTTGACATATATGCTTTGCGGAGACAGGGCATGCGAATATACCGAAGCCTCCACCAGCAACCTTATTGACGCAAAGCAAAAGAACTGGGACTTGGAACTGATAGAAAGGCTGGGACTGCCGTCTTCAGTTTTCCCCCGGATCGCGATGCCCTGCACAGCGGCGGGCAAGCTTACGCCTGAACTTCAGAAGGAGCTTTCATGCCCGGCGATTTCCGTAATGAGAATAGGCAGTCATGATACTGCTTCGGCGGTGGCTTCCGTTCCCGCGCCGCACGGCAAAAAATGGGCTTATGTCAGCTGTGGTACCTGGGCGCTTCTCGGAGCGGAACTTGACCAGCCCATACTTTCGGAAAAAGCCCGTCTTGCGGGTTTCACCAACGAGGGGGGGCTTGACGGCAAAATACGTTTCCTTACCAATATCATGGGTACCTGGCTCCTCCAGGAGACAAAAAGGGTATGGGAGGAGAAGGGCAGAAAAATATCATATCCGGAAATGGGAGCGATGGCGATGAAGGCCGAGCCCCTGAAATTCCTTATAAACCCCAATGACAAGAAATTTCTTTCACCCGGCGATATGCCAGGGAATATAAGGGATTACTGCATGGAAACAGGGCAGGGGAAAATTCCCGATGACAATGCCGTTCTGAGATGTGTTTATGATTCTCTGGCGCTTTATTTCCGCATGAAACTCGAAGAACTTCAGGCGCTTCTGGGCGTAAAATATGAATGCCTTAACATTGTGGGAGGCGGAACGAAAGACCGCACCTTGATGCAGCTTGCCTCCGACTGCCTGGGAATAGCTGTCGCGGCTGGTCCTGTCGAAGCGACTTCAATAGGGAATATCATAGGGCAGGCCATGGCTGACGGAACTCTTTCAAACCTTGCTGACGCACGCGAAATAGTCCGTTCCTCTTTCGATGTGGAAGAGTTCAAGCCCTCCTCAGGCAACGCAGTCACATGGAACGGCGCGCTTGAAAAATTCAGAAAGCTTTGTCAGGCGTAGAAGATATTATTTTCTTGGAATTATGCAGATCTAAAGTTGTACTTTGGATTTGCATAAATCAAGAGAACGTAAAATAAGCATCAATCTTCTGAAAAAATTATCTACTTTTTGATTGCGCCGAGAAGACTCAGGTGTTTTTCAAAATGATACTTGAGTTTTTCGTAATAATATTTTTCATGTGCATGGAGGGCCGCGAAGAAGAGGGGCCTTATGGCAGGGTCTCTCAATATCGGGCCGTATGTTATGTGAAGGAGCTGTCTTGCCTCGTTCATTTCCATGAGCTTCGGAAGGTCTTCATCATAAAGGCTGTCAATCGCGGGTATTTTGGACATGTCCGATGTTATATGATAAAGCTTTATGACTTCATCGAGATGATTGAGCGCGCATGTATGCATTACCCTGTAGAGGACGGGGTCTTTTTCGGCGATAACTCTTACAGCCTCAAGCCAGCTTGTTCCGGCGGTTTTCAGGTGGAGGCGCATATCGGTCATTTTGCCGATAGTCGGGAAAACCATGAATTTATCGCTTCCTGAATGGATGGAAACTTTGTAATTGCCGCAGGCCTTTGCTATTTCGGCATGTACGGCGAACTGTTTGCTGAATTCGTTGAGGTTGCCTATGTAGTCGATGCCTTTCTGAAATTCCCCGATGAAGCGCGGAGCAAGAGAGGTGAAGACAACCTTTCTATAGAGAAGTTCCTTCACTATGAAGAGGTGATGCTCGGGAAGTGTCGGCGAAGTGGTCTCATCAATAGAGATTTCAAGATCAAATTCCTTGCCGCGTTTTTCTTTCAGATGCTCATGTACTTCAGCGGCGAAATCCATTGCCTTGACATACATCACCGCGCAGCGTTTAGCAGTCGGAACGTCAATTTTTATTGTAAGAGCGCCAATGTCGAAAGTCTTGTCAAAATATGTTTTCTTAATTCTGGAAATAACATCCTGCGGCAGGGAATTGAAGGCGGTTTCTATTTCCGAGTCGCTCCAGTCTCCGGCGGCGGCGAGCATGACTTCCGAAAGGTCCAGAGTAATCATGGGCATTCCGGCGGAAAGCGCCACATCAATATCAGATATTTTTTTGAGGTGGTCGCCGTCGGCGCCGTAACCATCTTTATAGCCGCACTGATAAACTAGAAAAGCCGCGTCATCCACTACATTTCTGTAGGTCCTTCCCGTGAGGGTCAATTCTCTCATGGATTGCTGGGCCAGAACAGGGGTTACGTCATATTCTTTCACAGCCGCTATGTGTCCTGGGGAGGCCAGGCCGAGGCGGTCGCCGCAGCCTATGGTTGTTTTTCTGTTGCGCAATGATACGGGGGCTGTCCATGGGAAGAGTTCTCTGAGGACTTCGGCGTTATTTGCGTTCAGGGGACATTTTTTTGCGTAAACGCCGTCATCGCCTATCTGCTCGCCTGAGAATTTTCCGATAATGCCGTTTTCGCTGACGGAGATAAGCATGATGAACTTCTGGATATGATCCCTGGCCATGGCGATAATGGCATTGTCTTTTTTATGTATTGAATTACGGTAAAAGGAAATAGCGCTCTCATCATGATGGATTGTTTCCCTGATATGCTCTTCATTGGCATCAATGATTGACGGTACATTTTTAAATATTTTTTTCATAGGCCTGATTTTCTCCGAAAAGAGAGTGAATGTTTAATTGTCCTCATCGCAAACATAAATTTGTCCGCAAACGTCCGTGATTTTCAAATATAGGAGTATGCAAGTAATTAGTCAAGAGTGATGATTGAAGCTTTTTCCGATTAATTGAAATTCTTCAGTGCCTGAGTTGGCGGAGACATGGGGAAAAGCTCTTATTTGCATAGGCATGTTTTTGACAATCTGATATTTGTGTGCTACTTTAACGCTTTATTAATATACTACAAATATGTCATGACAGTAGAAATAGGAAATGGAATTTAAATGGAAGAAAAAATTTATTATAAGGATGACCGGGTAAAAGTTACCGATTTGCGGATAACCTGCAACCATGTGACGGTGCCGATAGAAAAAATAGAAAACGTGATTGTCGATTTCAAAGTCGCGACTATGACCGTGTCGGTATCCCTTTTTATGCTGGTATTGCTTTTGATTCCGCTTTTGTGTTATTTTTACGGGCCGTACGGATGCTGGGGAATTATCCTTCTGATAGCCGGCGCTTTTTGGCTGAGAATGATTTACAAAACTTATACTGTTCTCAAAATCTCACTGGGCACGAGGACGCTTAATATTCTCGAAACAAGTATGCCCAACCGCGAATATATCTTCAAAATAGAAGAAGCTCTTAAAGCTGCTGTACTTGATGTTTCCAGTGGGGCGAATATGGCCGTCTGAGCAATCGGAGTTTTTTTTCTGAATATCCCGGAGTCTGAAAAAAAGAAAAGCAGCCTTTGGGGGTATCAGGAGGACGGCTGATAGTTGACAATAGGCTGCTTTTCTTAAATATGATAAACTTTTTCTTATTTCTGCAAAAACCAGAAAATAGCAAAACCCCATACAAAACATCCGGCAACTGCGATAAGAGATCCCGCAAGGGATTTCATGTATCCTCTATATCTGTTTCCTGAAAATGCCGTGATTATAAAGGCGGAAATTCCCATAAATAGAGCCGGCAGACTCAATATGCCGAAAAGAAAGAGGCCCCATAAACTGTAAATAAGAGAGAGATGGGCGAGAGGACATTCCCTGTCTTGCCGAGGATTAAGCTTTTTCGTATTCAAAATGCAGTTTACATCGAAAGAAACATTTTTTGTAACGCTCTTGCTGGAGGTATCAATATACTGGGGGGCCACAGGAGTATGATGTTCAGAAATAAGGGAAACCAGTTCAGGATAATCAAACCTCATGCCGCATTCACATATATAGCTGCCGATTTTATTGACGGTATATTTATTCCTGCAATAAGGGCATGTAAATATATTTCCCATACTTTCCTTTTTTTCAGCCAATGGCTGTTTTTCTGAATTAGCATATAGGATGCCAATATTCCGATGAGATTATAAAAAATGGAAATTAAGTTCATATAAAAAACACTCAGAGTATCCTCGGTTCCATACTGGACAATGCAGTTTTTTTTGTCTTCCCTATTGCCTTCATATTTGAATTATGATATAATGTTTAATAATTAATAAACATTAAAACATTATTTTACAGATGAACAATTCAAAACAATGTATTTATGAAGCGCTTCTGGATGCCATATTAAAAGGCGCGATTAAGCCGGGCGGAAAACTGCCTACTGAAACAGAGCTGGCAGAGAAATTCAATACAAGCCGCATGAGCGCGCATTACGCCATAAAGCTTCTTGAAGAAAAAGGCCTTGTAAAGAGTAATAAAAAAGGCGGGCGCTTTCTGCTGAAAAAACCGGATACGGGTTGTGCGCGGGAGCTTGAGGGGAAATTTTCCAGGCGTGTAAATGTTATCGCGTCCCCAAAAAAGTCGCGGAATATTTTTCACTGGAATGAAACTACGCTCTATGAAATGGAAAAACATTTTGCCGAAAACGGCTTCAGCATGTCTCAGTCTGAACTTCCTTTGAATGCCGGCACGAAAGAGCTCGAAAAGCTTCTGGAAAAAATCTCGAAAGGCGGTTCCGCCGCTCTTGTTCTGATACCGGAACAGGAGGAAATGAATTTATATTTTGAAAACATTGAGCTTCTTTACAGATATCAGTGGAACATTTATGTTTTCAATCGCAGCGGGGCTGTATTTTCAGGATTTCCTTTTCACATGCTCAGCCTTGATCCTTTCAGCGAAGGTATTATGGCGGTGGAATATCTCTATGGAAAAGGTTTCAGGAAAATAATCTCATGGAAAACCGATACTATGGATACTTCTTCGTGGGTTTCCGAACGTCTGAGGGGATTGCAGGCGGGGCTCTGCCGCGCGTCTAAATCTTCACTGGAACCGGAGATAATGAACATTCATGAACCGAAAAATCTGGAACTTATCTGTAAAAAGATAAAATCGTCACGCATATATCCGGCTTTTGCCGCGCTGAATGACGCTTATGCGGCCTCCCTGATTGACTGCGCGGGAAAATATAATCTCAGGGCCCCTGATGATTTTTCCGTGATTTCTTTTGACAATAATCCTGAATTCAGGACTTATAATCTGACGACTGTAGCCCCGCCTCTGGAAAAACTCGGCAAGAGTTTTGTTCAGTTTGTGTGCCTCAATTCTTTTCCTAAAGAAGAGGGGAATATCCTCAATATTAAAATATCCTCCGGCATTATAGAACGTGAAACGTGTAGAAAATAATAAAGGTATTGTATCAGATGAAAAAAATTAAGACATTTGAACAGGAAAAAAATGAGTTTCTACTTCGAAAACATTGGGTATCAACGCAATATCTATTTTTCAAGCGTGGTGTAGCCAGAAAGCCTTTAATATATTATATGGAGCTGTGATATGGAAACGGAAATCTTTACGTCGGCAACGCTTGTCCCGGAAGAGGTTTTTGCTGCCGATTCGACTGAGTTTTCAATTAAACTGATTCTAGGCCCGGGATATACTGATAAGGCTTCTAGAATTGTCTTTGACTTTTCTTGTACGCTCGGAACTTCTTGTCCGACAAGGCAAATCAATGAATGCAACGGCTATGTCGAAACATATGTGGATAATCCCGATGTCGAATATGAAATAAAATGCTGGGACTTGGATTATAAACATTTTGTAGATAGAGAACATGCTCCATCAAGAGAAGCGATGAGGATGATTGTCCTTGATCTTTCCGGAGGCTTAAAAGAAGGCGACAAAATTGAATTGAAATGGGGTGAAACCTTTGGAGGATTTGGCCCTGGGGCAAAAGTCAGTAGTCTTGTCCCGCGACCGAATTATAAAGCCAGAATAGATGTGCGCTATTTCGATGCACAGGATAAAGGTATGCCTGATTATGGGCGAGATTACATGGGATATAAAAGACCGGAACCAGATGCCATGTTAAGACTTCATTATAAGATACGTCCTAGAGAAACTCGGTGTTTACGCATGCTGAAAAAATTAAGTCATACATTGATTGTACCCTATGACATGTTCTGGAATGTCCCCGAAATTGACAATCCTGCTGAAATATTTGAAAGTAATTCAAAACCGGAAAAAAATGAATATGGCGTATTTGAGTTTATCAACAAGAATGTAACAGTAAAACCTAGAAATTTGCCAATGACGGAAAGTCCACTTATGGAGGATGTCTTTGACGGTATGAATATTTTTTGGGGCGATATGCATGTCCACTCCGCATATTCCATAGACTGCGCGCAACGCTCCGGAATGGATATGACACCTGCCGATCTTATGGATTCTGCCAGATATAGAGCGGGACTGGATTTTTTTGCGGTTACCGATCATCATATTCCTTACAAAGAGCCAATACAGCACATCGGCCAGGAAAAATGGACAGCAACATTAAATGACATTTCTGAAAAGCATAAGGAACATGAGTTTGTTGTGTTTTCAGGAATTGAGTTTACCGATCTGTTTGGAGATATATGCTTAATTTTCAGAGGTCTTCCCGACTACGAAAAAATAACTTCGCAACACATTGAAGAAGTTTCAGATTTTTATAAGTTATTTGGAAAAGACATGCTTGCAATTCCACACCTCCATGCCCCCGGAAATCCTTCCACAGAGGGTATATGGCGGCAGGGAATTGCTGAGATATCTCCTGTTCTTGAAATATATTCCGACCATGGGAGTTATGAACGTGAAAAAGTTTTTGAGAACGGCAGAGCATGGTGCAAAACATTTCGAAAAGACAGGTGTGCGGAATTTTTTATAAAAAGTGGATTTAAGTATGGCTTTGTCGCAAACTCCGATGACCACAAAGGACATGCCGGAATGAACGGCCTTACTGCCGTATTTTCAAAAGAACTGACAAAAGAATCGATTTTTGAGGCATACCATAAACGGCATGTTTATGCGACTACCAATGCGAGAATAAGGCTTGTTTTCACTGGAAACGGTGAACTCATGGGGGGAACAGTGCCTCTTGGAAACGAGAAGATTTTTCTCATTGACATACAGGCGGAGAATAAACTTAAGAAAGTTGAATTATTCAGAAATGGAGACTTTTACAAACGTTTTCTTCCCGATGAAAAAATGTTTAAGACTGAAATAAAAATCGATGATGACACACCTGACAACTGGTACATAAGAGCAACACAGGTTGATAACCATATAGCATATTCAAGCCCAATATGGTTTGAATAGAAACAAACATCACGAAACTCTAAGAGCTTATCCATAAATAAGTAGCTGGAGATTTTTCAGTTAGGGATGATGGAAACAGAGAGGCTCAAGAAAACATCTACTGAGTTATTTAGGGGCAGGAGTTTAGTAAAAATATTCATAAAATGTTAGGAGAACAGATGAAAAAGATTAAGACATTTGAACAGGATTTTCCTGTGCCGCGCACGCACTGCGGTTTCGCCATGGGAAACGGCAATCTCGGCGCGATGGTATGGGGCGCGGAAAAATTGCACATTACAGTTAACCGCGCTGACTTCTGGGACCACAGGGGAGGGGAATGCCTTCTCCCTGACACCACTTATGATAAACTCAAAAGGGCCTATGACCCCGGTGACAGGTCAAAACTTGAAACTCAATTTGTAAGGGAAGAGATGCCCGACGGCGTATGGAAACCTTCGCGCATCCCCGTTGGGCGTTTTGAATTTTCATTTAAAAATAAGATGCGTCCGCTTAAAGGGGTACTGGATTACGGAACGGGCAGTCTGATAATCAAAATCGGTAATTCTGATAAAACATCCGGTGAAATCATTATTACTGTCGGTTTGCGGGAGAACCTCATATATATTGATGACAAAGCCGACCTGATAGACGCGGTGATAACGAAGCCGTCATGGGAATTTCCGGCAGTTGTGGAGCATCTCTCAAAACTTAAATTCAATCCTCCTGAAATTGTCAGGCGCGATGATATTTCCGGCTGGATACAGGCTTGTCCCGAAGACCCTTCCCTTGCTTCGATATGCAGAAAAACGCCGAATGCCGCCGTAATATCTCTCGAATTGGGAAATAATAATATGGAAGCCTTAAATGCTTCCTTGAAAAGCATTGAAACTCTTCAGAGTGCTGTTCCGGCTTTTAAATCCGGCATCGAAAAATGGTGGAAGAGCTATTGGAAAAAAGCTCCTGAAATAAATCTTCCGTCCGAGTTTTTCAATAAATTTGTGAAGTACGCGCTTTTCAGGTTTGCGTGCGCGACACATCCTTTCAGTCCCATAGGTTGCGGGTTGCAGGGTCCGTGGATAGAGGAGTACCAGCGCGGCCAATGGTCAGGGGATTATCATTTCAATGTAAACATTCAGCAGATATACACATTGGCTTTCGCCTCCAATAACCTTGAACACCTTATTCCGCTCTTCAATATGCTGGACGGGGAATCATATCAGAAAGTAATGAAGAATAACGCGAAAGTGCTTTTCGGAATAGACGATGGCTTGTTATTGACACACGCCGTGGATGATCGCGGATATCAGTGCGGGTGGATTTCGGCGGGTTCTACGCTGGACCATGCCGTGGGCGGCTGGACCGCGCAACTCTACTGGCTTTATTACAAATATACTTTGGACAAAGAATTTCTGAAAAAGAGGGCATATCCTTTTATGTACGGGATTATGCGCGTATATGAGGAGATGCTTGAAGAGCATGACGGACGTCTTTCGATACCTGTCAGTATTTCCGCCGAGTACGGGGCCACCTTTGACGGGGGCAGGGCGCAGAACGCCGGACGCGATCCGTCTTATCAGCTGGCCTGCATGCACATGCTTGCCGACGCGCTTCTGGAAAGTTCCGAAATTCTCGATATCGCTCCCAGGCAGATATGGAAAACTATAAAGGAAAAAGTCCCTCCATATACTTTGATAGAAAAAGGCGGGGAAAAGAAAATCGCGATATGGGAAGGGCAGGATTTGGATATTTGCCACAGGCATCATTCTCATCTTGCGTGTATTTATCCTTTTGACAGTCTTGGGGACTGGACGGAGGAACAGAAGGAGATTATAGACAATTCCATAGATCATTGGATACTGAAAGGGATGGGGCAGTGGAGCGAATGGTGTATGCCTTGGGCTTCGATTATTCATTCGCGGCTTGGCTTAAAGGACAGCTCTTTGCTGCTGCTGGAAATATGGAAGGAAGTTTTTGTCAATGAGGGGTTCATCACTGTCTATCTTCCGAAATTCAGGGGCTTTTCGGCCCGGCGCAGGGAAGACATAATGAAACCCAGAGAAAGCAATGAAGTAATGCAGCTTGACGGCAGTATGGGCGGCGCGACAGCTATATATGAAATGCTGCTTCATACAAAAAACAACACAACATATATTTTCCCGGCGGTTTCGGCCAAATGGAAAGACGTATCCTTTAAAAATATTCGCGCCCCCGGGGCTTTCCTTGTAAGCGCGGTCAGAAAAAACGGTGTGACGGAAGAGATTGTCATAAAAAGTCTGAAAGGCGGCAGAATAAATATTTCCGTCCCTGATTGTCCGCGTATGCGGCTTATCAGGAAGAGCGGGAGTTCTGATATCAGCCTGCCGTCTCCAATTGATATGAAGGCATCCGAGACGATAACGTTGACAGTATCCTGATTTTTGAAAAATGCCTGAATTTCAAGGTTTTTATATATTTTTTCTTGAAAGTATTATAAATTCAGATAGTTTACAGGCTCTCAAAATCTGAACGTGTTTTTTGAAAGGCAATGGAGAAAAAAATGAGTAAAAGCTATAGCATAGCTGTGGCAGGCGCGACTGGCGCGGTCGGTATTGAAATGATTGAAACCCTTGAAAAGAGGAATTTCCCGGTTAAGGACATCCGTCTTCTGGCTTCCTCCCGTTCCGTCGGTAAAAAACTGAAATTCAAGGGTACCGAAGTAGCTGTCGAGGAACTCACAAAAGATTCTTTCAAAGGCATTGATTTCGCGCTTTTCAGCGCGGGCGCTTCTCGTTCGGTTGAATTTGCCAAAGCCGCGGTTGACGCGGGCGCGGTGATGATTGATAACTCCAGCGCGTTCAGAATGGATGACGGCGTTCCGCTCGTTGTTCCCGAAGTTAATCCCGAAGACGCTAAAAAGCATAAAGGCATTATCGCCAATCCCAACTGTTCCACTATAATTATGGTTGTTGCCGTAAACCCCTTGCACAAGGCTAAAGGGCTCAAACGTCTTATAGCCTCGACTTATCAGGCGGCGAGCGGCGCTGGCGCTATGGGAATGCAGGAACTCATAGACCAGGCAAAGCAGCTTCTCGGCGGAGACGAAAAAGTTACCCCGAAAACTTTTGCTCACAGAATTGGTTTCAATCTTATTCCTCATATAGACGTATTCCTTGATAACGACTATACGAAAGAGGAAATGAAGATGCTTCATGAAACTCGCAAAATCATGCACATTCCCGAACTCATGGTCAACTGCACCTGCGTCAGAGTTCCCGTGATGAGGGCGCATTCCGAATCGCTTACGATGGAATTTGAAAACGACATCACTCCTGACGAAGCCAGAAAGCTTCTTGCTTCTGCTCCGGGAGTTGAACTCAGAGACAAGCCTGCGGACAAATACTATCCGATGCCGATTGACGCCACCAGCATGTATGATGTCCTTGTCGGGCGTATCCGTCAGGATATTTCCCGCAATGACAAAAAGGGCCTCTGCATGTTCATAAGCGGCGACCAGCTTCTGAAAGGCGCGGCATTGAATGCCGTCCAAATCGCCGAACTTCTGATAAAGTAAAGTTCTGAAAAAATTGCGAAAGCAACAACCATGTGCCCTGCATGTATTGCTGGGCGCGATTCTTCTGTATTTCTCTAGGGTATACCAGTACCTCACTAGAATGCAGGTGGAATTGCGCCTTTTTTCTTATAGGCTTGACTCCTCACCTGAAACGTTCTTCGAATTGCAACGCTTCCAGGAATGAAAGCGGAAGGTTTCCGCTTTATTTTTTCGGGGAAGGAGGAGAGCGAAAGGGCGCCCCTACTTGCGGATCGCTGGCATACTGGTCTGGACTCTCCTCCGACCCTTTTTTTTCCATAGGTTTATTTCCAGACAGAAGATTAGGACTTCATCCCCTGCGCAATTTTTTATCCCCTGCGCAATTTTTTTTACGGGAGAAGGCCTTTTGCCAGGGTCTCAACCGTATCGCTGAATTCTTTCAACGCCGTATCGACAGGCCCGCTCGCGTTCAGGTCAACTCCGGCGTCTCTCATGATGTCCAGCGGGTCTTTGGAATCACCCGCTTTCAGGAAGCCCAGATACGCGTCGAGTTTCTTTTTGTCGCCGCTCAGGATATTTTTTGAAAGGGCTACCGCAGCGGAGAGCCCGGTGGCGTATTTGTAAACATAAAAATTATAGTAGAAATGCGGTATCCGGGTCCATTCCATTTCTATTTTCTTGTCCGGGTTCACAAAAGGCCCGTGGTATTCGCTGTTCAGTTGTGAATACATTGCTGAGAGCTTGTCCGGCGTGAGCGGAACAGAGTTTTCTGCTTCTTCATGAAGCTTCTTTTCAAACTCCGCGAACATTGTCTGCCTGTAAACAGTGCCTCTGATTTCATCCGCGAGATGATTAAGCAGATAGAGCCTGAAGTTTTTATCATCTTTTTTATTCATCAGATAATTGTGCAGGAGGAGTTCATTTGTTGTCGAAGCCACTTCCGCCACGAATATCCTGTAATCGGCATAATGATAGTCTTGCGCATGGTCAGAGTAATACGAATGCATGGAGTGCCCCAGTTCGTGCGCGAGAGTGAAAGCATCATTCAGAGTGCCGTTGAAATTCAAGAGAATATACGGTGGCGAATCGTAACAGCCGCTCGAATAAGCGCCCGAGCGTTTGCCCTTTGATTCAAGCACGTCTATCCATCTTTCGGAAAACGCTTTTTCCAGTATTTCACAATACTCTGCGCCGAGCGGTTTCAGGGCTTCTTTTACCCATTCACACGCTTCCTCCCAGGAGACTTCCATTTTGCATTCCGGCAAAAGAGGGTTGTATATATCGTACATGTCGAGTTTTTCCAAACCGAAAACTTTTGTTCTCAATTCAAAATATTTGTAGAGAGCTCCGAGGTTTTTTCTTACCGCCGATATCAGGTTTTCATAAACGGATACAGGTATATTGTCCGGGTGAAGAGACGCTTCCAGCGCTGACGGGAAATTTCTGAGTTCCGCGTCGAAAGCATGTGTTTTTACCATCGCGTCAAGGGTGCTTGAAAATGTATTTTTGAAGCCCGTATAAGTGTCATACATGGCGTCGAAAGCTTCTTTGCGCACGGCCCTGTCAGGGTTTTCGAGAAACTTTCTGTAACTGCCGTGAGTTAGCCTGGCTTTGCCGCCTTTACCGTCACTGACTTCAGGGAATTTCAGGTCGGCGTCATTGAGGACTGAAAATGTTTTGTGAGGGGACGCGAAGATATCGGAAGCCATGCCGAGTATGCGTTCTTCTTTTTCCGAAAGCGTATGTTTGCGTCCGCGCAGGAGCTCTTCCAGCGAACGTTTGTAAAAGGAGAGTTCAGGGGATGCCAGATACTCATTGATTTTCTTTTCCGGAATTGCCATTACTTCCGGTTCAACCCATGCTGTTTCACCTTCTATCTCGGCGGCTTTGGCGGAGATTCTGTCCTGAAGCGCGCGGTTTGTGGAGTTGCCTGTGTCCTCATCTGATTTAAGATGAGAATAAACGTAGAGTTTTTCCAATGCCCTGTCCAGGCGGTCTTCCGATTCGAACGCCTTTTTCAGAACGGAAGGGCTTTCACCGAGTTTTCCCTTTAGAGTTTGGAAATCCGCCAGCAGAGCGTCAATTTTTTTGAAATCATTTTCCCAGCTTTGCATATCCGCATACAGTTTTGATAAATCCCATGTCTTTTCCAGTGGTATTTCAGAACGTTCTATTATCGCTTTTGTTTTTTCGCTCATGATCAGATGCCTTCTTTAAATTGTTATCCCGTAATATACAGAAAGAGGCCGACAATGTAAACCTCCCGGCATTGAAAAGGAGAAAGATTGGATTTAAGTTATTGCCAGTTAATTTGATCGTATAGAAAATTGTTATCCGGGGGAACGGATTTGACGAAGGGCGCGAAGCGCCATTATGAATCCCGCTTCGCGGGCCTCCACGGGATAGATATATTAACGTATAATCGTGGAGGGTTGCGCTTCGTCGCAACCGTCTTAAAGCCCCGGCAAAGCCGGTTAAGTTCAAAATTCGGTGAGTAAATGGCTGACTGGTATTATGAGATTGACGGAAGGCGGGAAGGCCCCTTTGATGAACTGAAGATACAGAGGCTCATTGCCTCTGGAGCAATCAGGCCCGATACATTGGTATTCCATAAAGGAATGTCCAAACCAGTGAAAGCCATCGACAGTGAACTTTATACAAATGGTATTGTGCCTTCTGCCTGGTATTGGCCCACTGGCTCCATAATATTCGGCCTTTTATCTTTTGATCATACTCCTTTGTTGCATTTTTCTCTTTTCCCAATGGCAAATATGATTACGTGTGTTTTTTTCAGCATCACTGGATTGACTTTGGGAATGATATCAATGCGTTACATAAAAAAAGGCAATTTACCAAGGCATGCTTATCCTCTTGCATTGACAGGCGTGATTACTTCAACTGTTGTCGTTGTTCTTCTGATAACCTCTTTCTTTCTGAAATTTTGAAAAAACTTTGTGCCGGCTCTCTGAATACGTTCTTTCAAACGTTTAACTGGCGTTTAGGGAAAAGCAATGCTATTTTACCCGCTTATTATTATTGAGAGGTAAAAAATGTCTGAAAATACTTTTTATGTAACGACACCGATATATTATGTCAACGACAAGCCCCATATAGGGCATGCCTATACTACGATACTTGCCGATGTGCTTTCGCGGTATCACAGGGAACTCGGCGTGCCGACTTTTTTCCTGACCGGCACCGACGAGCACGGGCAGAAAGTCCAGAAGGCCGCCACAGAACACAAAATGTCTCCTCAGGAACAGTGCGATACCACTGTCCTGCGCTTTCAGGAACTCTGGAAAAAGCTCGGGATGACCAATGACGACTTCATCAGGACGACCGAAGAACGCCATAAAAAAATAGTCAGAAAAATACTTCAGGACCTTTACGACAAGGGCGAAATTTACAAGTCCGAATACAAGGGCCGTTATTGTGTGCCGTGCGAGAGGTTTTTTACCGACAAAGACATAGCGGATGGAAATCTCTGTCCGGAGTGTTCGCGCGAGACTCAGGAAATCGTAGAGTCGAATTATTTTTTCAGAATGAGCAAGTATCAGGATTGGCTGATAGATTATATCAAGACGCACCCTGATTTTATCCAGCCTTCATTCAGGGCCAATGAGACGCTGGGTTTTTTGCAGAAGCCGCTGGGCGACCTCTGTATTTCACGTCCCAAGTCAAGGCTTGCCTGGGGGATAGAGCTTCCCTTTGACAGCGACTATGTCTGTTATGTGTGGTTTGACGCTTTGATAAACTACATATCCGCAATCGGCTACGGCAGTGATGAGGCGAAATTCAAAAAGTGGTGGCCCGTGAATTATCATCTCATCGGTAAAGACATTCTCACCACGCACAGCGTTTACTGGCCGACAATGCTCAAGGCAATGGGCGTTGAGCCGCCGAAAACCATTTTTGCTCACGGCTGGTGGCTTATCGGACAGGACAAAATGAGCAAGTCCGTAGGCAATGTCGTGAACCCCATGGACATGATAGAAAAATACGGAATTGACGCTTTCCGTTATTTCCTGATGGCTGAAATGTCACTCGGGCAGGACGCTTCATTTTCAGAGGAGGCTTTCGTCTCCAAATATAACAGCGATCTCGCCAACGACCTCGGCAATCTCCTTAGCCGCGTCGTGAAAATGGTTATTAAGCAGTTCAACGGCAAGCTCCCGCCATGCGGTGAACTTTCGGAAAATGAAAACGAGTTGAAGGAAACCGTCCTCAATGCCGTTTCACAGATGGAAAACTCCATAAAGAACATGAAGCTCAATCAGGGCCTTGACGCCGTAATGAACGCGGTAAGGGCAGGGAACAGGTACATGGAGAAAACCGCTCCCTGGACGCTTGCCAAAAACGGGAATCTGGAAAAGCTCGGCACTGTGCTTTATACTTCCGCCGAAGCTCTGAGGATTATTTCAGGCGCGCTTTTCGCCGTGATGCCTTCGAAAATGAGCGAACTCAGGAAAACCCTTGGACTGAAAAAAGATGAAATAGAAAATATCAGTTTTGCCGCTCTTCAGAAATGGGGCGCACTTTCGGCGGGTACTGAAATCACCGATATAGACGGCCTTTTCATGAGATTTAAAGCCGAAGAAGCCGTTCCTGAAAAGAAGAATGAAAAACCGAAAGACAAAGCCCCGGCCCCAGCCTCTGAAACAGGAATTGTTACGATAGATGAATTTTTCAAAACCCAGTTGAAGACGGCTAAAATTCTCGAAGCCGAAAAAGTCGATGGCGCTGACAAACTCCTGAAACTTCAGATTGATATTGGCGGCGAAAAACGCCAGCTTGTCGCGGGGATAGCCCAATTCTATCAGCCCTCTGACATTATCGGCAAAACAATTGTAGTCGTTTCAAACCTGAAGCCGGCTAAAATACGTGGCATAGAATCTCAGGGGATGCTTCTCGCCGCTAAAGACGGCAAATCCCTGAAGCTGATAACCGTTGACGGCGGCGATTTCCCGAGCGGCTCTTCCGTCGGTTGAGGTGACGATGCCGTTTTTTAAGATATGAGAGTGATTTTATATTTGATAGTCTTTGATTTGGCTTTTAAAAGACCGACTTTATAAATTCCATTTCTGTTCGGAGCATCAAAATCCTCAATCAGCAGTTTCACATTTTCAGGATAAACGCACTCAACCCTGTAAGCGCAATTCTTGTATTTCACAAGAAAGGCGTTGCCATCTATTTTTATTTCGGATTTGTTCATCCCGTCAGTGTCTAGAAGCGGTATCTGCACAAAGAATTCCTTGTCGTAATTCTCGATGCTTTCCGTAATCTGAATGCCGTCTTTATCTATCCGGTATTCCTCAATAATTCCGTCGCAGTTCTTAAGGTTTTTATATTCCAGTTTGAAGGCGACAGTGTCCGGATTTTCTTCGATAATCTCCATGCTGGCGCTGTCTTTTTCATTTGAAAAATCTGCGAGCCAACGCATCGTTCCGTCATCTGCAAGCCAGCCTGGACCTGTCGAAACATTTCTAGGCGCCGTATCGCATGAAACGAGATATCCCGGACTTGCCGTTATGGGACAGGAGAGGGCGAGTTCCGTAGGAACGTCTTTACGGTGTATGCGTCCGAGGCCTGACGAATCATAATGGAAATCGGCGTTTGTGTCGATTTCCAAATGATATCCACGGCATGTCGCGAAGACTTTATGAAAATCTTTATCCAGATGCAGAATGTAAGAGCCGTTTTCACATGGGGCAGGTTGTTCCTCAATGGTGTCGTCGGCAAGCAGATGCGCAAATCCAAACTGGCTTGCTATGAGAAGAGAATATGCCCCGTAAAATCCATAACCTTTCTGTCTTCCGTGCTGAGAGTCCGCCGGAAAACTGTTTTTTGTGAATCTGACCGGACTCATGGAGAGCCATCTCTCAACGGAAAGAGCGGATAGTTTTGCCATGCGTTTGAAGGTCCCGGCAAGTTTCATATTGCCGAGTTTTTTATATCTTGACGCTTCGTATTCGCAGAGAAGCGATATCATGGCTTCGTTGAAATTCTGCTGATTGCTTCTGCCGCCGTAAGGGCATTCTCCGGCAGGGGACATGTAAAGGAGCATCGTCAACGCGCCGCGCCTGAGCATTTCATCCGCAAAGGCATAATGCCTGCCGTTATAACCGAAATGCAGCATAAGCGCCATGTTCATGCGCGAAACACCATCGTAAGTCATCGGATTATTCGGGTCGCGGTACATCCCCAGCTCGGTAAATCTGCATTTCTGAATTTCCATATATCTGTCTATAAAATCATCATCCCCGGAAATGCCGTATTTTTTCTTGAAAGCCTCTCCAGCCATCGCGAAGGTGCAGAAATTGTGAATGTCTTCAGCTTTCTTTTTAGCTAGCGTCGCGGCATAAGTCTCTTCGGCGTTGTATTCCCCCAGATCTTTCCGCCATTGCTTAATTAGAGATGCGTCGGCATATTTTTCGAGGGCCATGTATCCGGACATCAACTCCTTGACATAAAATTCAGGTCCACTTATAGCCTTAATATTCTTTGCATTGTACAGGTCTGCACAGCCGGCGCTCATGGATTTGATGCAGACATCAATCAGGTCGAGACATTTTCCGGCGCGTATCAGAAAACTCAATGCCCCGACAAAACGCGGCGTTACCGTCGAGGTTTCCTTATGAACGAAAGGGTCGATAATTCTGCCGTCTTTATCCTGCCATTCGACAGCCTGCCGGACAATCGGCTCGGAGAGTTTTACATAAAATTCTTTTCCATATCCTGAAGCTTCCCACCATGATGGAGTTTCTGCCGAAAGGAGGCGTTCGATCTTCTCATCTATTTTAAACATGACTCAATAGACCTTCCGATTTTTTCGATGGTTTCATCAATATCTTTATCTTTGTGAGAATAGTTTACATAGGAGACATTGTAGAGGGAAATACCGTTAAGATAACAGTTTTTGAAAAAAGGGACGGAAAGTTTTGCGGCGTCTCCTTCGAACACAAGTTGAGGACAGACAGAGAGGCCTTTGAAGGACGCGCTGATTTTATAGTTTTCAAAAAGTTTGTTTACTTCGGGCCATAGCCTGCCGCTGTTTTTCCAGATATGAGCGATTACATTGTTTTTTTTGTAGAAGGCGACAGTGGCTTTGAGAGACGCGAGTGAGAGAGTTTCACCTCCGTAAGTCGAGGATATGCCTATGCTTCTGGCGGATTCTATAAGTTCGGCTTTGCCGAGATACGCGGATATCGGCATACCGTTGGCGCAGCCTTTTGCGAAGACAGCCATGTCAGGCATGAAATTAAAATATTCGTGAGCCCCGCCCATGGCAAGACGGAATCCCGTAACTATTTCGTCAACTATCATAAGGCTGCCGTATTTCTGAGTGAGCTTCCGGAGGAACGGGAAAAAATTTTTGCCTTTTTCCATATCGGTGTAATTCGACGCCACGACAATTGCGGCGATTTCTTTTCCTTCTTCGGCGAAGAGTTTTTCCCATGCGGCGTTGTCGGCCCAGGGAAGGCTTTTGTGCAGATCGCTGATGGCTTTCGGGATTCCTTTCAGCGGCTGGCTGTTGGCGATTCCGGCCGGGACAGTTCCGCCGGGGGCGCTCAATGTGTTGAGCCAGCCGTTATATCCGCATTGGACTATTTTATTTCTTCCGGTGGCGGCGCGGGCGATTTTGATGCAGGCGGCTATCGCTTCGCCGCCTGTTTTCAGGAAGCGCACTCTTTCGGCGCATGGTATGACTTCCGTGAGGGCTTCTGCCGCTTTGCCTTCGAGAATATGCGGATGTCCGTAAATAATTCCATTATCAAGCTGGGCCTTGATAGCATCGTTTATTTCAGAGATGGCGTAACCCAATGTAACGGGGCCGAGGCCGTTTCTGTAGTCTATGTATTCGTTGCCGTCCGCATCCCATACGCGGCAGCCTTTGCCTCTGACAATTGCCGCCGGTTCAGCATCTTCGATAGCGGGTATCTTGGAACCCGTAGAGCTTCCGCAGGCCAGATAATTTGTGGAATTTTTGAAGATTTTCCAGGACTTTTTTACCGAATGAGCCATAATGCCAATCCCTTAACTTTCTATTATAAGTTTTTTTATTGAATGCTCCTCATAGTCTATGAGGATTTCGTTTGCAGATATTTTTTCAAAAAGCCGTGTGCCTTTTGTTTTTCCTAATTCGGTCAGAATATTTTTTTTGATGTCCAGAGTAAATAAAATATTTTGTGAAGAGCCTAGAAATAATTCAGGGGATAGAAATATTCCGCCGGAAGGGTAGTCCATTTCAAAATTATTTATGGTATGTGAAAAATCATTGGCGTTGAAAAGGAAATATTTATTTTTGCCGAAACCGATGAGAATCCCTTCATCTGAAAAGGCGCATGCGGACAACGATTCAGTTTCCCATGGAAACGAAGTGTGAATTGTTTTTCTCCGCTTCATGTCCCATACGAAAACTACGGCGTTTTTATCAATGGGGACATGTGTTCTCATATCTCCAAATGTTTGAGTAGTGCCTACCAGAAAACCTTTGCCGTAATAAAACATACTCGTGGGATTGTGTGTTTTAACGAAGTCGCGGTGAACGTCAAATTTTTCTGTTGCCGGGTCAAAAACGGTTATCGCGCCGCCGAGGGCGTTGTAATTGGCTTTGGAGGCCATATAAACGAGTTTGCCGTCATTTACAATATTTACGGGGCGGTTCTGTTCATTGCCTGTAACGGCGACGGGGCGGGGATTGACGTCGAAAACAAAATCATCGCCGGGATTGTATTTATATATTATCGCGCGACCGTAAATCCCCATGTAACATGCGTTGTTAAGGAACGTAGCGCAGTTGATCTGTCCTGGTGGTGTTACGATTTTACTGAGGGATGCTTTGCTTTTTCCACTGTTGAGATCAAGACTGAAAATCTGTGAATTGATGAAATGCGAGCCGACGACGGTATTGCTCCGGGGATTTTTGCGGAACATCTGGAGTTTCATTCCGGTGCTGCTTTCGTTCTGTATTTGCAGGCATTCTTCTTTTCCGGTTTTGGTGTCGAATTTGGTAAAAAGCCCGTTGTCGCCGAGACAGACAAATTCGTTATTACGCAAATGATGAATGCCGCCGTTGGCGATATTGCCGTTTTTTAAATTTTCTTTTACAACAGAGAAACCGTTTTTATCGAATTTATAAATTTTACCCAAATATAATCCAACCGCGAAAAATGAATCTTTAAAGCGTCTTATGTAACTGAAAGTTTCAGGTATGTCAGTAATAAAATCTCCTTCAAGAGCAGCTTTGGCGAAGTTGAAAACCTTAATTGAATTTTTAGCGCTGTATATGACTCTTTCATTATCGAGAAGAGAGAAAAATCTTCCACAATTTTTATCTTCCATCGCGACATTGCAGATTTTCTCAATCTGTTTTTCCGCGGGATTGTAAATGATAAACGCGGGTTTTGCGCCGGATATGAAAACGAGCATTTTATCGTCCGGCAGTTCGAGGTAATCCTGTGCGTAAAAGCCGAGATTTTCTTTCGGCATTGGAGCGTAAACATTGCAGTTGCCGGATTGAATATCGTATTCGCAGAATTCCCCGGTGGGATATACGCCCATATAAATTTTTTCTTTTGAAGATGCCCCTCCGCCCCATATCAGTTTATCATCGCCAAAAGGTTTTGCCCTCATGGTAAATTTTCCGGTTTCAAAATCAAAGGAATAAATTCTGCCTCCGAAAAAACCCGTATAGAGTTTTCCGTCCGAGCCCCGTGTGAAGCCATAGGGCCCATACTGTTCATCGGGTACCGGATATTTTCTGCTTTCCATTTTTTCCACATCTATCAGGAAAAGATTTGTATCCTTTTTCGCGTCGGAATAATTTACCGCCGCCAGCAATCCCTTATCGGGCATGTAGATTGTGGGGTTGTTTATAACAGGCATTCTGCATGAAGGCTGCGCGATGTCGTCAATTCTGATTTTCATATATTAACCTTTTTCAATTCAGAAATAATTTTTCAGCGTTTGTTTTTGTAATTTTCTCAACAATATCAGTTCCGGCTTCGGCATATTCAATCTTCATGACTGCGGCTTTAGTGTAAAGGAAAGGAGTATGTGAGCCGAAGAGGAGCTGTTCAGCCGGGACATCCCTGAGAAGCCTTGCGAGAAAATTCGTCGTTTCGGCAAATGAAATATCCGCGTAAATATTGGGAGATGCCTTCAACAGTTTTACAGTTTCAGCAAAATACGCGCAGAGGCATATAATCGGAAGATTTGGATATTTCAGTGACAATTTAATTACGTCATCCGCAGGAACAGGGGGAATTCTGCAAAGGGGGTGATGGGAGCGTTCATCCTCAATACGCATTTGAATCATTAACGGCATTTTATTTTTTAGAAGTTTTTCAATCATCTTTTCAACGCATTCCGAAGAAAGTGAATAATTATGATAGCCGGGAAAGATTTTTACTGTTTTGGAATTGCTCTCATCAATGATGTTTTCCCAGTTTTCGAGGAGGGGATTTACTGCCGGGACAGGGATTAAATCCTTAAAGTTTTTCAGAGAAGCTTCAAGTTTCTTGTTGCAGACATCGGGATCTGGAAAGAAAGCAGCTTCGCTTGAGGAAACAAGGGCGCGGTCTATGCCGTTTTTCTTCAGGTGTTTTGAAAGCTTGGCCGGGGTATCCTGAGAAAAATACTGGAAAGGCCAATTGCCGAAAGATACATTTACGTCTATCATGATTGAGGGTTCCTTTAGTTGAGTTTAAAAAGTTTTTGAGCGTTCAGGCCGAGGATTTTTTTTCTGTCTTTTTCAGATATTCCTGCGCCGTATATCCTGCCGAGTTGTGCGGAAAAATCCCTGCCCACAACGTCCGAACCGTAAAGGATTCTGTCCGCCCCGAGTTTTTCAACGGCATATTCGATAATGCCCGAAACAGGCTGGGCGCCTGAAGTATCAATATAAACGTTTTTATGTTTCATTATGTCCAGTACTCCACGCATCCCGCATCCCGCCAGATGAGGCATTACGATTTTTGCGTCAGGAAAACGGGCGGCGAGATCCGCTATGTCGGAGGGATCTGACTCCTCCTCATGTTTGCCTGTGGACTTGTACCATGTATGATGAAATGCGACGCAGCCGAGTTCCGTCACTTTTTTCATTATAGCGTCCATTTTTCTGCTGCGGCAGTTAAGGGAAATTTCAAATTTCACGCCTTTGAATCCGTTCTGAACTACGCACCTTTCAATTTCCCTGAGGCAGAAATCCGTGTCATTCGAGGCGTTCAGATAACAGAAGCCGACGAGGAAATCAGGGTGTTTTCGTGTGAGTTCGATTGTCAGGTCGTTTGTTTCCTTTATCTGTTCTTCGTTCGGATAAGACCCGTAATGGAAAACATCGCCGAGGAGGCAGAGTTTTGAAATGCCAAATTTCCTGGCCAGCCTTATTATTTCGACGATGTTTTTCATTTCCTTGAATTCGCCGAAGGGATAGTGTGTGTGAGAATCTATAATCATTTCAGGCATATCCTTAATTTGTTGCTGTATTCAATTTTAATTTGAAATTAAGAAAAAGGCAATAATATTAAGTAATCAAATCGGGCATATAAGTTCTCGTATCGGGCATAAAAAATATGAACGCGGAAAATATTGAAAGCATAATCAAGAGACTGGGAACTGAGATACGCCTGCAGAGCGTGAATTATCTGGAGGCTTCACCCGGCATTTCGACGAATCTGCATATTCACCCTGATTTGCTGCATATTGTTTACATTGTCGGAGGAAAAGGTATTTGCCTTCTTGAAGGGAAAAAATATGTTTTTGTCCCGGGGATGCTGCATGTGGTGTATCCGAATGAAGCGCACAGATATATCGTTGACCGTGAAAATCCTTATAAAGTATATTTCATTCATATAAACTGGATGGGACAGTTGCCGGAATTTCCGCGTTTTGTAAGAATAAACAAAAAAGGTTTTGAGAAATTATTAAAGGAATTGACGGACTTGTGTCATAACGACAAGAGTCCAGGCAGAGAAATAAGAAAGGCAGCTTTATTATGCACCGTACTGGCTGACCTTTTCGATATTTATTATGGAGGGGAAGGTGGGGAAAAGAGCCCGTATGCGGTAAAGAAGGAAATCTCAAACATTTTCTCAAGGCTTCAAAGTCCACCGTTCGTATTTCCCGGGATTGATGAATTGTCCGCGTCCGTGAATATGTGTCGAAGGAGTTTTACTAAATTTTTCCGCGAAAGTACCGGCATGTCGGTGTTTGATTACCATATGAAGGCCAAAATGACTTACGCCAGGAATTTGATAGAGGCGAAAGAGTTCAAGTTGAAGGAAATAGCGTTTCAGTGCGGTTACAGAAATTCTCAGAATTTTCTTCGAGCCTACAAAAGTTTTTATTCGATTGAATCCTAATGATGCCGTTGAACTGATTTGATTTTTTTGGGGAAGACTATAGTTTAAAGAAAAATGGGGGAATTATATCTTGAAATTCTGGACGAGGATTGCTACTGATAATTATATTAAATGGAGTCTGCTTTTTCTTTTCGCGCTGATAATTTTCACGTTGAATCTATCGGAGCCCGGGCTTTATTCCACACAAGAGGGCAATGCCGCGATAATAACGAGAAATATGATAGACTCCGGGAATTACCTGAGTGTTTACATAAAGGACGCGCATAATACTGAAAAACCCGTATTAAGCTACTGGCTTTGTGTTTTGTCTTGTATGTTCTTGGGAATAAGTGAAATAGGACTGAGGCTTCCTTCCGCGACAGCCGCGATAATCGCGGTGCTTCTTACCGCGTATCTGGGGCGGAAAATTTATGGAGAGAAAACAGGTTTTCTGGCAGGTTTTATTCTGGCTTCGATGATATCTTTCGCGAATTTGGGAAGAACAGCCAGGATTGACATTATACTCTGCGTTTTTTTCACACTTTCAATGTTTTTCCTGTATAAAGGCTATATAGAGCGGAAGAAAGCAACATGGTATCTGTATTTGTTCTATGTGGTGTTGGCATTGAGCGTGCTTGTAAAAGGCCCGGTAGGGGTGGTGCTTGCGGCTATTATCATACTGCTTTACGCGATAAAGGAAAAAAACTGGCGAATTCTATGGGAAATCAAGCCTTTGAGTGGTTTGCTTATCGGTATTTTTCTGGCAGCTCCATGGTATTTGTATGAGAGTATAAGAACACATGGGGAGTTTGCTTTTGACTTTCTATGGAATCAGAATGTTAATCGTTTTCTCGGTATAAATACAGCTTATTGTGACGGGCAGAGGAAGACTTTTATATTTTATGTTCCCAATCTTTTTTTCGGGGCTTTGCCCTGGTCTGTATTTATTCCTTTTGCTGTATATTCCCTGAGAAAAAGATTTCGACAGCTCGGGCATTCCAGTTATTTTTTGATTTTCTGGGTGCTCGCGGTGTTTGTTTTTTTCTCTTTTTCCTGCATCAAGAGGGGGGATTACATACTTCCGCTTTATCCGGCACTGGCAATACTTATCGCCAAGTATCTCACATATCTCAATAATGCCGGGAAGTTTTTTTCAAAATACTGGATAATGGTATGGATGGGTATTTTTACGGTTTTCGTTCTTTTTTTCATATTGCTTTATTCTGGAATTCTGAGGAGTTTAGCGGTGGCCGCACTCTCTGATCAAGTTAAATTTGTAGGGGTTGGCGATGCCATGAATATAATACAATTATGCGATTTTATCAGGCCGTATTTTGTAGTTTTGTCTATTTTCGCGGCGCTTATACTTGCTTATATTTATATCTGCGGCAAGCAGTTTGAGAAGGGAAAAGTGTTGAGAGGCTTCTATATGATTATTGCGGCGTTTCTAATATTTCATTCGGTTTTCGTCATGTGGATACAGCCTTATACGGACAGGTTTAAGAGCGTTAAGGATTTCTGTATACTTGCCTCAAAGCACGTTGGAAAAGATGAAATTGTGGCTTATTTTCCTGTATGGAATTTGGAAGCCGTATTTTATCTGAACAGGAATTATGAGAGGGCGTGGAGGGCCGACGACCTGATGGATTTTAAAACCGGAAAACTCAAGTATAAGTATTATATCTGTCCGAAAAGCGATTACGAAATCGAGGACAGTAGAATAAAGAATAAAGTAGAGGTTATCTGTGAAACCATTCCGGGCCATCATGAAAACCTTGTTCTCTGCAAAGAAAAGTCGATTTGATTGTTGATTTTCATACTTAATCATGCTATAATATCTGCTTCATTCCCCCAAAATACACAAAAACTTTTATTATTTATACAAGGAGATGACGCTTATTTATGAAGAAGAGAACATTCGTGAGGTTTTATCTGGCCCTGGCTTTTATTGTTCTTATTGTCATGGTTTATGAAGGCTGCTCCAGCACAGATCCCGAAGACGCAAAACCATCCCCTTTCACTCATGGCAATGTACAGTTGAATTTGAAAGCCCAGATTACTACACAGGCCGAAGTCCTCGAAAAATTTGGTCCGCCCAACATAGCCGCGACTGACGCCTCAGGAAGCGAAATATGGACTTACCAGAAGAATGCCACCGTTACGAGAGAAGCCGGAAAAGGCGGATATTTTACGATTGTGCTTTTGGGCGCTCAGTCCGGCAGTTCGGGTTTTGAGCAGTCACAAAAGGCCATGACCCTGATAATCAAGTTCGGCAAGGATAAAAAAGTTGCCGACTTCAAGAGTATGTCCAGCAGTTTTTAACTAAGGTTTTTTTATGCGGATTTGCATCCTGTCGGCGTTATTTTTACTGACTGCTGCTTTCGGATGTGTTATGCCTCCTGCCAAACCGCAACTAAGCAGTCTTCAGTTGCAGGTTATTCAGTCGCGGGATTTTGAAACATCTAAGAAACTTGCCTTTGCTTCGGTAATGTCTGTTTTTCAGTACCTTGGCTATATTATCGAGTCCGCCAACCTGGATACCGGGTTTATAACGGCCAAAAGTCCCACGAGGAGCATTTATGAATTTCGCGGTGTGGCGATGAGATGTACCAGGGCAACGGCTTTTATTGAAGAATTGAAGCCGGACTTGAGTAAAGTCAGACTTAATTTCGTCGATTCCGTTGAGACTTCCAGCCAGCAGGGCGCCAGAAATGTGAATGATACGGCGGTTGAAAATCCTCAAATTTATCAGAATGCTTTTACCAAAATACAGGAAGCTATTTTCATCAGGACTGGATTTCAGAAAAAAAACTGACTGCAAATAAGACAGCCGGTTAATTAATATTTCACAAGAAGAGGGCGATGAAAAGTAAAATTCTGTTTCTATTTGTATTTTTGAGTTATCTGTCAGTTGCCAACGCTTCAGAACCTGATAATATCGTGGATTTTCTGCAGAAAATATCGGGGACTTTATCGCCTTCAAAGGATGAAGAGAAAGCAGGGGCCCGGAAAAAGCGGAGATCATCTGACACAAACAATCCTGCCATTCAAAACATAGTAACGGCCAGAAGCTTTGTTGATAATAACGCGGATGGGATTGCATCTGTATTTCCTGATGATACTCCCGTGATTTATGTGTGCTTTGACTATTCCGGTTTTAAAAGCGGTGAAATGATACAGTCAATCTGGTATAGGGCGGAAAGCAAAGGCAACTGGGAAGAAACAGCTGACGACTCGGTAACTATACCTTTCAGCGGAGCGTCAAATGTCTGCGAACTCCGTCATGGTATTCCCGCCGGGACAAAATGGAAAACCGGCACATATAAAGTTGATATTATAGCCAGGTCCCGGGTTATAGGTTCTATTCCTTTCACTATTTCTGAAAGTTCCAAATTGAGCGACCCGGCGGCCGGGAATGTTTTTGATCTGACATCGCCGTTGCCCGAGGCGGACGACAAGTTTGAGCTGCCCGTACGTCAGGACAAAGTTCAAAGCATATATTCCGTCAATCAAAAATCCGCTGAAAACGACACTGTAAAACTTAAATATCAGGGTTCGCCTGGCGGAGGTGTTTTCAACGGCGACAGCTTTTCCGTGAGTTATCAGAACGGATGGAAATATGTCCAGACGGCCCCGGATACTGTGATTTTTACTAATTTTGAAGGAGATGCGGACATTGTATTGCAGAGGGTTGCTTCTCTCGGCAACGGCGGCGTTTACAAGGACATTTCCGCGGCCCTTGCCGATGCTAAGAGTAAATTGCGCGCCTTTCAGGATTGCAATATCAGCAAGGAAAATGAATTCACACACGACAATGTTAAATACAAGCCTTTTTCGGCATCCTATATCAGGAACGGTAAAAATTTTCAGGAGTGGTATGTTATAAAAGCTTCCCCGGGGAATAAGTTTTTTTACCTTTTCCGTTACAGCTCGAGCCCTGAAAAATATAATAAATACATAGGCGCGGCCAGAATAATGTTTGCTTCTCTTACAATAAACGGACAGGCGGACGAGAAGACCTCTTCCTCCTTAATGCCGCCGTCAGTGCCTGGACAAAGTAAATAAAAAAGAATCAGTTGAAGATTTCAGTTCCTGATTACTGTTTGGATGTTCCATTTATTTCATGATTGAGTTTCTGGAAAGACTTTGGCGGCATACCGGAATGTTTTTTGAAAAAACGGGAAAAGTAATATTCAGAACTGAACTTGAGTTCTGCTGAAACTTTACGGACGGAAACTCCCGGAGACAAGAGCATTTCCGATGCTTTGCGCATTAAAATGTTGGAAATGAAATCTTTCGGGGTAGTGCCCATGTCGCGGGTGAAATTTCGGGAAAACACATCCTGACGCATTTTATTCATATCAGCAAGTTTTTCAACGGTAGTAGTCGCGTCTCCTGATTTCCTGAGAAAGTCAAGGATGTCTTCGTATTTGTACCAGTTCAGCTTTTCGTTCCGCGTTTCGCCGCTTTCTCCTGAGAGCAAAAAAACGCACAAATTAAAAATGATTTCATTAATACGGCACAAAGTCCTGGTTTCATCCTCCCTGTTCATTAACTTCTTCACTTCGGCGACAAGTTTCGGATTTCTGAGCATGACGCACTTGCCATAGCTCTTGAAGATATCGAATCCGTAAAAAAGGTCAAGGTTGAATTGCAATGAGATGAAGAAAAGCTTCTCGGACAATCTTATATCGATTTCATGATTGCATGGAATGAAGTAGAGAAAACCGCTTCGCATCGGGAGCAAGTTTCCCAAATTCAAATCATGGACTTCACTGTCGTTAGAGCCGGAATCCGCAAAGACCATGAGTAGACGGTTTACCGGCATGGAGTTTTTTCTGAAATAAATGGGATAACTGCCGACCGCGGCATGGACCAGTCGCAGATGAAGGAACGAATGCAGCGCAAGTAATTTTTTCTTCCGTTCAATTGTCATAAAAGTATAAGTTTTTGTCAAAAAAATCTATTCATTATAATATCATGATATCTTATAATGTTATATATAGCATGATGGTGCTGTTATTCCAGCATCTTTCTGAAAGGGAGTGTTGAAATTATGAAATACGGTATGCTCGAAGAGGATAAAATCTATCTGTTGAGAAAATTTCAATGTCCGGTATTTGATCCGGAAACCGGCATTGACAATGAAACCCTCAAAGCCGGCATTATGCGTCTGACAAAGGAACTTGAAGGACAGCCGCACCCGGTTATAAAGGCAAAGGCTTTTGAATATGTTACCAGAAATGCCTGGATTGATGTCAATCCTCACGACTGGTTTGTAGGGTTTGGCTGCTGGAACCGCAAAGATCTTCCGCTCAGTGCGTTGATTTGCAAATGGAATGACGAGGTAAACGCAAATTATCCGGAGGAAACCAGTAAACTCATTGAGCTCATGAATGGAATCATCAGGTGCGGCAAGGACTTTAATCATTCCGTACCTGACTGGGACGCGATTTTTTCCCTCGGATTTCCCGGTCTGCGCGAACGGGCGCGCAGATATCGGACTGAACACGAAAGAAAGGGGACATTGACCCGGGAAGTCCAGGCTTACTTCGACAGTATTGAAATAGTTTATTCCGCAATCCTTGAAATGCTGGGACGTTTTCGTAAATATGCTTCAGACCATGCCGCCGGCAACAAACGCATTCTTGCCATAGCCGAGTGCCTGGACACATTGATTCACGGCGCTCCAACCAATACCTATGAAGTATTGCAGTTGATTTATCTGTATTTCATATTCGGAGACCATATCGATCATATGCAGGTCAGGTCGCTGGGAAACCTTGACCGCACAATTTATCCGTATTATCAGAAAGACATCAAAGAAGGACGTTTCACTGAAGAGAATATCCGGGAATTCTTTGCCTATTTCCTGATGCAGTGGGCTTCTCTCGATAATTATTATGGGCATCCTTTTTATCTCGGCGGAACCAAGGCAAACGGAGAGAGCGAAATTAACGAATTATCATATCTGATACTTGATGTCTTTGATAAATTGGATATTCCGACCCCGAAAATTCAGTTGAAAACCGCTGAAAATACTCCGATGGAATTTCTGGACAAAGCATTTGACATGATACGGCGCGGACATAACAGCCTTGTTTTTGTCTGCGAACCATCAATAAAACGGGCAATGATGGCTGTAGGCTATTCTGCGGAAGAGGCCAGGACCTGCGACATCAAGGGGTGTTACGAGTTCGCGCCCAGAGGACGGTGCAATGAAACTTTCGGCGGCATTATCAATATGCTTAAGCCTATGGAGTTGGTTTTCAATGACGGGGTTGATCCGTTTACCGGAAAGGAATGCGGCATTAAAACCGGAAACCTTGAAAACATGAGAACATTTGATGATTTTTATTCCGCATATATTAAACAGTTGGGCCACATCATAGAAAAAATCATTCAATGCGCCAATGAACTGGAAGCTTGTCTTCATGAAGTCAATCCGGGCGTCCTTCTTTCCGCTACTGTAACCAACAGCCTGGAAACCGCAAAGGACGCTTTTTCCAACGGTTCAGTATATAATGTAACAACTATTTGGAATACCGGTTTCGGCTCGTCAGTTGACGCATTGATGGCGATCAGGGAATTTGTTTATGAAAAAAAGTTGATTACCCTTACGGAATTGAAAGAAATATTAAGCAAAAACTGGGCCGGACATGAAAAGCTGCGCCTGAAAATCCTTCACGGCAAAAATAAATACGGCAATGGAATCAAAGACGTTGATTTTTATGCCGAGGTGATTGCCCGTTTCGTAGCCAATAAAATAAATCTCCGCCGGAATTCACGTAATGGTTTTTATTCCGCTTCGGCCCATTCCGCCAAATTCTTTACCATCCTCGGAGAGAAGACCGGGGCGACCCCGGATGGGCGCTTTGCCGGAGAAGAAATGTCGAAGAATATCTCTCCGGTTATGGGCATGGATACCAATGGGGTTACCGCATTAGTCAAATCCGCGACCAGTATTGATTCGGCATTGTTCCAAGGGGACTTCCCCCTTGATGTGATGATGCATCCGGCTACTGTCCAGGGCCGGGAAGGCCTTGACGCGATGAAAACGCTTCTCCGTACCTATATGGACAAGCATGGCATTGCCATTCATTTCAATATATTCGACGCGAAAGTATTGATTGACGCTCAGAAGCATCCCGATAAATATCAGGGATTGCAGGTCCGTGTTTGCGGCTGGAATGTCCGTTTCAACGACATTGCCAAAAAGGAACAGGACGAATACATCAAGCGCGCAATGAACATTACGGGGTGATACTATGAATACGACAGGGATATTGTCAGAGGTGAAACGCTTTGCCGTGCATGACGGGCCCGGCGTCCGCACCACATTGTTTCTGAAGGGATGTCCGCTGCGTTGTCGCTGGTGCCATAATCCGGAAAGTATTTCGCTGAAGCCGCAACTGGCATATTACGCGCATAAATGCGTAAATTGCGGCGAATGCGTTCCGGCATGTCGGCGGCATGCGCATTTCCAGCAGGACGGAAAGCATAATTTCAGCAGGACGGAATGTATTGCATGCGGCGCCTGTGAAACGGTATGCCTGGGCAGCGCCTTGCGGCTCTATGGGAAAAAAATAACTGTTGCTGAAGCGCTGGGCCTTGCCGTCGAAGACCGGGATTTTTACGGTACCGACGGCGGAGTCACCCTGTCTGGAGGAGAGCCGTTGGCCCAAGCGGAATTCTGTTATGAACTGCTGAAAACATTAAAACAAAACGGAATCAATACGGCGGTAGATACCTGCGGCTGCGTTGCCTGGAACATTATGCAAAAAATCATTCCGGTTACGGATATTTTTCTTTTCGATTTCAAGCATGCCGACACTAATGAACACCGGAGACTCACGGGACAGCCCAATGAGTTGATTATCGCAAATCTGCAACGTCTGTCCGAATGCGGCGCAAGAATCGAAATTCGGATTCCGCTGATTCCCGGATGCAATGATTCCGGCGAGAATCTCCATGCGACAGGTAAACTTCTGGGTAGTCTGCATATTGAAAGGGTCAAAGTTCTACCTTATTACGCAATGGCGCGAAGCAAATATGGCGCGCTGGAAATGGATGATACCATGCCGGATGTGAGTACTCCTGACGACAATGTATTGAGGCATGCCGCAGGTATATTGCAAAACTGTGGCGTAAATGCCGTCTCCGGAAAAGATTAATACTCATTTTTTGACATTCATACTGTATTTCCATAAGACATAAAAATCGTTCCTGCATCCACTTCCGCAAGATATGGGACTCAATAAAATAAATTCTATTTTCATTTGAAAAATACTTGAAATTTAATTAGGGAGACCTAATTTAACAGTAGAAAACTTCTTTTTATCAGATTTATGGCGGAACGGGTATGTATTTATGAAGACAAATGATATATGCGAAAAAACCCTTGCGGACATGGAAGAAGGCGATAAAGCCAGAATAGTCAAAGTCGGAGGGGTTGGCGCTATAAAAAGACGGCTTCTTGATATGGGGATAGGGCGTGGAGAAGTATTGAAGGTTGAGCGTTACGCGCCGCTGAAAGATCCCATACAGATAAATATCAAGGGATATTCCCTGGCCCTTCGTGTTTCGGAAGGGCGTCTGATACGGGTTGAGGAAATCTCCTGACTTCATGTATTTTAAAACTTCGGGACTTTTAATATGTATAGAATCGCTGTAGCTGGAAATCCGAATTCAGGGAAAACTTCTCTGTTCAATAATCTTACCGGAGAGTTTCAGCATGTCGGCAATTATCCGGGAGTTACAGTCGAATTTTTTGAGGGTTTCGCTTATTTCAGAGATCTGAAATTCAAACTTATTGACCTCCCGGGAACATATTCGCTCACGACGTATTCTCAGGAAGAAGTGGTCGCGCGGGACTATATAATCAATGAAAAGCCTGATGCCATAATCAATGTTATTGATGCCGGAAATTTTGAGAGAAATCTCTACTTTACAATTCAACTGCTTGAGCTTAATCTGCCCGTGGTAATCGCACTCAATATGACTGACATAGCGGAGAAAAAAGGTTCTTTCATAAATGCCCTGCGCCTCTCCTCCATCCTCGGGGTCAGGGTAATTCCTACGGTCGCAAAGAAAGGCATCGGGATGGAGGATTTGAAAGAGGCATGTTTTGAAACTATACATAAACATATTCGCCCGAAACCGCTTTCTTATCCTCATGAGCTTGAAAATGCCCTTCATAAACTTGAAAGCGTTGTCGCGGTTTCTTCTGAGTTCACGGGGCATTATCCCCCGAGATGGCTGGCCCTGAAACTCCTTGAGGACGATGAGCATATTCTTAAACGGCTTGACGACGTAGAAAGCAGAAATACTGTAGCGGGAATACTTCATGATGTAAAGAAACATATCCTTGCGCATTCCGGGGAAGACTCCCAGACAGCCGTGGTGGAGGCCCGATACGGTATAGCCTCCGGCATATTCAGGGCGGTGGTTAAGCTGAAACAGATTTCGGGAAAGATGTTTACAGACCATATAGATGCTGTTGTATGCAGTCGTTATCTGGGGCCTCTGATACTTCTTGCGATTGTCTATGGGCTTTTTGCCTTTGTCTTTAAAATCTCGGATGAACTGAAATGGATACCTCTTTTCAATGGGGACTGGGTAAGTCCCGTAGGGCTTTTTGAGCATTTCTTCGAATATATGGGTTTTCTAGCCAAAGAGCATATCGGCAATAAACTGCTCCATTCGCTGATAAGTGACGCGTTTATTGCCGGAGTGGGCGGTGTTATGTGTTTTGTGCCGCTGATATTCTTCATGTTTCTTTTTATCGCTGTTCTTGAAGATACCGGTTACATCGCAAGGGTGGCTTTCATATTGGACAGGGTTATGAGGGTTTTCGGGCTTCAGGGCAAATCAATACTGGCGCTTATTATTTCCGGAGGTCTCGGCGGCGGCGGATGCGCCGTTCCCGGCATAATGGCGGCGCGCACGTTGAGAGAGGAAAAGGACAGACTTGTTACCATGCTTGTTGTTCCTCTCATGAATTGCGGCGCCAAATTTCCTGTTTATGCTGTTCTGATAGCCGCGTTTTTTTCCCATTCCAGAGGACTGATGATGTTTATCCTGTGGCTGCTTTCATGGATATTCGCGCTTGTCGCGGGTTTTACTCTCAGAAAATGGGTGATTAAAGGCGAGCAGACCCCGTTTGTGATGGAACTGCCCATATATCACATACCGACACTCAAAGGGGTTCTTATTCATACATGGTACCGGACATGGCTTTATATAAAGAAGGCCGGTACTGTTATTCTGGGCGTCAGTGTCATTTTATGGGCCATGATGTATTTCCCGCGAATTGACAGCAGTAATTTTGAAACGGCCCGTTCAGGGGCGCTCAGGGAACTTGAACAGAAGCTCGTGAATACGAAATACACTTCGTTACTGCCTCTCACGGAAAAGAAACTCTCAGAGATGCAAGAAGAGTTTTCTTCCTTTCCGGCGTATCTTGAATATGAAAAGAAAATTTCGGCTGTAAAGATTGATGAGGCGAGGGAACAACTCTTAAATTCATTTGCAGGCAGGCTGGGGTCTGTGTTTGCCCCGGTTTCGAAACTGGCTGGTTTTGACTGGAGGGACAATATCGCGCTTATAGGAGGCTTTGCCGCCAAGGAGGTTGTTATCGGGACACTTGGGACCGCGTATTCTCTGGGGTCAGATGATGAGGGTCAGAGATCCCTGTCGGCTCGTCTTGCGGCGGATAAGAATTGGTCGCCGCTGAGGGCTTTCGCGCTTATGGTTTTTGTCATGGTTTACGCGCCGTGCTTTGTAGCGGTACTTACCATAAAAAGAGAAAGCGGCTCTTGGAAATGGGCATTATTCTCAACGCTTTACTCAACAACGGCGGCTTTCATCATCGCTGTGCTTATTTACCAGCTTGGGGGGCTGTTTTTCTGACTTCGGTTGACTGCTGAGTCTGTACCGGTTCGTCCAGAAACTCATCATCATCTTCTTTTATGGCGGAGACCTGATCTTTCAGAGTGTAATAGAAATCGTATCTGGTATCGAGCAGGTTATTGAGGTCAATAATCTGAAGTTTCATATCGTTTTCGCCTTTGACATGTATATATACGTATTTACCCTCAAGCGTATATGTGCCGATGCTTTCGTCCTGAATATTTCCATCTTTCGGAACGGAAATAGTTACCCGCGGCTTGCCTGTTTCCGGATCGCTGTCAAATTTCAGGGTTTTGTTTCTTGTCGCGTTGGCATATTCTCCGACTGAGATGTTTTTTCCGGTGACGGGAGTTATTCTTTTTTCCTGATGTATGCGTTTTGCCCGCTCGGAAAGCACCAGCATAAGGCTCTTATTATTGCTGTTGTTCTCTTTTGAGTTTATTTTGAACATGCTGCCGTACGGGGTAGATGTATCGTTTTCCAGCTCTTTCAATATGTCCGCATAAGTCTGTCCATAAAAATTTGCGGTTTCGGGCTTTGCCCCTTTGGATATGAGAAACGCGCATAACATGGGTTTATTTTTCCATGCGGCGCAGTGAAGCGGAGTCTCGCCCTTGACATCAGCGGCGTTTACGTCAGCGCCTTTACTGATAAGGTATTCGATGACATCATTCTTGCTATACCATGCTGCCACGTGGAGCGGGGTCAAGCCGTCTTTGTTGGCGTCTTTTACTGTAGAGCCTTCTTCAAGGAGTTTATTGATATCCTTTATGGCGTTTTTTTGAAGGTCATTTTCAGTGATTGCCTCATACATGTCATCGAAATCGGCATAAACACTGGACACAGAGATAATGAAACCGAAAAACGCTGTCATCGCGGATTTTACTGTCAGTCGGCGCATTTACAGACCTCCTCTTACTTAATGAGTTATCCGCTAATATAAACGCTTTTCCGCCAATCTCAAACAAAGAAAGCGTTGTTATTTGCAAAAAAAAAGA
>Ga0209417_1000758_pt1 | contig 68591 bp, 57 predicted proteins | sample RifGroF2_FD_184002 | JGI IMG/M metagenome (GOLD analysis project Ga0209417, IMG submission 184002) | Groundwater microbial communities from Rifle, Colorado, USA - Groundwater F2 (SPAdes) (version 2) | ecosystem: Environmental > Aquatic > Deep subsurface > Groundwater | place: Rifle, Colorado... | reverse complement strand
GCCTGCCAGGGCAGTCTACTCGATAACGAACTAATAGTGGGTAAATGCGGTTGCATGCCCTGGCAGGCTATAGCACTTCGAGCTAAAAGAGATGTAAAAAAGAAGAAGGGAACTCACATTTGAACTTGAAATATGTGCTCCACTTACTTTTCAACTTGATCCGTAGCTTGCCCATTGAATGGGTGGCGATAATATAAAAAAGGCTGTCTACTTTTTTTAGACAGCCCATTTTATTTAATTGTAGTTACGTGGTTAGAAAGGCAAATCATCCTCACCTCCATCTGATGAGAAGGGATCTGTAATTTCTGACTGTCCGGCAGTCCGTGGTTTTGCCTGTTCCTGACCTCCTTCAGATAGCCTTTCGACTTTCCATGCACGAACATCGGTGTACCATCTTTGGTTAAACTCCCGGGATTCAATATTAACGGAAATCTTCAGGTTTTCTCCCTCTCCGTAACCCGCAAGTTCATCCACTTTTTCTGCACCCCAAACATTCATGCAGATTTTTTTGGGAAAGTTCTCCTGAGTTTCAATAATAAACTCCTGCTTTTTCCACTCACCTTTTGTACTGGTGCCGGATTGCTGAGGAAGTTTTTTAATGAGTCTGCCTGTAATTTCTATCGCCATAACTATTTCTTAACTGGAGCTGGTTCTGGTTTTGCAATAGTTTTTTTTACCTTCAACAATTCTATGTCAAAAATAAGAGTTGAGTTAGGGCCGATAGTCGGACCAGCTTGTTGTTCGCCATAAGCTAGTTCAGAAGGAACATAAAGTCTGATTTTGCCACCCTCACCAACTAATTGAAGACCTTCTATCCAACCCTTGATAACACCACCCAATGGGAATGTTGCTGGTTCGCCTCTTGTATATGAAGAGTCAAACTCTTTTCCATCAATAAGGGTACCTTTGTAATTAACCTGAACAGTATCTTCTGCAACTGGTTTGATATCGCTGCCTGCAATGATAATCTTGTATTGAAGACCGCTTGCTGTAGTAACGACGCTGTCTTTTGTTCCGTTTGCCTTAAGGAATTCAGCACCTTTCTCTTTGTTCTCAGCAGAAACAGCTGCTTGTCTTTTTACAACAAAAGCCTGAATAACTTCATTAGCTTTAGTAGCGTCGATTTTTAGGGTTTTGTCACCAAGAACGTCTGCCATAGCCTTGCTTACCTCTTTCATGTTCAGTTCGCCAAAATTGGCTTGCTTAACCATGCTTCCAAGAGAAACACCCACAGCATAACTTGCAGAGTCAATTTCGGCCTGACTTATGGCACCTGGAGCAGAACTTTTTTTCTCACCGCATGAGAATGTAACCAATGCTGCTAAAGCAATGATAGAGAAGAATTTGATTGTTTTCATTTTTTGTATTGATTATTAATTGGTTTTGTTGTCAATATTTGATTTAGTAGTATAATATGTTGCAATTAACCCAATAAGTGCTGCCACTAGTGAGGTAATTAAAATAGCCACCTTGCCGGTATCAATTATCCTTGAATCGGTAAATGCCAAATTGTCGATAAAGATAGACATTGTAAATCCAATTCCTGCAATAATTCCCAAAGAAAATATCTGGCTCCAATTAACACCGGCAGGAAGCTGGGCCATCTTTAACTTACAAGCAACCCAGCTTGCAAAGAAAATGCCAAAAGGCTTGCCGACCAGCAGACCGATAAAAACTCCTTTTGCAACAGGCGCAAATGGAACCGAGAAAAGAGAACTGTCAAACAGAACTCCGGCATTTGCAAGTGCAAAAACGGGCATTATAATATATGTAACAACCGGGCTCAGAGAGTGCTCAAAGCGTTGCATCAGTGGATTGATGTTTTTAAGTGAGTTTTGCATGCTCTCAATTATCTGTATCTGCTGGGGGTTAGCAAGAACCATGACTTCATGGTTACCCGAGGTCTTGAATTTCTCTAATAGATACTTGCACCTGATATAAAACCGCACCTCATTAAGAGAGGTTTTGCCTGGTATAGTCATGGCGAGGAGCACACCTGCAATTGTTGCATGAATTCCTGACCCAAGTATCAAAAACCATAATAGTATTCCAGGAATTATATAAAAAATGGCTTTATGAATGTTAAACCGGTTAAAAAGCGACAAAAGGATAATTATTCCGCCGGAATATATAAGCAGGTCAGGTTGAATTGTATGCGTAGGGTAGAAAAGTGCCAGTACCACAATGGCACCAAGGTCGTCAACAATAGCGAGTGCTGTCAGAAAAATCTTAAGGGAAACGGGAACTCTTTTGCCGAGTAAAGAGAGAATACCAAGAGCAAATGCTATGTCCGTAGCCATAGGAATAGCCCAACCATTCTGACTCTCAGTACCATGATTGATTATTGTGAATATCAGGGCAGGAACCACCATACCTCCAATAGCCGCAAAAATTGGAAGAGCTGCCTGTTTAAAGGAGGAGAGTTCCCCCACAAACATCTCCCTTTTGATCTCTAACCCCACAAAGAAGAAAAAGATAGCCATAAGTCCATCGTTAATCCAGTGTCTGAGGGTCATTTCAATTTTTGCAGAGCCGATAAACAATCCGAATTTCTCTTCCCACAAACCATTAAGGAAGTTCAGATGAGGAATGTTTGCAATGCATATTGCCAAAATGGCACAAAAGAGCAGTATGATTCCACCATTAGACTGATTTTTAAAAAAGAGGCTGAAGATATTGCGTACCTCTATTCGTCGGTTAATCTTAGGATTTGTGAATGGGGTTGTCATTGGTTATGGCAATCTGTTTTTTTTGTTATGCGCAGAATAAATACAAAGCTTATAAAGAATCCTGGCACCAACGTTTGCATCCCATTCACTTTCGGCCGATGGAGATACCTCGCAAAGGTCGAAACCTACAATTTTCTTGTTGGATGAGGCCAACAAGAACAGTAAATAATCTATTTCCCTGAAACTGATTCCGCCAGGAACAGGAGTTCCGGTATTCGGACATAATTCCGGAGAGAGGCCGTCGATATCAAAGCTTATATAGACGTTGCCCGGAAGCGATGCAATAATCTCTTCGCATTGCTTTTTCCATAATTTGCCTTCATAACTGTTTCTCTTTAACTCAATATCTGTGAAGCATCGTATTCGTGGATCATGATTAATGATATCAGATTCCTCCTGACAAAAATCCCTGACACCTACCTGGGTCAGTTGCGAAATTTGATGAATCTCATTAAGAGCGTTATACATTACGGAGGCATGAGAGTATGTAAACCCTTCGTAAGCAATCCTTAGGTCTGCATGGGCATCTATATGGAGTATGCCAAATTCTTCGTAATGTTCAGAAACAGCCTTCATATTGCCAAGTGGAACACTGTGGTCACCCCCAACAATACCTACTAATTTGCCTTTGGTTATTAGCTCCTTGCAGGTTTTGTAGACGTATTGGTTCAGTTCTGACGAGGCTTTGTTGACACTATCTAGCTCCTCTTTAAGCAGACTGTTGTCGACTCCATCCTCAAGCTTGCCAATTATACTTTCTGCTGTTTTTCTATGCTTTTTGTTCTTCTTTAATAGTGATTCGTCAACGGGAACTGTACCAATTGATACTTCCCATGCATCGGGAACCATTGCGTCAAACAGATCTACCTGGAGCGATGCATCAATGATAGCCTCTGGACCATTATGGGTGCCAGGCCGGTAAGATGTTGTAACATCCCATGGCACAGAGAGAATGGCAATTTCTGAATCATCCAGCTTGTATGGGAGAGCAAAATAATTGCCATTTGCTATACCGATTTCATTTGGATTAAAAATTTTCATACAATTCCTTCTCTGATAATATCGTGTATATGTACTAACCCAATATATTTTCCTTTCTCCAAAACAATTATAGAGGTGATTTTGTTCTTTTCCATCATGTCAAACGCATTAACTGCCAATTCATCGGACTCTATTATCTTTGGATTATGTGACATTATATCCTTTGCTTTCAAAGACTTAAGGCTGAACCCCTTCTCAAGCATTCTTCTGACATCACCATCGGTGATTATACCCAGGAGATTGCCCTCCTTATCTACAACAACTGTAGCCCCAAGACGGTTGGCAGAGATATTTATTATAGTGTTCTGGATATTCTCCTCTTCGAATACGTGAGGTTTGACATCTTTATCTATAAGGTCCTTTACTCTGGTATAGAGTTTTTTGCCCAGGGAGCCTCCCGGATGAATCTTCGCGAAGTCTTGCTGGGTGAAACCCCTCATGTTCAGCAGGCATATTGCAAGGGCGTCGCCCATAACGAGCTGAGTGGTCGTGCTTGAGGTTGGTGCAAGATTATTGGAACATGCTTCAGAGTCCACAGTTGCCCGAATTACAAAATCTGCATGTCTGGCCAGGAATGAGTCACAATTAGACACCATTGCTATTACCTTGTTTCCCATTTTTTTTATGAGAGGCACCAGTACCTTTATCTCAGAGGTGTTCCCGCTTTTAGAAAGACAAAGAACAATATCATCCTCAAGAATGATTCCCAGGTCTCCATGTATGGCATCAGCTGCATGCATAAATATCGAAGGAGTTCCGGTGGAATTAAGCGTGGCAACAATTTTGCTTGCTATAATTGCACTTTTACCAATACCTGTAACTATGAGACGGCCCTTGCTATTATAGATTATGTTAAGAACATCAATAAATTGTTCATCTATGTAGCCCTTAAGTCTTGCAACTGCAGCAGCCTCCTTTTCAACGACTCCTTGTGCGATATTTATCAGGTCTCTCTTTGAAATATTCATAAAAAATTTTGTGATGAGAAAACAAATAGATAACTTAGATTTACAAAGGTAACTTATTTTTCCAAAAATCATATGATGATAACTTCTGAATTTCTACATGAACAGCTAAAGGTTTTCTTTGGCTTCGGCGCATTTAAGGGAGATCAGGAGGAGATTATCAAGCATCTTATTGATGGAAATGATGCCTTTGTCCTCATGCCTACAGGTGGTGGGAAATCTCTTTGTTATCAGCTTCCGGCTCTTTTGATGGAGGGAACAGCAATCATTATCTCTCCTCTTATTGCCTTGATGAAAAATCAGGTGGATGCAATCCGCGGTTTTGTAGAAGAGAAAGACGGTATAGCACACTTCCTGAATTCATCTCTTAACAAGGGTCAGATTCAGGAGGTACGGGACGACCTTCTATCCGGGCTGACAAAATTATTGTATGTTGCACCAGAATCCCTTACAAAGGAGGAGAACATTCAATTACTTAAACAGATAAAAATCTCTTTCTATGCAGTTGATGAGGCGCATTGTATATCTGAATGGGGTCATGATTTCAGACCGGAGTACAGGAGAATATATCCTATAGTCCAGGAGATAGGCAAGGCACCGGTAATTGCACTTACCGCCACCGCTACACCAAAAGTACAGAGCGATATTCAGAAAAACCTGGGGATGCAGAATGCGAGTGTATTCAAATCGTCATTCAACAGGCCCAACCTGTATTACGAGATAAGACCCAAAATCAATATAGACAGAGAGATAATTAAATTCATCAAAATTAATGCAGGTAAAACAGGCATAATATATTGTCTCAGCAGAAAAAAGGTTGAGGATGTTGCAGAGTTATTGTCGGTTAACGGAATAAGGGCCCTCCCGTATCATGCAGGACTAGATGCCGGGACGCGAGCCCTTACTCAGGATAAATTTCTGATGGAGGAGATTGATGTCATTGTGGCAACAATAGCATTTGGAATGGGCATAGACAAACCGGATGTGCGGTTTGTGATACACTATGACATTCCGAAAAGTCTTGAGGGATACTATCAGGAGACAGGTCGTTCCGGAAGAGACGGAGGAGAAGGACAGTGCATAACTTTCTATTCTTATAAAGATATTCAGAAGCTTGAGAAGTTCATGCAGGGGAAACCGATATCTGAACAGGAGATAGGCAGGCAGCTGCTTATGGAAACAGTATCGTATGCAGAGTCGAATGTATGCAGAAGGAAAGTTCTTCTCAACTATTTTGGAGAGAGTTATATGCAGGATAACTGCGGATCTTGCGACAATTGTCTTTTCCCGAAAAAACAATTTGAAGGTAAAGATGATGTTGCTCTTATTCTTGAGCTTATATCAGGCATGAAGGAACAGTTTAAAGCTGAACATATTGCAAATATACTCTCCGGGGTTAACAATTCAATCATAAAGTCATATAACCATCATAAACATGAACTTTTTGGCATTGGAAGGACAAAAGGTACCCGATTCTGGATGGCAGTTATTAGACAGGCTCTCATACATCATCTGCTTGAAAAGGACATTGAGAAGTATGGTCTTCTTGATTGTACACCGGAAGGGTTGAAATTTCTCGAAAACCCGCAATCAATAATGCTTACCGAAGACAAAGAATTTATTGAGTCAGACGAAGAAGATGATATAGTTGCAACAGGTGGCAGTAAGGCAGGAGGTGGCGGAGGAGATGCTGTCCTGCTGGCCATGCTTAAGGACCTGCGTCATTCAATGTCAAAACGGCTCAATCTGCCTCCATTTGTAATTTTCCACGATCCATCTCTGGAGGACATGTCGTTGCAATACCCGGTTACCCTCGACGAGCTGAAAAACTGTCAGGGAGTAGGAGAGGGGAAAGCAAAAAAATTCGGCAAGGACTTTATTGACCTTATTGACAAGTATGTGTCAGAAAATGAAATCGAAAGGCCGCTGGACCTTGTTGTCAAATCTGTTGTAAATAAATCGCTGAACAAGGTTTACATTATTACAAGCATAGACAGAAAACTTCCGTTGGAGGACATTGCCGAAGCCAAGGGTATGGAGATGGGTGACCTTTTAGATGAAATAGAATCGATTGTCAATTCAGGGACAAAACTCAATATTGACTACTACATCAGACAAACTGTTGATGACGATAAGGTTGAGGATGTATATGATTATTTCAAGACTGAAGCATCAACTGACTCTTTGAAGGAGGCAGTGGATGAACTTGGCAGAGGATATACAGAAGAGGAGATACGGCTCGTCAGAATAAAGTTCCTTTCAGAAATTGGCAACTAGCCGCAGTGGTAGTACATCTCCAGCAACTCCATCATTTTTTCGGGGGATTTCTCGATATCGTTACGAATATCGATGTCGTTATATGAATTTAGCTTCCTGATGATACCATCGGTCAGTTTAGGGCTGAATACTCCGTCTTTTTCATAAAGTGCCCTTTTTGCCGACAACTCCTGTGCAGACTCGAAGCATGAAGATGGAAGCTGCTCCAGTGAGTTTAACCTGGATTCATTAACATGGTCATGTATGTTTACGTCTACATATGTTCTCTCAGCAACCGCCAGAGCATCTTCCATCTCAAAACCTGTTCTGGCAGCAACGGTCAAACCGGCAAGCATCTGATAAATATCAGCGGAACCATCGGGTGAACGCATCTCCACTGTCTGTTTGTCGGAAATTTTTCTGTTGGACGAATCTTCAAGAGGATTGGCAATTGCAAGCATATCGTTTTTGCCTGTCCATCCAAGAGGAACCCTTACAAGTACAGATCTGTTTCTGTCTCCCCAGCATATACTTGTAGGTGCCTCCTGATGAGGAACAAGCCGGAAATATGATGTTGGATTTGTATTGCCGAAAGCTGTAAGAGAAGAGGCGCACTTCATGTATCCAGCAATGGCTGCCAGAGCATCATTTGACAGTTTGCCATCCTTAATCATTAAGGAAGTTCCATCTTTGACCATTCTGGTGTGAAAGTGAAGTCCGCTTCCTGCCTTTCCTGCTGTGATTTTTGGTGCAAATGTTATGTTGAGGCCATATCTATATGCCAGGTTACGAATTATCCATTTTGCCATTACAAGTTGATCAGCAGCCTGTTCAACAGGAGATACAAGAAACTCTATCTCGTTCTGCTCGTATGTTTTTTTGTCGAGTGTGAAATTTCCCACCTCCGAGTGACCGTATTTAATCTGTCCTCCTGTCTGTGCAATATGATTCATTAGATCACAACGGAATTGCTCGAACTTTGTGAATGGCTCAGATTCGTGATACCCCTTCTGATCGGGGATCAGATAGTCATTGCGTTTGTCATCTACAATGTAAAATTCAAGTTCTCCCATTGCTTCAAATGAATAGCCTGTTCTTTTTGTGAAGGACCTTGATGCTTTCAGGAGTGTGTTCTCAGGAGCAGTATCTAATGGTAAGCCGTCTTTTGTAAAGTATGAACAGAGAAGTCCCAAGGTTGGTATTTTTGCAAAAGGATCGAGGTATGCTGTTGAAAATCTAGGGATTATGTACAAATCACTTGAGCCGGCCTCTATATATGGGAAGAGACTAGATCCATCTACTCTCTCTCCATATGATAAAACACTGTCCAGATACTGGTAACTGGTAACTGGGAAATTGAGTGTCTTTAACCTCCCGTCAGCTGCAACATATCTGAAATTCAGGATTCTGACTCCTTTGTCAATAATAAATTTAATTATATCCTTTTTGGTATAATCTGTAGGATATTTTTGTAAGTGAACCAATACCGGATTTATATTATAATTAAGAAAAGAGTCCATATGCATTATGATTTGTGAATGTTTTGTTGGATATTTTAATAAAATGTTTGCAAAAGTACATTTTTTTTTAGTTTGTTCCTTTTTTTATTTTTTAATAACTTTGTGAGCTTATGATAATCACAAACAAGAGATATATTTTCATAGTACTGCCCTTAGTTATATTACTTTTGGGTTGTGGGATAGCACTTTTATTTATTAACCGGAATAAGGAAAATCCCGGCGAAGAGAGGAGAGGTGTGGTTTTAAAGAATGCTGTTGCCGTACCTGTTGATGCTATAGCAATTTTCAGTTTCAGAAACAGCGCAGTTCTTAAAAAGGCATTTGTAGATTCAATTAGCATCTTTTCTCACTACCTGAACAAGAACAATGAACTGCTGAGGCTACTGCTGTCTTTGGACAAAATATGCAGTGACCATCCGTCTTTAAAGGAGTTATCCGGTTCTGAAATATTGTTTTCTGTACACTATTCAGCAAAAAACGAACTATCACTATTATATTGCTCTGATCTTTCAAATAATACGATAGATAAGGAGTTGCTGATAAAGGAGCTCTCCTCTGCACAGACCGGAGGTGCAAAAAGAATATTTAACGGGGTTGATATCCATGAGTCAAAAGGGGTTCAGTTTGCAGTTTACAGAAATACGTTCATCGCAAGCACGTCTCCTATAGTTTTGGAGTCATCTATAAGGCATCTTAAATCTAAAACTTCGATACTCGACAATCATGAGTTAGCACGGATATTGAAAGAGACTATCAACAGGGATAACCTTCTTTTTATCAATCATCAGAATATTGGGAAAATTTTCTCAGGTATAGCTGAATGGAAATATTGGGGTTATTCCGATTTTATTTCAAAGTTCAGCTCCTGGACCACTCTCAGCGGCAAATTCAACAATACCTGTCAAATTTATCAGGGGGATTTCATTAATATGAAAGGTGTAGGAAACTATTCTGAAGTATTTAAAAATTGTGCCGGAGGAGAGATGAAATCGTGGAAAGTACTTCCGTATAATACACATGTATTACTTGCCCTTCCACTTAAGGACTTCTCAATCTTCTCAGGCAGATACCGCGAGTACAAGGAGTTATATAAAAAACCTAATTCTGCAAGGACAGAGGAGAATAAAAACTGGTTTATATCGCTGGAAACTAAGGAAATTGCTACTGCACTATTACCATTTGAAGGCATACAGAAATGGGTCACTCTAATCAGGACAGGTGTTAAGGAGAGGGACAAGGAGGGTGTTGTAGAAACTTTTAAACATAAAGGTGCTATTGCCGATCTTTTTGGCAAGGTTTTTTCTTATACAAAAGAGGAGTCATATTGCAGGAGTGGTGAGTGGGTAATTATTGGTGAAAATAAACTAATTAAGGAATTTGCAGCAGGAACATTTTCAGATTTCACAATGGAGGAGTACTTTAGTCAAACAGATTTGTATAGTAAGATATCAAAGGAGAATTCTCTTCTTTCCGCGATTGTGAATGTTTCTGCACAAACGGATTCAGTTGCTGCATTATTTAAAAAATCTGTCAAAGAGCCTGTAAGAGAAAGACTGAAAGATAAAAACTTTGAAGCAATTGTCTATCAGCTTAATCAGTCTGAATCTGGTATCGGGTTGAATCTTCTCTTCTACGCCGAGCAAATGAAGCAACTGCCGGAACCCGAGAGAGTAAGAGAGAACAAGACACCTGGATGGGAGCTTGATACAATAGTGCAGATAGATAAAGGACCCTTTAAATTAGTGAATTTTAACAATGGTGAGACAGAATATCTGGAGCAACTTTCCAATTTCAATCTTAGATTGCTGGACAAGGAGAAAAAGGGAATCTGGACGGTGCCATTCCAGACACCTCTAAGGGGATTTGTAGTTCAGGTAGACTATCTCCGTAATAAAAAGCTGCAAATGCTTTTTGCAAGTGGAAACGAGCTATATTTGCTGGACAGAAAGGGAAGGTTTGCCGGAAATTACCCAAAAAGGGTTGATTCGCTTATAATGCTTGGCCCAAAAATTTATGATATCAAAGGTGATGGTGATTTTGCAATTATGTTGCTACATACCGACAATACATTACGTCTTTATGACAGGGATTGCAATCATTATCCGGCATGGAACAACATAAGCAGAGAAGAGACTATAAAGAAGTTCCCGGAACTTGTTAAAGTAGGCAAAAACAAATACTGGGTGCTAAGGACACAACTTGAGACAACAATATATACTATAAACGGAAATCCTGTTACAAAATTCACTGGCAAAAATTCACTGATGCCAGGAACAGAAGTTAAAATCACCTCTGGAAGTGAGGTCATAGTTACTACAAAAGAGGGGAGAAATTTAATTTTGAATCTGGAGAACGGAAAGGTAAAAAGAATGAAATAACGATGGAAGGATTTTTGACATTTTTAATTATACTATTCTTATTTTTTTGGCTGGTTGCTCGTTTCGGCCCGTTGCTTCTTGCTTGGTGGATAAAGAAAAAAATGGGGAAATTTGCCAATGAAAACAGGATGTATTCAAAAGGAGAAGACAATTACCGGGAGGGGGAGACAATTGTAAACAACAGTAACCCGTCCCTGAATAAAGTCGTTGACAGGAACGTGGGAGAGTATGTAGATTACGAAGAAACCAAAGAGGAAACTAAAGAGGAGAACAAAGAGGCATGAAGACATTTTTAAGACTGCTGTCATTCGCAAAGCCATACGGAAGATATTGGCCTTCATACCTTTTGTTGTCTATTCTCTCTGTTTTTTTCGGAGTAATATATTTTGCACTGATCGATCCGCTCACCAGAATAATATTTGACCCTGCCAGCATAACCCAGCAGACACTCCTTCCGGATTTTTCTGTAAGTGTAGATTATTTCAAGCAGATTTTCAATTACTACCTGACAAAGTTCATGGGTGAATCTGCACGTCAGGACGGTTTGTTGTTTGTATGTATAATATTTCTGATAGCATCCTTTTTCTCAAACCTTACAAGATATCTGTCACAGCGAATTTTAGTAAGCATGAGAACCCGGCTCATGTACAATATTCGCAAATCGCTGTTTCTTAAGATATCCAGGCTGCACATAGGGTATTTTCATGAAAAAAGGAAAGGAGACATTCTATCGAGTATTTCAAACGATGTAACTGAGGTTCAGAACAGTGTAGCTAACTCTTTCGCTATTCTTTTCAGGGACCCTCTTATGATAATAGGTTTCTTGTCGATGCTTTTCTATATGTCTCCCCAACTTACTTCAGTTACACTTGTTGCCTTACCTATAACTGCTTTTGTTATAGGTCGTGTTGTAAGATCGTTGAAAAAAGGGGCAACAGACACACAGTCCCTTATGGGGAAAATTGTCAGCCACTTTGAAGAATCAATATCAGGAGCAAGGATAATTAAGGCCTTCAATGCGCAGAGATATACAAATGAGCGTTTTGACCAGACTAACTATAGACACAGAAGAGCCAGTAAGAAAATGTTTAACCGTCAGGAGATGGCATCGCCATTATCGGAATTTCTTGGTGTAACGGTAGTGGGAATAGTATTGCTATATGCGGGTTTTCTTCAACTGCGAGGGAAACTGGGAATGGACCTTCCGGAATTATTCATTTACATGACTTTCTACTACAAGGTACTTGAGCCCTCAAAGTCTATTTCCAATGCATTTGCAAATCTGCAAAGGGGGTTGGTTTCAGGCGAGCGTATTTTTGCAATCCTGGATGAAGAGACAATAATAAAGAAGTCTCCAAATCCTGTTTCAGTCAAGGAATTTAAGAATGAAATCGCTTTTAATGGGGTAGGGTTCAAATATGCAAGCGAACCGATACTCAAAAACATAAATATTAAGATAAACAAAGGTAAAATGATAGCCCTTGTAGGGCCATCGGGTGCAGGTAAAACAACACTTGCCGACCTTTTGCCAAGATTTTATGATGTTACATCAGGTTCTATTACTCTGGATGGCATTGATATAAGAGACTACGAACCTAAGGAACTCATCAACCTTATGGGCATAGTTACTCAGGAGGCGATACTATTTAATGATACTGTCTTTAACAATATTGCTTTTGGAATGGAAGAGGTAAGAGAGGAGGACGTTATAACTGCTGCAAAAATTGCCAATGCACACGAATTCATATCACAAATGGAATTTGGATATCAGGCCAATATCGGGGACAGAGGGCTAAAGCTCTCCGGAGGTCAGAGACAGAGACTCGCAATAGCAAGAGCTGTGCTTAAGAATCCACCAATACTGATTCTTGACGAAGCTACATCTGCATTAGATACAGAGAGCGAAAGACTAGTTCAGGAGGCACTCATCAACCTGATGAGAAACCGAACATCTGTTGTTATAGCTCACAGGCTATCAACCATTCAGCATGCCGATGAGATAATCGTTCTTAAAGAGGGCACAGTCGTAGAAAGGGGAACCCATAACGAGCTGATCATGCAGAAGGGATTGTATTCTCATTTATGTGATCTGCAGACATTTGCTTAATGACTACTAGAATAGATGGAAAAATCACTTAACCTGATGTTGGAAAGGAGTTTCAAAGAAAATTGGAACAATCCTGCTCTATCCGACTACAAAGGGGTAACGCTTCACTACAGGGATGTTGCCAGAAGAATTGAGAAACTTCATATAGTATTTGAAATATGTGGTTTGAAAAAGGGAGATAAGGTCTCCATCTGTTCAAAAAATCAGGCTAACTGGGGAGTGGTATTTCTCGCTACAATAACTTACGGTGCAGTTGCTGTTCCCATTCTTCATGAATTTAAACCCGGCAATATTCATCATATTGTAAACCATTCAGATTCAAGAATATTATTTATTGGTGACCAGAACTGGGAACTTCTAAGTGAAACAGAGATGCCCAACCTTGAGGTAGTGATTCAAATTTCGGATTTTTCGGTATTATTTGCCAAGGCCCAGCTTGTTTATGAAACCAGAGAGCACCTTAACGAACTTTTTGGAAAGAAGTATCCAAAATATTTCAGACCTGAACATATATCATATTTCGAAGATTCTCACGAAGAGCTTGCATTGATAAACTACACATCGGGAACAACAGGCTTTTCCAAGGGTGTTATGCTACCCTTCAGGAGTCTGATATCAAATGTGGAATTTGGAATGGAGGTACAACCCCAACTGAACAATACATCAAGGGTTGTTGCCATGTTGCCAACAGCGCACATGTATGGTATGATGTTTGAATTTCTGTTCGAAATGACAGTGGGTGCACACGTATACTTCCTTACGCGAATTCCGAGTCCCAAAATAATAATGGAGGCTTTTGCCGAAATAAAGCCACACATTGTTGTATCGGTACCATTGATTATAGAAAAGATATACAAAAAAAAGCTTCAGCCAATTATAAGTAAGACATCTATGAGGGTGCTTCTGAGAGTGCCGGTCATTGACCAGAAGATTCAAAGGAAAATACAGCAAGAGCTTGTAAAAACCTTTGGTGGGAGGTTCAGGGAAGTTATTGTGGGGGGAGCCGCTTTCAACAAGGAGGCTGAGGTTTTCTTCCGCAAGATTGGCTTTCCCTTTACAGTTGGTTACGGAATGACAGAGTGTGGACCAATAATAACATATGCCCCTTGGGACAACACCAGATTGTACTCCTGCGGGAAAGCAGTTCCCAGAATGTCGATAAAAATTGACTCAGACGACCCAAAGAATATTCCCGGAGAGATAATGTGCAAAGGAACAAACATGATGTTGGGATACTTCAAGAATCAGGAGGCCACAGATAGTGTTTTGAAAGAGGATGGATGGTTGAGGACAGGTGACATGGGAGTCATAGATGATGAGGGTTTCCTCTATATCAGGGGGCGTTCAAAAAGCATGATTCTGGGTCCTAACGGGCAGAATATATACCCCGAGGAGATTGAGAGTCTGTTGAATAATATGCAGTATGTAAATGAATCGCTGGTTATAGAAGAACAAGGGTCACTGACTGTGCTTATCTACCCTGATTTTGAACTGGCGGAGCAGCATGGACTATCCACCATAGATCTTGAAAAAAAGATGGAGGAAAACAGGGTTGCCGTAAATGATGATCTTCCAAACTTTTGTAAGATTCAGACAGTAAAAATTTTCCCGGAAGAGTTTGAAAAAACTCCAAAAAGGAGTATAAAAAGATTTCTATATCAAAGATTACAAGGCTAATATGTCGGAAAAACAAATTCAGTTTGACAAGAGCTATCTGGAGATGGCTGCAGTCTGGGCAAAAAATTCTTATTGCAAGAGAAGGCAGGTTGGTGCACTGCTGGTTAAGGACAGAATGATTATATCTGACGGATATAATGGGACACCTTCCGGGTTTGAGAATATTTGTGAAGATGAAGATGGCCGTACAAAGGCGTATGTTCTCCATGCAGAAGCAAATGCTATAACCAAAGTTGCGAAATCGAGCAACAGTAGCGAGGGGGCAACCATGTATGTAACAACAGCACCATGTCTTGAGTGTTCCAAGCTTATCATTCAGGCAGGAATAAAGAGACTTGTTTACCGGGACAACTACCGGATTACTGACGGGATAGACCTCCTTGCCAGAGTTGGAATAGAAATTGTTAACCTTAGTGAATAATATATATATATGAGCAGCATAAAAGAGCGCATTAAGAACAACCCCTGGCCCACAATAATAATATTGGCCCTGGCAATTCTACTGGTTTTTAAAATTCTTAGCACGGTGAGCAGTAATAGAAAGGAGCTGTCGGTAAAGGCTCAAAACTGGGACAAACTCATGCTGGTATTGAGCCAGATAGATAAAAACTATGTAGATTCTATTGATAAGAGTGATATAACAGAGAAGGTCATCCCGCATATTCTGGAGACTCTCGACCCTCATTCGGTCTATCTTCCTCCTCAGGAATTAAAAGATGCTGACGAGGTTCTGGAAGGAAATTTCGACGGCATTGGAATTGAGTTCAATGTTCCAAACGACACGGCAATAGTAATAAATGTTATAACCGGAGGTCCTTCGGAAAGGGCAGGGCTTATATCCGGAGACAGGATAGTTCAGGTAAACAAGGAGATCGTGGCAGGGGTTAAGATGGCTCAGGATAGTCTGGTTAAACGATTGAGGGGAAAGTCCGGATCAATGGTCAATATAGGAGTAAAGCGAGGGATATCGGCAAAGCTTGTCTATTTTGATATAAAGAGAGACAAGATTCCGGTTAAAAGTATAGATGTTGCATATATGACCGGGCAGAACATCGGCTACATCAAACTTTCCAAATTTTCCAGAACAAGTCACAAGGAGTTTCTTGAAGCTGTAAAACAGCTGAAAAGCGAGGGGATGAAAGATCTGATATTTGACTTAAGGAGTAACAGCGGCGGTTATTTTGACCAGGCTTTCCTTCTGGCAAATGAATTTTTGAAAAAAGGAGAACTTATTGTATATATGGAGGGTATGCACCGCAAAAGACAGGACTTTTTTGCCGATAACAGTGGTACTTGCAATGGTATTGGACTTAAGGTGCTAATTGACGAAGGGTCTGCTTCGTCCAGCGAAATATTTGCCGGAGCCATTCAGGATAATGACAGGGGAGTCGTAATAGGCAGAAGGTCATTTGGTAAGGGACTCGTTCAGGAGCCAATATATTTCACAGATAAATCCGGAATAAGACTTACAGTTGCCAGATTTTATACACCAACGGGCAGATCAATCCAAAAGCCATACTCAAAAGATTATCAATATGATATCTATGAGAGATTCAAACATGGAGAGATGTCATCGGCAGACAGTATACGAAAGAACGACTCATTGAAATTCACTACTCCAAAAGGAAAAATTGTATATGGAGGAGGAGGAATAACTCCGGACATTTTTGTTCCGATAGATACAATAGGGGTTAACGATTTCTTTGTAAAGGCAAGCAATCAGGGTCTGGCGTTCAGGTTCAGCTCCCAGATGGCAGATATTTACCGACCTGTGTTAAAGAATATCAAGGATATAAAGAGCCTGAATAATTTCTTTGCGACAGTTAACTTTGAGCAAAGATTCCTTAAATATGCAGAAATCAATAAGCTTGTGCCAAAAAATGACGAGTGGGCCAGATGTAAAGATATAATTATAACTCAGATAAAGGCTTTGGTTGGGAGGTATTCTCCATTAGATGACCTTGCCTTTTATCCTATTATGGCAGAGATTGATAATGTAATGAAGGTTGCTACTGGGCAATGAACCTGTAGACAATTTTACCAACCTGACGTTCCGGTGCATTGGGAGAAGCTGTGAAACGTGACGATTTTGCAGCTTTAATTGCATAATCCTGCAGACATCTATCTGCTGATGAGGCGTTGGTGATGACCGATGCTGCAATTACATAACCCTTTCTGTTGACGCTTATAGCCACACTTACATCACCTCCACCAATGCATTTATAGACAGGAATGGGAAGGCTCATAGCCTTGCGTCCTTCCAGTGAATAAGAGATGACAGAAGGCCCTTTGTAAGTCTCACTCTTTTTCTGTTCCTGGGCAGGTTCTGCAACATCGTCACTTCCCTGATATGCTTCGGCCTCCTTTTTGGAAGCATTTAGCTTATCCTGCAGTTTCTTTGCCTCTTCATAAACTTGATTAGGATTTTTAAAGCGGTCATCTTTAAGGGCTTTTCCTTTTTGGCTGGCATCAACTGCAACGTTCCTTATGCTTGTGCTTCTTGAGAGTAAACCGTCAAGTTCATTACTGACATCCTCTTTCAACTGAGCCTCCTGTGCCTGTTTTTCAGCAGTCTCCTGTTGTGTGAAATCGAGAATAAATGAGTTTTCTTCGCTTAGTACAAAACCTATGCGGGTAGCCAACAGTATGATGATTACCAGCAGATGAACGGCTATGGTAAGATACAGACCAACATTTTTCTCTTTGTTAAACATTATTTTCTGTGTAGCACTTTCTCTATGCTTGCAAGAAGAATATCTATCGCAACCTGATTGTGTCCTCCCTGAGGAATAATGATATCGGCATATCGCTTGCTTGGTTCTATGAATTGAAGGTGCATTGGTTTTACGGTTTTTTCGTATCTTTCCAACACTTTGCCCACAGTTCTGCCTCTTTCAAGGCAATCCCTGGTGATAACCCTGCAAAGGCGATCATCGGCATCGGCATCTACATATACTTTTATATCCATGCAACTTCTGAGCTCGGGACAGGTATATATCAGGATTCCTTCAACAATGATAACCTGTGCCGGCTCAACTCTTACCGTCTCTGTTGTTGACCTTAAGCAGGTAAGATAGGAATAGACTGGCTGATCTACCCCCTTGCCTGCCCTAAGTTCGCGGAGATGTTTTACAAGAAGCTTAAAATCAATAGATTCTGGATGGTCAAAATTAAGTTCCAGCCGTTCCTCAAGAGGCAGGTGACTGTTATCTTTATAGTAAGAATCTTGGGGTATCACCACCACCTGACTGTTTGACAGTAGTTTGGTTATCTCATTTACAACCGTTGTTTTTCCGGATCCGGTACCACCGGCAATTCCAATTATCAGCATAAAGTTTTAAAATTCTGCGTTTTTAGGTGATCTTGGGAAAGGTATTACGTCACGAATATTTGACATGCCGGTTACAAATAGAAGAAGTCTTTCAAAACCAAGACCAAATCCTGAATGGGGAGCGGTGCCAAATTTACGGGTCTCTATGTACCACCAGAGAGATTCAGTGCCCATCTCAAGTTCCTTTATTCTCCCTTCAAGTTTCTCTAATGATTCCTCCCTCTGGGAGCCTCCAATGATCTCTCCAATTTTCGGGAACAACACATCCATAGCTCTCACAGTTTTGTTGTCATCGTTTTGCTTCATGTAGAATGCCTTAATCTCCTTAGGGTAATCTGTAAGAATGACAGGCTTTTTGAAATGTTTCTCCACAAGGTATCTCTCATGCTCGCTTTGAAGGTCGGTTCCCCATGACACAGGGTACTCAAATTTCTGCCCAGACTTCATAAGTATTTCTACCCCATCTGTATAGCTGAGCCGGACGAACTCAGTGTCAATGACACTTTGGAGTCTTTCAATTAGCTCCTTGTCGAACATGTCATTCAGGAACTTAAGGTCGTCAGTGCAATTATCAAGTGAGTACTTAACAAGATATTTGATAAACTCCTCTGCGAGGTCCATATTGTCCTTGATATCATAGAATGCAATCTCTGGTTCAATCATCCAGAATTCTGACAGATGTCTGGGTGTATTGGAGTTTTCTGCTCTGAATGTAGGACCAAATGTATAGATTTCACCTAATGCCAATGCTCCAAGTTCACCTTCAAGCTGTCCACTTACTGTAAGGTTTGCAGCTTTTCCGAAAAAGTCGTCAGAGAAGTTAACTCCACCTTCTGGATTCTTAGGAATATTGTTTAGGTCAAGAGTTGTAACCTGGAACATTGCTCCTGCTCCCTCTGCGTCTGATGCTGTAATGATTGGGGTGTGAAGATAGAAGAACCCTTTATCATTGAAAAACTTGTGAATTGCAAAAGCCATGGCATGTCTTATGCGGAAAATGCAACCGAATGTATTGGTTCTGGGACGAAGATGACCAATCTCCCTGAGAAACTCCATACTGTGTCCTTTTTTCTGAAGGGGATATGTCTCAGGATCTGCCGACCCATAAATTTCAAGCAGATGTGCCTGTATTTCCACACTTTGCCCACTCCCTACAGATGAAACCAAAGAACCTTCAACAGCCAGGCATGCACCTGTATTGACCCCTTTTAATTGCTCCTCTGTAAACTTACTCATATCAAATACAATCTGAATATTGTTTACTGTCGATCCATCGTTAAGTGCAACAAAGGAGATGTTTTTATTTCCACGTTTGGTTCTTACCCATCCCTTTACCAGTACATCGGTACCGGCCTCTCTTTTCAGTAATTCGGAGATTTTGACTCTTTTTTTGCTTTCCATTTTAATCCCAAATAATAATTTAACTAGACAAAGTTACTCAAATGATAAGAAATGACAATAATAAAAGTGGCTATTCACTAACCTCAACCCCCTTCGATGGAGAGCTTTCGTTCCAGCACCTGTCTATGGCAGTTATTATGTACAGATAACGGTCCTTCTTTCCTTTACCCTGATGCAGCAGATACTTTGGTTCTGCAACAAGTTTGACAAGGTATTCGCTATTGTCAAGATCAGCGGTGACTCCTTTTGGAAACCTGTATATTGCGTAGAAAGCTGCCTCTTGCATTTTATCTCCACCGGAATTATGGTTCCATACGAGGATTTTTCCCTTTTTGGAAATTTTAGTTACCGGAGCAGGAGCGATACTGTCCAAGGTTCTGTAAGATGGTATCAATGCAGGATGTTTCTGATACTTGTTTATAAGACTGTCAGTAAAACCAAACGGATTGTTGTTGAGACTCCATCCAGGCCACCACACATTTCCATCTACATTAGGAAGTTCCCGTACCATTTTCATTTTTGCCTCAAACTGGGTTCTAAATGGGTTGTCCAGGTCCTTTTCGCTGAATGTACTTATATTCTGTCCTATATATAATTGCCCACCAAAATTTGAACGGCTCCACCACTCTATAAGTGTTTTGTAATCTGCAGCTGGGTGACCGATTTTCCAGTATATCTGAGGTACATTATAATCGATCCAGCCTTTTTGTATCCATAATGGTACATCGGCATATAGTTGTTCGTAGTTTGACAGTCCGTTTGTCTGACTTCCACTTCTATCAGGTGTGTCTTTTAAATTTCTGTGAATTCCAAAGGGGCTTATTCCGAACCTCACCCAGGGTTTCAGGGCTTTGATGGTATCGTTAAGAGCCTTGATTAGGGTAGCTACGTTGTTTCTTCGCCAGTCGGCCTTTTGCCAGTATTCAAAACCTTGCGATTTAGCGTATTTTACAAATGATGCGTCATCATGAAACTCTTCAAAAACAATAGGATAGGGGTAAAAATAATCGTCGAAATGGATAGCATCGACATCATAACGAGCAACAATATCTGCTATTACAGTTACTGTATGCTTTATGGCTTCAGGCTCTCCCGGATCGAAATAGAGTTGTTGCCCGTACTTTTTAAATAGTTCCGGTCTTTTAAAGTACAAATGATCCGGATTCAACTGCTCTTTATCGTTTGATGTGACTCTGTATGGATTACACCACGCATGAAGTTCCATCCCTCTTTTATGAGCCTCTTCAATCATGAACTGAAGCGGATCCCAGAGCGGATATGGTGCTTTTCCCTGTTCTCCGGCAAGAAATCTGCTCCATGGCTCAAAATTGGACATGTAAAATGCATCGGCCTGTGGCCTTACCTGAAAAATAACGGCATTAATACCAGCTTTTTCAAAATTGTCCAATGTGTTTATGAACAATTGCTTTACTGAGTCGGAACTCATAGTTTTGAACTTTTCATTTCCTACGGTGTGTATCCATGCACCGCGGAACTCTCTTTTAGGAGAACTCTGTGAATATGAAACGGAGACAGCTAACAGAGATAATAACAGACAGGTAATTACTCTCATAATTATTGTTTTGTTTAATTAAAACTCAATATTCATTAGATTAAGAATTTTTCTTGGAATTTCTGTATTGTCCATTCTTCCGGAAAAGCTTCTGCTACCTGCACCGATAGAAAAAATGGGCACTGCGTTGCCAAGATGAGATGTTGTTGTCCAACCAACTTTTGCTGTTCTACTTAAACCCATGAAGGCTTCATACTTCTCCTGATTGAATTTTTCGGTGTCACTTTTATATTCGGCAAACGAACCGGTCTGATTATTCAATTCGTTCAGTTTAAGCTGGTCCCCTTTGTCCCTGCCAAGACTGGCTCCTCCGGTATCATGGTCAGAAGTGACGATTATTAGGGTCTCTTTTGGATGTTTGAGATAAAATTGATATGCGATTTCAATAGCATCGGCAAAATCCAGAATCTCCAGAATTGTTGACTTTGCGTCGTTGCTGTGTGCTGCCCAGTCTATCTTTCCTCCTTCTGCCATAATGAAAAACCCTTTCTTTGTGTAGAGATGATCAATTGCAGCAGCTACGATATCTTTCAATGCAAGATCCCCGTCTTTTCTGTCAATGGCAAATGGCAAATCTTTTTCTTTGCCCACTTCCTGAAAAAGCGCAACTTTTTCAGATGTTTTCTTAGAAGAAAGGTTTCTTAAGCCTCTTACTACAGCATAGCCGTTGTTTTCAAGGACATTGTAAATATTTGTTTTATCTCCTTTATCTCCGTCGGGTTTGAGAAATCCACCTCCGCCAAAGAATTCAAAACCGCTTGCAGGGATTTGTGTTGCTATGTCGTAGTAACTGCTTCGTGCAGTACTATTTGCATAGAAGGCTCCCGGAGTAGCGTGGTCGATAGTGACTGTACTTAATATGCCTATCTGTATACCTTTGTCATGTATCTTGTAAGTGATGCTCGTCAGCTTATTTGTGTCAGGATCTACTCCCAACATAAGATTATTTGTCTTAAATCCGGTAGATATTGCCGTTCCTGCAGCTGATGAACATGTAATGAAAGAGTTGGCAGAATGAGTTGTAACCATTCCCATAACAGGGAATTTAGTAAAGGAGATGGGATCACTCCCTATTTTTCCCTTTTGGGTGGCTAAGTAAGCTTCAGTTAAAGAGATTTGCGAAAATCCCATGCCATCGCCTATAAACAGAAAAACATATTTAGGTTTTTCCTGATGTTCTCTTTGGGCATATGTAACAGAACTGACTACTGAAAAAAACACAACGATAGAAATGATGAGATAGCTTTTCTTCATGTTAAAAGTTATTTATCCTATATATACAAGAAAGGGTGCCCTATTGTTTATAGAAGACACCCTTTACATGAAATTTCGATTAAAACCGCTATTGTACGGGGGCCGACCTTCTGGCCGCATACATTATCTTAAGAGCAGAAGTTCTTCTTAACTCTTGTTTGATATCTGAAATAATACCCATACGGACAGTTTCGTCTGCCTTGATGGATACGGTCATATATTGACGGTCAGCTTCACTGAGGTTTTCACGTTCAGCAGCTATAAAGTCGCGGATGTCGTCAATGGTCTTGAATGAATCGTTTAACTGGATACGAGAGTCGTTACCATATTGTGCCTGTAAATTAGGCATTGGGGTACCGACAAATATATACGCAGAAAGGTCCTTTCTTTCAAGCTTTGCTATTTCAGAGGCTTCAGGCATCTTTATAACAACCATTCTTTCTGTCTGTCTCATACTGGTAGTAACCATAAAAAACAGCAGTATCATGAACACAATATCCGCAAGTGACGAGGTACTCAGTTCCGGAGTTCCTCCTTTACCTTTTCTTGAAAATTTTGCCATTTTTCTGTTTTTTTATTTCTTTCTACCTGTATCTTTTGGTTCTGCCTCAGAAATATTCTGAGGTATTGCGTCTCTTACTATACGTTGTTTCTCTTCGTCAAGGTTAATGTAAATTTTCCCGAAGTTAGTCATAGCAAATTCATCGCGAATTATGTTAACTGCCTTTACAAGTTCGTTCTGAACCTTAAGATAAGCATCATAACTTGTACCACGATGATTCTGAAGAGAAATTACACCTTTTGAAACAGGATAGGACCCAAAACCTTCAATTGTCTTTACCTCCCTTTCAGGCAAATTTTCATCATTCCCATTATTGAGAAGGAATTCCATTGCCTTATCCTTGAGCATGCTGACATCAATCTGCGACCCACCTGCTAGCAGGCGATCATTTTCGTTTAGTCTGACAATCATCATATTACGACGTTTAATCTGTACGTCGTCAGCTTTCTGGTTAGGGTCAGGCATGGGTGGCAGACGACGCTGCAGTCCAAGATCCTGATCCATAGTGGATACCAAAAGAAAGAATATGAGAACCATGAATGCAATATCGGCCAATGAGGACGATGGGAGTTGCTGTGCTGGTCTAGCCATATCTTTATTATTATTATTTATTCAATTAATACTAGCGGTTTCTTGCTATTTTAACAACCCCGCCGAAAATAATTGCCAGACAGGCACCGGCAGAAAGGATATACGTAAGAATAAGGCCTGTATCTGTTAGCTTAAGTACGTTTTCTGACGCTTCAACATTTATTTTCACCAGCAGGGGATCACCGGAAGAGAGCAAATATGCAATTCCGACAAATACTACAGCAATAACAAGTGTCATAAGCATTTTCTTAAACCCTTTAGGGTTTTTTGCCAGATTGATCAGAGGGAGAATAATGATTGCCAGAAAAGATATTCCTACAAGCACATATGTGTAATATAGAAATGGATCGAGCATAACATCCTGATCAACGAAGAAGCCTATGATAAATACAATCGATATTGCAAATAGTATATATAGTAAGTATTTATATAATTTTGACATAGTTGTTATTTTTTAGCTTTTACGAGGATATCGATAAGCGAAATAGATGCATCTTCCATTGATATAACGATAGAGTCAATCTTAGATACGATGTAGTTGTAAAGAATCTGAAGTATAATACCTACTACAAGACCGCCTACAGTTGTAATCAACGCTACTTTCATACCACCTGCTACAACGTTAGGGGAAATGTCACCTGCTGCTTCGATAGCGTCAAATGCCTGAATAAGACCTATAACTGTACCGAGGAATCCTAGCATGGGAGCAGTAGCAATAAAAAGAGAGATCCATGTAAGACCACTTTCCATTTGACTCATTTGTACTCCACCGTAAGAAACAACTGATTTTTCAACAACTTCAACACCTTCGTCCATACGAGAGATACCCTGGTAGAAAATTGAAGCAACCGGCCCTTTTGTATTACGGCAAACTTCAAGTGCTTTTTCTTTTCCGCCTGAAGCAAGAGCCTCTTCAATACCTAATAGCAACTTCTCAGTGTTGGTAGTCGAAAGGTTAAGGTAAATAATCCTTTCAATTGCAATTGCAAGGCCAAGAATAAAAACTATAAGGATTGATGCCATGAAGCCTGCACCACCCTCGATAAATTTGGCTTTTAGCTGTTGGTGAATGGGAATGTCCTGTTGAACAGTTTGGTCAGCAACAGTAGTTGTTGTGGCAGCAGCAGCAGGTTCCTGTGTCTGAGCAGCAGCATACTGAGCAGAAATGGCCATAAAACCCATTACTGCCAAAAACATGAAAAATTTTTTCATAAATTTTTGAATGATTAAAGTATTAAACAATGTATTTTAAATAGTTATTTGTTTCTAAACTATCGTTAATTATCGTGCAATTTAAAAAGAATATTTAATATTCACTAACTGATTGTAATTTCTCCTCGCATATTTTTGGTTAGAAAGGCATTAATATAAAGAATATCACTGCTTTGTCCAAGTAAAAAAAATAGTTTGGTAATTGCTGCTTCTGTTGTACTGTCGTTACCTGTTATGACACCGATTTTTTTTAGTAAAATTCCGGTGGAATATGCATCCATATCTACCCTGCCAGCATGACACTGAGAAATGTTGAGTATAATCAATCCTCTCTTTATTGCTCCCTCAAGGAGATCAATCAGCCATTTTTTGGTTGGGGCATTCCCTGAGCCATAAGTCTCAATTATTATGGCCCGTAAACCCATGATATTAAGGAAGGTTTCAATAACATTCCGGGATATGCCGGGAAATATCTTAAGAATTGCAACATCGGTATTCAGTTTTGTGTTTACAGATAGTTCCTTGTCCCATACATTGGGATATGAAATGTATCCTTTATTGTATTTTATGTGAATTCCAACCTCTGCCAGACATGGATAGTTTGCCGATTTGAAAGCACGGAAATTCTCTGCATTGTATTTTGTGGTACGATTACCTCGATATAGCTGGCTTTCAAAGTATATACATACCTCTGGTACCATTGCATGTCCGTTTTCATCTTTGGCAGCAGCAATTTCTATAGAGGAGATAAGATTCTCTTTACCGTCAGTTCTTAACATTCCAATAGGAAGCTGACTCCCGGTGAATATTACGGGCTTCTCAAGATTCTCAAGCATAAAACTTAATGCTGATGCGGAAAAAGACATTGTGTCGGTACCATGCAGGATCACAAATCCATCATAATTGATATAATTCTCTTTTATGAGATTTGCAAGATCAACCCAAAAATCAGTTTGAATCTCAGAGGAGTCTACCGGAGGATCAAATGAATGGGAATCTATTCTGAACCCGAATTTTTTCAGTTCAGGCACCTCTTCCATTATCTGGTTAAAATTAAAGGGAACCAAAGCCATGCTCTCTGGGTCTTGTTTCATGCCGATTGTACCGCCGGTGTATATTAGAAGTATGGATGAGTTCATTTTTCAGATATTAAATAATTTTTCTGCGTTTTTTGTTGTTGTGGCTGCTACCTCCTCAATTGAACAACCTTTTATTTCAGCAAGTTTTTCTGCAATCAGGGAGATATATGAGGGCTCATTTCTTTTTCCCCGGAAAGGAGCAGGTGTGAGCCATGGACCATCGGTTTCGAGTATAATCTCCTTTAAATCCATTTTTGCTGCAACTTTTGCCAATGATGCGTTTTTAAATGTTATAACACCTCCGATGCCGAACATAAAGTTACCCATTCCGGAAAGGCGTCTGTAGGTCTCAAAACTGCCCGAAAATGCATGAAATACACCTGATAGCCCAAGATGTCCGGTTTTTTCAAGAACCTTGAAAACCTCTTCTGTGGCATCACGCGAATGAATAATTACTGCAAGTCCTTTTTGAACAGCAAGTTCAATCTGCTTTTCGAAGACAAATGATTGTTCATTCAGGAACTCCTTTGACCAGTAGCCGTCAATGCCAATTTCACCAATGGCATGAAATTTATTTTTGTCAATATTGTCAAAAACAAGAGACAGCTCTTTTTCCCAGTCAGATTTCACCGAAGTCGGATGTAATCCAATTGAAGGAAATGCAAATCCGGGGTGGAGTTTTGCGAGATTAACCATCTTATCGTGAGTACCCGAGTCTATTGCAGGCAAAATGCATCTGCTTACACCTTCTGCCTTTGCGCGTGAGATTACTTCCCCTAAATCTGCATCATACTCCGGATCGTAAAGATGAATGTGAGAGTCAATGAATTGATTCATTAAAAATTATGCTAAACTGTATCTTTTACCGGCCAATGAGTGAATGTATCCTTCCAATTCCAGTTCCAGAAGGCTCTCGCAAAGACTTTGCATCCCGGCACCGGTTATCAAGAGTAACTCATCCATATTGAGCTCGGAATTGATGCGTAAAGCTACTAATATTTTTTCTTTTTCAGGACTTCCGGAATAAAACAATTCCTTCTCTTTATGTGGGATGTCTTTATTTTCAGATCCCCAATTCATAACTGTCATGAAATCTCTTGTTGAGCTGAATATATTTGCAATGTTACGGAAAATTAGATTGTTGCACCCAGAAGAAATTGGATCGGAGAGACGTCCGGGTATTGCAAAAACTTCCCGTGAGTAAGACTGTGCCAGTTCTGCAGTTATAAGAGCTCCACCCTTACTTCTCGACTCAATTACTATTGTCGCTTTTGAGAGAGCTGCAATAAGCCGGTTTCGCTGTATAAAATTAATCTTAAGTGATTCAGTTGCTCTGGGAAATTCAGAAATTACTGCGCCTTGTCTTGATATTTTTTTTGCAATTTCATGGTGGGCAGACGGATATATGCGATCAAGGCCATTTGGAAGAACTGCTACAGTCTTTAACCCGGACTCAAGGGCTGCCTTGTGTGCCGCTACATCAACTCCATATGCCAGGCCACTTACTACGACAGGCGTACAGCCTGAATCAAGCAGTTCCCTGATTATCTTCCTGCAACACTCGGTTCCGTATCTGGTGGACATCCTGGTTCCTACAATTGAGATGATTTTCTCCTGATTGAGGTCTGCCTCTCCATAAATATAAAGTACTAGCGGAGGATCAAAACACTCCTTTAACGAGGCAGGATATTCACTGTCGTTGATATTTATGAGCCTGACCCCTTTTGATTCTGCCCAGCATATCTCCTCTTTTGCCCATGTTAATATACTTCTGTCAGAAAGCTGATCCAAAAAACTGTATCTATTGTTGAAGATTCCCATCAGCACCGACTGGTCAAGTCTGAATATGGTTTCTGCTGTCCCGAACTCTTTAAGCAGGAAATTTGAGATCTTTGGATTGTATCTGAATACTTTATTCAGCGCAACGATATAGACTAATTCATCTGTGTACATAAAAGCAAAGCTGATGAGTATTCATCAGCTGCTTGTGTAAAACCGGAAAAATTTATTCTACAAAAGAATAATTAAATTTCAGAAAGAGAAACCTGCTATATTATCAACATTGCATCTCCGTATGTGCCAAACTTATAGCCCTCTTTTAATGCAAGATTGTATGCACGCATTACGGTGTCAAAGCCACCAAATGCCGCTACTGACATAAGCATTGTTGACTGAGGCAGTTGAAAATTTGAAATGAGAGCATCGGGTATAGAGAAGCTGTATGGAGGGAATATGAATTTATTGGTCCATCCGTTATATGGCTTAAGCTGACCATGGGTAGTGACAGAAGTCTCAATTGCTCGTAAAACAGTGACACCAACGGCAAAAACTTTTTTCCCGCTTGCCTTTGTGTTGTTAATAAGGTTAGCTGACTCCTCGGTAATTATTACCTGCTCCGAATCCATCTTGTGTTTAGAAAGATCCTCTACATCAACTGTACGGAAGTGGCCAAGGCCCATATGAAGTATGATGCTGGTAGAGTTAACGCCCATTATCTCCATTCTTTTAAGAAGCTCCCTGCTAAAATGTAAACCTGCAGCAGGTACTGCAACTGCACCTTCATGTTCTGCATATATTGTCTGGTAACGTTCATTGTCAATGCTTTCTGCCTTGCTTCTTATCCATTTTGGTACAGGCATCTCTCCAAGTTTGAACAAGGTAGCCTTAAACTCGTCATGGGTACCGTCAAAAAGGAACCTTAATGTTCTGCCACGTGATGTTGTATTGTCAATTACCTCTGCAACAAGGTTGTCGTTGTCGCCGAAATAGAGTTTGTTGCCTATCCTTATCTTTCTTGCAGGGTCCACCAGGACATCCCACAACTTCTGTTCGCTGTTTAACTCCCTCAACAGGAATACCTCAATTTCAGCTCCTGTCTTCTCCTTGTTCCCATTTAATCTGGCAGGGAAAACCTTGGTGTTGTTGAAAATGAAGACATCGTCTATGGAACAGTATTCCAACAGGTCCTTAAAGGTTTTATGCTCAATTTCTCCACTTTTTTTGTGAAGCACTAATAATCTGGATTCATCGCGATACTTGGCCGGATATTTTGCAATATGATCGGGGGTAAGCGGGTAATTAAACTGTGATAATTTCATATATAAAATTTGACAAACTTATTATTATACGTATGGATAAGGAAAATGTTTCGTCTTAGTGAGAATTTAATCTGTTTTCATTAGATTTTCAAGATCCTCTATTGTAACGCTGTTTTTTACTGAAAAGCCTCCTGATGATGTTCTTACAAGATCGGAAAGGTGCGCACCGCTTTCCATAGCTACACCCAGGTCTCTTGCAATGGACCTTATATATGTCCCTTTACTGCAACTTATTTTTAGTGTTAATACCGGTGATATGTAAGAGATTGCCTCGAGAGAATATATTGTAACCCTTGAAGGTTTCAACTCTTTTTGGACACCTGCTCTTGCTAGATCATATGACCTGTTGCCGTCGACAAGTTTTGCGGAAAACACAGGTGGAATCTGGTCCAGTTCTCCCAAAAAACCGGGAAGGCGGGATTTTATTGAATCCATTGTTATGTGCTCAAAGGGATAATATGCGTCAATCTCCTTTTCGAGATCGAAGGATGGTGTCGTGCAACCAAATGTAATTCCTGCAACATACTCTTTCTCCTGCGCCTGAAGCATCTCAGCAAGCTTTGTTGCCTTGCCCAGGCAAATTATCAAAACTCCGGTTGCCAGAGGATCAAGAGTTCCGGCATGTCCTACCTTAATATTTTTAACTCCGAAAAAGCGTTGGGTCCTGAACTTGATTTTTCTGACAACATCTGAGGATGTCCAGCCATAGGGTTTGTTTACGGAAATTACAATACCATCTGGGTATTCTTCAATATTCCGTACAAGAGCCTTACTGCAATTTTCTTTTTCAATTGTGTGGAGCGACATCCTGACAGTTGATTTTATTAATTCTGGCAAGGTGCCTTCCTCCTTCAAAACCTGTTGAAAGAAATGTATGAACAATCTCTTTTGCTAGTTCAACAGAGACGAACCTGGCTGGCAGGGAGCAAATATTTGCATTGTTGTGTTGTCTGGCAAGAGACGTGATTTCTTTTGTCCAGCAAAGAGCGGCCCTTATTCCCTGATGTTTGTTGAGAGTCATGCTTATTCCATTTCCGGAACCGCAGATGGCTATTCCGGCTGCAACGTCTCCTTTTACAACTGCCTCTGCCAGTGGATGGGCGACATCGGGATAATCCATGCTTTCTGAGGAGTATGTGCCAAAATCCTTTGTCTGATAACCCATTACAGAGAGTTCCTTTTTAAGTGTCTCCTTGAGTTCGAATCCGGCATGATCGGAAGCTATTCCAATATATCTGTCGTTAGTAATCATATTGTGCAAAGGTAGTTATTTATTGTAGTAGGAAAGAATATTTATACATTTGCAAAAGTAAAATCTTTAATAAACACATGGCAATTCCAATGTTAGACCTTAAGGGTCAGTACAAAAAAATAAAACCTGAGATAGATGCGGCGATACAGCAGGTACTGGATAATTCAAACTTTATAAATGGAAGTGAAGTAAACGAATTTGAAATCAATCTTGCGGAATATCTTAATTCCAGATATGTGATAGCATGTGCCAACGGTACAGATGCACTGCAGATTGCAATGATGGCTCTGGAGCTGAAACCGGGAGATGAAGTAATTGTCCCGGCCTTCACATATGCTGCTACTGCAGAGGTTGTTGGATTATTGGGTCTGGTGCCGGTTCTTGTTGATGTAGATCCCGGAACATTCAATATAAAAATTGAGGACATTGAACCTTCGATATCCAATAAAACAAAAGCCATTGTTCCTGTCCATCTTTTTGGACAGACATGCGATATGGAACGTATAATGGAGATTGCCGGCAGGCACAACCTCTTTGTTATTGAAGACAACGCACAGGCGCTCGGAGCAAAATATACGTATAGTGACGGCAGAGAGGTTTATGCGGGAACTATCGGGCATATTGGATGCACCTCTTTCTTCCCTACAAAAAACCTTGGCTGCTACGGAGACGGAGGAGCAATTTTTACTCAGGACAAAGAGCTTGCCTCTAAAATTAGAATGGTTACAGACCATGGTCAGAAGGTTAAGTATTTTCACGATATAATAGGCTGTAACTCAAGGCTAGATACCATACAGGCAGCAGTATTGAACATAAAACTCAGCCATTTGGATGAGTATTCTGTTGCAAGATACCGCTTTGCACAAAGATACAAGCAGCTTCTTAAAGGAGTGGATGGCATTATAGTGCCGGAAGAGTCAGGAAACTCGACACATGTATATCATCAGTTTACAATTCTGGTTAAGGGTCGCAGGGATGAGCTCAGACAATATCTTACAGAAAAAGGTATAACATCTATGATATATTATCCCATGTCTCTAAATAATCAGAAGGCTTTCGGGAAAATTTCAGAAATAAGGGTGTCACTTGACAATTCGGAATATCTTGCGGACCAGGTTCTGTCACTGCCAATGCATACTGAACTTAAGGATGAGGACCAGATTACAATCTGCAAGGCTATATCTGACTTCTGCAAATAATATCAAAAAGTACAATTATGAAAAAAGCAAAGGTGTTGGTAACAGGGGGAACCGGGTATATCGGGGCCCATACTGCTGTTGAATTGTTCAATGCGGGATATGAGGTTTTACTTGCAGACAATTTCTCTAACTCATCACCTGATGTTCTGGACGGAATTGAGAAAATAACGGGTGAAAAACCCCTTTTTGAAGAAGTTGACTGTTCGGACATTAATGCTTTCGGCCTCCTTTTTGAAAAACACCCGGATATTCGCGCTGCAATTCACTTTGCTGCTTACAAAGCAGTGGGAGAGAGCGTTGAAAAGCCGGTTATGTATTACAGGAACAACCTTTTTTCACTCATTAACCTTATTGAGCTGATGAATAGGCAGAACAGGTCCTCAATAGTCTTTTCCTCATCATGTACTGTATATGGTCAACCAGCAAAGGAAAATCTGCCGGTTAGCGAGAATGCTCCGCTACAGCCTGCAACATCTCCTTATGGAAGGACAAAGCAGATTTGCGAAGATATTCTGAAAGACAGTGCAATGGCCTACAGAGATAAACTGAACGTGATACTGCTGAGATACTTTAATCCAATCGGTGCCCATCCATCTGCATTTATTGGAGAGCTTCCAAGGGGTGTGCCACAGAATCTCCTGCCGTATATAACACAGACGGCCGCTGGACTTCGTGATTTCCTTAGTGTTTACGGTAACGACTATTCAACACCAGACGGCTCATGCATACGTGATTACATATATGTTTGTGATCTTGCCAAGGCACACGTTGCTGCAATGGAAAGACTACTGGAAAAATCAGAAGAAATGAAAGACAACATTGAGTATTTTAACCTTGGGACAGGAAAAGGACTCTCTGTTCTCGAACTGATTGACCTTTTCAAAAAATCTACCGGAGTTGATGTTCCATACAGAATAACCGGCCGCAGGGCAGGGGATGTGGAACAAGTCTGGGCAGATCCTACACTGGCAAACGAGGTTCTGGGCTGGAGAGCAACAACACCTGTTGAGGAAGTTCTTGCCTCTGCCTGGAAATGGGAGAAAAAGCTAAGAGGGATAAACTAGTCAGACAAACCTCTTTCAATTCTTGAAATAGTCTCTTGCTTTCCTATAAGTGACATAATATCTGCAATACCTGCACCTTTAGACTCGCCAACCAGAAGCAACCTAAGGATATTCATCACCGATCCCATCTGATATCCTTTCTCTTTTATGAAAGATGATAGTGCCGGTTCAAGGGCCTCCTTTGTAAAAGGCTCAAAGCCTTCCAGCATTCCGATAATTTCTTTAAGAACTGCAGGGGTATCCTCTTTCCAGAATTTTGTCCTTACTGCCTGGTCATAAGATGATGGTGCAACAAAAAGATAGTCTGACAGGGACCAGAAATCATTTACAAAAACCGCCCTCTCCTTAATAAGGTCTATCACTTTGGCTATATATGCATCATTTTTGTCTATCCCCTTACTCAGCAGTACAGGTTTGAAGCTGTCAACAAGTGACAGAGTACTCTCTTTTCTCAGATATTCCTGATTAAACCATCTGGCCTTGTCGGGATTGAACTTTGCCCCTGATTTCACTACCCTCTCAAGTGAAAATGCCTCAACCAGCTCTTTAAGTGAGAATATCTCCTTTTCTGTACCTGGGTTCCATCCAAGGAAGGCAAGAAGGTTTATGAAGGCCTCGGGATAGTATCCATCCTCGCGGTATCCCCTCGATGTCTCCCCCTGTTCATTTGTCCATTGAAGCGGGAAAACCGGAAAACCTAAACGGTCGCCGTCTCTTTTGCTGAGCTTTCCTTTACCGTCGGGCTTAAGAAGAAGAGAAAGATGTGCAAACTTAGGTTGTGAATCCTGCCATCCAAATGCCTCATATAAAAGATAGTGCAGTGGTAATGAAGGCAACCACTCCTCTCCACGGATAACCTCGGTTATCTCCATAAGGTGATCGTCAACTATGTTTGCAAGGTGATATGTTGGAAGTTCGTCAATAGCTTTCCAGAGTACCTTGTCGTCCAGCGTGCCGGAATTGACCTCAATATCTCCACGGATAAGGTCCTTCATCTTAACAATACGGTTTTCAGGCATCTTGAAACGGACAACCCATTCGTTTGTTCCGTTTAATCTTCTGAGTGTCTCGTCCTGAGAGAATCTCAGCGAATTGGAAAGAGTGTCCCTTGTAGTATGGTTGTATATAAATGTATCTCCCTTTGCCTCTGCCTCTTTTCTCAATGCCTCCAGATCTTCCGAAGAGTCAAATGAATAGTAGGCATATCCTTTATTTACTAGTTCTTCTGCGTATTTGCGATACAGATGCTTCCTCTGAGACTGCCGGTATGGTGCGTGAGAATGTTTTTCTGATGCAACTTCTACAATCTTGCCATCTTCCACACCTTCGTCGGGCGAGATACCACACCATGCCAATGCTTCAATTATATACTCTTCTGCTCCGGGAACAAACCTTTGAGAGTCTGTATCTTCTATTCTTAGAAGAAAATCTCCACCATTTTGTTTTGCATAAAGGTAGTTGTACAATGCTGTCCTTACACCCCCGATATGCAGAGGTCCGGTTGGACTTGGAGCGAAACGGACCCTTGTCTTTCTGATCATAATAACTTAATCTTGTGTTTGATGTATATATGAATTGTCCGAAAGCAGATGTTGTTTGCCATCTACCTCTTCCAAACGGAATGTGCTGCTCTCTCTTGCGTCTGCCTGTCTACCCGCAATGCCGCTGTTTTGATTGATTTTCATTTGTTTGCGGATATATGCAGGTTGAGATTCAAGGTCAGAGATATTTTCGCCGGATTCAATAATCAAGGCCGGTTTGTTTTTCTTGACAGCAGGTGCGGTAATCTGCTCTTTGCGAGTAACAGGAGCAGGGGTGCGGTTTACAGGAAGCCCGGCTGATGAAGAGAACAACTCTTCTGAATAAGATGATGATGAGCCTGAATGATTTCCGCTTCCTTCGCTCCCAAGTACCACCGATTCAACAATCTTACCTCCCGATGAGGAGATTTGCGGCAGAGAGTTCATGTCAAAGCCGGTTGCAACAACCGTTACGCTGATGGCATCCTCGATAGAGGGGTCACAAACTACACCACGCTTGAAATTCTCCGGATTGTTGCCGGTAAATTCCTTTATGTAGTCCATAATCTGGGACAATTCGGCCATTGTAAGACCATGGTCCTTGCTGGATGTTATATTTACAAGTACACTCTTTGCAGTTGTAAGGTCGAAGTCATTGAGCAAAGGAGAGGAGAAGGCCTCTTCTACTGCCCGTATTGCCCTGTTGTCGCCACTGGCAGTTCCACTTCCCATAAGAGCCATCCCGCTGTTGTTCATAACCATTCTCACATCTGCGAAGTCTACATTTATGAATCCGGGGCGGGTGATGATTTCTGCTATTCCTTTTACAGCAGTGCTTAAGACTGAGTCTGCCTTTGGAAAGGCATCGAAAATGGTCAGGTCGCCGAATATTTTGTATAATTTCTGATTGTCTATTATCAGCAGGCTGTCTACATATTTCTCGAGTTCTTTTATTCCTAAGACGGCTCTTTTCAGAAACTCGCTTCCCTCATCGCGGAAAGGTAAGGTTACTACACCTACAGTAAGAAGTCCAAGTTCCTTGGCAACCTTGGCTATTACAGGGGCAGCACCTGTTCCTGTACCTCCACCCATACCAGCTGTTATGAATACCATCTCGGTTGTACCCTGAAGCATCTCCCTGATTTTGTCGATTGTCTCAACTGCTGCTTTTTTACCTTGCTCGGGATTACAGCCGGCACCAAGCCCTCGGGTAAGGACATTGCCTAGTTGCAACTTCTCAGGAATGGGACTAGAAGCCAATGCCTGGGTATCGGTGTTGCAAATCATGAAGTCGACATTCTGAATACCCTGCCGGAACATCTGATTGACAGCGTTGCCGCCGCCACCGCCTACGCCGATAACCTTAATTATTGACCGGTTTGCCTCCCAGTCTACAGGTAAATATTCTTTCATACTAGTTAAGCTTCGTTATCTGAGTTGTCAAATATGCCTCCAAGTACCCCAAGAGTCTGGTTGATAAAGCTTCCGTGTCTCTTTTCCCTTCTGTCGGATTGCCCTTTATGACCTTTGTCTGAGATTACCTCTGGTAGTTGTTCCTTTGGGAACAATGTTGCAACGTGTTGCTCCTGTTCTGCTATCTGTTTAGCACTCTTCTCGCTTTCAAAGCCTTTGATTATAAGGCCAACTGCAGTTGAAGAACTTGGTTTGCAGACTCCTTCACACGAGTCAAAGGTAATACTATTATTGGGAGAGGCAATCCTTGTATCGAAACCGGTTTTGAATTTTACAAACTGACAAAGGTTTGTGAGTTGTGAGCCGCCACCTGTTATAACTATACCTGCACGAATCTTATCCTGATAACCTGAATTCTCGATTTCATACATTATCGCTTCTATAATCTCCTCTACACGGGCTTCAATAATGCCTGCTATAACCCTGAATGATACCTCTCTTGACTCTCGGCCACCTATTCCGGGAATTATCACTGTTTTATTTTCTGGTGCATACTCGCTGTAGCAAGATCCGTACTGGATCTTCATCTGTTCGGCATTTCTGGACGACACGCCACAACCCTGACGAAGGTCCTCGGTAATGGAATTCCCACCAAAGGGAATAACAGCTGTATGTCGTACTATGTTGTCCTCGTAAATCAGAAGATCGGTTGTGCCACCACCCATGTCTACCATTGCTACGCCAAGCTCCATTTCATCTTCCGAAAGCACTGCACGTGCAGATGCAACAGGTTCCAGGATAAGATCTTTTAGAATAAGACCTGCTCTGTTGATTACCAGCTTGCTATGTTCCACAGAGTTGATTTTGCCAATAAAGATTTTATAGTCACCCTCTATCTGGGTTCCTGTCATACCTACAGGGTCCTTTACACCAATATGATCATCTACATTGTAAGACTGTGGCATCACATGTAAAATCTTCTCACCTGCGGAAACCCTTGAGTTGAACATATCCTGTTCCATCTCCTCTATCTCCTTTTCAGATATGAGTTCGTCGGATTTCCCTCTGTTCCTGCTATGTCTGGCAGTGTTACATTTGATGTTCTGTCCGGCTATGCCAACATATACTTCACTAATCTCTATGCCGTCTTCCTGTTTTATCTCTTTTATTGTAGGAATAAGTGAGTCCAGAACATTCTGGATGTTCACGACCTCACCACGCATGACTCCTTTGGAAGGGGCTTCGCGGAATGATACAATCTTATAGCCCGAATCTGTCTTTTCTCCAACCAGGGACACAACCTTTGTTGTTCCAAGGTCAATAGCTGCAATGTACCTTTTCATATGTTTAAGTTATTATTTGTTTTATTTTCTCTTTTTTTACAAACTATCTGATTGCCAAACTGCAGATCAATTGTCTTATACTTTTCCCAGCCTTCTGCGGGAATTACCTCCTGATAAAAGACATAAAGTTTTTTGAACTTATAGTCAATGTTGTCCAGATGTCCGAATATTATCTCTTGTTCGCCTATGCGAGGTGTAAGATGAAGAATGCCCTTTTCGTCGATATATATCTGTTCTATCATAGAGTTCCAAAACTCTTCCCGGTACAGATAAAGCCCTAGCTCCTTGAGCTCCTCTGCCCAATCTGCGTTCTTCTTTGCCATTCCTCTTTGCCCTTGAACCAGAGTAAGGGGAACGTTGCCTGAAACCACCGGTACATAAGAGGTATAGGTCTTTACGAGAGGGAAAATATATGCGGTCTCATCCATATAGAAACCTCCGTTTGCAGTCTCGATCCTGAGTATAGGCCTCCGTTGCCTGATATCCACTCTTAATACACCCTCCCTTGTATAGCTCACCTCAGTTCTTTTGATTGCATTTCGGTTGTTCAGTATGCACTCCAGAAAATGCTGATTAATATGCTTAAGCTTACTTTCATTCGGAGTTATTCCTTCTACCTTGAGCAATTCAATTATCTCATCCTTTGTTACGAATCGGTTGTCTGCACTATCCAGTATGGAGACCTTGATGGATTTGCATACCTGTTTCGCCTCGTGTTCTTTTGTGAGAACCGTTGAGAAGAAAAGGTAGGCTGCTATTGATGCAAACAGCAGAGTATAACCAAAGTATATAAGTATTTTTTTAAACATTGTATCTTTTTTTCAAATACGCGGTTATAGGTTCTATAAAACGGTCTATGTCGCCGGCCCCGAAACTTATAAGTGTATCTATATCCCTGTCTGCAAGCGTGGCCATTAACTCACTTTTATCAATCAATATCTTGTCATCAAGCTTTACAGAGTCAAAAATTATCTTTGATGTAACACCCTCTATAGGAAGCTCTCTGGCCGGGTATATGTCCAGAAGAATCAGTGCATCAAGCTTGCTAAGGCTTTCTGCAAACTCTGCAGCGAAATCTCGTGTTCTTGTGTACAGATGCGGCTGAAAAATTGCGGTCAGCTTTCTCCCTGGGAAGATATTCCTCATTGAGCTTATGGCTGCCGATATCTCTTTAGGATGATGGGCGTAATCGTCTATATATGCACAGAGAGGAGTATTCAGACGGATGTCAAACCTCCGTTCCACTCCGGTGAATGAGACGAGTGCTCCCTTAACGGATTCAACGTCGACTCCTGCCATCAGTGCCACTGCTGAGGCGGCCACGGCATTCTCCACATTAACCCATCCAGGCACTCCCAAGGTACAGTTTTTTATCACTCCACCGTGATAATTCAGGTCAAATGTAAAGAAGCCCCCGTTTGTAACCTCTATGTGAGAGGCATAAAAATCCGCCGGAGTTTCGAATGAGTATTCAAAAACCTGTTTTGCCTGCACTTTGGAAAGATCAAGTCCGAGACCTTTCTTTACTATAAGAATCCCGGTTTTCTTAACCTGTCCGGCAAACTCCTGAAAGGCATCCTGGATATTACGGTGGTTTGTATAAATATCAAGATGGTCGGCATCGGCCGATGTAATTACAGCGATTTCCGGGAAAAGCTGAAGGAACGAGCGGTCAAATTCATCTGCCTCTGCTACAAGAAACTCACCTCTGTCCAACAGAAGATTGGTATGATAGTTCTTTGATATGCCTCCAAGGAATGCGGTACAACCGGTTCCTGATGCTTTGAGTATGTGAGCAAGAAGTGTGGAAGTAGTGGTCTTGCCATGTGTACCAGCTACAGCCAGTGTAGTTTTTGAAGAAGCAATAAAACCCAGTGCAGCTGAACGTTTGATAATCTTGTGCCCTTTATCTGCAAGATAATTGTACTCTTTCAAGTCCCCGGGGATTGCAGGAGTATATATAATAAGGGTATCCTCAATATTTTCTTTTATATCAGAAGGGATATTGGCAGGATCGTCCTCAAAGTGAACGGATATTCCCTCTTCTTCCAGTTCCGATGTCAGTTTGCTTGGTGTACGGTCATAACCGGCCACCATGCAACCTGCATGGTTATAATACCGTGCCAGTGCACTCATGCCTATGCCACCTATTCCCAAAAGATACACACGTTTCATAACTGCTTTTCAATTAATTTAATAACCTCTTTTGCGATAATCTCTGCAGAGTTCCTGTAAGCCAGACTTGAGATGTTGTTTTCCATCTCTGCAACTCTTTTAGGGTCCTCTGCCAGCGTCACTGCAATATCCATCAACCTTTTCCCGGCATCTGCATCTTCTACAAGCAGAGCTGCCTTTTTATCTACAAGAGCCATTGCGTTGTGGGTCTGATGGTCCTCGGTCACATTTGGGGATGGGACAAAAATACATGCCTTTTTTGCAATGCATAGCTCAGAAATTGTTCCGGCACCTGCCCTTGTTATTACTACATCGGCAGCAGCAAATGCATGGTCCATCCTCTTGATGAACTCACTCTCCTTCACATAGTCTCTTCTGTTTTTCTCCATGAATGCGTCTATCTCTCCTTTGTAAAACTTGCCATATTGCCAGATTATCTGTATTTTACTTTCTTTATTATTTGTTATCCAGTTTTTTACGCAATTGTTAAGTGTTCTTGCCCCCAGGCTTCCGCCCACGACCAGGATTGTTCTTTTAAGAGAGTCGAGTCCAAAAAACTCATTGGCAGCTTGTTTCATCTCCGGGGTAGTTTCGACAATCCCTTCTCTTACAGGATTCCCGGTAATGAGTATCTTTGTGCCGGAAAAAAACCGCTCCATCCCTTCATAAGCAACACATATTTTTTTTGCCCTACGGCCCAGTATCCTGTTTGTAAGACCGGCGAATGAGTTTTGCTCCTGAATAAGATACGGTACTCCTTTTTGCCCCGCCATCCAGAGCATAGGACCGCTTGCATATCCGCCTACTCCGACAACTGCATCGGGTTTGAATTCGTCAATTATTTTTCCAGCCATCTTCAAACTCTTCAAAATTTTAAAAGGAAGTTTGAAGTTGTCTGCATCAAGTTTTCTTTTCAGACCAGCAACAGGTAACCCGATAATCTTATAACCTGCTGCAGGAACTCTCTCCATTTCCATTTTGCCAAGAGCACCAACAAACAGTATCTCACTGTCCGGATATAAACTCTTTATTGCATCAGCAATTGAGATTGCCGGGAAAATGTGTCCACCGGTTCCTCCTCCGCTGATAATCACTCTAAAATGCCCTCTCATAAGACTACCTCCTCTACATTATTGTCCGCATTTTCCTTCTTCTCATTCTCAATAACTTTGTCTATCTCAATAGTCCTGCTCACAGAGAGAATTATTCCGAATGCAGCACTCATTATTACAAGTGATGTGCCCCCCAGACTTATTAACGGAAGAGTATGTCCTGTTACTGGAAGTATCCCGACATTAACCAGAATATGTAGCATGGCCTGAGATGTTATAAGTAAACCAAGTCCTATTACAAGCACAGATGTAAAGACCTTTGAGCATGACCTTGCAAGAACAATGCATCTGAACAAGAACCACAGATATAGCATTAGCACCAGAAATCCTCCGAGAAAGCCCCACTCCTCCACAATAATTGTATATATAAAATCTGAGTAGGGGTGAGGGAGCACATATCTTTGTGTGCTATTGCCCGGCCCTTTGCCAAAAACGCCAACAGAGGCAATTGCTGCCTTGGCCATATCTGCCTGAAACGTCTTGTCCATCTCCCTCTGTTTCTCCTCGGGAGATAGTTTTTTGTCAATCGACTTCTCTACGGCGAAATTCTTGACACGATTAACGGCAGTTTCTACTCTTGGAAACAGGCCAAATGCCTGATTGAGAATTATAACAATAACCAGCGTACCCGCTGCTATTCCTGCGCTTTTGAACAGATGGCTCCACTTAACTCCTGCAATAAACAGAATCATAAAAAGTATTCCTGCAAGGATAATTGCAGTAGAGGCACTACCATTGAGTATAAGAAGACAAATTATGCCTAAAGGCACCAAAACCCAGAAAAGGAACTCCTTAAAACTTTCAAATCTCCTTTCTTCCAATATTTTAGCCAGATAGATAACTGTGGCTATCTTGGCAATCTCTGCGGGTTGAAATGATAATCCGAAAATACTGATCCACCTGTCGGCTCCATTTATGTTTTTTCCAATTGCAATTGTTGCAACTAACAGAGCTATACTGATTATAATTCCCAGATATGAGAGCATCCTGTACCAACCAAGAGGAATCTTGTAACAGATATAGAGAGCTGTTAATCCGAACAATACAAATCTCATCTGCTTAAGAAGAAAGTCCAGGGTACTCTTACCCTCCTTGAAAGCCAGAGAGCTGCTTGAAGAGTAGACTGCAGCAATAGAGATAAGTGAAAGCAGAAACACGATAATCCAGATTACCTTATCTCCCTTTAGTCTGTATATTATAGAATCAGAATCGCTCATTTTTTATAAATTTTGAACAGCTTCTTTAAATTGTTTCCCTCTGTCTTCATAATTTTTGAAAAGGTCAAAGCTTGCACATGCAGGCGACAATAAAACGGTGTCGCCCGGTTTTGCAATTGAATATGCTGTTCTCACAGCCTCCTCAGCTGAGAGTACGTCGTACATAGCTTCTACCTTGTCCTGGAAGTGTTCATGCAGCTTGGCATTGTCCACACCCAGACATATTATTGCAGTCACCCTCTCCTTTACAAGTTCGTAAAGCGGGGCATAGTCATTTCCTTTATCCTTACCTCCGGCTATCCATATGACAGGGGTAGTCATACTTTCAAGGGCATACCAGGTCGAATTTACATTTGTGGCTTTGGAGTCGTTAATATATAACACGTTTCTTACTTTAAGCACCTTCTCCAGACGATGTTCTACACCTTTAAAACTTGAGAGGCTGTCGCGAAGGACCTCATTTTTGACATTCAGCACTTTCCCTGTTATAGCTGCTGCCATTGAGTTATAAATGTTGTGTTTTCCCTGCAGTGAGAGTTCGTTTATGAACATACGGTAATCTCTATCGTCATAGTGAACATGCATCTGATCGTTTTCGAGAAAAGCGCCCTCTTCAACAATTTTTGTCTGGCTGAAAGGAAGTTTCTTTGCCTGCAGGACAATCTTGTTCAGATGTGAAATGCTTATCTCGTCATCGGCGCAAAATATAAAACAATCTTCACTCGACATATTCTGAGTAACACGGAACTTGGCCTTTATGTAATTTTCCATCTCGTAGTTGTATCTGTCCAGATGGTCGGGGGTTATGTTCAGAAGAACAGCAATATCGGCTTTGAAATCGTACATTCCGTCCAGCTGGAAACTACTAAGTTCCAGTACATAGTAATCGAAGTTCTGTGTGGCTACCTGATATGCATAAGATTGCCCGATATTTCCTGCAAGGCCAACATTCAAACCTGCATTCTTCAATAGAAAATAGATTATAGATGTTGTTGTTGTCTTGCCGTTGCTTCCTGTGATACAAATTTTTTTTGCGTTGTCATATCGGCCGGCAAACTCTATTTCAGAAATTACAGGTATACCTTTTGCTGTAATCTCCTCCACTATGGGGACAGTATCCGGAATTCCGGGGCTTTTAATAACCTCGTCAGCATTAAGAATTTGATCTTTACTGTGTCCTCCCTCTTCATAGGCAACACCAAATTTTTCAAGCATTGCCTTAGCTTCGCCTGTAAGCATGTTGCTGTCGGACAAAAAGGTGTCATTACCCTTTATAACAGAGAGTACTGCCGATCCTACTCCACTTTCTCCACCTCCAAGAATTACTACTCTTGACATATTATCTTATTTTTAATGTTATTATTGTTAAACCTGCAAGCAGTATTGCAATTATCCAGAATCTGGCCACTATCTTGGCCTCGGGAATTGCTCTTTTTGGTCGCTGAATGAGAGCCGCTATACCTTCCTTCTGAAAATGATGGTGAAGCGGAGCCATTTTGAATATCCTTACACCTGCTCCATATCGTTTCTTAGTATACTTGAAATATATCCGCTGCATCATTACCGACAGAAGTTCAACGAAGAAAATTCCGCAAAGGATAGGAATCAATAGCTCCTTCTTTATTATAATTGCTGCAACTGCTATTATTCCTCCTATTGCCAGACTTCCGGTATCTCCCATAAATACCTGTGCCGGATAAGAGTTGTACCAGAGAAAGCCCACCAGTGCCCCAATGAATGCAGCAAGAACAATCACAAGTTCTCCGGTGTTTGGTATATACATTATGTTCAGATAGTTGGAATAGATTATATTACCTGAAACATATGCAAGTATGGCAAGCGTGATTCCTACTATTGCAGATACTCCGGTTGTGAGTCCATCCATTCCGTCTGTTATGTTTGTCCCGTTTGAGACAGCAGTCACAATGAATATTATAACAAGAATGTAGATTATCCATGTTACTTTCTCCCCTGCCTCTCCTTTTACCGGTGAAAGCCATGAGTAATCAAATTCATTGCCCTTTACAAAAGGGATAGTGGTTTTAGTACTTTTCTCCTCCTTGAAGTAACTTACCTTGTCTGAAAATCCCTCCTGAGAGACAATCTCTGCTCTTGCCTCTTTTGTCATCTGAGTTGAAGGAACACGGACAACAGCCTGGTCACTCAAATAAAGACTTAATCCTACAATGAGACCAAGGCCAACCTGTCCTACAATTTTGAACTTACCTTTAAGGCCTTCCTTATTCTTCTTGAACACCTTAATATAGTCGTCTGCAAAGCCGATAAATCCTAACCAGATAGTTGTAACAATCATAAGCTGTACATAAATATTGGTGAGGTCACCCAACAGTACGGCAGGAATGAGCAGTGATACGATTATTATTATTCCTCCCATTGTAGGAGTTCCCTTCTTTTGCATCTGACCCTCAAGACCGAGATCACGTATCTCTTCGCCAATCTGCATTTTCGCCAGCCTTCCGATCATTTTCTTACCGACAAACAGAGCGATGAGCATAGAGAGAATCAATGCCGAAAATGCCCTGAAAGATATGTATTTGAGCAGTCCAATACCAGGAAAGTCAATTGTGTCCTTTAAGTAATCGAAAAGATTGTATAGCATAATTACTCTTGGTTTTGGTTAAATACCTCTGATATCACCTCTTTATCATCGAAGTGGTGTTTCACACCTTTCACATCCTGATAATTTTCGTGTCCTTTTCCGGCAACCAGAATGATGGAGCCCTCCTTAGACATAAGCAGGGCAGTCTTTATCGCTTCCCGCCTGTCTGTTATAAACAAGACTCCTGCACACTCCTTTGGTGTGAAGCCTGCCTTTATGTCTTCTATAATTGACTCCGGTTCTTCGAATCTGGGATTGTCTGAGGTAACAATTATCTTATCTGAATACCTTGCAGCAATCTGTGCCATTTCAGGTCTTTTACTTTTATCGCGGTTCCCGCCACATCCGAATACTGCCACTATTTCACTTTCACCGGCACAGTCTTTGAGTGTTTTCAATACATTTTCCAATGCATCAGGCGTATGTGCATAATCAACCACTGCTGTAAGGTTATTAAGACCTTTCAGATATTCAAGCCTGCCTGAAACAGAAGTCAAGGAACTAAGCTGTACCAGAACTTCCTCTTTGTCTGCACCAAGCAGAATTGCAGAGGAGTAAACAGACAGAAGGTTATAGGCATTGTGCTCTCCTATGAACCTGGTCCAGACTTCGCGACTGTCTATCCTTACAAGCATCCCATCGAGACCCTTTTCAATAATCCTGCAGTTGAAATCAGCAGGGGAGGTACATGAATATGTGTACTTGTGAGCAAGAGTGTTCTGAAGCATCACAAGACCGTTTTTATCATCTATGTTTGTAAGTGCAAACGCAGTTGGCGGCAGATTGTCAAAAAACCTCTTTTTTACTCTGATATACTCCTGAAAAGTTTTGTGGTAATCAAGATGGTCGTGGGTAATGTTAGAAAAAATGGCACCGGTAAAGTTCAGCCCGCATACCCTGCTTTGATCAAGCGAATGAGAACTGACCTCCATGAAGCAATATTCACATCCTGCAGCAGCCATCCCGGCAAGCAATGCATTTGTTTCTATAGGATCAGGTGTGGTATGGGTTGCTTCTGTTCTTTTGTCATATACATAGTTGGCAATTGTTGACAGAAGGCCGCATTTATAACCCAGACCAGAGAAAAGCTGATACAGCAATGTAACTGTTGTTGTTTTGCCGTTAGTGCCAGTAATGCCTACAAGTTTAAGTTTATCCGAAGGATTGTCATAAAACGACGAAGCGACGAATCCAAGTGCCTTGTGACTGTCCTCAACACATACTACTGTTACCGGAAGTGAAAATGATGGTGCAACCTCACATATTACCGCTGCTGCTCCTGCTTCAACTGCTTTCCCGATATAATCGTGACCATCTGATGTTCCTCCTTTGACAGCAACAAAGAGAGAACCATCCTTAACCTCTCTGGAGTCGAAACAGACAGATAGAATATCCACTTCTCTGTTGCCTGATACCGACAACACCATAACGCTATTTAATAACTTGCTTAATTTCATATTCTTCTGATAGTTGAATTTGGATAATGCTCTTTTTTTCGGCAACGGAGCCAGGTGCAGGAATTTGACTCACAACTCTTCCCCTGCCAGTAAATTGTACTCTGTACCCTTGGTTTTCCAACAGGTAGATTGCATCTCTTAAACCCATATTCATTACACTGGGTAATGAATCGGTGACAATCTGACACTCCTTTACAGTAACTATGTTGCTGTCTTTAGAGAACTGCAGCCACTCAGTGTCAGGTGGAATGATTTTCTCTCCAACGGGCAAAAGTGCAAGGAGCTTGTTTGTAGTGTTGCTTCTGCCCGACAGTATAGAAGGTTTTATTTTTGGTTCCGTGCCTTTTCCTTTTACTGGTTCCTTCCAGTCCGGACTAGATGCATATATTTTATCTGATACTTGCTTGAAAACCGGGGCGGCCCATGCACCTCCGTAGAAATTTGCCCTGGTCTTGTTTGTATAAAGAACCACGATTGCGGAATACTGCGGATTGTCAGAAGGGAAAAATCCGGCAAAAGATGCCTGATGCTTGCGATATCCTTGTGCGTCTATATACCTGCCGTCAAATGCAATCTGGGCAGTTCCTGTCTTTCCTGAGATTGAATAACGCTCATCGTTGAAAGCTTTTGCTGTTCCTTCTACAACAACTCCCCTTAAAGCTTTGTGGACAGCTTCTATAGTGGATTTTGAGCAGATGGAGCCGCTCAGCTCCTGTGGCTGAAACTCCTTCTCTATTACACCCGATCTTTGGAGATTCTGTACAAAGTATGGCTTCATCATCTTTCCTCCATTAGCTATAGCGTTGTAAAACGTTAACGTATGAAGAGGGGTGAGAAGAGAAGCATAACCCATTGCCATCATAGGCAGGGTAAGTTTGGACCACATTGCATCGCCGGGTGAGTGAATTACCGCGCGCCCTTCTCCCATTATGTCAAGGTTGAACTTCTCGTTCAGTTTCATATTATTAAGCCTGTCGACATACTTTTTCTCATTATTTGAATAGTACTCTACAGCTAGTTTGGCAAAAGCCACGTTAGACGATTTCTCAAATGCTTTTAAGACATTTATAAGGCCATATCCACCATGGGTTACATCTGTAAAGGTCTTGGTGCTGTATGTCCATTTTCCATCTCCTGCATCAACAGGGGTGTCGAGTGTCACATACCCATCCTCGATAAGTGCAACCAGTGTTGCTAGCTTGAAGGTTGACCCCGGTTCAGTTGCCTGTCCTATCGCATAGTTGAAAGATTCGTCAAATTCGCCATCTGCATTTTTTTTCATATTGGCTATTGCCAGTATAGCTCCTGTCTTTACCTCCATTACTATTGCAGTTGCCCCTTCAAACACATCGGAGAGCGCAAGTTGGCTCTTAAGTGCATTCTCGGCAGCTTCCTGAATATCTATGTCCAGTGTTGTCTGAACGTCGTAGCCGTCTTTTGGAAGAACCAGGGCTTCGTTGTCTATAGGCTTCCACTCTCCCCCAAGCATTCTCTGGACAGTCTGCTTGCCCGGAATACCTTTGAGGTAGAAATCGTAGCTACCCTCAATACCAACACCAGTTCCCTGAGAATTGATGAACCCTATGGTTCTGTATGCCAGTCTGCCATATGGGTTGTTCCTCTTGTTTTTTTGTTCGGCTATTATACCACCTCTGTTTGCTCCAAGGTTGAAAAGAGGGAACTTTTTTATTGTCATCAACTCAGAATAGTCTACCAGCCGGTTTCCTATTGCCTTGTATCGTTTGTTTTGCTTTCTTGCCAGAACAATATCTGTCCTGTATGCAAGCGGGGTCTTGTCCATGAAGAATCCGCTCAGAGCAGCAGCCAGTGCATCAACATTGTTGTTGAAAGTTGTATCACCCGGAACAAGACAGTCCATTCTTACCTGATAATATGGGACAGAGGCAGAAAGTGACCTGCCATCGTGGGCAAGGATGCTTCCTCTTGTGGCCTCAATTTCTTCTATACGAAAAGAGATGTCGTCTGAACTTACCTTGAGTGTTGTGAAGTACTGCAACTGTATAATACGGCCGACAACCATCAGACTTAGTATGACGATTAAAAAGTATATTATGCTTACCCTTTGAACTATCTCCTTCATGTTACCTCTCTATTAGTATCCTTCTAGGTGGTTCGGTTGGCACTATCAGTCCTGAATTCTTCTCAAAAAGACGTTTTTCAACTTCTGCCCTTTTGCTTTGGTACATTAACTTTGATGACTTGCTTGTATAGTCAGCCTTGAGGTTTTTCAGCTCCTTCTGATTTCTCCGCTCGGTGAGCATGCTCTTCTCAATGCCAAAATTTATACTTATGTACAGGATAATAAGAACGAAGATGTAGAGTACAAATCTGGCCTGCTGCAAAATGCCGCTGTGCAACAGAATCTGTCCACCCATTATCTCCGATATCCAATTACGTTTTGCCATAAGTCCCTATTTTTTTTCTACAACCCTTAGTTTTGCGCTTCTTGCCCTTGTGTTACCTGATATTTCATCTTCTCCCGGCACAAGAGGTTTCTTTGTAACAGCCTTGAAAGGGCTTGAGATATTGCCATAAAAATCTTTTTCGACAACACCGTCTATAGTTCCTGAACGCATAAAATTCTTAACCATACGGTCTTCCAGGGAGTGGTATGTAATGACTACCAATCTGCCTCCGGGTCTTAGCACCTTTATTGTGTCATCTAAAAAACCTTCCAGGGCCTTCATCTCTCCATTTACTTCAATCCTAAGTGCCTGGTATACTTTAGCCAGGTATTTGTGTTCTGCGAACTTTGGAAGCACAGGTTCAAGAGCTTTGTTGAGGTCTGTTGTCGTTTTAATTGCTGCCTCCTCCCTGTATTTGCATATCAGTTGGGCAACCCTTTTGCTGTTTTCTACCTCTCCGTAGTTGCTCATAACCCACATGAGTCTCTCCGGTGCATAACTGTTTACTATGTCTGCCGCTGTTATCCGGGCCGAACGGTTCATTCGCATATCGAGCAGGGCATCGAACCGGAACGAAAAACCTCTCTCCTCTGTGTCAAACTGGTGAGATGAGACCCCAAGGTCGGCCAGAATTCCGTCTACATGTTCAAATCCATGATAGTGGACATAATTCTGAATAAATCTGAAATTGTTATGAATAAGGATGAGCCTGCTGTCATCGGGAGCATTGCCGAGAGCATCGGAATCCCGGTCAAACGCAAGCAATCTTGAGTTTTGATCCATCCTTGACAGTATCTCCCTGCTGTGTCCGCCCCCTCCGAAAGTAGCATCCAGATATATACCGGATGGTACTATTGCTAAAGCTGATACACTTTCATCAAGCAGGACGGGTGTATGATAAGCACTCATAAAACAACTCCTTTCCTTATCCTAAAATTTTTTCTGCTAATGCGAGATAGTCGCTCTCCGGTAATTTGGTGTTCTGGAAGTTCTCTTTTGCCCAGATCTCAATCTTATGATCGTTTCCGGCAAAGACTACCTCTCTCTCTACACCAATTTGCTCAAGTAACCTTTTGGGGATTGAAATTCTGCCGAGCTTTTCATCGGGTTCTACTACTGCCCGGTCTCTCATGTATTCTCTCCAAAACTGACTGTGTTCACGATTAAAAAAGTTCAGACGGGATTTTACCTTCTCAGACTCCTTTGCCCACTCTTCATATGTGAACATTTCCAGACAGTTGGAGAATAAATCCTTTTTTACTACCAGACGAAGGTCATCAACGGAAACCACGGACTTAAATGATGAAGGGAGTATCAACCTACCTTTATCATCTACTTTAACCGTGTATTCTCCTATAAATTTGACCATTTTAGATTTTTTTATCTGTTTTTTGTCTTATGCAAAAATAAGTAATGTTTTCCATTTTCTTACATTTATTTACAATTTTTTCCACAATATTATCAACAAATTCCTAACTTCGAATTGTAAAAAAACCGATATGCAGAAACTGATACTCCTTTTAGCACTTTTTTTAACTCTATCTTGTTCAGAGAGAGGGGTGAAAAATGACAAAAACGAAAACACAAACCCAGCAAATGATGTTACAGAATTTGGAATACCGGTATCGGAATTCAATGTGCGGGAGGGACAGATAAAGAGAGGGCAGTTTTTCACCAATTTAATGAATGAACTGGGAGTCCCCAACGCAGATATATATTCTCTGACACAGGCTTCCAGAAATGTGTTTGATCTGAAGAAACTCAGGGTTGGCAATAATTACAGAGCATTTTTCACTTCGGGCGAAAATCCGGGGCTGGCCTATCTGATATATAAAGAGAGCAAGACCTCTTTCGTTGTTTTTGGCCTGCACGATTCAATATTTGTAAAGGTTTACGAAAAAGAGGTGACCACCAGGACAAGGCTGGGGGAGGCAAAAATAACCACATCACTCTGGGACGATGTAGACAGGGCTGGTCTGAATATAAATCTGGCCTCAAGACTGGAAGATATCTATGCCTGGTCCATAGACTTCTTTGGACTGCAGAAGGGTGATTCTTTTAAAGTTATTTATGATGAGGTAGTGATAGACGACGAGGTGGTGGAGATAGGGACAATATACGCAGCCTATTTCACACATGGTGGCAAGGTGTACGATGCATACAGGTATAAACAGAATGACACAGGTTCTGTGCAGTATTTCAACTCATTGGGGGAAAATCTGAAGAAGGCATTTTTAAAGGCTCCTCTTAGCTTTACAAGGGTATCATCGGGATTCACCTATTCCAGGAGACACCCTGTTACAAGAATTGTGAGGCCCCATACTGGTGTGGATTATGCGGCTCCCAAGGGGACACCGGTAATGAGCATCGGCGAGGGTGTGGTAGTGCAGAAAGGATATGCAGGAGGTGGGGGCAATACAGTAAAAATCAAGCATAATGCAACCTACACATCGGCCTATCTGCATCTGTCTGCATATGCCAAGGGAATAACAAAGGGGGCTCGTGTCCGCCAGAGTCAGGTTATTGGTTATGTGGGCAGTACAGGACTCTCAACCGGACCTCATCTCGACTTCAGGATATGGAGGAACGGTACCCCTATCAACCCTCTCAAGATGGAGTCGCCACCTGCAAAAAAAATAGAGAAATCACAGGAAGAGGAGTTCAGAGGTAAGATGAAAAATGCAAAAGTTATGATGGACTCTCTGGTTACGATGCAATACATGGATACTCTTATACTCAAATTGGGAAAGAGATAATCTAATGTTATCTTTGCCGTAAATAATAATTTATGGCAGACGAAAAGATCATTTTTTCTATGAATGGAGTTGGTAAGATTCTACCAACCAATAACAAGGCAATATTAAAGGACATTTACCTCTCATTTTTCTATGGAGCCAAGATTGGCATCATAGGTCTTAACGGTTCAGGTAAATCTACACTTTTAAAGATTATAGCGGGAATCGAAACAGCGATTCAGGGAGATGTTGTGTGGGCACCCGGTTATACTGTGGGATACCTCGAACAGGAGCCCCACCTTGACGAAAGCAAGACAGCTCTTCAAATTGTTCAGGAGGGTGTACAAGAGGTTATGGATCTCATGAAGGCATATGAAGAGGTAAATGCAAAGTTTGCAGAGCCTATGGAAGACGATGAGATGAATAAGCTGATTGAACTTCAGGGTGAACTGACCGATAAAATCGAGCATGCAAACGGATGGGATATTGATTCAAAGCTTGAAAGGGCCATGGATGCTCTTCAATGCCCCGATCCCGATGCATTGGTAAAAAACCTCAGCGGAGGAGAGCTCAGGAGAATTGCACTTTGCAGGTTGTTGCTCAAGGAACCGGATGTGCTTCTTCTGGATGAGCCTACCAATCACCTCGATACAGAGAGTATCCAGTGGCTGGAGGCACACCTTCAGCAGTATAAGGGAACCGTAATTGCAGTTACCCACGACAGGTACTTCCTGGACAATGTTGCAGGCTGGATCCTTGAACTTGACAGAGGAGAGGGTATTCCATATAAGGGCAACTACACATCATGGCTGGACCAGAAGACGATCCGTCTTGGTCAAGAGGAAAAGCAGGAGAGCAAACGACGTAAAACTCTGGAAAGAGAGCTTGAGTGGGTGAGGATGTCTCCAAAGGCTCGTCAGGCAAAGTCGAAGGCTCGTCTTGGAGCTTATGAGAAGATGCTGAACGAGGATGGAAGGGTAAAAGATGAAAAACTTGAAATATTCATTCCTAACGGACCGCGTCTTGGGGACAAGGTCATAGAGGCCGTGGGGGTTACAAAATCCTTTGGCGACAGGGTGCTTTTCGAGGATCTGAACTTCAAGCTTCCTCCTGCAGGAATTGTAGGAATAATTGGACCTAACGGCGCTGGTAAGACAACACTTTTCAGACTTATAATGGGTCTGGAGCATGTAGATGCAGGATCATTCGCAGTTGGCGAGACAGTAAGGATTGCTTACATTGACCAGCAACATAAGCAGATAGATCCGGACAAAACTGTATACCAGACAATTTCGCAGAATTCTGAATACGTGAAACTTGGAAACAAGGAGGTAAATGCACGTGCATATGTTTCCAGATTCAACTTCTCCGGTGCCGACCAGGAGAAGATGTGCGGAATACTATCAGGTGGTGAGAGAAACCGTCTTCACCTTGCACTTACACTAAAGGATGAAGGGAACGTACTTCTGTTGGATGAGCCAACCAATGACGTGGATGTAAATACAATCCGTGCGCTGGAGGAGGGTCTTGAAAACTTTGCTGGATGCGCAGTTATCATCTCTCATGACAGGTGGTTCCTGGACAGGATTGCCACTCATATACTTGCATTTGAAGGTGACTCCAAGGTCTATTTCTTTGAAGGTTCATACAGCGAGTACGAAGAGAACAAGAAACGCAGGATGGGTGACCTTACTCCTAAGAGGTTCAAGTATAAAAAACTGATGGAGTAATTTGCTAATTTGCTAATTTGCTAATGTGCTAATTTGCTAATGTGCTAATATGCTAATTAGTCGCTGAGGTGGAGCCAGCGTTCACTTTTGGAATCGAGAAGGGCAATTACCTCCATAATCCTGTTGGAAGAGATCATAAGCTTTTCGGGTGACATTGTACCTGAAGAAAGGGCAGCTTCAAGGCTGCTCTTTTCTTTTTCGAGTTCTGCGATTGTCTGTTCGAGAGATTCAAGCTCTTTTTGCTCTTTAAATGTAAGCTTTCGTTTTACCTGTTTTGGGACCTCTTTATCCTGTTTCTCCTGCTCTCTTATCTCCTGCTTTTCTGCTTTTGCCGACTGGGAAATTTCTCTCTCCCTCTCCTTTATTACCTCTCGGTAGTCGGTGTACTTGCCAACGAAGTCTTTTATCACTCCATCTCCCTCAAATATAAACAGATGGTCGGCAAGCTTGTCCAGAAAATATCTGTCGTGAGAGACAATCAGCAGACAACCGGGAAAGTTGCTGAGATACTCCTCCAGTACATTCAGGCTCATTATATCAAGGTCGTTCGTGGGCTCGTCAAGAATCAGGAAATTGGGGTTCTTCATCAGTACTGTAACCAGATAGAGCCTTCTTCTTTCACCACCACTGAGTCTTTCAACTTTTGTGTTTTGTATTGAAGGGGGGAAAAGGAACTGAGTAAGGAACTGGGTCACATTTATTGCATTGCCGTCGCCAAGCGTTACTACTTCAGCAATATTTCTCACAACATCAATTACAGTCTCATCAGGGTTAAATTCGAGTCCGTTCTGGCGGTAATATCCAAAAACGACGGTCTCTCCCCATTCGATCTCTCCGCTTACGGGAGGGATGGCCCCTGTAATTACATTAAGGAAAGTTGATTTTCCGACGCCGTTGGGTCCGACCATTCCAATTTTCTCGCCTCTGGCAAAATTGTATGTGAAATCATCAATTGTACGAAAATTGTCATAATTATGGCTGACACCCTTGCAGTTGATGATTTTCTTACCCAGACGGGAGCTCTTTACGTCTATCTTGATACTCTTTTCTCGGTGTTGTTGTCCTGCTTTTTCCTTAAGGTCGTAAAACGCATTTATCCTGTATTTTGCCTTTGTTGCCCTTGCCTGAGGCATCCTTCTCATCCAGTCCAGCTCTCCCCTGAGCAGGTTGCGGGCCCTCTCTGTCTCTGTGTTGAGGTTGTCAATCCGCTCGTCCCGCTTCTCCAGAAAATAGGAGTAATTGCCACGGTATGTATACATTTTCCCGTTCTCAAGTTCCAGTATCTGGTTACAGACCCTGTCCAGGAAATACCGGTCGTGTGTAACCATGAGTATGGTTGCCTGACTGCGTTTAAGATACTCCTCCAGGTACTCGATAACATCAAGGTCGAGGTGGTTGGTCGGTTCGTCCATGATTATGAAATCTGCCTCGTGAATCATCATCCCCGCAAGTGCAACCCTCTTTTTCTGCCCTCCCGAGAGATCTCCCATTTTCTGTTCGAGATTGTCAATATTCAGTCGCGAAAGTATCTGCTTTACCTTTTGCTCGTATTTCCAGCCGTCAATAACATCCATCTGGTGAATTGCCCTCTCCAGCCGCTTGTGGTCGTCGGCCCTGAGCGCACTCTCATACTCTGCAACAGTTGATGACAACAAGTCCGAGGCAGCAAAGACCTCTTCGAACACCCCTCTGTTCTCGTCAAACCCCGGGTCCTGTTCGAGGTATGCTACCCTGACACCACTCATCACCCTTACTACTCCGTCGGAATCAGAGCTGTCCTTGCCTGCAAGTATCTTCAAAAGAGAGCTTTTCCCGCTTCCGTTGGGGGCTATGAGTGCTATTTTGTCGCCTTCGTTTATGTTGATTGCCAGATTCTCGAAGAGAACCTTTGTTCCGTATGATTTGGAGATGTTTTCTGCCTGGAGGATTGATGCCATGGTGCAAAGATAGGAATTTGCTTTGGGGTTGTACATAATCTGTTTCTCCATTGCACATTTATTCCACATAGCCCGCTCTACAACTTTCCAGTTTTCTTCGAAAACCTGAGGTTGCATCGCGGGCTATGCGCAACAAACTGCGTAATTTATCCAGATTAATCTTCCTCAGATTTAGTGTCGATTGACAACATTGTCTTTGCATTTAGTCTGGAAACGATTTTCTTTCCGGTTTTTTCTTCAATTGCTTTTCTTGTGTTTCCGGCAATTGTGCCCCCTTCAAGCGCAATTTTCTGATTTTCTGATAGATTTGTTGGCTTTTTCTCTTTTGATATTTCTGTAGTAGTAGCTTCTGCAAGCATATTTAATATCAATTCCATTGTAGTCATATTATCGCGCAGACCCTCTGTCTTTAATCCCTTAAACTGCTTGAACTGCTTGGTGGTCATGTTTGCCCATGCATTAGTTATGATATCTGTCAGGTTGGCAAATTCCTGCCCCTTCTTTACACCTCTCATTTCCCACTCATCTGTAAGGTCTTTGCGGACCTCGATAGATTTTAGTCGTTGATTTATCCAGCTTGCAGAATAACCTTTTCGATGATAATATTCCAAAAGCCGGTCAATACCTTGTTCCGGGTCATCAATTTCTTCCAGACGTTCTCGGGCAACCTGAGCCAGCCATACTTTAAAGGGTTCTGCTTTAGGTGATGGAATAGACTGGATTAGGCGGAAGAGTTGTTCAACATCAGCAACATCGGTTTTGTATGATTTGCCATCAGTAGATGGTAATTTGAGTTGTACGATATTTTCGTACAACTGACTGCCCTCAATCGATAATTTAATTTTCAAATCACTCCAATATCGTCTTGGATTTGTACTTTCTGTTAATACCTCAATAACATCAATTATTGAAATATACCATTTCTCTACATCACTATCCCATACAGAGCGCACTCTCTTTTTTTCAAAAATCCTGATGGCATTTTCCTTCGTCATAACATTAATATTTTGGATAAATGTAATGATTAATCAAGTAAAAAAGTGTCCCAATTCACAATTTTTTCAAAAATCTAAAGCGGTCGTACAGAGGTGAAATGATCAGCCCTATGCTTTCATGGCCAAACGCTGAAATTCAGTAATTTACATAAAATTGACTTTTATGTTAATGCATTGATAATTAGGCACATGCCATGAAAGCATAGGGCTGGAGCACCTCTGGCTGGTGCACATCCGCTAAATCTTAGTCTTTTGCGTAATCCGGATAATAAGCGACAAAACATAAATCAAACCTCCGTAAATAATTGGAACCAGTGCTACTTTTAAACCACCGGCTAGAACAGAGGAGGATATATCACCTACCATCTGAATTGCGTCAAAAGCATGATACAAACTTGTAAATACACTCATAATTCCTGTCATCAACGCTATCAGACCAATCTCCTTTACCCAGGCGGGAGCTTTCCAAGCAGCGACAAGCAGGAAAATCAGTTCAATTGTGAGGATACTCATAAAGAGGGGACCTCCCATGTAAAATAAATTAATCATAATATTGGTTTTAAATGTTTCAGCAAAATTAGCTCATAATCTCCTTTTTGCTTAAGTAAAAACCTGTTCCGGATATGTCAAATCCCCCTATTGTGCTTTGAGGGTCAAAGATTTATTTACATATGACGGAAGAATACCTAATTTTACTGTATGAAAAAGTATTTCAGCATAATATACTGGTCGCTCGTGACACTGGTTATGAGTGGTATTCTTGTAAGTTTACTGAAGTCATTTTCATATGCTCTTTTATTATCAGTAATGTTTTTGCCGGGAGCATTGTTTGCGAAGTATTTCTTAAAGGATATCTCGTTTAAAAACAGGGCAAAAGGTGTGCTAAATTCACTTTATCTGGCATTATCCACATTATTCATAGAATATCTGGGAATATTTCTCTCGTATTGGTATTTATTAAAATATGAACTCGACGATTGTCCTAATATTATTATTAATCCAATATTTATCTGGGTTCTGCTTATCTCCTTTATTTCGCTTGAAAAGTTTATTGCGATTAAATTGTTCACATCGGAATATGAGGAGAAGTTTATCGAATTTATATCTGAACGGAAAAAGATATCAATTGAAATTGATTCGATTACTTATGTAGAGTCAAAGGACGATGAGGTATGGATAAGAACAACCACAGGAACGTCGTACAGGACAAAAATGAAGATTACCCAATGGGAAGATGTTTTGGATCATCGTTTTATAAGGGTACACCGATCATTTCTGCTAAATAAAAAGCATATAACCTCATATAACTCTTCAATCGTGAACATTGGAGAAAAATCAATTGAAATATCCAGGAAGTACAGGGATATGGTTAAAGAAAAACTTTCATAACCTATCTTGGCTTCGGGATAACCCGTATAATCAGCGAGAGCAGATAAATGAGACTACCGTAAATTATAGGGATCAGTGCTACTTTCATACCACTAATGAATACTACGGTTGATATGTCCCCTGCCATCACACGTATTCCAATAAAAAAGATATATTGACAAATAAATACCCTTTTGTTAGGGTATGATACCCGTCATGTCGTTATAATATAAATGAAGATAGAAATGGATTTAATTATTGTCAAGTTTTTAAACAATCAGAGCACCACTGAGGAAAACCAGAAGCTATTGAATTGGATTGAAGAGTCAGCTCAAAACAAGAGCTACTTCCTGAGTATTCAAAAGTTGTATGTTGCCGGTAAGGTCAACAGGAAACTGAATGCATGCGAGGAGGCAGAAGCAAGGCAGATTCTTGACACCATCCTAGGTGAAGAGGCAAGCATCAAAATAAGACACATACAGAAGAGAAAGAGGAACATCTTTACATATATAACCTCTGCTGCAGCCGTGGCATTGCTAATGCTGACTCTTGGCATTTATGATTACTATAAGGATAAACCGATACAATTTGCCGACAAGGACATTAAAGTGGCAGTCATAAAGTCTCAGTCACCAACACTGGTGCTTTCGGATGGAAGGGAGGTCGCACTGTCCGGGCTAAAGGCAAATATTGAGGACGGAGGAGTCAAGATTGAAAACGAAGAGTCCAGCGGTCTATCATATTCCGGGACCAAAGAGGGAACAGAGGTTAAGTACAATACCCTTAAAATTCCTATAGCAAGCACATTCCAGATTACTTTGAGCGACGGCACAAAAATATGGCTGAATGCAGAGAGTGAATTAAGATATCCGGTAACCTTCACCGGAAAGGAGAGACGGGTCTATCTCAAGGGAGAGGCCTATTTTGAAGTAGCAAAACAGAAAGACAAAACGCCATTTATTGTTGAGACAAAAAAGCTGACAACAAAGGTATTGGGCACACACTTCAATGTAAGTTGCTATGATGATGATGCATCGCACCATGTGACTCTATCCGAGGGATCTGTACAGGTTGGAGTAAACAGCCAGCAAGTATTACTGGCCGTGGGTGACCAGATAAGGTATAACCAGAGCAATCAGTCAATTGTAACACAACAAGTAGATGTAAGAGAGTACAATTCATGGATAGACGGCCAGACCTGGTTCCATAACATTCCACTGAATGAACTTACAACAATGATAAAGAGGTTTTACGGCCTCAAACTGGTATTACAGGACGAAAATCTCTCCTCTTTAAGATTTTCCGGCAAATTGCTAAAATCCTATGATCCAAAGGAGATTATTGAACTGATTACAGAAAGTGCCGGTCTGGAATGGAACATAATCGACGACGCAATAGTACTATCCAAAAAAAACTAACCATATAAATAACCAATATTAAACTATCGATGAAAAATCTTTATCAATTATTTCTATTGATTATTGCTACATTCGCAGTTGTACCGGTTCAGGCACAACAGTTTCCGCAGGTTCTTGTGACCATAAAGGTTGATAATATGCCTATTACAACCATTTTGGACAGAATTTCGAAACAGACAAATGTTGCAATTTTTCAAAACAACAATCAGGCAGATTTATCAAAAAAACTGAGTGTCGATTTTAAAAACAAACCCTTAGAGTCTGCCATTAGCCAGTTACTTGAGTCAACGGCACTCACCTACAGAGTGGAGAAGGACCTTATTGTCATTATCCCAAAAAAGCAGGCGGCAGAAACACCTGCCCAAAATACTAAAAAAGAGCAGAAAGAGTATGAAATTCAAGGTATTGTTACTGACGAAAAGGGAGAACCTTTAATAAGCGTGAATATTCATATCGTAGGAACCACAAAAGGTATAACAACAGACCTTGACGGAAACTACAAGCTGAAGATACCTTATGAAACAGCAAATATCAGATTCTCCTATATAGGTTTCAACGACCTGACAATGCCGTTCAAACCTTCAAATCTGAAGTCATTCAACAAGGTGATAATGAAGGAATCTGAAAACAGCATAAACAATGTTGTTGTAACAGGTTATTTCAACAAGACAAAATCCAGTCTGACAGGTTCTACAGTTACAGTAAAGGGAGACGAACTAAGGCAAGTAGGTTCGATGAACTTCATGCAAGCAATTTCTGCATTCGATCCTTCCGTTAGGGCAGTTCCAAACAGTGAATATGGTTCAGACCCAAACAGGGTCCCAGAAATAACAATACGTGGAGAAAATGGATTTGACCTTCGTTCTAGTGCAGATGATGCAAGAACCAACCCTAATGCACCACTGTATATCCTGGACGGAATAGAGGTCTCTCCGGTAAGAGTTTATGACCTGGATATGAACAGGATTGAGTCATTTGTAATTCTTAAGGATGCCTCAGCAACCTCGTTGTATGGCTCAAGAGGAGCAAATGGTGTGATTCTGATTTCTACCATTCCCCCAAAGGAAGGCAAGATAAGGGTCTCTGCAAATGAGAATTTTACTGTCTCTGTACCAGACCTTAGAGACTATAATCTAATGAACGCTACAGAAAAGCTTGAATATGAACGTCTTGCAGGAGTTTATAAAAGCAGGACAAACAACAGGGAGGAACAGATAGGACTTGATATCAAATATAACGACCGCCTCTCTGAGGTGGTAAGAGGTGTGGATACATACTGGCTCTCTAAGCCGTTGAGAACAAGCATAAATCAAAGATATAATGCTTTTATCGAGGGTGGCGATGCAAGTTTCAGATATGGTATCACCCTCAATTATGACAACGATAAGGGTGTCATGAAGGGTTCAGGAAGAGAGAGATATGGAATAAATGTAAGCTTCAACTACAATATAGGTACTAAGTTTGTCATCAAGAATGATTTGACAGTAAACAATGTAGAAGGCTACAACTCACCATATGGCTCGTTCGCCACATATTCGCAGCAGAATCCTAATGAGAGGATATATGACAGAATAACAGGGGATATGATTGGCACCTATGCTTTCAACAACTCTGTTAATCCACTCATTAATGCAAACTTGCCAAATACAGATTTAAACAGATATACCGAATTTCAGGATAATATCAATCTTGACTACAGGATCAATGATAATTTCCGCGTTACAGGAAGGGCCTCTTTGAGCAAAAAGCTTGAAAAGACAGAGAAGTACCTCTCTCCTTTATCGTCATACTTCTATAAAGAGACCGATGCCGCAAACAAAGGCAGCTATACAACAATGAACAAATCGGACCTCAACTTTGATGGTAACATAACCGCTTCCTACAACAACACCTTTGCCGGAAAATACTCCACAAACTTTGGGGTTGGAGCAAATATAACAACATTGGACAGAATCGGAGACGGATACACTGCTACAGGATTCTTAAGCGACAACATGAGATTTGTCCAGTATGCCCAGAAGTTCAAGGAAAATTCAAAACCTTCCGGATCATTTGACAAATCGAGGTTAGTCGGATTTTTTGCAAACTTGAACGTTGGTTACGAGAACAGGTATTTTATAGATATCTCCTTCCGTACAGACGGTTCGAGCCGTTTTGGTAAAGAGTCACGCTTTGCCCCGTTCTGGTCATTTGGAGCAGCATGGAACCTTAATAAAGAGGCGTGGTGGAAAAGTGATGCGACCATGAAATTAAGAGCATCTGCAGGTAGTACAGGTTCTGTCAATTTCTCTGCCGACCAGGCTATTACAAAGTATCAATATAATTCCGACTATGAGTATAACGGAATATACGGAGCTCAATTACTTGGTTATGGAAATCCTGCCCTTCGCTGGCAGAATACCATTCAGTACAACGTAGGTTGCGACTTGTCATTCCTTAAGAACCTAGTGGTTCTGAATATAGATGCCTATATGAAGAATACACAGAATCTTCTTCTTCCTATAGACGTGGCACCATCAACAGGCTTCAGCAGCTATACCGAGAACCTTGGGTCAATGGAAAACCTTGGTATGGATATGCGACTGAGATTCAATATTCTTAAGAACACTAAAAAAGATCTTAACTGGAACGTTACCTTAGGAGTCTCTTCAAACAGGAACAGGATCAAAAACCTCTCCAACGCTTTGGAAGCAATGAATCTGGAAGCCAACTCACAGACAAATGTAACAGGCCCAAAACCATTGAGGACATATCAGGCGGGCCGATCTCAAAGTGCCCTTATGGTAGTTGAATCATTAGGCATTGACCCTGCAACAGGTAACGAGATTTTCAGAAAACGGAATGGCGACCTTACATTTACATATGATCCTAAGGACAAGATTCTGGTTGGTGATACCAATCCGCTTTTACAGGGAACCTTCCAGTCGAACCTTACATATATGGGATTCAACCTCTATGTTATTCTTGCATATGAGTATGGAGCCATGATCTACAACTCTACACTTGCACAGAAAGTCGAAGGTTCGTCTCCTTTGTATAATGCAGACAAGAGAGTATTATATGACAGATGGAAACAACCGGGTGACATTGCTCTTTTCAAACGTATAGATGATACATCGATGCCTTATCAGACAACCAGACTGGTTCAGGACAACAATTTTGTAAGATTGCAGACTTTGTCGTTATCTTATGAGGTGCCTAAGAAATACCTGGAAAAATCATTTATTGAGAGGGCAAAGATGATATTCTCTACCAGCGATTTGTTCAGAATATCAACAGTCAAGATTGAAAGAGGAACATCGTATCCATTTGCCCAGACATTCTCACTAGCAGTTAATTTAACATTCTAAAGAAATATAAAGTTATGAAAATTAAGATAATTACAGCTTTGTGTCTCTCTTTCTTGCTTTTGTCTTGCAATAAATGGCTGGATATAGATTTAGTAGACAAGGTAACTGAAGAGAAACTTTTCAGCACACCTCAGGGATATTCTGAGGCATTGGCTGGTGTTTACAGCCAGATGGCATCTTCTTCATTATACGGAATGAACCTTACAATGGAGACTATGGATGTAATGGCTCAGTATTATAATTACGACGGAGTCTCTGCAACATACGACAAGCTTAAGGTATATGACTATGCCGACGCTGCTTCGCAAACCAGATTCCTGAATATATGGAGAAACATGTATTCTGCAATAGGCGGAGCAAACAATATAATCAAATGGGTATCGCTCAACACTAAGGTCCTTACACCAGAGGAGAGAAATACCGTTAAGGGAGAAGCACTGGCCCTGAGGGCATTTTTACACTTCGACCTAATAAGAATGTTCTGCAAGGATGTCAAGCGAAGCCCTAAGGTACAAGGCATTCCTTACAATGCAGAGTTCGGAGTTTCACTGCCCCCAATGTATACCGTAGAAGAGAACGTTCAATTGGTCTATAACGATTTAAAAGAGGCCGAAACCCTTTTGGCAGCGGACCCGATAAAGGACGCAACTCCATATCTGTTGACAAGCAAGAACGAAGCAGACAAATATGTTGCACGCATTAACCTTTACAGCGTAAAAGCAATGCTTGCACGAGTAAGCCTGATGAGAGGCGACAAGACCAATGCAATCAAATACGCAGAGGAGGTTGTCAACTCAGGAAAATTCAGACTTCTGGATTTTGCGAGTACAGACAAGTCCGACAAAGAGATAGACATTCTTTTCTCAGACGAGCATATATTCTCACTGAGGAACATTAAACTTCCGGATTATACAATACAGCTTCATTACCCGGAAAAAACTGCAACATCAACAAGATTTGCCTATCTGCCATTTGTAAATATCTCTACAGTCTATGAGAGCAACAATGACGACATCCGCAATATCAAGTGGTTCAACGTTTCCACCGGTAACTTTGTCAAATTCAATGTCGACAATAAAGAGAAGTTTTTCCCTAAAATGCCTATGATAAAATTGTCGGAAATGTATCTTATCCTTGCTGAGAGTTATTTAGGTAAAGATGATACAAAGGCTCTCGAATACATAAACACATTAAGGGACCACCGCATCAGAAACAATTCTCATTGGGGATTCCTCACTCTTGATTATATAATACAGGAGATTAAAAGAGAATTTATTGGGGAGGGTCAGTTGTGGTATTCATATAAGCGACTCAATCTGGGCATTCCTACCAGCAGTGGTGTGGTTGGTATAGTTCCTCCGGGCGATAATATTTTTGTGATCCCTATACCATTGAAAGAAATTGAGACAGGAAACAGAAACTAACAACCACTCACAACAATTATGAAAATGAAAAAAATTCTATACTATACAACCTTTCTTGTTCTCTTGCTGATTACATATTCGTGTGACCAGAAGATAGACAACATGTATGAAGGGAAGTCAAGGATACAGTTTATGTACTACACACTTGACTATAATAAAAAGATGGTTCCTATCAATAAGCAGACATTCTCATTTGGAATGCGTCCCGACAATGTTGAGGCAGACACAGCAAAAATTATCGTTGAATTTCTGGGAACACCCTCAGATGTAGACAGATTTTACAATGTGAATATTTTTAAAGACTCAACAACAGCAGTCGAGGGTACTCACTATAAGAAATTTGAGAAAAAACAGATCTTCAAGGCAGGAAAATTAAGAGATACATTAAAAATTCTTGTCTACAGAAAGGATCTGAGCGCAAGCTTTACTAACCCGCAGGATGTTCTGTTAGGTCTTGAACTTGAAGCCAGTGAAGATTTTGACCTGGGAATGAGAGATGGCCTGAGAGCGACACTGCATATCAACAACTATTTGTCGGAGCCTGTATGGTGGTCATCATCATTAAGATACGATTATATAGGATTCTATCATCCAAAAAAATGGAAGATTCTTATATCGTTCAACAGCAAGTTCGCCAATGTGGAAACTTGTCCATTTGATGTGAATAATGAAGGCAGGTCGTACTTTACAGGACTGGCAAATTATCTGAATGCAATACCGACATTCGATGATGAGACAGGTGCAAGAATATATATTGACCGGATGGTAATGCCGGGCAATTAGACAATCTATTAATAAGAATCAGTTATGAAATTCAAGAATATAATTTTATTGATAACCGGGGCACTTTTAATATGCTCTTGCTACAAGGATCTGGGTACCAGCGAAAAAGATTACAAGGAGATTAATGAGCTCAATATAGAAGGAATTGAAACAATTTATTTAAAAGATGTAGACGACAGCCTTAAAATCACCCCTAAGCTCACAGGAACCCAGTATAGTGACACTTCAAAATTCACCTACGAATGGGAGATTGACAACAAGATAGTCTCAACAAAGATTAATCTAGGCATCCTTATTGATTTCCTTCCGGGAAACAAAGTTTCAAGATTTATCGTTAAAGATAAGGAGAACGGAATAAAGAAATATTTCAGATTTGATGTCAATGTCTCCTCTTCAACAGCAGGAAACCTTATAATGGTTCTCAGCAAGACAAGGGGCAAGGCCGAACTATCTTACCTCAGACTGGACAAGCCATCCAACTGGGCAGTAAATTACTTTGAGGATAGATACGGACATCCTCTGGGCACCAACCCTCAGCAACTAGGTTTTATGCTGCTTGAGTCTGCAAGTGCCAAGACATATCCTTTTGTCAACTCTTTTGGGAGAATTCTGGTACTGGCCGATGATCAGGTAAGACTTCTGGATAAAAGCTCACTAAATCCCGATGCCACACCATATCTTACAGGCGAAGCTTATACAGGGATTTCATCATATCCGCCTGCAGATATCAGCGGCTATAAACCTGAATTTTTTTCAGAAGGAATTTACATATGGCGTAGTAACGCATATGGTACTGGATTTCAGAAGATGAACTATTTCAATATGATTTCAGGAGGCGCAATCTACTTTGCAACGCTTGCCCCTTCAGTTTGGTCACCAGGGTTTTATTTCAACAAGAAAAGTGTGTACGGGACAAACGGATATTTCTCTGCATTCGGATATTATGACGACATGATTCCGACAGCAAACAACAATCTTTTCCAGCATGGATACACTCTCGGCAACTTTATGGTTTTTGACAAGGTTTACGGAAGATTTGCATACTCAAGCTATGGTACAAGTTATAACATACCGGTGACAGATGTGAAAGCCTACCCCGGATGCGACCTCATTTACGGGTCTGCAACAAGCCAGGCTGGAACATCATTTGCCGTTCTTAAGGAGTCCAACGATGCACTTAAATTGGTGCTTCTCGGGAAACTCGCCAGTAACAAGTATACATTAACGGGTGAGGTAAGCGGCGGTACAGCTAATGCAGCATCAAGGTTTTATAATATGAAGACATCGCCCTATGTTTTCCTCACTTCCGGAAACAAGCTTTACAAGTACAACATCCTGGATATAAAATCAAGCAGGGCGCCAAACAACGATAATGTAGCCATATCACTTTCGGATTATGGTTACACTGCCGATGCTGTTATTACAAGTATCTGTGTATCAAGGACAGAAATGACCCTCATACTTGGTGTCTCACGTTATGGCACAGACAAACAAGGCACGGGTACAGAGAATAAAGGAGATATCCTTGTATTCAATCTGGATAAGACAACCCTGGAACTTACGCTGAACAAGAAACATCAGTCAATTTCAGGTATTCCGGTTGATGTCCAGATTAAATATCAGACACATTGGCGCGATGGAAGATCTAACGGTGGTGTTACTTTACTGGACAATATTTAGTCCTTTTTATAAGAAATAAAAATGATCAGAAAGATGAAAAAATATTTTATTATACTGTTTATTCCTTTAATGATTTTAGGATCATGTATGAAGGATACAAGTGCCTACCTGTCACAGGAGAAGAGAGAGGTTGTTGTAGACAAGGTAACCCCCGACAATCCCGACGGGACAACCGTAGAGGGTGCTCTTACGCCGGGAATCAACCTTGTCAAACTGAAAGTTATATACAATGGGGTGGAATCGGAGAGAAGGTTTAAATACTTTATGCCAATTTCAATAGACAAAACCAAACCAATTTCACTGATTTTCAACTTTCACGGCAGCTATGGTGCCGGAGTTGACCCGATTGAGCAGATATCTATGGGTGACCCATTGAATCAGCTGGCAATAAAGGAGAATTGTATCATTGTGTTTCCTGCGGGAGAGGATACAGGAACTGCAGTAAACTGGCAGAATTCCACCTATCATTTGCCTTTTGTCGATTCAATGATAGTCTATTTCAAAACACACACTCCTGCGGTTGACAACAACAGGATTTACACCTGTGGCCATTCAAGCGGAGCAATTTTCTCTTATGTACTAGCATTTAATCGTTCCGATGTGTTTGCTGCTGCTACACCGGTTTCCGGACAAATGAAGCTTACTGCAGGAGAGGTGATACCAACACGTGCCGTGCCAATCAGGGCCTTTAACGGCACACTGGACAATACAGTACTTTACAGTGCAGCTGTTGACAACATTACAAACTGGGCAATTTCTGTAGGAGGATACTTTGCCTCAGACGCAAAATTGAGTGATACACTAAGTGTGGATAACTATAAAAAATACCTCACAAAGAAATGGGGTGGAGGCAAGGCAGATATTGAACTCTTTTCTGTAATAGATGAAGGTCACGGAGTAAACTGGTATTACATATTGCCGTTGATGTGGGACTTTATGAGAACTCATCCTCTGGGAACAGTTTCAACGGGTCTGTTTGTCTCTTCTGAGTACAAGTCCATAGAACTTATGTGTGGTCAGAGCTTAAGTTGTCAGATCAAGTATACAGAAGGAGCAACGGTAAGCATTTTGTCTGCTCCATCGGAATGGAACGTCAGGTATGAAAATAACACACTCTCACTTACTGCTCCCTCTGACTATTTTGCATCCACAACTCTCAACAGGAAGGGAGATATTAAAATACAGGCCTCACTTAATGGCACTAATACAACCATAAACATACCATACATACTCAAGGCTCCAAAATTGTATTTCGAAGCCGGTGACATTGTATATGACAATAACTTTATGCCCGAAGGAATTGTTTTCTGGGTAAACCCTGCTAACATAAAGGAGGCAAAAATTATTGCACTCGATCAGATAACAAGTAAGTTCGGACCTGTAGGAAGTACATTCTTCACAACCGACATGAATGATGGTTATGCCAATACCCTTGCCCTTGTAAACCGTGTAAGGAGTGCCGGACTTCCATTGACATCGGCAACCAGTGCATTTATGTACGCCTATGAATATAAGTCTACACCAGGCAATACTGCCGGATGGTACCTGCCTGCAGTAAATGAATTAAAGGCTGTTGATGCAAACCTTGTAGCAGTAAACAATACATTAAAGGCTTTAGGTAAGACCCAGCTGCAGACAATCACTACATCAGGTTCGTACTATCTGTCTTCAACCAATTTTAATGGGGGAACTCCAACTGCTCCAAACAAAAAGTTCTACACGTTTGACTTCAATGTAAATGTAACTTATCACGGAGAGTATATCCTCACGCACAAATCCGATGATACTGCTTATGTTACAACCAGAGTTATTAAAAAAGTGACCAAATGAAAAAACATCTACTGACGCTTACACTCGTTCTCGTTGCAGTAGCTATGACAGCCCAAAACCCGGGGATCCGTTTCTTTCACGGATCCTGGGAGGAGGCTGTACAAAAGGCCAAAGCGGAGAATAAGCTGATATTTATAGATTTCTATACAAAGTGGTGCGGACCGTGCAAGAATATGGCAGATGAAGTATTTGTAACCAGAGCCGTTGGCGATTTTTACAATTCCAACTTCATTAATTGCAAGATAGATGCTGAAACGGCAGAAGGAGCACCCATTGCCAGAAAGTACAAGGTTGGTGTATACCCTACATTTGTATTTGTAGACCCTGCCACTTTAAATGAAGTTCACTCCTCTACGAGCAGACAGGACGAAGAGATTTTTATATTCACGGGACAATCGGCCCTGACCAAAGATAAGAATTCTGTTAATCTGGAAAAGATGGCACTCGAAGGCTCTTCAGACCCTCTCTTTTTGTATAATTACGCTTTTTATAAAGCCTCAAAGTATGACAGGGAAGCTGCGGATAAATACATGTCTGAATTATTGAAAATTAAGACATACGAACTTTCAAACCTTTTAATCTGGAGATACTTTACAATTTTTGTCAAGGACAAGAACAACAAACTGGCTATGGATTTTGTGAATCAAAAATCCAAATACGAGGAGATTTATGGTAAGGATGTTGTCAGCGAGTTGCTGTTTAGTCTTTTCAGAAACGTCAGAAGCGAGAAAGAGCTTGACCAGGCACCTGAATTCCAGGGGAAAGAATATATCAGAAAGAAATTAAGATTGAGTGATGCATTGAACAACAAGGATTATGCAACAGCAAAGAATCTTTCATATGAGATTATGCAAAATCCCGACGGAAGGTTAAAGGAATTTTGTTCAGATATTAACTTCCTTATAAGAATGCCTTTTTCCAAGGATGGTGGAAAAGTAACTATTGAAAAACCTCTGTTAGAACTCTACTTTATCCTGTTCCGTTTTGCAGCATACAATTCACCCAACCGTAACGATGCAATTGCACATTTCAACTATTCATTCTTACTTGAATATTGCATCAAGAATAAAATACCCATAGAGTCAATGGTTACAGAAGTACCCAAGGCTGGTGTTGCAGAATACTCGATGCGGCCAGCGGACCTGGCTAAAAAGCCGGTAAGGGAAACAGTGAAAAAATAGACTGATATATTAGATTACTCTAATATTATGGTAAAATCAGTAGTTGTAGAAGGGAGGCATTGCTTATCTGAACAGGCGGTATAATTGATATTGCCTTTGATACTAACCGGCAGTTTGCCTGTCACTTTTACCGTTAGCACAAATGATACTTTACCCTCGTAATATTTCAGAGTTACATCGAGTATCTCTTCGTGTTTGCTAATCAGCTTGCCCGTCTCCTTTATTGCTCCGTACGGTTTGATCTGCTTATGTTTGTTAATGTTTATCACTGTAGGAGATGACCCCTCTTTGGGTGTAAACTGGCTATAGATATGCCAGGGTTTTTCTATTTCTGCAGTATAATGAATTTCATAAATATCCGTCCCGGTCTTTTTAGCACTAAAGTTCCATTTGACGTGATTGGCAGTCTGTCCATACTTTTTTATTGGTTCATTTAACCCCAGATATTTTATAATCAGCGGTTCCAACCGTTCGTCACGTGCATTTTTATCTACGATTTTACCATCTTTGTCCAATAGCCATACAGTAGGCAGGGCACTGATACTATATAGTTTGGCAAGAGGGTCATTCATACCCATGCCTTCAAAA